>Ga0102944_1001161_pt1 | contig 18121 bp, 18 predicted proteins | sample SalPonD_shore_MG_FD_78172 | JGI IMG/M metagenome (GOLD analysis project Ga0102944, IMG submission 78172) | Salt pond soil microbial communities from South San Francisco under conditions of wetland restoration - Salt Pond MetaG... | ecosystem: Environmental > Aquatic > Marine > Intertidal zone >...
CAATTTCATGACGTGGATGAAATCCTGTTCGGAACACAGCGGCCCACGCCGGCGAACTATCTGCGAATCTGCGAAGAGACCTTTCAGACACCATTCTTTTCTGCCCTGCAACAGTACGTCCGGGAACAAGACAAAGACGCGTCTTTCGTGCAGAGGGTCATGAACATAGGATTCCTGGACGCAAAGAACCTTTACAAGGCTCTGCTTTCTGATGGCGCATAGGATTCTTCTTGATACTAACTCGTATTTGCGACTTGCCGAGCAGTTGCATCCACTTCTTCTGACCACCATCCCTGGAAATGAGGGTGGAGAATTGTGGATACTTGGCGAGCTTTACAAAGAGCTTCAAAGTAGCAGTCGGCTTCGAAATCAGTTTTCCTGGACCTTCCTTCCTGAGTTTGTAGAGAACCGAAAGACGTGTCGCTGGCGGCTGCGCAAAGATCAGCGGGAACAGATCGAATCAGTGACCGATTTTGCGCTGAAATACTCTCGAGAGATCGGAAATGGAGCATCTCCTTTTGACATTCGATGTCTTGCTTTCGGCTCTGTCCTTGATTGTCCTGTTGTCACAGATGACAAGGACATGAGGCGACTTGGAGAAGCGCTTGAGATCACCGTGATGGGCACTATTGAGCTGCTTGGAATTATGGTGAGAAGCGGGCACTGCAATCTCCAGCAGGCCCGTAATCTGATTCGGTATTGGATAGCTATAGATGATTTGCCTCCGGACCACCGTGAAGCGTTTCGCGCTCAGTTTGGGGAAGAACCTCCTGACGCCCCATACTAAGAGGAAGAATCACGGAAGTCCCGGCGAGAGGGAGTGGACCGGAAGTCGCCACGCGTTTCTCCCTGAAAGCTCCTCTGACTGAACGCGTGTCAGGTCTCCACCGTTCCAATTCAACTAATTGCTGACCTAGCCTTCCAGGCCCATAATAGTACGGTAGAAACCATGGGAGACCCGATCATGCCGCTTAAGGATGAAGATATCCGCCGCCTGGCGGAACAAGTGAAACCGTATCTCAAAGAACTGGTGGAAGAGAGCGTGAACTCATGATGCAGGGCTTTGAGGCCACGGACAATCGGTTCGAATCTATGGACAAGCGCTCTGAAGAATTACAGCGCAACATGGATAGACGGTTTGACGCTGTTGATAGGCGGTTTGCGCTGCTCCAGTGGGCCATGGGACTTGGCTTTGTTGTGCTTGGAACGCTGGTGAGCGTGTTCGGAATCCTAGCCTGACACCCCCTGCCGGCGAGGGATCGAAGCGGAAATCCCGCAGGGCACCGAGCGAGCGCCCGGCGAGCGGGAGTGAGCCGGAAGGCGCGAGCGTCCCGCGGGGTACTGCGGAATTGAAGCGGAGAGCCCGTCCCGCCGCCTGCTATTTCTCCAGGGGACCTGCAAGCTCACCGGGTTGAAGACGGTCACGGCCGGTCTTTCCCGTGCACTTGAACTAATTGCTCACCTTCCCATCCGGACCTATAATTTAAGTAGGACCATGGGAGGTACGACCATGCCATTAGTAGATGAAGACATCCGCCGTCTGGCGGAAGAAGTGAAACCGTACATCAAAGAGCTTGTAGAAGAGAGCGTGCCGCGTCTTGGTTTTCAGAGTGCCGCGTTGAGCAACGCGCATCTGGTGGAACAGATGGGCCGTGTGGAAAGAGAGCTTGCGGCGCAGCGTGAGGATAGGGAGCAGCGTGAGAGAGACAAACGCTTTGAGGCCTCGGAAAGGCGTTTTGCGCGTCGAACCTGGGCCATGATGGGTGGCATTGTGGTGTATTACGCGGTACTTGCCTACATTGGGATTGTGCTCTGACAGGCCGTAGAGGCCGGCCGTGTGATTTGAGCGCACACTGAGTGCCGGGCACGCGCCGGCGGGATGCGTTCTACTCTTCTGACTCTTCCGGCCTTACAACCCGCTGACCTCCGCCCGGCACTTCCGGCGCAGGGCGTATGTAAGGCTCATATCCTTCCACTTCCCTGATGCGCGCGATTAAGCGCTCCTGCATCCTCTGACTCACCGCGCGGTAGGCGGGAATGCCTGCCAGGTTTACCAGTTCATACGGATCAGATTCCAGATCATACAGGTACTCTTCTACGTAGGCCGGGGAAGAGGAGTCTTCCAACGGGTCTGCCTCCGGCGCTGTGACAGAGTACTTCCAGCGCCGGGTGCGGACCGCGCGGCCCACCTGGGACTCGCTTATCTGGATAAACACTTCATCCGGCCACGGGCTTTTGGGGTTCCGCACAAGAGGCAGAACCGAGCGGCCGGCCATTTCCTGCGGCGGCGTGATGCCTGCCGCATCAAGCAGGGTTGGCGGGAGGTCTATGAGGCTTGTGAGCGCGGTGACCCGGCCGCCGCTGTCAAAACCAGGACCGCAGATAGCAGCGGGCACGCGGATTGACGCTTCATGGCAGGAGCGCTTGTATTCACTGTTTCGTGTCTTGAAGTGATTGCCGTGATCTGAGGTGAACAAAACGATGGTGTTTTCCTGGATTCCCAGGCTGCAAAGCGCGTCCAGCATGCGCCCAAACGCTTCATCGAGCCGCCGCACCATGCCGTAATAGCCGGGCAGCTGGCCAGCGGCGGAGCCGTCAAAGTGGGCGAGGTCAGGGGGAGTCCACGCGCCGCGGTAGCGCGCTTCATAGCCTTTAGGGGCGGGGTAGTCATCACGGTAGTTTTGCTGGTGCGGCTCAAGAAAAGAGAGAAAGAGAAAGAACGGCTCCGCGGGGTGGTTTCTCACGCGGCGGTCTACGTAGCGAATGGCAGCATCGGTAAGTGCGTCAACGCGGTAGCCGGGTAGCCGCACCTCGCGGTTCTCCGTGTCAAAAAGGCGCGTGTCATACGGTGTGGAGGCAAACTCAAGCATGTCCGCTGCAAGCCAGTCCTCATACCCTCCGCGCAAATCAGGCGGGACCGGCTCCTGGTGGTCTATGTCCCAGCTTGGCGTGGTGCCGCCCAGGTGCCACTTGCCGATGTAGCCGGTACGGTAGCCGGCCTCACGGAACAGTTTTGCCAGAGTCTGTGCATTCGGATCAAGCGGGATGCGATTCCGGAAGGTGCCGTTCTGCGTGGCGTAGCGCCCTGTCTGCAGGCATGCGCGGGCGGGGCCGCACACCGGCTGGCAGGTGAAGTGGTTTGAAAGGTGGGTGCCGGAAGAGGCCATGCGGTCAAAGTTGGGCATGAGGTCAAGCGGATTTCCGTGAAGCGAAGAGGTGTCCCAGCGCTGCTGGTCCGTGAAGAATACAATAACGTTGGGTCTGCCGGTTGCCATTGCTACCTCCGTGCCGGGGCGGACGCTGCTGCGAGAACCGAGTAATCAAGATAGTCGCGCGCTACAAGGAGCGCGGCTCCAAGCAGGTAGCCCTTGTTTTCAAGCTTCCGGTAGTGAAGGCTGAACGGCTGGCGGGGGCCAAGGTTTTCCCGGACCACCTCTTCCACCATGGGAAGCCATACATCGCCTGCCTCCCCAAAATGGCCCACCAGGTAGAGGTTTCTCACGTCCATCACTAAGAGAAGGGCGGCAATAACTTTTCCAAGCGGAGCGGCCGCCTGGGAGAGCACGTCCAGGGCGGCACGGTTACCGTCTTTTGCCTGGTTGAAAAGCTCAGGCAGCGTCTCTTCTATCTCCGGACCGTGGCTTCCCTTCTCACCGAGTACGCGGGAAAAGTAGCTTTCACACAGGGTATGCTGGTTCACCACTGTCTCAAGACAGCCGCGCTTTCCGCAGCGGCACCTCCGGCCCTCTTCATCCACGGTGACGTGGCCAATCTCTCCGGCCAGGCCCTCCTCTCCGCGGAAGAGGATGCCGTCCATGACCACGCCTGCGCCAATGCCGTTTCTCACGCTCACCACAATGAAAGTGTTTTCCGCCAGGCGCGGTTCCTTGTAGAGCGTGTATGCCCTGATGTTGTTTTCAACGCGCACGGGAAGATTGCAGCGGGAGGCGAGCTCGCTTCCAATCCAGGCAAAGATGTCCTTTCCGTGCGGCAGAAGCCAGCGGGGAAGACCCACACCCACGCCGACCACGGAGGAGGCACCCTCTGCATGCCCGGTGGGGCCTGCTACCGGGCCGCTTACCAGGCCGGCAAGAAAGTCCACGAGCTCCTGATCACTTCCGAGTTGCGGAGTAGGGAGCCGGGTCTGCCAGAGTATCTCCCTGCGGAGGTTTACGAGCGCCACCCTGGTGGTGCTATACTCAACGTCGATTCCAACAAAGGCGGGCGCCGCCGAGGAAAGATCAAAGAGGTAGGAGTTCTTGCCGAGTCCGTTTGTACGCGGGGCGGTACCCGCCTTTTGAAGGACGCCTGCCGCTTCAAGGCGGTTTACGTATTTCACCACGGTCGCCCAGCCCATGTGGCCGCGCGCGGCAAGGTCCCCTTTTGAAAGAGGGCCTTCTTCTGCAATGAGTGCGAGAATGCGCCGTTCGTTTTCCGTTACCGATTCCATGGCATCACTCATCACTGGAACTTCTGCATATCACCCGCGTCACCGAGGGTATCCGCGAAGACAAGCTGCGCGTAGGCGAGGTAGCCCTTCCAGCGCTCGTCCCCGGCAAGGCGGGAGGTGAGGGTGCGTATGGCAACATCCCGCACCGCCGCATACTCTTCCCGCGTGAAAAGATTCTCAAGCTCTCCCGCACCGCGGCCTTCCGGGTCAAGGCGGTAGAGCTCTGAAACATCGTCACAGATATTAAAGGAGAACAGATATCGATCCCCGTCCTCCCGCTCTATGACCGTTGCAACACACGGGTTTGGGATTACGTGGCTCCATACCTCTGAGATCATCGGCTTCTCTGCCGGCCGCGGCACGCCTGCCGCGGTATCCTGGAGCGGCACCCCGTCAAAGCGGTCAGCCGGGGTGATGCCGGCAAGGGCGCACACGGTGGGGGCAATGTCTATGAGGCTCACCGTGGCCGGGCAGACCGGCTGCCCAAAGAGCGCGCGGTGGGAGGCCGAGGGCTTAAGCGTAAGCGGTACCCGAAGAACGTGCGGATTTAAGAACGCGCCTTTATCAAGCAGTGCCAGATTGCAGTTCATCTCCCCGTGGTCAGCCGTGTAGATGATGGTGGTCTCATCGTATACCCCTTCTTCACGCAGGAACGAGAAAAGCCTGTCCAGCGCGCGGTCAATGACCTCATACTGCAGGAGGTTTGCCGTCATGTAGTCCCGAACGGTGGCGGGATCAGTGAGGCCCCAGTTCTTCCGGTAGAGGCGGTAGACGCGCGGTTCTTCCCACGGGGCGGCAAACCCGTTCTCTGTAAGCGCGGTGTAGCCTGCCGGATCTGAAAGCGCCTTCCGTATTGCAAGCTCGCGCTCGGCCATGCCGCCGGGAATGGCAAAGGGCTGGTGCGGGGCAAAGAAATCAAGCTCCAGGTAGAACGGTTTCTTCCCGGCCGGCCGGGACTGCAACGTCTTTATGGCGCGCTCGGCCAGGTACCACGGATAGGTGCCTTCAATGGGAAAGGGTTTGCCGTTCTGCCCGGCAATCCAGCCGCCGTAAAAGTTGCCCTGTCCGGTTCCCGTGGCGGAAACGCCGTAGATTTCCCGTTCAAAGGAGATGGGCCCCAGGCCGAGATCCCGCAGGTAGGAAAGGTATGCGTCATCATCAAACCAGGGCGGGGACCAGCGGTCCCACGGGGAGTCATTCTCACCAAAGGCGTCCATGAACTTATGGCGTCCCACATGGGACTTGCCGACGTGCCGCGTGTGATAGCCTGCAACCGAGAGGTATTCCGGGAAGATGGTGTCCGTGTCCCGCAGGTGCATTTCATGACCGTCATGACCTCGCTCGCTGTTTGTCATGATGTAGGAGTGGCGGCCGGTGAGAAACGCGGCGCGGGAGGGCGAGCAGACGGGGGCGGTGGCAAACGCGTTTGTGAAGGTGACCCCGTCCTGCCGCAACTCATCGAGCGCCGGGGTGCTGCGTACGGCGGCAAATCGGCCATCGTCCCAGAATTCCGGGGGAACCATGTCTGTGGTGACAAAGAGGATGTTGGATTTCTCCTCCGGCTCCTTGTGATCAAAGGGGGCGCGTGCTGTCAGATGATCTACGTAGCTGCGTTTTTCCATGGTCCTTATCCTTTTACGGCGCCTGCGGTCAGTCCTTCCACCAGGTACTTCTGGAAAATGAAAAAGAGAATAAACATGGGCACCGTGCCGAAGACCGATACGGTGGTTACCTGTCCCCAGTCATACGCCACCTCTCCAAGGTAGCGAAGCGATATGCCCACGCTCAAGGTGCGAAGTGCATCGGTTCGGATGAGCGTAAGGGCAAAGAGAAAGTCATCCCAGGCGAGCATGAAGGAGTAGAGACCCGCCGCCAACAGGCCCGGCTTTGCCAGGGGCACCGCAATCCGCCACAGTATGGTGAAGCGACCCGCGCCGTCAACAAGCGCGGACTCCTCTATGGACTTTGGCATTTCATCAAAGAAGCCTTTGAGCATCCAGGTGGCAAAGGGGATGACCGATGCCACCAGGGCAAAGATGAGCCCGGTGTGCGTGTCCAGAAGCCCCAGGCCAAGATAGAGCGCGTAGAGGGCGATTACAATGCCGATCACCGGAAACATCTGCGTGGAGAGAAGCCCAAAGGAGATCACGGTGGTGATCTTTGAGGGGTAGCGGGAGAAGGAGTAGCCTGCCAGGGTGGCGGTGAACAGTCCGAGCGCCGTTGTCATGGCCGATACAAAGAAGTTGTTCCAGAGGTACTGCAGGAAGTGAATGCTCGAAAGCACATCGCGGTAGTGGCCCAGGTAGAGCTTCAGCGGCACAATCTGCGGCGGCACCTTGTAAATCTGGATGTTGGGTTTAACCGAGGTGACAAACATCCAGTAGAGGGGAAAGAGCATGACGCCAAGAAAGAGAAGCAGTATGAGGTAGAACATCGCGCGTCTTGTGACGATGTGAGTTTTCCCTGCGGTAGCCATTATTCGTACTCCCGTGAGCGAAAGAGTCTGGTAAAGACAACTGAGAAAAGCATGACGATGAGAAGCCACACCGTTGCAACCGCCGCGCCGCGGCCAAAGTTGAGGTTCACAAAGGACTGGCGGTAGCTTAAGACCGCTAAGGTCATGGTCCGGTCTATGGGGCCGCCCCCTGTCATGGTCCAGACCAGCGGAAACTGCCTGAAGTTCATGATGACAGACATCAGGATTACCACTCGGATGACGTTGCGCAGAAGCGGCAACGTAATAGAAAAGAAGCGGCGCATAAAGCTTGCCCCGTCAATCATGGCAGACTCATACATATCGCGCGGGATGCCCTGAAGGCCCGCGAGCACCACCACAAACATGAACGGAAACTGGCGCCAGAACGCCGCCGCCATGACCGAGGGCAGTGCCCAGTCCACGTTTGCAAGCCAGGAGACCGGTTCATTAATGATGCCGAATGTTGAGAGGATGAAGTTGAGAACGCCGTACTGCGGCTGGAGAATCCACATCCACAAGAGCGCGCCAATTACCGTGGGGGTGACCCACGGCAGAAGCGTCACGCTTCTCAGAAGCCGCCTGCCGGGAAGCTTCTGGTTGAGCGCAACGGCTACAATGATTGAGACAACCACGAGCGCGGCCACAACGCCAATGACAAAGATGGCGGTCACCTCAAGGGAGTTCCAGAGCGCTCCGCTCTGGACCAGGTGGATATAGTTGTCAAACGAGTTCCACTCCGGCGCGCCGCGACCGCGAGCCAGGGTGTAATCCGTAAAACTCATCCAGATTGACTCTGCAACCGGCAAGAAGATGAGGACACCCACAAAGAGCATGGCCGGAACCATGAGAAGGACGCCAAAAGCGGAGTCTACTGTTTTGGTCCGAAACCGTCTGGTAAGCGATTGTATTGGATTCACGAAATTCTCCGTCGCATCTACACCCGGGCCCGGCCGGCGCGTCCGGGGCGGACGCGTGCGGCCGTGAGGCCCGGTATCTGTCTACCGTATGGTATGCGGGGGTTCCTACTCAAGCTCCCTGTCAGCCCACTGTGTGAAGGCTGCAGCTGCCTGCTGCGGGGTATCTCCGCCAACCGTGACGCGCTGTGCAAGCGAGGTAAGCTGCAGAAGCACATCGGTCATGCGCGGATTCTTTGGAACAGAAGCAATGGTTGACGCCGCGTTTGAAAGCGGTGCAAGAAGCTCCGTCTTCTGCTCCGGCACGTCTGCAAGAGACTTGCGTGCCACCAGGAACGGGTTAATATCGAGGTATTCGCGGATCTTCTCACGTGAAGTTGCAAACTCGATGAATTTGGCGGCAAGCTCCGGCTGGGCGGCATCAGTGGGAATCATGAGAAGGTGCGCTTCAAGGGTGCTTCTGCCCGGGGTGGTTGCGGTGCCGATGGGTGGCTGCGCCGCGGTGTATGACATGGCCTGGTCATTGATGGCAAGGACGCCGCTCAGACCCCAGAGCTGGTCAAAGTACATGCCCAGCCGGCCGATGGCAAAAAGGTTTCTCAGGTCTTTGAGGTAGGCTCCGTCCGGATTGAGACGCTCGTTGTGGAGTGTCTCCAGGTAGGAGAGCGCCTTCCGGTTTGCGTCATTTCCAATGATCACGTTGCCGCTGTCATCCCAAACGCCGCCGCCAAAGCTCATGAGGAAGCTCAGGACCGAGCCGCCGCTTACCGGTACCGATGAGGTGGCAATACCAAGGCCGTAGACGCTGTTTCCGTCCGCGTCAGTGAGCTTTGCAATCTTGCGCGCAGCCGCCAGCGCCTCTTCATAGGTCTTGGGCGGATTGTTTGGATCAAGCCCTGCTTTCTTGAAAAGCTCCGTGTTGTAGAACATCACAAAGGGGCTGTAGAACCACGGCGCCGCGTAAAGCGCATCGTTGTACCGCAGGTCTTCCTTGATCCTGGGGTAGATGTCATTGATGTATGAATCCGATACAAGACCTTCAATGGGCTGGAAGTAGCCGCTGTTGATGAAGTCTGAGAGCCATCCACGCGCGGTCTGCACCACGTCAGGCGGGTTTCCCGAGGACGCCTGAATCAGCACCTGTTCGCGCAGCTGACCGTAGGGAAAACCGATCCAGTCAATCTTCACGCCGGGATTGGCCGCTTCAAAGTCCTTTCCCAGTTTCTCAAAGTACGCCTGGGTGCCTGCTTCCTGAATACTCCAGGATGCAACTTTCAGCACCTTTTCCTGCTGACCGCCGGACTGGCTTTCCGCGCTTCCGCTTGCATAGGCAAACGCAACGGCGAGGATCAGCAGAACCGGTACGAGAATTTTCCAGTGTTTCATAGAGATTCCTCCTTTATGGGATGGGCCGGGTGTTGCTGCGGCTCAAAGGATGCCGCAGCCCCGTTCTAAATATCGTGGTATGATTTTAGCACGCCAGGGCCGGCCGGTCAACGGTAAATATCGGGCTATGATAAATAGAGTGAGCTTTTTCTAGGTGCCGGGCTGGTTTCACGTGCGGGGCTGGTTTCACCGGGCGTGCCGCACCCACGCGCGGCCGGCCTGATTTCCCGGGGCTGCGGGGCTTCTTTCCCGGAGCGGCGGGACGGCCCCGCCGGCGGGGCCGCTTTCCCCGGCCCGCCGGAAGGAAGCCCGGTTTACCGCTCCTTCTTTATCCTCCGCCGCTCTGAGGCGATCTGTTTCCATTTCTTGCGTTCTTCCGCCTGCGCACGCTGGTCGACACGCCGCTCCAGATAGGCAAGCTCCCGCTGGTACTCCAGGTAGCGCTCGTAGCGTTGTCCCGGGAGCTCTCCGGAGGCAAGCGCCTCCTGGATGCGGCATCCCGGCTCGCCGTTGTGAGCGCAATCGGTAAAGCGGCACGCGGCCGCAAGCTCTTCCACGTCCGGGAACGCGGCGGCGAGCTCACCTGAATTACCCCAGAGCGCAAGCTCCCTGAGGCCGGGGACGTCAGCCATGATGACCCCGGGCGCGAGCAGATAGAGCTCCTTGTGCGTGGTGGTGTGACGGCCCTGAAGATCACCGCGTCTTTGCGTGCCTTCGCGCGCCGGGCTGGCAGCAAGGCTGGCCGCCGGGGCGGGGGCCGGACCGGCAGGGCCGGTTGTCTCCGCGCCGGGAGCCTCGGGGCGGCCGCCATCCACGGCGTGATCCCCGGGAGCGGCGAGGCGGGTAAACGCGTTTACAAGCGCTGATTTTCCCACGCCGCTTTTGCCAAGCATCCCGATAGTAACCCCCGGCCGGGTATCCCGGCCCGGTTGGGAGCCGCTGCCTCCGGCGCCCGGCATATCTGCGGGACCGGCTCCCGTACCGGCAGCGGTGGATTCCGCCGTGCTTGCCTGCGTCGCGCGTTGCGCTTCTTCCAGGAGTTCGCGCAGCCCGTCCCCGGTCAGCGCGCTCACCACGTAAACAGGTACTCCCGGCGCGTTGGCCTGTGCCTCAAGGCGAACCGCCTCCATATGACAGGCTGTGGCGCAGTCAGCCTTGTTGAGCACCACCACCGGCCGGGCGCCGGAGTTCCACGCAACCACCAGGGAGCGCTCGAGCATGCCGGCGGTAAAGTTCCGTCCGCCGTCCAGCCCGAAGACCAGGAATATGAGATCGATGTTGGCAGTGATTACCTGCTCGGTGCTCTCCTCGCCCGCGCTTGCACGGCTTACGGCGCTACGGCGCGGGAGGACGCGTTGTATGCGGCCGCTTTCCGGCTCGTACAGCACCCAGTCTCCCGCCGTGGGAAAGTCCGCGGCGGTTGCCGCGCGATAGGAGAAGGCGCCGGAGACTTCTGCCTCGCGCCGGGACGCATCAGGCGCGCAGACCAGGTGATAGGTGTGGCGGACGTGGCGAATGACGCGGGCGGGAAGAAGCGCCGGGTCTGCTGCAGGATCTACGCCGGCTTCCCGCGCTTTGGCTTCCCACTGTGCGTCCCATCCCCACGCGGCGAGATCGGGGAAAGACAATTGTGACGCGTGAGACGCAGGAGTATTGCCGCTGTGCGAATATCGAATTTTCTTCATGATCTGTTCCTCATTCGGTTCTCGAGAACCGTTTCAAGCGGGAAGGGCAGCCTGGAAAGCGGGCGCGCGGCAATGGCCAGAAGTGATGCTTCATTATCATCACCCGCAATGCGGTTGGCTCTGATAAAACCGCAGCGCTCGCAACGGTGGAGAATACTCCACTCACCGTCACCCCGCACCCAGACCGCTATTGGCGTCATGATGCCGCGGCAGGCCGAGCGGCGGTCCCCCGGTCTCAGGTCAACGTGGCGTGAGTGCAGACAGTGTGGACAGTGGTTTCTGTTGGACGTCCCGCATTCCGCAGGTCTGACGGTGCGGCCGCAATGAGCGCAAATGAAGCTCTGGTCGGTGTGGCGGATCCAGGTACGATCTCTGGACATAGAAATATCCCTCGCATAGTCACGGGCGTGAGTGTATGGTGGATATAGATGTCCTGTTCTGTTAAGCAGTGGCGACGGGGCGCCGCAATGTGACTGGTGGGATTGCTCTAAAAAGGAACTGGCGGGATGGGGCGGTAACTCGGGTTCAACGAACCAGAGACGCCTACCGGGTCAATTCCCCGAACAGGAGCATCCCTCTTACCAAGGCGAACATCAATGACCTCCTGTTAGCAAAGATAAGGTGAGCTTAGCGTGCGGCGAGGCAGTGCGTCAAGAGGCGCAGTGCGGTAAGGTATGCCCGACCCGCATACCGAAGAGTACCAGCAGATGGAAGACCTCCACTGGAGTTGAGCGGTCATCCGTCCTTCAGGAAAGTAGGAGAGGGCGGCTCACGGTGCCCGGGCGGGGTGGCCTGGTCCCACTCCTGCAGAATCACTTCCAGGTGATGCCGGGTGAGGGTGCCCATGTTGGAGATGTATCGAAATGAATCATCATTGTGGTAGCGGGCAAGCGATTCGCCAAGCCTTTTTACGTTGTCTTCCGGGCTGAGTTTGTCCGCCTCCATCACATCAAGGAGAGCGCTCATGCGGTGGCGGGAGGTTTTCATCCTCCGGGCAATGAGGCTGTGTTCCTCACGCTGATACTGCCGGATGGTCTGCGCCGGTAGCAGGCGCCACACCAGGTCCACCGCCGGCTGGTTCTCCCTATAAAACTGCGGGAGATAGACTTTGAGGTCTCCCTCGTAACTTTGCTGATCAAAATCGATGGCGCGTACCCTGTACTGTGCCATGTCAAAATCTCGGGTAATGACCACCACGTAGTTGTACGCTCTCATATCGCCCAGAAGTTTTGCAAAGCAGCGCTCAGAGAACTTCACAAACTCTTTGCCGATGCGTACCAGATCCCGTTCCGCGCGCGGGAGATCCTTCTTTAAGAAGATGTCTCCCGGGATACCGGAGATGTGTTCCTCCACCAGCGTGTTGCGGTTCACCAGGAAATCAATGCGGTTTGGGGCGAGGATGTGCTCCATTTCCAGGCCGTAGACGCGGGAACCATCGACCTTTTTCACGTAATAGTAGTCGTGGTTGTCATTAAAGCGATTGACCACCCGGATGCGAAACGGCTGCGTGTTTCCAAAGCGGCAGAACTCAATGCGGCTGATTGAAAGATGGCTGATGTAGTCAGGCGATTCCGGGGTTTTCAGGTTGGCGTAAATGCGAAGCAGTTCCTTGTGAATGTCCCGTTTCACCCCCGGCGGGTAGATCACTTCATCCCAGTAGCTTTCACTCCCGTCTTCCTCCGGCCGGCCAATGGCGTCCTGAAACCCTAAGAGATCCTTGTAGAGTAACTGAAACTGCCCGATGCGCTGGTAGCCTGAGAGGTACTCGTGAAGCGCAGGGCTCACCGGGATGCTCGGCTTCTTGTTTTCTATGTGAACAAAATCGCGTTCCCGGAGCTGTCTCATATCAGAAATTTCTCCCTTACCGGAAAAGTATAGTATTGCGGGAAACGCCCCAAGAGGCAACCCGCAGGTAGTGGCCCGAAGATTGGGTATTTTTGCGGAACGCGAACCGCGCGCTGCGAAGTCTGTTGCGGATTGTCGCTGCCGGGTCTATAATCGATATAGAATCACTTCAATTGTTGCACTGACCACAAAGGCGCTCTTGTCCTTCACGGGACGGGAGAAACTTCTTATCTGTTCAAGGGGGTTTCTCATGCGCGTGAAGTCATTTTTGGTAGTGCTGGTTATTCTTACCATTATTCTCTCTGCATGCGAATCAGTAGATGTTCTAAACAAATCGGCACAGAACTTGAAGTCACTGCAGTCAGGCGGTGCCGCAGGCGGGGCGGTGGATTTCCGGCAAGGAGAGGTGTTATCCAGCAATTCCGAGGGTAGCTCCATGACGGATCCGGAGTACAAAGTCGCCGCCGTTCTCACAGCGCCGAGCGCCGCCACAAAGAATCAGGCCGAGGTCCTCTTTGCCAGCGGTGACAAAAAGTGGGTTACCTACACCGTGCCGTCCCACAAAGCAAGCGAAAACGAATTGAAACTGGCCGATTATGTGCTTTTCATGCCGTATTACAGCGATGATGAAACCGTGTCCCAGGAGTCCTATCGTTCAAGCGGCTGGCGATTTGGCCGCATCACATCCTTAGATGAGCTTTTCAAGGGCATGGTGGAAATAGAAGGGGAACCGAACTACGTGAAGTGGATTCGGGTTCCTGACGTACCGGTGGAGTAGGAGCGCGGAAGGGTTACAGGCGGCGCTAGGCGCCGGCGCCAAAGAGGCGGAGCGTAACGATTCCGTGCATCTTTTCCTCCGGGAAGAGTGTCCGTAGCCCGAGATCTGGCATGTTGAATGAATTGGTCGCCGCACTTACCGGTTCAATTGCTACGGACATCCGGTCTTCCGGAATGAAAAGCTGCCAGTACGCAAACGTTTTGCTGCTTTTGACCTCAAGCCGGTACGCGTCTGAGGCGAGGGTTACCGCCGCGCCCCCTTTTTGCACTGCAATATCAAGTAACTGATTGCCGGGCAGGCGCGGCACGGTAAAATCGTAGGGACTTCCCTCTACCGGCAGTGTGCGGCCGGTTGGCATCAAATATCGATCTACCTCAACATAGCGGCGCGAGGGGACGCGCAGGTGAAGCGAGTCTACAGAGGAGCGTCTGCCGCCGCTATCCGGAAGCGAGAAATAAGGATGCCAGCCAATGGCAACTGGCGCGGCATCGTTCCCCTGATTTGTTACCTCGATTTCAAGGCGAAAACTTTCCAGGCGCAGGCGATATCTCAGCCGGATGGAGAGTTCAAAGGGGTAGCCGGGGAATGCGTCCCGGCTCATGTGATATTCCAGAATTGCAACGCTTTCACGGGGACCTTCTTCAAGCCAGATGTGTTCCATTTCACACCTGTAGAGCAAGCCGTGAATTGCGCATCCGGAAGCCGGATCATTGATTGGGAGCTGGTGAGACGTTCCGTTCCAGCGGTAGACGCCGTTTGGAATTCGGTCGTTAAACGGAAGAAGCATGCAGCCATTAAAGCCGGCTGTGTCGCACGGCGCGCGGTTTCTGCCGGAAACAGCACCCGCGGCTTCCGGAACGAGGATCGGAATGGCTGGTGAGTCACTCCCCGGCGACAGGGTGATCTGATGGACGCGCCCACCGCACCGCGGGGAGAAGAGAGCCTCCGCCCCTGTTTTGCCTTCTCCGCTTGCCACCTTAAGCCGTAGCGTTTCCATCAATTCGCGCTGTACTCATTTCCCACTTTGCGGGCACGTTGCGGCTTATCGAGATCTATGCCGAGTTTCAATCCAGCTTCCACCAGGATGTTCCAGCCTGCGGCAAGCTGGAGATAGGGGTTTAGTACTCCGAGATCAGGAAGCTTGACCGTTGGAAACGAAGTATCGCGATGGCTGACCGCCACAATGGAAAGGCCGACCCCTTCGGCAAGGACACGCCTGAGCTTCTCTTCCTGTTCAGGGTACGGGTCTATGGCGATAAGAACCTCGTCTGATTGCATGACTTCTTCAATCCCGTGTACGGCGTATGTGCCCTCCAGGAAGTCTGATTTTTTCCGCGTGATCTCGTTTGTCTTGAGCGTGAGTTCTTCTGCCACCCCGTTATTGCGTCCGGAGAAATAGATCGTTGGAGCAGCGGCCATTCTTTCCACGAACTGCGTGTCCACATTGGCCGTAAGTGCTGCCTCAATCCCCTCTGCGAGTGCGGCGTATGCGATCTCCTGCCGGCCGTTTACGTGGCGAAAGAGCACGTCGTACATGAGCGCCTGCTCTATGACGGACTTTGTTGCGGCAACTGCCTCCTCGGCGCCGCATTGCAGTCCTACCGCGTAATCCGCAGCGGTTGCAATTGGTCCCGCGGTGTCTCCCACCACGGCAGTAACCGCGGAGCATCCACCGGTTTCACGCAACTGACGGGCAAGCGTGACGCCTTCCGCCGTTCTTCCGGAATTGGACGCTATTACAACGTGATAATCGCGGAGATCGTACTCACACGCCTCAAGGGCACCTTGAACCAGGAAGGATTGCGGGTACGCTTTGGCCGCGGCCAGTGCGGCAAGATGCTTGCCGGGAAAAATGCGAGAAGAGCCTTCTCCGGTAAGAAGCACGTGCTTTTCCGGCAGCGCAATCTGCCTGAGGCTATCGGCTTGAAATGCTTTCACTACATTTACTGTTTCAAGCATCTCTCTGGTAAGCGCAAACACACCGTAGGTTTTCTCTTGTCTGTTCATATGTTCCATCCTTTGCAACACGGGGAGCGCACTGCCTTACGGCAGTACTTCGAACTCCGGCAACTCGCCCACAAGCGGCCTGAGGTAGTCGAGAAACGCCGGCGTGACATGTCCCTGGGTCAGAAACTCGGCGGGCACCGGACGAGTGTTCCGCGCAACTTCGGCGAGCGCAGCGGTACCGTAGGCGGGAACGTAGGTTTCTCCCGGTCCGCGCCCTATGGTGACCATCTGTCCGGAGACCCCTTTTACGGCAAGCCGTACCGCTTCTCTGCCAACTTCCTCTGCTTCCTTTCTGTCCTGTTCGCTCACTCTGTCGGAAGCGCACATTTGCAGTGACTCCGGGATCTGAAACTCACCGCGGTAGCCAAGCCGGCTGGTAACAAGCTGGTGCAGCGCTATGGCCGCGGCAGTTCCCGCCGTGGCGCCAAACTCCACATTGGAAAAGCCGTCGCGCACGGCGCTTGCTGAAACAGGTGTTCCATCTTCCCACACCACGCCTTCACCGGTCACAATGAAGGCCCATCCATAGCGTTCAATCACGCGCCGGACATCTTCAGCGACCCGTTCGCGTGTGAGCGGCCGCTCAGGCACATAGATGAGATGGGGCGGATCACCGGGGTGTGTTGCAGCCAGCGCGGAAGCTGCGGCAAGCCATCCGGAGTCACGTCCCACGGTCTGAAAGATGGTGAACCGGTCTACCCGCTGCATATCGCAAGCAAGCCGGGCGCTTTGCTTTACGGACATTGCGACGTATCTGGCCGCCGAGGGATATCCCGGTGTGTGGTCGGTAGCAAAAAGATCGTTGTCCACGGTCTTTGGAACACCCACGCCTGTGAGATCATAGCCGGTCTCTTTGCAGTACGATTCGATCCTGCAAATGGTGTCCATGGTGTCGTTTCCGCCAATGTAGAAGAAGTAGCCGATGTTGTGTTTCTCAAGAAGCCGGCGGATTTCCGGCAGGTCTGCGTCCTGCAGTTTGTATCTGCATGAACCGAGAGCGGAGCCGGGAGTGAGCCGCAGAAGATCGAGCCGCCCGGCCGGGAAATCGGTAAGATCGGTGACAGCACCCTCCATGAAGCCTTCTATACCGTATCTCATGCCAAGGATTGATCCTGTGTGAGGCTGTTGTTGTGCCTCTGCAATCACTCCGGCAAGGCTTGCATTGATGACCGCAGAGGGACCGCCTGCCTGTCCGACTAATACATTTGCTTTCATACGCTCTCCGCCCGTATCCCGGTCTTGTCTATTCTTTTTAGTTTATACAATGAATGAACTAACTGGTAGTAGACTACACATTTGCCCAACGTATGTCAACAATCACAGCGGAGAACCACTGCTGCGTCACGTGTAACGAACCAGGGCGCAGGAGAGTGAGAGATTACACTACGGACCGTGTGAACATGTGAGAGACGATGTGGGCGGCACCGAGGACCGGCAAATTGGGGTCCACCTGGAGCGTCACGGGAAAGGCGGTCACTTCAGCGCAGACCCGGCCATGAATCTCTGATAGTGTTGCAGTCCCTGCACTGTCATCTCCCAAAAGAACGATGTGATCAGGGGAAAAGAACGTGCCGAGGCGCGTAATATATGCAGAAAAGGAGGAGACAATGTCCAGTTTCTCCTGGTGAATGATCTCACCTGCGTCCCCGCGCGATCCCCTGTAGAGCTTCCCGTCCACCACTATGCCCGCTCCAAGGGAGCGATGAGTATGGCTGTAGAGAAAGAGCATGAGATTGCGGTAGCGTTGCTTAAAGGCGTGGTACATGTAAACAGCGGCACAGTTGGCGTCGTTTTCCACGGCGATCGGAAATCTGCTGCCGGTGCGGGCGGACAGTTTACCGGTGAATCCGGCGATTTCCCAGGGAAAGTCAGGCGATGTTGAGACGTCACCTTGGGAGCTTACCACGGAGGAAACAGCAATCCCGGCACCGCGATAGTTGGCACATACCCCTTCATGCCGGGCTATCTCAGCTGTTATGATATCAGTGACGGTATCCGGCGTGTCGATTCCGAAAGACTTGGCCGCGGTCTCCTGGATATTGCCCTGCAGATCGATGAGATGGGATACGATGTGATCCTGGTGAATATATATGCCGGAAAAACTGGCGAAGTTGCTGCTGAGCGAGAGCAGTTGCGAACGTTTGCCGCCGTTCTTTCCAGGCTCTCCCTTGCCGGATATCTCAATTAAGCCTTGCTGCATAAGTTCACGCGAAAGGTTAGAAACTGTGGAAGGCCGGAGCCTCAGTTCCTGCGCGATGTGTGCCTGAGATATGTGGGAAGAACGCCTGATAGTGTCAAGGATTCCGAGTTTATTCCTCTGTTTAGTCGCCTGTTGACTAAGATTCTTTCTCATGGTATTTATTCATTCAATGAACTAACTAACAGGCGATTGTATCGGCGCCGTCATGCCGTGTCAAGCAAGAGGACGTCTGTTCGTTACGGCATAGCCCCGCCTGTTACACCCCGCCGTCCTCCACCACTGCGGCTTCCGGGGTTTCTCTGTCTCCAGATGAGCAGAGTCCAACCACAACCAGCGCGATGATTACCAGAACGCCGCCGATGAGCTTGCTGGTGGATGGG
>Ga0102944_1001163_pt1 | contig 18078 bp, 23 predicted proteins | sample SalPonD_shore_MG_FD_78172 | JGI IMG/M metagenome (GOLD analysis project Ga0102944, IMG submission 78172) | Salt pond soil microbial communities from South San Francisco under conditions of wetland restoration - Salt Pond MetaG... | ecosystem: Environmental > Aquatic > Marine > Intertidal zone >...
CACGGCCAGCAGGCCAATACCCAACAGCAAAACCACCACACTGAACGTAACGTTCAGTACCTTCCCCGTCACTACCCGCATCGAATCCCCCCGGTTTCATTCAAGCACAAGGTGCAAAATATAAATTACGCCTACCTAGAATCGGCCGGCGCTGAAACTTATTGAGCTCGGCCCAGTGTCACCAACCCGCGATCTGCGTTCGGGCCGCCGACACGAGGCGGAGCCGGTCGCATGCGTTGCGACGGGGCCGGGAGCGGGCAGGCGGGGAACGGGCAGGTCAGATGGCGCTGCGAGTGGTGCTCGCCCACAAATCGCGCCCCATGCGCACGGCGGCCTCCACTCCGGAATAGTAGCCGGGGACGAGTTGAACCTTGCGATAGCCGAGGCGCCGGTAGAAGGCCTGGGCGTTCCGATTGGTGGCACGCACCTCCAGGTACACGGTCGAGATGCCGGCCGTCAGCGCCGAGCGCTCCAGCCACTCGATGAGGCGCCGCCCGATGCCCAGTTGACGCAGTCCCGGATGCACGGCGAGGAGATTGAGGCGGGCCTCCTCCATCCCGAAATACATGATGGCAAAGCCGGCCAGCAGCCGCCTGGCACGGGCGACGAGCACGACGGTATCGGGGCAGCGAATGCTGCGGGTGACCCGGTTCGGGCCCCAGCTCCAGCCCAGGCCGGACTCGATGTAATCCCGCGACATGGCCGCGATGGTCTGCGCATCGGACAGCCGCGCCAGGTCGATATCCACTACTTGCTTCATAACGTCGCTCCGACGGTCGCTGCGATGGGGCCGCCAGCCTCATCCACAGCATGTCCGGTTTGCCAGCGAAGCGCAAGCGGCCGAGATTGGAGTGGGGATGCGGGCCCGCGCGCTGTCCGGAGCCTTGACCCTGAAGTATAGTACAGGGTTTATAAGATACTCCGAGGGCATTGCCATGGACCCGATGAGCATCGGCCAGGTGGCCAAACGTACCGGCGTGAGCGTCGAAACCATCCGCTTCTACGAACGCCAGAGGCTCATCCCGGAACCGGCCCGCAGCGCGGCCGGCTACCGCCAGTACCCGCCGGACACGCCTCGGCGCGTGCGCTTCATACAGCGGGCCAAGGCGGTGGGCTTCACGCTCGGCGACATCCGCGAGCTGCTGGAGCTGCGCACCCGACCCGACGTGACCTGCGCCGACATCCGGGAGCGCGCGCAGATCAAGCTCGACGAGATCGGGGCCAAGCTCGGTGAGCTCGAGCAGATGCGCCGCGCCCTGACCCGACTCGCCGAGCGATGCAGCGGGGAGGGTGCGTTGAGCGAGTGCCCCATACTCGATGCCTTGGAGGATGACGATGACGAACCGAACCCCGCAGGTGGAGCTGGTCTATGAGCAGGGCTGCCCGAACATAGCCGCTGCGCGCGAACAGCTCCTGCGCGCTTTCGACGCCGCCGGACTCACGCCGCGCTGGTCGGAGTGGGACGTGGCCGAACCCGATGCACCCGAGCGCGTGCGCGGCTACGGTTCGCCGACCATCCTGATCGACGGCGACGATGTCGCGCCTGAGACCGCCAACGAGGCCTCCTGCTGCCGTGTTTACGCCGACAGCGAGGCGAGCAACAAGGGCGTGCCGCCGTTGGCGCGGGTTGTCTCCGCCCTGGGCGCCGGCCAGTCTGCGCCGGGCGGCGGGGGCGGGACCGGTCGCGGCAAACACATACACGTCGCCGCCCTGCCATCGGTGGGACTGGCCCTGCTGCCCAAGCTGACTTGTCCGGCGTGCTGGCCCGCCTATGCCGGACTGCTCAGCAGCCTGGGCCTGGGTTTCGTCGATTACACCCCTTATCTGCTGCCCCTGACGGGATTGTTCCTGGCGGTGACCCTGGCGGGACTGTTCAGCGCGGCTCGGCGCCGCGGACGGCGCAAGGCGCTCGCCTTGGGGGCGGCTGCGGCCGGCCTGGTGTTGGTCGGCAAGTTCGGTTTTGACAGTGAGATTCTGCTCTACGCGGGGATCGGGCTGCTGGTCGCCGCCTCGCTCTGGGCCGGTTGGCCGCTGCAGGCCGGGCGCCCGACCACCGCCTGCCCGGCCTGCACCACCCCGGTGCGCGGCGATTGAACCGACGCCGCCCTATCGTACTCACGCCATTTCCGATTGGGAGCAAGCGCATGAACGCCAAACGTCAGATAGAAATCTTCAGTGCCGGCTGTCCCCTTTGCGAGGACACCATCGCGCTGGTCAACGAGCTGGCCTGCCCTTCCTGCGAAATCACGGTCCACGACATGCACCGCAGCGATGGGGCCGAACGGGCACGCGCGCTGGGGGTGCAGTCCGTGCCGGCCGTCGCCATCGACGGCAAACTCGCCCAGGGCGCCATGGACACCGACACGCTCCGGGCTGCAGGCGTCGGTCAGCCGCTGGCCTGAACGCCCGGACCGTACCCCCTGCCTGCGCGACTCAGGGCTTCGCGCTTTGCAGGTGGCGCGCGCCCTTAAGCATGGCCAGGACCCGATCGACGATCTTCGCGTGGCCCTCATCGCTGAGTACGATGAACTTCACCACCAGCTTGTCCACGCCCAACATTCCTCGGGTGAGGTACTTGAAGCCGTCCGGCTCGGGCGAGCTCAGCTCGGCCGTGAAGTAATAACCAACGCCCGCGGCGCCCTTGATCTCGTGCAGCGCAAGTTTCTTTTGTGTCGCGTGCTCGGCAGCGCCCGCGGCCAGGGCCTCCACGTGCTGATGCAGCATCTCGGCATCGGGCGGCTCGAGCACGAAGATATCCTGGAACATCGGCGTGATGAGCACCCTGAAGCGCGACCCCGAGGACTGGGTCAGCACGATCGTCGGCGGTTGGCCGCCCTCGGGCTGGCGCAGCTCGTTGGTCCAATCCGCCGGCACGTCCAGGGCGAAACTGCCGTGCCCGGGCAGCGGATAGCGATGCGTGGTCGAATCCGCGGCGAAGGCGGAAAGCGTCGCCACCAGAGCGGCGAATCCGAGGGCGACAACGGGGCGTCTCACGGCAAATGTCTCTCTGTGTGGTGAGGGATAGTCCCGCCTTATAGCATCTTTTGCCCGCGCGGTGCAGGTAACGGCCCGCGATGGCGGGGGCTCACATCTGTCGTGCGGCCCCGGCCCGGCGCGTGGCGGCGATCAGACCGAGGGTAAGGATGCCGGCGGCCAGCAGACCGTAGTCCTCGACCATCCCGAGCGAGACCGCCGCACTGGCACCGACCAGCGCCCAGACGAAGGGAATCAGCAACAGGTGTCCCGGCACGCCGCGCCCGGGCGAGCGATCCACGAACAACAGCAGGCCGAAGGTGAAGATCGTCGTCGGGCAAGGCGTCACGCCGAACACGGGCATGTACGGATAGGCATGGCCCAGCCAGACGTTGAGCAACGGATACACGAGCATCGCGTACACGACCAGCACCACGCCGAGGATGCCCCGGCTGTCGGCCCGAAAGCGAAATTGCAGCGCCCGCCGGGCCACGCCCGTGTACAGAAGTAACAGCCCCTGGACGATGAACAAGGCGCCGAACAAATACGCAACCCAGTCTATCCGGGCGAAGTACAGCAGGTGATAGACCGCGCCGGTCCAAAACCACAGCACGGCCAAAATGGCGGCGATCGCCCGCCCCGCCCCCGCCCGCCGGGTAAACAATAACGCGACCGCGGCAATGCCCAACCCGTAGGCGACGAATTGCGCCGGCTCGATGACCCGGTTGTAGGCGGCGAACACGCCGAGGAATTGGTCTAAGGTAAACGGCAGCTGCATTGTTCCGTCCTTTGCGCGCCGGCCCTACCACACCATTGGTACGTAGCCCTGCTTGATCAAATCGGCCATGGGTTTGCCCACGTACTCCACATCCACACCGAGCGCGGCGATGTTATCCGATATGCCGATATCCAGGTCCTCGTCGTCCGGTTGGACGCGGTCGGCGAGGAACTTGCACGCCCGTGGGGTCCCCTCCAACTTGCGGTATTCCTGCACGTACTGCTGCAGCGGGACGTCCTCGAGCAGCAGCGCCTCGGCCGGCCCGAAGAAATACAGCTTCACATCGTCCAGCCAGGCGTGCTTGAGCGCGTTGACGGCGTACATGGCACCGGCCCGCGCCTTGGCCGCCTCGCCCGTGCTGATGATGACAAGTAGCTTATCGCTCATGATCGATCCTCCCGCGCCCAAAACGCACGTCGCTGTGCCGGCTTCCATTATCCCCGGCGCGAAGCCCGATCACAAAGGCGACACGCAAAAAAAGGGCGGTCCCGGACACCGCGCTCGGAACCCGGGCACCGCCCCAGTCGGGAGGCAATCAGCGACCGGCGGCTACCACCAGGCGCGCACGCCCACCACGTACTGCGTGTCGTGGGTGGGCGCGCCGGCCGCGCGCGCCTGGTCGGCCGTTCCGCCGTATTTGTTCTCCCAGGTCACGCCCACATAGGGGGCGAATTCGCGGGCGAACTCGTAGCGCACGCGCAGCGTCACCGCCGAGTCCGTCAACCCCGAACCCAAGCCCCGCTCGGGATCGGCCTTGCCGTAGAGGTTGAACTCCGCCTCGGGCATCAGCACCAGACGCTGGGTCAGGAGCAGGTCGTACTCGGCCTTGAGGCGCGCGGCACTGCGCCCCTTGGTGCCCGCATACAGCGTGGCGTCGACCTCGAAGCGATACGGTGCCAGACCCTTGAAGCCGATACCCAGCCAGTTGCGCGCCGGGGTGTCCTCAATGCTGAAGTCGTGGCGCGCGCCGACCTGGAAGTCCCAGAAGGCGGCGACGGCCCGGCTGTAGTAGGCCTCGAGCTCTGCATCCTCGGTCTTGCCGTTGAGCCGGGCGCCCTCGGTCTTGAGCCACAGCTTGTTGATATCGCCCCCGACCCAGGCCTGTGCCTCCCAGTAGGTGAAGTCCTCGGGGCTGGCATCGCGCCGCTCCAGACGATCGACCATAACCTTGGTCAGAACCGTGTTGTCGTGCACAGGCGAAGGCCAGTCGGGGTGCCCGTCCTGAGCAAACCCGCTGGGGCTGTAGGCCAGGGCTGCGACCGGCAGCACCGCGGCCGTTGCTACTCGTTTCATCTGCATCAGTCTCTCCTCAATCCGGATCCCGTTCATACCACGTGTACCTCGCGGAACATGCCCGCCTTCATGTGATAGAGCAGGTGGCAGTGGTAGGCCCAGCGCCCGCGTGCGTCGGCCAGGACACGGTAGCTGACCGCGTGCCCCGGCTTGACGACGACGGTGTGCTTGCGCGCCTGAAATCCGCCGTCGGGACTTTCGATCTCGCTCCACAGACCGTGCAGGTGAATCGGATGGTCCATCATCGTGTCGTTGACCAGCACGATGCGGACCCGCTCACCGTAGTTGAGTTTGATGGGCTCGGCGTCGGAGAACTTCACCCCGTCGAACGACCACATGTAGCGCTCCATGTTGCCGGTGAGATGCAACTCGATCGTGCGGCCGGGTTCACGCGGGTCCAGCCAGCCGTCCAGGCTCTTGAGATCGGCATAGGTCAACACGCGCCGACCGTTGTTGCGCAGACCGACACCCGGATCGTCCAGACGCGTCGAGACCATGCTGACGTGCATGGCCGTACCCGGGCCGTACTCCGTCGCGGGGTGGTGCTTGACCTCCATCATGCCGCCGCCGGCACCGCTGGAGGACATCGAACCCGAACCGGACATGTTCATGCCGCCCATGTCGTGACCGCTCTGGGCCGCGCCCGACATGTTACCGGCCGCCATGGCGGAGCCGTTCATGGAAGAGCCCGCCATGGCCGACTTGGACGAGGTGCCGTTCATGGCGCCCATGTCGTGGCCACTGTGGTCCATTCCGGACATCGACGCTGGAGCGGGCGCGGCGTTGCTCGTCGCCCCCATGTCATGGCCGTCGTGGTCCATGCCGGGCATCGCGCCCGCGGCCGGCGCGCCGCCCATGTCATGACCGGCGTGATCGCCGCCGCCCATGTCCATTCCTTCCATGTCGTGCATCATGCCCATGTCGGCCATGGTCAGGGTCGGCACCGGATCCAACGGCGGCACCTCGCCTTCCATGCCCTGTCGCGGGGCCAGGGTGCCGCGCGCGTAGCCCGAGCGGTCGACGGACTGGGCGAAGATGGTGTAGGCGCGCTCCTCGCTCGGCTCGACGATGACATCGTAGGTCTCGGCCACACCGATGCGGAACTCATCGACCGGCACCGGATGCACATTGACGCCATCGGCCGCGACCACCGTCATCTTCATGCCGGGGATGCGCACGTCGAAAAAGCTCATCGCAGAGCCGTTGATGAAGCGCAGGCGCACCTTCTCGCCGCGGCGGAACACCCCGCTCCAGTTGCCAGACGGCGTCGCGCCGTTCATGAGGTAGGTGTAGGTCGCGCCCGAGATGTCGGCCAGATCGCGCGGGCTCATGCGCATCCGGTCCCACATCATGCGCCGGTCCCAGGCCTGCCCCATGCCGTGCTTATCGGCATCGCGCATGAAGTCGCCGACGGTGGGCTGAACGTAATTGTAATAGCCGTCCATCTTCTTCAGGCGCGAGAAGACGAACTCGGGGCTGGCGTCGGTCCAGTCCGATAGCATCACCACGTAATCGCGGTCGTAAGTGAACGGGTCGCGCGTACGCGGCTCGATCACCAGAGGCCCGTAGTGACCGGTCTGCTCCTGGAAGCCCGAATGACTGTGGTACCAGTAGGTACCGCTCTGGTTGACCTGAAAGCGGTAGGTGAAGGTCTCGCCCGGCGCGATGCCGGCATACGAGAGCCCCGGCACACCGTCCATGTTGTTGGGCAGGATGATTCCGTGCCAGTGGATGGACGTCGAGTGCTTCAGGCGATTGGTCACGCGCAGGGTGACAGTGTCGCCCTCGCGCCAGCGCAGCTCGGGCGCGGGCACCTGGCCGTTGACGGTGGTCGCCACGCCCATCTTGCCGGTGAAGTTGACCGGCGTCTCGCCGATCACCAGGTCGAACTCGGTGCCGCTGAGCACCTGGCGCTCGGCGGGGCTGTTCAGGGCCCACACGGGGCGTTCCAGGAAGCCGAAACCGGCCAGGGCGCCGCCGGCGGCCAGCCCCTGGACGAAGCGCCGGCGCGACGGGTTGATCGATTCGGATCGGGCCGAACCGTTACGACGTATCTTCATGGTTGTCACTCTCCTCGGTGGACGGACGGCATCGCGCACGGCGGCCGGTCCGCACCAAAATCAAAACGCAAAGGTGGAATGCGCGGCGCGCACGGCGCCGTAGAGAGTGATCAGGCCCGCGGTGGGCGCAGCAGGGGCGGGTGAATGTGGTGTGTGGGTTCGAAAACCGGTGCAGCCAGGAGCCCGGCGGGCTGCGGCGAGGCCATCGGCAGAGTGAGGTCGACGAGGAGCAACGGGGCGCAGTGCGCGGCGCACAGGTGAGCGGCATCGGGACAGCATCCATGCGCGGGCTGATCGCCGCCGGCCGCCGCAGGGGCGCCGGCCATCTGGCTGCGCGCAGCGTCGATCATCGATGCCTCGGCACAGGCATGGGTACCCATTTCGGCCACCGGCCCGGTCTTACCCGGTGCGGCCAATGCCGCGACGGGAAGCAGCTTGGCCCCGAGTGCCGCGAGCAGGACGAGCGCTATCCAGCCCCGGCGAAGCCGGGCCCAGCGGCGCAGACTGTCGAGTACGGGATTCACGATTTCCGGTACGATTTCGTGTCGTCTTTTCAATAACTTAAAGTCAGCTTTCGCCTCGGCGGTCACCGCCGGGCACTGGCAACTACGACCTACAGGGATTGTAAAGGTTCCATGAAGGGCAATCCAGTCCGGGCCCGCGCGACAATGCTCAAAGCGTGAACAGCAGGTGGAACTCGGGATAGGTGGTCGAGCACTCTTTATACACCGCCGCGTCGCAGTTGAGCAGGCGATCGTAGACGATACCGGCACCCAGATAGGCCCGCCGCCCGCTGCGCATGTACACACCGGCCCGAACGCCGTAAGAGTTGCGATCGTCGTAGCCGTCGATGCTCACGTGCCGGTAGAAGCCGCCCAGGTAGGGATTGAGCTGCGGGGACAGGCGCCAGACGAAACTTGCATGCGGCGAGACCTTGTCGATGGTGGGCGTGGCGCCGCGCCAGCTCTCGGCGTCAAGCCCCACGGCCAGACCGTTTCGCACGTAATACGAAAAGCCGGCGCCGTACACCGTATAGTTCTGGTCGAAGGCGCGCCCGTTGCCGACCGTCAGCGAGATCTGCGTACTGCCCCGATCAAACGGGCCGGCGTTCGCCGAACCGACGCATCCCGCTACCGCCAACGCAAACAGGGCCGCAAACGAGGCAAGCCGCCTCGATGTCCGGATTGTTCGCATCGGTCTGCCCATCGCGTTGCTCCTCTTACCGGCCCGAACAGGGGCCCCGATCAGTCGTCTTTGGAATCCGTCGCCTTGCCGCGCTCGCGTCGATATTGATCGTAGCTCGGGCGATTCGGATCGCAGTTTGGGTAGCCGACCTTGTCGATGCACTCCTTGTCGTGCAGCGCATCGTACGTAGCGCGTTTGACCTGTTCGCCGCTGCAACCGGACGCCGCGCCGGCCGCAATCAGGATTGCCGCCATCATCATCGCTCGCCACGTTATGTTCCACATGGGCTCGACCTCGTATGCGCTTCGGCCCCGATGTTCGCCGACGCGGGAGCAAAGGTTTGGCGGTGCATAGGGACCCCGCGTCGACCCTTAACAGGTTAAACCAGGGCCCTGCCGCGATCCACTGCGCCGTCTACCGCGGAGGCGTCCTCGCACGGGCGGCGGCGGCCGGGCCCTGCTCGAGTATCTGCGTCAAATAATCCACGAACCGCTGCCGATACTCCTTGAAGGCAAAGGCCTGGATGTGCCCGCCGCCGTGGACGATCCACAGTCGCTTGGGCTCGCGTGCGGCGCGGAACAGTCGCTCGGCGTTGTCCACCGGCACGATCGGATCGCGGTCGCCGTGGATGAGCAGCACTGGGATGGGACTGACCTTCGGGATCGCCTTGATCGGACTGTAGGTGTCGTCGATCGTCGCCGCCACCGGCCATTGCAACAACCAGGTCAGCCACGAGGCAGCGAGCTTCTCCTTGGCGATCCCCTTGTAATCGTAGAACGCACTCTCGGCGACCAGTGCCTCGATGTGCGCACGATGACGGCTGTGCGCGACGGCGTAAATCGCGACCGACGCGCCCAGACTCTGACCGAAGACCACGAACCGGTTCGGGTCCACGTCGGGTCTCGACAACGCATAACCGATCGCGCGCTCGGCGTCCTCGTTGACGCCCGCAATGCTGGCCTTGCCCTGCGACGTGCCGTATCCGCGATAATCGAACAACAGGACGTTGAAGCCCTGCGCAGGCAGCCAGGCGACACTGTGGATGTGTGTGCTGATGTTCTCGGCGTTACCGTGCAGGAACAGAATCGTGCCGATGGGCTTTTTGCCCGGCTTTACCCGCGCGGGCAGCCACCAGCCGTGCAGCGTCGGCTGCCCGGTCGTCTTGATGTACACGTCCTGATAGGCCAGGCCCAATCGGGCCGGCGTCAGCAGCAGCTGGCGCTCGGGATAGAAGAACAAGCCGCTGCATCCGCTCAGCGTCAACGACAATACGAATAGCAGAAAATATCGCATCAGTAGTACCAATCCAGCGACACCTTTCCCTCGTTCCAATAGTTGCCGAATTCATAGTGACGTGAAATATCCAGCTTCAGCGCACTCTGGTGGCTGAGCGTGATGCGCTGCTTGAGGCTGATCTCTCCGGCCGAGTGCCGCCCGCCGGTGCCGTAACGAAACGCCTTCGCCGTGATACCGACGCGCCAGCCCGAGGCGGGATCGAGGTACGCGCCTATACTGGGCCCCGCACCCAGGGCGTAATGGTGTCGCAATCGCGCGCTCTTCTCCAGTGAACCGGCCAACAGTGCGTAGACCAGGGCATGGTGTCCGGGTTCGTAGGTCAGTCCGGCGCCGCCGTTCAAGTGAAACACCACCGGCTCGTCGCCCTCGGCGAACCGGCTGTGATACCAACCGACGTCCAGGTACCAGGACAGCGGTTTGATCAAACGATTGCGCGGGGTCAGCGACGTGATGTTGAGGGCGGTGAAGCTCTCGATGCGGTTGCGGTCGATATCCGGATAACGCCGCGCCCGCAGGTCCAGAAACCGGATCTGGGCCCCGCGCACGTAGCCGCCCTCGGGGTCCATCAGGTCGTGGTACGCGGGCCGCAGACGCAGCTCCATGAAACCATGTTCCGCGCGCTGTCCGCCGCCCACGGCGACCAGGGCCGACTTGTGTCCCTCGTCCGGTCGCACGGCCGGCGTGGGCACCTTGAGCGGGGGCGCGTCGACATCGATAAGGCTGCGTGCATTGAGCAGGGCGAGCAGCCGCTGCGCCGTGGGCTTTTGCGGCAGATCGCCCGAGACCCGCTCGTAGCTGAGATAGTCGAATGCCAGGTCGAGCACGGCGGCCCGATCCGGGTCGGCCAGCGCCTTGATACGCGCCCCCTCGGGCTTGGCCTCGCCTGTGGCGATATCCTTGGCCAAATACTGCTGCGCGACTGGCGTGTGCTCGATCCGGTAACGCAACTGGGTGCTGCGCGCCGGGCGGTACGTTACGTCCTTGAGCAGACCCGGAACCTCGGTCACCGCCCGCACGGTATCGGAGGGTATCGCATACCAGCGGAACTGCTCGGTGAGCTTGAGGCTGGGGCGTGCGACCTCCAGCAGCGACAGCAGGTTGTAGGAGCAGTTTTCGTCGAAAAAGTAATACCGAAACCACGTATGACCGAGCTCCCAGGTATGTTCCAACATCCGTCGGACCTCCGCCGGGGTGAAATTCAGGCGGTACTCCCAGATGTCGCGGTTTTCTATATCGCTGTACTCGTTCACCTTGTCGTAGTAGGGCGCGACGGAGAACACACCGACATAACCGCCGAACAGGCCCCGGATCGCGAACATGAAGCCATTGGTTTCGTTGGTGGCGGCGGCATAGTTGACCGCGTACGCCAGTAACCGCGTGTGCTTGTCCTGACCCTTGGCATCGACGCGCAGGAGCGTGTGGCCGAACATCGAGGCCGGGTTGTTCAGGTAGGCGGCGGGGAAAACGAGGGTGACCGATTGCGGGTCGAGCGCGGCATACCACTGGTCGAATTCGGGACAGGCCTGCTCAGGCAGGCGGGCGGAATCGAACTGCAGGCGCTCCTTGAGCCAGTGATAACGGGCAATGAATTTGCACTGCGGGAGCTGCTTCTCGCCCTTGGCGGGCGTGGTGGAAAAGAACCGCGCCAGTGTGGCCTCCAGCTCGGCCTGCGGATCGGTCCTGCCGTCGGGCGCATTGAAAAAGCCCGGGTCGTCGACCAGGCTCTTCACGCCGGGCAGCACCACGCGGGGAACGTAATGGACCAGATCCCGCCATTCGGCCTGCTGCGCCAGATGCTGGGCGCGCGCCCGGTGCACGAGCTCGTGAAGATAGGCATTGTCCGCGGCGAGACAGGGTAAGGCAAAAAACCAGAGCAACAGTCCGACGAGGAAAAAACGCGACATGGCCCAGACAATCAAACCCGCTGCAAACGATAAAAAAGCGACACCCGACGGAATTCCGCCGGGTGCCGCTTCAGCCTTTTCAACGCCTTGCGTAAGCTAAGCGAAGCTCCGCCAAATCAGACGGCAGTGGCGTACTGGGACAGTCGCTCGTTGCTCTTGAGCACTTCGCGCAGCGAAGCCATCACCTGCTTCGTGCTCACGTCGGTCGAGGGAAACACCTTGGAGAAGTTTTCCTTGGCGACCTGCTCGAAGACGGGCTTGTCGGCCTTGGACACGCCCATCAGGCTGGCCAGGGAATCCAGGGCCTCGCCGTGGCCGACGGACATATTCTGGGACAGCTTCGTCTTGTTCTTCTCGATGAACATCGCGGTCTTCCAGTTGGACCGCACGACGCCGTTCTGCGTGCAGCCCGAGGTGCCGGTGCTGATGCCGAACGTCTGGTTGCCGGACGTGCCGTTCGTGGTAACCGCCAGCACCTGGGGCGCGATGCCCTGCTGGCCGTCAAACAGTTTCGATCCCCAACCGCATTCACCGACATTCGCCGCCATGGCGCTCACGGGCAGGACAGCGATCGCGGCTGCGAATACGAGCTTCTTATACATATTGTTCTCCTTCAAAATTGAAGTTGCACTTTCCGTGGTGAAAATTCCACCCTTGAACCGTATAGCTTCTCGACCGATCACAGTCAAGGTGCCACACCATAATACGAGACTCAAGCCACAGTAATCGCATCCGCCCCCCAGCGCGCGCATGCGATACTCGATAGGCCTCGCTCGGCTCGCGCCGCACCCCCGGCTCAGCGTAGAACGCCGTCACGGCGGAGCTTGAGGGCGTAGGCGATGATCGCCAGGACGATGAGCCAGCCCACGTAGATGCCGATGTGGCGAAAGGGTCCGACCGAGTGCGAGACGGATGCGATAAAGGCACGGTAGGTCGGCTTCGTATAGAAATAAGCGCCCAGACCGGCCTTGAACAGTGCGTTGACGATCAGGATGTTCACGGCCACCTTTTTCAGCCTGAACAGATAGAGCGCCCCGAGCGCGTACAGCCCGAGGCCAATGAACGTGAGCAGGTGATCCAACGGGGTCAGGCCCTGCATATAGGCACGCTCGGCCTCATTGACCATCGGGATATGTCCGCTCATCAGCATCAACGTCCCCACGGCCCCGCTGATGACGCCGATGAGGGCGAAGATGGCTATGATCCAGACGAGCACCGGCCGCTTGACCGGCGTATCGGCCGAGTCCTTTACCGGAGCCTGAGGGGCGCCGTAAGGATTGTCCATCATTCGGACTCCCTGTTCGTTATTTTGATTGTCCTCGCGTCTGCGGGGCCCGGCAACCGCGCGCGCCGCTACGCTTGTCCCGTCCGTGGCGCTTGTCGAACCCTAACCCACATAACGAAATATTGCCACATGCAGCGGACAATGCCCGGCCCGGGTCGCCGAAAACGGCTGTCCACCCTATACTGAAGTGACAACAATAGCCCGATCGCCGCGCCGGCGCGGCGCCCCGAGCGAACCCGTGCGCCGGGGCCGATGCACACAGGGAGAAACAAGACATGGTCAGTACGGCACCGAGCGAGACGTCGTCCGAAACCGGTCCGGCGGACGAATCCAGGAAGCTCATCCGCTGCAGCGCGGTCAATCCCTTCGGGGAGACGATGGTGCGCTTTGTCGATCTGGAGTACTTTTCGTTATGGGAGTACATGATGACGACGCGGCACGAATACCGCATCATCGACTACGCCCTGTGCCTTTGGATCCTGGAGCGCGAATACGACCGGGCCCCCGAGGTGTACTCGCACGGCCGCGAGGTCGAGTCGGTCGACCGCTTCGATATCTCCATCTTCGACGATATCCACCACTACACCTACCAGGTCTCGCGGTTCGCGCCGTCCGTGGAGGCCTCCACCTTCCGCAAGGCCCTGCTATCGCACGTGCCGCAGGAGGTGCTCGACAGCGATCGCTTCTCTCTCGAACAGACATCCGGTTACTGTGTCTACACCGAACACGCGCCCGACAGCGACCGTTTCGTCCTCGGCCTCTATAGCGCGCTTCACTACTGAGACGGAACGAAACGCCGGTCCGACGCGCCGACGTCAGTCACCGGCGTCGCTCGATGGTCCTTCGGGGTCTCCAGTCGCCGCAACGGGTTCGACCTCCAGGCGCAAACCGCGCTGGTCCACCACACGCACATAGCCGCCCGGCGCCACGGATTCTGCGCCGTCCACCAGCTCGGCCTGCCAAAGCTCGCCGCCCAGCTGTACATAACCGCTGCGAGGCCCCCCGCTGTGGCCCAGCCCGTCGCGCACCAGGGCAATCCGCCCGATCGGCGAATGGTGCTGCTCACCGAGACTGGGATCGAAGGCGTGCTTGAGGAACGGATAGAGCACCGCGTCCTTGATCACCCAGGCCACCGTAATCAGCCCGGCGGCCCAGAGAGGCAAGTCGAACCAGCGATGCAGCAGCAGCAAGACGACCACCAGCAGCACCGTACCCGGCAGCTGCAGCAGCCAGTAGCGCAGGGCCGTTCGCCTGCCGCGCCCCGCCTCGCTGGTCGAACCCCAGCCCGGCATCGGTCAGCCCTGAGCGGCGCCCGGCCCCTGGGCCAGGGCGAGCTTCCTGAGGCGCAGGAAATTCAACGGCCCGTACACAAGCAGCACCAGCGCATAGGCCAGTATCCCGTACGCGAGCCAATAGCCCCAGTCGCGGGTCGGCTCGGGGTAGAACAGGAACAGCACGCCGGCCAGCACGGCGAAGAACAGGGGCGGGAGCGTCAGGATGGCGAGTGTGGGGCGCACCCGTGCCTGCCCGGCGGCCTGCAGGGCGCTGCGAAAGGCCTGCTCTTCACCCACGGCCCGGTAGACCCAGAGCCGCGCGGCGTTGTTCGCCGAGACCAATAGAGAAGGAACGAGGATGATCAGCGATCCCGCGGGCGTCCAGTAGGGGATGAGGCACAGCAGCAACGATAGGATCATCACGGTCCGCGGTGCCCGGCGCACGAACGGGTTGCTCTCCAACATAAAGCGCGGCGTGGCCAGCCACGTCGTGCCGATATCGCCCAGGCGCGCGAACAGGATCAACGCTGCCAGGCAGTGCGGCAGATTGGCGAAGAACCATTCCCTCATACGGACTCCCCTCGATCGAGCCTGGGCCGGCCGCTCTTACCGGCTGAAACGCATGGCCTTCAGGTGGCGCGTGGCCCGGGCCATGAAACCGTGCACTTTGCTGGAGGCGGGATAACGCTCGGAATAGGCGAAACGCAAAAACGTCTGTCTGTCGTCGGGATGGCGGCACAGGTAACCGGCCTCCTGAAAGCCGTAGCCCTCAGGGGTCAGCGCATCGCCCGGATAGGTGCTCTGGCGGTAGAAGCGCACGCACCAGGGATCCCGATCCGGGGCGGCCTGGGCGTAGAAGTCCGATCGATCCTCGCCCGGGTCACGCTCATCGTGCAAACCTGCGATGGCATAGCGCTCAAAGGCTTGCGCGTCGGCAAAGCGCGTGCGCGGCGGATAGACCCGGGTGAGGACCATTGCCACCGAGTGCCGACGGCTGAGCAGGTGACCGAGAGCCATAACGTTCGCCGTACGCTTGACTAGGCACCACTGGGCGGAGTCCGGCACCTCCACACTCATGCCGTCGAAGCGCGTCCGGCCCCGGACCCGCTTGCAGTCTGAGATCACCCCGCTCTGCGCCGTGGCCGCTCGATGGTGCCCCGCCGCGTGCTGAACGGCGCAGCCCGGCAGCCATGCCGCCGAAACGAGCGCCAAAACCGCTGCAATGGTTTCCCTGGTCATCGAATCGCATCCACACCCTGAGCCGAAGCATGGACCATCCTACACCCTGGGATTCCTCCGCTCTACCGCACGCCTCACCCCTTACTCTTCAGCCGCAGGTCGGGTTGGCGCAGCGTAATCCGACACGTCAACCTTCCGTGCGCTCTGGAAAAGAACGCAGAGGACGCAGAGACTGCCGGCCCTTCGAGCCTCAGAGGTCAGTTGGCAGGTGTCAGTATGCAAAAAGAGCTACTGCGATTCGCTTTCACTGCCGACGGCAAACTGATAACTGCCAACGCGCCCGAAGGGCGCACACTTCACACCTCACGTCATTTATTGTCGCTTTTCGACCACGAAGGCGATGAACGGCCACAAGGGCACGCCGAGGTGGCGCCGGTAGAGCACACGCGCGCCGGCCGCCTGCAGCGCCGGAAGGACGGAGACCGAGCGACACCCCAGGGAGATGGCGGGAAGATGCCAGACCACATCCTCGACGCGGTCGGCCAGCCAACGCACCCAGGGCCGCCTCGGCTCGGTCGAGTGCGCAATGCCGACCCGCCCGCCCGGTCTCACTATCCGGTACAGCTCCAACGCGGCCGCCACGGGGTCGTAGAGCGGGCACAGGCTGTAGGTCGAGAGCGCCGTATCGAAGCTCGCGTCGTCGAAGGGCAGCGCGGTCATATCGCCCGTGCGAAACTCGGCGCGCTCATCGAGCCCGGCGTCCGCGATGCGCTGGCGGGCCACGGCCAGCATCGGCTCGCTCGTGTCGAAAAGCACGACGTGTCCACTCGGACCGGCCCGCCGCGCCGCCAACAGACTGGTGGAGCCGGTTCCAGCACCGGCGTCCAGGACCGCGTCGCCGTCACGCACGGCGCGCTCGACGACCGCGCGACGACCGCGCTGGTCGGAGCCCGCCGTCAGCAGGCAGTGTTGCAGGTCATAGTGCCCGGCCACCTTGTCGTAGACGGCCTTGAGGCGGGCGGGGTCAATCGCCGGTCGCATCCATGCCCTTCGTGGTTCAGTTCTACGCGAGCGCTGCGCTATTGCGTACGCGGCACGAAGCGCAGTCCGCGCGAGGGCGAAAATTGCTGCTGGAGCGGCCCCTCGATGTGGTTGACCAGCTGCGTGCCCGGCTTGGCCTTGCAGGCGGGCGCCGCCGCATTGACTTCAGGCTTACAGCCGTTGCCAGCTCCGGCGTGAAACAGATAGAGCGTGCAGGACCAGTATTTCGCCTGCGCGACGTAGCTATCGGGAACGCTTACCTTCACGTGCACGGTACCATTGTAGCCGCCGTTGCTGACCGGCAGGTCGACTCGCCCGTAGCTCAGCGCCCCCGCCACCGATTGTGACTTCTGGATCTTGCAGCCCACTGAAAAGGTCTTCACGTCGGAATAGAGGTTGGAGAGCTTCACGGGCACATTCAAGGTAACCGTCTGCTCGGCCCATGCCGGCCAGGCCGACAAGGCCATGACAACGGCGCCGCCCAATGCGATTACGATACGGTGTTTCATTGCCACTTACCCTCCTTCAGGGGCCACGCCCGTTGCCTTCAATGCCGGTGTGTCGACCCTGAGCGGCAGGCGTCCCACCGGACCGGCAATGCCGGTCGCCGTCAACGCCGGCGTGTTGATATTGCTCGGCAGATGCCCGACGGGGCCGGCCACGCCGGTGACGATCAAACCCGGCGTATTCACGCTCGCCGGCAGCTTGCCACTCGTGCCCGCCGTGCCGGTCGCGACCAGAGGCGGTGTATTGACCGCGTTCGGCAGGTCGGCCGGCGCCGCCGCCGCAAACAAGGCGGTAGCCGACAGCAGAAACATTCCCATGCGCTTCATCTGACCTCAGCCCCCCAGGAACAGGCGCCCGACTTCCGGATGTTCGAGCAGCTCATCGCCACTGCCCGCCATGGCGACCTCGCCGGAGACCAGGACGTAACCGATATCGGCGAACTCCAGACCCTTGCGGGCATTTTGCTCCACCATGACGACGGTCTTGCCCTCGGTCTTCTGTAAATCGGCAAGGATCTCGAAAACCATGCCGATAAAACGCGGCTCCAGTCCGATGGAGGGCTCGTCGACCAGCAGCACCCTCGGGTCCATGATCAGCGCGCGCGAGATTTCGAGCAAGCGCCGCTCGCCGCCCGAGAGCACCTTGGCGGCGCGGTGGCGCCGCTCGGCCAGACGCGGGTATTTGGCGAACACGCGCTCGGCCGCCTCCTTGGCCTGGTTTGGATCGGGCAGCAGGTAGCCGCCCATCCACAGGTTCTCCTCCACGCTCATGTCGGGAAACACGGAGTTGTCCTGGAGGATGTAGGCGATGCCCGCCTCACGCAGCTTCGCATTGGGCGAAAGCCGGGTCACGTCGCGCCCGTCGATGCTAATGGCCCCGTCGAAGATGCGCGTAAAGCCGTACACCGAGTGCAGCACTGTCGACTTGCCCGCACCATTGGGGCCGATCAGACACAGCGACTGCCCGGCGCCCGCCTGCAGATCCACGCCGTGGAGGATCTCCATTTTGCCGTAGCCCGCGACCAGGCCATCGATGCGCAGCAGGGGCTTGTCACCGGCGAGCCTGGCCAGCTCCTCGCGCGACGGCCCCTGGCGGGCGAGGCGCGAGGCATCGCGCGCCACGTCGTCGACCGAAAGGATATTGTCGTCTTCGCTGGTCAATGGGCCCCCAGATAGGCGTCGATGACGCGCTGGTCGTTTCGGATCGCCTCGGGCTCGCCGTCCGCCAGCAGCTCGCCGTGCGCGAGGCAGTAGAGGTACTCGGCGAGGTTCATGATGACGTTCATGTTGTGTTCGATAATCAA
>Ga0102944_1001164_pt1 | contig 18072 bp, 21 predicted proteins | sample SalPonD_shore_MG_FD_78172 | JGI IMG/M metagenome (GOLD analysis project Ga0102944, IMG submission 78172) | Salt pond soil microbial communities from South San Francisco under conditions of wetland restoration - Salt Pond MetaG... | ecosystem: Environmental > Aquatic > Marine > Intertidal zone >...
CTCCTCGTCGAGCGTCCCGGTCTCGACGACGTCGTACGTGTCGGCCCCCCACAGGCCCATCCCCTCCTCCCGCGCGAGCCGGGAGTCGATGGCGTCGAGCGTCCGGAGCTCCGCGGCCGTGAGCGCCGGCTCCGGCCCCTCGAACAGCGCCTCGTAGGCCGCCGACCGCGCCGGGTACAGCCAGTCGTCGAGCCGCGCCCGCACCGCCTGGAGGAGCTCGCGCTCGGATTCGAACGGCACCATACCCGCTAGTCCGACGCGGGAACTATTCAGTCTGACCCGCGAGGCTGACCCGCCTCGCGGATGATGGTGATGGACACCGGCGACCGCCGGGCCACGGCCTCGGCGACGCTCCCCAGCAGGAAGCGGGACAGGCCCGTCCGGCTGTGGCTGCCGATGACGATGTGGTCCACGTCGTGCGCCTCCGCGTACCCGACGATGGCGTTCGCCGGCCGGCCCACCTCCCGGGCGGTGTCGACCTCGACGCCGTGGTCGCGGGCGAGGGCCTCGGCGTCGGTCAGCAGCGTCTCGGCCGACGCCTGCGCCTGCTCGTAGGCCTCCTCGGAGTAGTAGCCGCCCCCGAGGTCGTCGACGTAGACCCACTCGCGCGGGTCCGTCACGTGCAGGACCGTGATGGCCGCCTCGGGGTAGACCGCGAGCGCGTGCAGGAGGGCCGCCTCGGCCTGTGGCGATTCGTCGTACGCGACCAGAATCCGGTCGGCCATGGTCGAGCTTCGGCCGCCGGGGATAACCATCGTGCCGCTCGTTCCAGGCGGTTGAGAATCGGCGGCTCGGCGCCGGGGTTCTTAGCCGGTGGGAACGACCGACCCGTTCAGGGGGGTTCGTGACCAGGCTAGGCCATGCAGTTCGACGAGTTCACCGGGCAGGTCCACCACCGGCTCGAGCTCCCGGGGACCGCCGAGACCCTCCGTGCCATCCGCGCGACGCTCACGACGCTCGGCCAGCGCATCCAGGCGGGCGAGGCGAAGGACCTCGCCAGCTCGCTCCCGATGGAGATCGGCTGGTACCTGACCGGGCCCGTCCGGGCGCACGGCGAGCGGTTCGACTGGCGGGAGTTCGTCCGACGGGTGGGCGAGATCGAGCACGCGGACCCGCCCGAGGCGGCCTACCACGCGCAGGTCATCATGGACCTCGTGAGCGAGGCGGTCCCTCCCTCGGAGCTCCGGCAGATCCGCGACCAGCTCCCGCAGGACGAGCACGACGGGAACTGGGGGAAGCTGTTCGCCGTCGTCGACGCTGGCGGCTGGAGCGCTGGACAGGAGGCCCAGACGGGCGGCGGCCCGCAGCCCTCCTCCTGACTCCGCCGGCCGACGGAGGGCGACGGTCGAACACCCGACGGTACGGGCGCCGGTTCGTGGTTTACGTGGCCACGCACGTGACGGCCAGCTGGCGCCGCCGCGGTCCGTCACACTCGACGAGCAGGACCGACTGCCACGGTCCCAGGTCGAGCCGACCGTCGACCACTGGCACGGTCACGCTCGACCCCACGAGCATCGCCCGGAGGTGCGCGTCCGCGTTGTCGTCGACGTCGTCGTGTCCGTAACCCGCCCCGCGAGGGACGAGCCGCTCGAGGGTCCCCACGAGGTCGGCCACGAGCCGGCGCTCGGCTTCGTTGACGACGACGCCGGCGGTCGTGTGGCGAACGGAGACGGTGCAGAGGCCCCGGTCGAGGCCGGACGGGACCTCCGCGGCGACCTCGGCGGTCACGTCGAGGACCTCGAGGCGGTCGTGGGTCGAGATCTCGACGGTCACGTCGGTCGAGACACGGGCGCCACGACGATAACGGTACCCTGCGGCTCGCTCACAGCCCGGCGAACGTCGCGTAGAGCAACCAGCCGTTGAGCAGGACGATGACGCCGATGACCGTCGCCAGGAGGTAGGTCGTCCCCGTCCGGTTCCGGAAGGCGCCCATGAGCCCGGTCTCCTGGGTGAACCAGAGGAGCGGGATGAGGACGAACGGGAGCTCGAAGCTCAGGGCGACCTGGGAGGCGACCAGCACGCGCGTCGGGTCGAACCCCGCGGCGACGACCACGATGCTGGGCACGAGGGTGACCGACCGCCGGAGCCAGACGTTGACGTTCAGGTCCAGGAAGCCGTCCATGACGGTCTGGCCCGCCATCGTGGCGACGAGCGACGACGAGAGGCCGGCGGCGATGAGGGCGATGCCGAACGCGAGGCTCGCGTTGTCGTTGAAGACCCCGGAGAGGGTGACGTACGCCTCGTTGAGCGTGCCGATGCCGGTGCCCTGGAGCGCGGCCGCGGCCACGATGAGCATGGCCGCGTTGACGAACATGGCGCCGAAGAGCGCGAGCACGGTGTCCGCGCTCTCGAGGTAGTAGTGGCGCTTGTGGACGGCCTCGGAGTCGCCGTTGGCGTCGACGAGCCGGCGGCGGCGGTCCTGGACGATGGTCGGGTGGAGGTAGACGCTGTGGGGCATCACCGTCGCGCCCAGGATGCCGATGGCGATGTAGAGCGCCGACGAGCTCGGCAGGGAGGGGACGAGCCCGAGCCCGACCTGCGCCGCCGAGGGCTGGGCGAGCACCATCTCGAAGACGAACGCCAGCGCGATGACGGTGACGAGGCCCATGATGGTGAACTCGACCCACCGGAAGCCGCGCTGGTGCGCCGTGCGGACGCCGAGCAGGACGAACGAGCTGACGCCGGCGAGGACGGCCCCGGCCCACAGCGGGAGCGCGAAGACGAGGCTGAACCCGATGGCGGCGCCGATGATCTCCGCCATGTCGGTGGCGATCATCGCCAGCTCGGCCGCCGCCCACAGCACGAGGACCGTGGTGTGCGAGAACCGCTCGCGGCACAGCTCGGCCACGCCCTTCCCGGTGGCGATGCCGAGCTTGGCCGCCAGGATCTGGATGCCCATGGCCATGAAGCTCGCCAGGACGATGACCCAGAGGAGTGACGTGCCGAAGGCGGCCCCGCCCGAGATGTTGGTCGCCCAGTTCCCCGGGTCCATGTAGGCGACGCTGATGATGAAGCCCGGCCCGAGGTAGGAGAGGGCCTCGCGGAGGGTGGGCAGGCGGCGGCCGGTCATGCGGAACCCCTCTGGAGGCGGTGCACCGGGACGGAGGGCAGCATTGAATTAGACTCATCTAATGTTCTGATTTCATCCGGCTAAAAGCTGTCGGTCGAGGTGGTTCGCGCGACGGACCGGCCGGTCGGCCCCGGCGTCGTTCGATTCGGCCCCTCCCGGGCACCCGAACGGTTATGGGCGTCGAACCGACCGTTCGGGCATGGCGGGAACCGCCATCGCCGTCGGCCTCCTCCTCGCCGTCGTCGCGCTCGTCGTCGTGGCCGCCGTCCTCAGGCTCACCGGGGTCGGGTCGACCGCAACCCGCGACGCGGGCGCCTGGCGTGACGAATCGGCCGCGCTCGTCGGGACGTTCGCGGCCGAGCTGGCCGCCCTCGAGGGGTCGAATAACCTTGCCCCACCGGGACGGGGGCCCAACCGATCCGCCCGCGGGCGTCCGACGGCGTGGACCCGGCCGCGAGCGCGCTCGAGGAACGCCACACCGGAGGGCGACGCCGCGTCGGCTCGGCCAATCCCGTTGTTTATGACCCCGCCTTCCCCAGTAGTTCCCATGCGGGCCTCGCGTGCCCCGGAGGCGCCCTGATGGCCACCACCGGCGTCCGGCGTCGGCTCCAGCGGGTCAGCCTCGACCGGGAGACCGCCCGCTGGCTGGCCGTCGCCGTCGCCCTGGAGGTGCTCGTGATCGTGACCTACGTCACCGTCTTCGCGGCCACCATCACGAACCCGCTCATCCTCGTCTACCCCTTCGTCTGGATCGACGTGGCGCTCCTCGCCGCGTACACCACGACGCCGCCCCCGGTCGCGAGCCGCCGCCGGCTCGTCGGGCTCGCCATCGCGGCCGGCTACCTGGTCGTGCTCGGCTACTTCGGGGGGCTCTTCGGACTCGGGCAGAACATGGTGCCGCTGCACGTCGACTGGCGGCTGCCGCCCGGGTACGGGCCGGCGCTGCTCTACGACGGGCCCACGCTCCGGCTCATCCTCGAGCCCTACAAGGTGGTGGGCTACCTCACGCTCGCCTACCTGGTGTACACGACGGTGCTCGACGCCGCGGGATCGGCCGTCTCCGGCGTCGTCGGCCTGTTCTCGTGCGTCTCGTGCTCCTGGCCCATCATCGGGGCCATCGCGACCAGCTTCTTCGGCAGCGGGTCGGCCATCGCGGCCTTCGCCTTCAGCCGGTCGTACGCCCTCGGGACGCTCGTGTTCGTCTCGGCGGTCGCCCTGCTCTACTACCGGCCGACCCTCGGCCGGCGGTGACCGCGGGGACGACGCCGGGGTGGCCCCGCCTCAGCCGCCCATGCCGACGACCACGACGATCTCGGTGGCGAACCCGAGCAGGAAGCCGACGGCGACCGCGCCGAACACCGCCGCCGTCGAGAGTTCGCGGATGCGGACCCGGAAGAGCTCCTGGATGACGTAGATGAGCGCGCCGCCGGCCAGCGCGAGGAAGAACACCGAGGCGACGTTCGAGGTCCAGAGCTGGCCGACCAGCGTCCCGACGAGGGTCGGGCCCCCGGCGATGAGGCCGAGCCCCCCGAGGAAGGCGAAGCTCGTGCGCTCGCCGCTGAGCGGGGCCGCGATGCCGAACCCCTCCGTGATGTTGTGGAGCGCGAACCCGACGACGAGGAGGAGGGCGAGCGAGAGCGCCCCGGACGCCGCGGACTGCCCGATGGCCAGCCCCTCGCTGAAGTTGTGGAAGCCGATGCCCGCCGCGATCATGATGGCGATGGACCGGGCCCCCGACTGGTTGGTGATGTACCGGTCGTCGAACCAGGCGAGGCCGACGAGGCCGAGGCCGAGGCCGACGACGAGCGCGACCGGGAGCGAGAGGACGAAGCGGCCCCCGTCGACGAAGGCGACCTCGAAGGCGTGCTCGACGGGCTCGAGCGCGCCGTGCATGATCTCGACCAGGAGGAACAGGAGGATGCCGATGGCCCCCCCGTTGAGGAGGTGCTTCGTCCGGAGGGAGACCGGGAGCCTGGCGACCGGGAGCCCGAGGAAGATGGTCCCGCCTGCGATGACTCCGAGCAGCAGCGTCTGACCGGCGGAGAGGGACATGCGATGGTCTCCCCTTGTTTTAGGCCAACCTAAAACCTTTCTGAATCGCCGGTGATACCTTTCGGCGCCGAACGGGCTCGCGGCCGCCCCTACGCCACGCGCGCCACGACGATCTCGACGGGCCAGACCGCCCCGCGCCGATGGTGCTCGCGGTGCAACACCTCGAAGCCGGCCGCCTCCAGCGCCCGCCCGGCGTAGACGGGTCGACAGCCGACCCGCTCGAAGCCCGGCAGGTGGCCGTAGACCCACTCGTAGCCCCGGATGAACGGGTCGCGCTCGGCGCCCGCCCGCTCCATCGTCACGACCCCCAGCCGCCCATCGTCGGCCAGGACGCGGGCGAATTCGGCCAGGACGACGGGGAGGTCGTCGGGGGAGAACAGCTCGAGCGTGTCCTCGATGAACACCGCGTCGACGCCCCCCTCGCGGACGGGCAGCGCCCGCGCGTCGCCGCGGACCACCGCGATCCGGTCCGACAGCCGTCGGCGGCGGACGCGGTGTCGGGCTCGCCTGACCATCCCCGCCGCAGCGTCGAGGCCTACGACCCGGCCCGCCTGCCCCACCCGCTCTACCAGCGGCACGAGGGCGTGGCCCGGCCCGCAGCCGACCTCGAGCACCCGGTCGCCGGCGCGGAGGGCGAGGGCGTCGAGCGCCGTCCGCCGGGTCCCGGCCTCGAAGGGGGCGACGAATCGGTCGTAGGGTCCCGCCAGCCAATCGTAGGCCTCGACGACGGACTCGTTGGAGACGGTCGGTTCGAGCGCCGGGCTCATGACCGACGGTTCACCCGCCAGTCGCTTCACCGTGGTGGTTCGGTCGGCCGCGCTCGCCGCGCTCGCGTCGCGTCGAGGAGCCGGGCAGCCGCCAGCGAGGCCCTACCGCCGCTGCTCGCGGACCACCGCCGGCGAGTGCCGGTCGTCGCGCATGGCCGTGAAAGTCAGGGCGAGCATCCCGAGGATGACGAGGGAGATGAAGCCCAGGGCGACGACGCCGATGGCCTCGAAGCGGAACGGGACGGGGGGGTACGTCACGTCCTTGCCCGACGACCCACCAGCGCCGCCCGACCCCGAGCCCGACGAGCCACCGTTGGACGCCGCGCTCGACGACGACCCGGCGCTGGCCAGCGAGACGTCGCCGACCACGACGACGCCCTTCATGCCGAGGGCCTCGTGCGGCTGGCAGTAGTACTTGTAGACGCCCTTGGTGTCGAAGGTGTGGCTGAACGTGTGGCCGGACGCCGACTGCAGTCCGCTGTCGACGCTCCCCGACTCGAAGGTCACCGAGTGGGGGGCGTCCTTGCCGTTCCACGTCCAGGTGACCTTCGTGCCCGGGTCCACCCGGATGGCCGGGGGCCCGAAGCCGTAGTTGCCGCCGTTCGCCTTCACGCCGACGGTCACCGTCACCGTGTCCTGCCCGGTCTTGTCGACGACCCCGTCGTAGTTGCTCGTGTTCGAGAACCACCCGCCGAAGGATGGGGGGCTCGCAGCGGCGGCCAGCCCGGCGGTGCCGGAAGCTGCCGCGACGGTTCCGGCCGCGCCGAGGAAGAACCCCCGACGGGAGAACGAGCGCTCGGCCTCCATGGCCGGGGTTGTGGGAGCCACCTACATAGCTACGTTGGTTCGGGCACTGCCCGCCGACCGGGCCGGCCCACCGGGTCGGCTCGACCGGCGTCAGCCGCGCCGCAGGGAGATGGGTCCCGAGTCGTCCGGTTCCGCCCGGAGGATGCGCGCCACGCGACCGTGCCACGCCGCGTAGAACCGGTCCCGCGCCGCGGCCGACGCGCGGCCGTCGAGGAGCTTCGGGAGGAGCGCCTGAATGTCCCCGCCGCCCGCGTCGGGGTCGACCCCCGTCGCCGAGGGGTCGAAGGAGACGCGCACCCGAGCCCCCGTATCGACCCGCTCGAAGGCGAACGTGCGACCGGGGCCGGACGCGTCCTCGAAGGTCAGGAGGCCACGCCGGCCGCCGCAGCCCGCGAGGCCCTCGAAGCCGCTCTCGTCGGCTGCGCCGGTGACGTGTCGGACGACGTCGGTCATCGGCCCGACCCCCGGTTCCGTCGGCGACCCGCCCACCGTGACCGCGATCGCCGACCGGACGGGGAGCGAATCGGGGTAGAGCGCCGCCAGCGCCAGCTGCGTGCAGCGGTAGGCGCCGGCGACGGCCGGACAGGCGTGCCCCGCCGCCTTCGCGACCTCAGGGAAGGTCACCGTGAGGGGCTCGCCCGGAGGGACCATCCCCAGCAGCTCGGCCAGGGGGTCGCGGACGGCGATGGGTTCGGCGTCGGCCAGCCGCGACCAGGGCGTCGGGTCCGGGGGCACCGATTGGTGGGGTTCGGGTGGCGAACGGCCGTCGGCGGGACGGTCGGCAGTCTCACTCATGATGGATGCGGAGGTAGGTCGTGTACTCCTTGCGGACGAGGCCGGTCCGCCGGCACTCGATGCCGAGGAGCTCGTGGGCGGTCAATTCGGCGAGTCGCGGGTACTCCTGACGCGCCCGCCGGTCGGTGCTTCGGACCTCGAGGACCGCCCCGTCGGGCAGGTCGGTCAGGGCCCGCTGGACCCGGACGATGCCGCTCGCACAGCCCCGGCCGCGGTTGTCCACGGTCTCGTCGGGTGCGAGGTCCGGGAGCGTCCCCGGGACGGCCGCCTCAGTCATCGGCCCCTCCCGCGGCCTCGGCCGTGATCGCCGGCCCGCGGTCGAGGTCCGCCAGGTCGCAGACGCCGTCGATGGGCGAGCAGGCCCGCCACATCGGGCAGACCAGGAAGATGGCGACGAGGACGCCGACGAGGCCGAGCTTCGCGAGGACGGCGAGCCCCACGACGGTGCCGAGGTAGGTCGATGGGTCCGTGCCGAGGGCGCCGACCGCCTGGACCAGACCCGTCAGGACCAGCGTGGGGATGACGACCCGGACGGTCCAGCGGAACCGCTCGAGCTGCTCGCCGGCCGCGAGCACCACGGGCGTCGTCGGCCGGGCCTGCCCCGACGGCACCGCCACGAAGATGTTCCAGACGGCCCCGCCCAGCCAGGCCGAGAAGGCGAGCAGGTGGAGCACGCGGACCCCGCCCGCGACGGGGCCGCCCCCCTGCAAGGCCACCTCCGCGAGCGCGGTCAGGGTGACCGCCAGCAGCGCCGCTCCCAGGCCGACGACGCCGAGCCGACTCCGGAACCGTGCCTCGACGGGCCGGCGCCCGCGTTCGGCCAGCGTGGTGACGGCGAGGACAGCCAGCGACAGTGCCAGCGCACCGACGAGGGGCCCGCCCCGGAGGACGTCGCGGTAGCCCAGGAGGACGACGACCCCGGCGGGGACGAAGACGAGCAGCGCGCCGAGCGAGAGGCGGTCGAACCGGTCGTACATCGCGGCGCAGTAGGCCGCCGCGTCGGTCTCGAGGTCCCCCGGCCGGACGAAGGCGTGCGTCCAGAGCAGCCCGCCCGCCAGGACCCCGAGGGCGACGAAGTAGCCCCACTTGGCCAGGACGAACCAGGGCGCCGCCTGGCCAACCAGCCGCCCGGTCAGGGCCGTCCCGACGAGCGACGCGCCGAGGATGACCGCGAGGGCCACCTTCGGGAGCAGGTACTTGTCGAACAGTCCGTCGGCCACGGCGCCGACCGCGGATTCAGTGGACCCGGCCATCGAGCGTGCTCACCAACCGGTGGTTGGATAAGCCGGTACTAAGGACTCGTCACGGACATATTCGGGTGGTCCGACGGACGCGGTCGGTCGGGGGCGGTTGGTCGGACGCGGTCGGTCGGGGGCGGTCGAACCGGGAGCGGTGGACCCGGCGCGGGCGGCGACGGCGCAGTGGGTGACCGCCGTCGGGCCCGAATACCTTCGCCCGCGGAGCTTAACCGCCGGGCCGCCCGGCGTGACCTGAGGACGGCATGTCACCCCCAGCCGGACCGTCGACGACCGACATCGCTTGGGAGCGCGGCGTCGAGCCGCCCGCGCCGCCGCTCGTGGAGCCCGTCGCGTACCTGGAGCTGACGCTCGAGCATCCCGGGCTGTCGGCGACGGGCGTCTGCGGGGACTTCTTCCCCGTGGCGGTCCCGTACCGCCTCGGGGACGAGCACCGGGTCTTCTTCTGGCGGCCCTACCTGGCCGACGGGGCCGACCGCCGTCGCGCCTGGGAGGGGGCCTGCGCGACGACGCACGCGCTCCACCCCGTCCTCGACGACGAGCCGACCGTCCCGCAGTTGTGGCGGCGAACCGAGCGCACGACCGAGGTCGTCGTCGACGGGACGGTCGCGGGCGATTCGTTGACGGCCACGCTCCGCGACTACCGGGCCCCGAAGGTGACCGTCGAGCGGCTCGACGAGGACGCGGTCGCCCTCGACGTCGACGGCGAGGCGGTCGTCGTGCCGAGCGGGACACGGACGGCCGTCGGGCTCGCGACCCGCCGCGTCACGCCGGTCGGCGACGACGCCCCGACCGCCGTCGAGCCCCGACTGGTCGTCCGCTACCCTGGCCGTCGGATGGTCTACCACCCGGCGCCCGGGGAGGGATACGCCTGCTTCCCCGACTTCGGGCTGGAGTTCGAGGCCTTGCCGAACCCGGTCGCCGTGCCGACGCGGGACGACGAGCTCGACGACGACGCGCTCGCGACCGCCCTGGGCGTCGACCTCGACGCCCGACCGTACCCGGAACGGGTGCTCTGGCAGGCCTTCGCCCACTGGGCGTTCGATCCGCACGGCGGGACGACCCCTCGACTGGTTCCGGTCGAGCCAGGGCTGGTGGTCCTCGTGGACCAGCCCGGCTGAGCGGACGTTCGGCGGCGACGGTGTCGAGTCACCCAGGAGGATTGGCTACGCCGCCTCGGGCGGGCCACGTATCGACCGCCAGGGCACGCCGCGTCCCTGCCGGGAGGAGGCGGTGGGGTCGAGCGTGGGACGGGTCCTCAATCCAGCCGGGAGAGCGCCAGCTCCCGGGCCGTGTCGGCTTCGGGGGGCACCTCGTCGAGGATCTCGATCGCCTCGACCCACTTCACGCCCTCCCAGCAGTCTCCATCCCCGGGGAGGACCAGCCGGGCCGGCCCGCCGTGCTCGACGGGGAGCGCCTCGCCGTCCAGCCGGAGCGCGAGCAGGCCCGTCTCGAGCCGCTCGAGCGGGAGGCCGCAGGCGTAACCCTCGTCCATCCCGTGGACCAGGGCCGCCGTGGCGCCCTCGTCGGGTCTGACGCGCGAGAGGATGGTCGTGAGGTCGACGCCCTCCCAGCGAAGGCCGTCCGCCGTCCAGCCCTCGGCGCACGCGAAGTCGTCCTCGAGGCTCGTGTCGGCCAGGTCGAGCAGCGCCCGACGGTCGAACCGGTGCGGCTCGGCCACGCGTCCGTCGACGGACAGCGACCAGGCCGCCGGGTCGACCGAGGTCGGGACCGGCGTGGATTTGAGGTCGGTCATGGTCGGCGTCCGGACGTGGTTCGGTCGCCGTCGGTGAAGCTCCATCCCCGAACATTTTCGCCTCGGACGGCGTCACGCACGCGGGGCGACGGTGGCCGGGACGTCGTGCGGTCGGTCGTCGGCGCCCTGCTGCCCCGGGACGACTGGTGGAACGCCACCTGGACGGTCCTCGCCGGCCGGTTCCGGGTGGGCGCGTCACCGCGGCCATCGTCAGGCTCCTGCGCATCGTGTTCGTGACCGTCCGGTTCGTCAGATACGCCCGGGCCCGGGTGGCCGGGGGAGGCGGATCGGACGCGGACGATGGCGGACCACGGGGAGGGTCCCGGGGTCGTCGTCGCGTGGCGGGAGGCTTATGGCCGCCATCGCCCTCCGCCCAGGTAGCGGCGGTCGTGAGCGGACGCCCCTCCCTCGCTCGCCGAGCCCCCATGACGACGTGCACCCTGTGCGACCTCCCGTTCGGCGGGGAAGCGGTCACCGACCCGGCCGTCGACGGGGCCTTCTGCTGCCGCGGGTGTCTCGAGGTGTTCCGGACCTTCGGGGCCGGCGGGGTCGAGGCTCTCGAGGCCGACCGGCCCGCGGAGTCGCCGTCGGCGACGATCCCCGACGACGCCGCCACGGCGTTCCTCGACGTCGACGGGATGCACTGCGCGACGTGCGAGCGGTTCCTCGAGGCGACCGCGAGTCGTCATCCCGGCATCTACGCCGCCGAGGCGAGCTACGCCACCGAGCTGATGAAGGTGGTCTACGACCCGGCGACCCGGGACGAGTCGACCCTCCCCGGGCTCGTCAGCGGCCTCGGCTACCACGCCTCGTTCCCCGACGAGGACGCCGAGCGCGCCCGCGACGACCGGTTCGAGGTCGACCGCATCCGGGCGGCCCTCGGCGTCATCGGGGCGATGGCCGTCATGACCTTCTACGTCTTCTTCCTCTATCCGACCTACCTCGGCCTCTATCCGCGGTCGTTCCTCTACGAGTCGGGGACCTCGCTCGTCGTGTTCGTCCCCATCCCGCTGCTGGCGACGTTCGTGCTCGGCTTCGTCGGGTTCCCCATCCTCCGGGGCGCCTACGTGAGCCTGCGGACCGGCGTCCCGAACATGGACCTCCTCGTGGCGTTCGGGGCGACGGCCGCCTACGCCTACTCCCTCCTGACGCTCGCCACGGGCGGGCGCGTCGTGTACTTCGACGTGTCGACGGTCGTCATCGCCGTCGTCACCGTCGGGAACTTCGTGGAGACCTCGGTCAAGCGACGGGCCGTGGGGGCGCTCGCCGACGTCGGTTCCCGCGGCCCGGACGAGGCCCGGGTCCGCCGTGACGGCCGGACGACGCGCGTCCCCATCGACGAGGTGCGGCCCGGCGACGTGGTCCTCGCCTCGCCGGGCGAACGGCTGCCGGTCGACGGCCGCGTCGTCGCGGGCGAAGCCTCGATCGACGAGGCGTTCATCACCGGCGAGTCCCGTCCGCGGACCGTCGGCCCCGGCGACCGCGTCGTCGGGGGAGCCCGCGTCCTCGCCGGTGACCTGACGGTCGAGGTCGGCGCCGACGCGACCAGCACGCTCGACCAACTCGTGTCCCAGCTGTGGGGCATCGAGAGCTCGGGCGGGACCGCCCAGCGCCTCGCGGACCGCATCGCCGGCGTGTTCGTCCCCGCCATCCTCGCGCTCGGCGCCGTCGTCGCCGTCGTCGACCTCGCCCTGGGCGAGCCCATCGCGACGGCGGTGACCACCGGGGTGGCGGTCCTCGTCGTCTCCTGCCCGTGCTCCTTCGGCCTGGCGACGCCGCTGGCCGTGGCGGTGGGGGTCCGGCGCGCGGCCGCCGACGGCGTGGTCGTCACGAACGCCACGACCCTCGAGCGCGGCGCGACCATCGACGTCATCGCCCTGGACAAGACCGGGACGCTGTCGACCCGCGAGCTGCGGGTCGGTCAGGTGCTGGTCGACGAGGGGGCCGCCATCGACGAATCGACCCTCCTCGCCCGGGCCGCCGCCATCGAGGCCGGGGTCCGACATCCCATCGCCGAGGCCATCGTCGAGGCCGCCCCGAGCCCCGAATCGGCGGCCGTCTCGGGCGTCCAGGTCGGGGCGCGGGATGTCAGGGGGACGGTCGACGGCGAGCCCACCGTCGTCGGTCACCCCTCGACCTTCGAGGCGCTCGGCTGGACGACGCCGGCAGCGGTCCAGGCGGCCATCGAGGCGGTCAGGGGCGACGGCGCCATCGCCACCGTCGTCGGCTGGGACGGGGTCGCCCGCGGGGTCATCGGGGTCCGAGACACCCTCAGGCCGGACTGGGAGGCGACCGTAAACGCCCTGGCCGCCGACGGCCGCACGGTCGTCGTGCTCACCGGGGACGACCAGTCCTCGGTGGGGCCGCTCGAGGCCAACCCGGACGTGGACCTCGTGTTCACGGGGATGCTCCCGCAGGCGAAGGCGGCCACCATCGAGCGCCTCCGGGCCGAGTACGGGCCGGTCGCGATGGTGGGTGACGGGGACAACGACGCCCCGGCGCTCGCGGCCGCCGACCTCGGCATCGCCATCGGAACCCCGGGGACGCTCGCCACCGAGGCCGCCGACGTGACAATCCTCGACCGGGACCTGGACGCCATCGGCGACCTGGTCGGGCTCAGCCGGACCGTTCGGCGCCGGGTTCGACAGAACTTCGGCTGGGCCTTCGCCTACAACGCGGTCGCCATCCCGCTCGCCGTCGCGGGGCTCGTCAACCCGCTGCTCGCGGCCGTCGCCATGGCGGCGAGCAGCCTCCTCGTCGTCGCGAACTCGACGCGATGACCGGTCAGACCGTGCCTCGGCTCAGTTGAGGGCCTCGACCCGCTTCGCCGCCTCGTAGGTCAGGACGGAGAGCGTGACGATGGGGACGACGACGAGCCCCAGCTGGACGAGCCCGATGACGGAGACCGTCGGGCCGAACGGGGTGGTCGCGAGGAACAGCACCAGGAAGACCACCATGACGGCGATGGGCACCAGGTTCACCGAGAGGTTCGAGACCGCGTCACGGGTGAACCGGGGCATCACCGGCCCCTCGTCGGCCGCGGGTGAAAGCCCTTCGGTCTCCGGCGTCGGCCGCCGCCGCTGGCGACGGCGCGGCACTCGAGCCGGCAGGCGGCCGTCACTCGAGGGGCCAGGACCGCCACCGCGAACCCACGCCGGCGAGCACGACGAGCCCGAGACCGGCGAGGAGCACCGCGGCGCCCCGACGGGCGACGAGGTTGGTCGCGGGGAGTCCCACGAGCGCTCGGACCGTGACGGTGGGGGCCACGACGACCCAGAGCAGCCCGCCGAGCACGACGAAGACCAGGCCGAAGAGCGCGAGAGGCCGCCAGGGCGTGGCCGCGTAGCCCGCGTCGGTGACGGCGCCCGCGCACGACCCGCCGAACAGGGCGACGCCCCCGACGGCCAGGGGGATGATCCCCAGGAAGACGCCGAGCTCGCCGAGGGCCAGGCCGAAGGCGATGAAGACTGGCCAGGGGCTGAACCGTCGGGAGACGGCGTCACGCTCGGTCTCGCCGGACATGTGGTGGCGCCTTCGGGACCGGACGTTAGAAAGGCATCGCCATGGCCGCGAGCCACGGACCGCTCGGGTGGACGGCCACCGACCCCCGCCGGGTGCGGGCCGAGCCCCGACTGCCTGGCCGCGGGGGTGGGGAATCCCGCAACGTTCTTCGTGAGGGTTGCCGTCCGAATACCTCCATCCTCAAGAGGGGGTAGGCCAAATGGAAACCATAGAACGATGAGCCGGGTCTTCCAGGGCACCCGCACGGGTCGGTCGCTCGCGTCGACACCCGCGCACCCCGCTCGGGCGTGGTCGACGCGGGTCGCCCACGTCACCAGGCGGGCGGTGGCGCCATGAAGGTCGAGCGGGAGGCGTTGGTCATCTTCCTCCTCATCGCGCTCGTCCTCGCGCCCACGTGGTACTTCGCGCTCGCCTCGGCCGTCCCCGAGCACCCCGTCGTGTTGAACGGGTCGAGGAGCGCCATCGCGCCGACCGAGCGATTCCTCCCCACCCCGGCGGGCGTGAACGAGTTCGTCGCCGGGGTCACGACGTGGTTGGCGCTCGCCGCCCTGGTGTCCATGGTCTACTACACCCACCGGTTCATCCGCGTGGTCGGGCGGTCGACCGAGTCGGTCGCCGGCGACGAGGAAGCGGAGCTGGAGCTCCCGCCCTGGCTGCCCTCGCCGTCCCACCGCATCGCCGAGTACTGGCCCGCGCAGCTCAGCTCGCCGGGGTTGATCGGCCTCGCACTGATGTCGTGGTCGACGGTGACCTTCTCCGCCCTCTTCGGCTACGAAGCCCTCACCTACGCGAGGGTCCAGTTCCTGGGCATCTACGGCGGGATGGCCGCCCTCTCGCTCGGCGTGGTCATCGCCATCTACGCCGCGTGGTTCATGCCGAACGTGGTCGTGGTGGAGGACCGGAGCCCCCGGGAGGCGTTCGCGGGCCCGCCCGACGGGGACGAGGGCCCACCGGTGACCGATGGCGGCGACGAGCAGCCGCGGGCCACGGGGCCGGAGGGACCGCGATGAGCGACTCCAGGGGCGCGCCCGACGCCGACGATGGCCGGCCGGACCCCGACGCGGAACGGGGTCACCTGGAGGAACGCGAGGACGGGGACGGGTACCGGTACACGCCGCCCGCGACGACCCGACGGAACGTGGCCAAGCTGTTCCTCGGGGCGAGCGGCGTGGCGGCCATCGGGACGTTCGCCGTGAGCGCCATCACCGGCCTGTCCGACGCCGGCTTCGGGGCGTCGTCGTACGACTACACGAACATCTACGTGAAAGGGACGCACCTCGTCGACGAGACGGGCAAGCGCATCGACGCGTCCAGCGCCCTCCCGGCCGGGCAGGGCAAGGAGCGGATCGTCCTGCCGGAGAAGAGCAAGGGGGTGCCCCTCAAGATCAAGGACGCCGTCACCCTGCTGCTCCGGTTCGACGAGAACCAGTACAAGCCGCCGACGCTCGTCGGGGGGACGGCCGACGGCTACGTCGCCTACTCGATGGTGTGCACGCACGAGGGTTGTCTCGTCTCCGGACGGCTCGGCGAGAACCTCCACTGCCCGTGTCACAACAGCGAGTACAACCCGCTCGAGGGGGCGAAGGTCGTCGGGGGGCCGGCGCCACGGCCGCTGCCACAGCTCCCCATCGGCGTCAACCAGGCGAACGGGAAGCTGCTCCTGGCCACCGGCCCGTTCGAGGCTCCCATCGGACCGCAGTGACCGAGCCATGTCCTCACCCACCCAATCCCAGCGCGAGGCGGAACCGTCCCGATACGGCTACAGCGCGCTCTACCGGTGGCTCGACAGCCGCCTGAACATCGAGGACGAGTTCCTCGGCAAGGCGTTCCCGGAGGACCGCTACGGGTCGTTCCTCCTCGGCGAGGTCGCGCTGTTCTCGTTCGTCATCCTCGCGGCGACGGGCACGTTCCTCGGGCTCCTCTACGCGCCCGTCGCGACGAAGAACTGGACCTACACCGGGCAGGTCACGAAGTACGCCGGCCAGAACCTGCCCGGGGCGTACGCCAGCGTGCTCCGCATCACGTACGACGTCCGCCTCGGCGGCTACGCGCGCATGATGCACCACTGGGCGGCGTACTTCTTCGTCGCGGCCATCGCCCTCCACATGTTCCGGGTGTTCTTCACCGGCGTCTACCGGAACCCGCGCGAGCCCAACTGGGTCATCGGCACCACGCTCCTGCTGCTCGCCCTCCTCGAGGGCTTCCTCGGCTACGCGCTCCCGATGGACAACTTCAGCAAGACCGCCACGAACATCGGCTTCGAGCTCACCGGCACCATCCCGGTCGTCGGCCACCCCCTGACGAACCTCATCTTCGGCGGGAACTTCCCGCAGGACGCGCCCTACGTCCTCCCGCGGATGTTCTTCTACCACGTCTTCCTGTTCCCGGCGCTCATCGCGACGCTCATCGGGGTCCACCTCGGCATCCTCCTGCGCCACAAGCACACGGAGCAGGCGGGCGCTCGGACGAGGGTCGAAGCCGACCCCGACGACGACTCCGTCGTGGTCGGCATCCCGTTCGTCCCGAACCAGGCCGTCCTCTCGCTGGTGGTCTTCCTGTTCACGGTGGCCACGGTGTCGTTCCTCGCGGCGCTCTTCCCCATCCAGCGGATCGCGGTCATCGGTCCGGAGACCATCTTCTCCACCCCGCCGAACGTCAGCCCGGACTGGTTCCTCATGTGGGCCTACGGGGGGTTGAAGCTCGTCCCCGGGAGCCTGGGGAGCCTCGGCCGGTTCGCGGGAGGCGTCGTCTTCCCCTCGCTCCTCATCCTCGTGCTGTACGCGTGGCCCTTCCTCGACCGGCGCGAGGAGCCCATCCACTTCGCCGAGAACCCCCTCGACCGGCCGCTCCCCACGGCGGTGGGGGTCGGGGCCATCGTCCTCATCCTCATGCTCTCGCTCGTCGGGATGAACAGCATCATCGCCAGCGCCTTCCACACGACGACGGGGGCCCTCCAGACGCCGCTGACCGTCCTCACCGTGGTGGTCCCGCTGGTCGAGTTCCTGGCGGTCTACCTCCTGCTCGCCAGGCGGCTCAAGCGGAAGGGGCGCGAGACGGGGCTCCGACGGTGGTTCCGCCAGCGGGTCTACCCGTTCTACCGGCGTGAGTGACGTGCCGACGTCCCCTCGAGCGGAGCCGGACGCTCCCGACGCGGGCGCCACCTCGTCCACGTCGCCCGAGCGCGGGTCGGGCCGGTGGACCGTCGCCAGGCTACCCCCCCGGCGGTACCACCTGGTCGACCGGGTCACGAAGCTGGTCGGCATCCTCGCCATCGGCGCGGGCCTCGGGCACGCCTTCGGCGCGCTGTCCATCCCCGTGGCCGCGCTCGGCCTCCTGGTCGGCGTCGCGACGGTCTTCGTCGAGGTCGAGTCGCCCGAAGCCGGGGCGACCGAGGCTGGGGCGACCGAGGCCGACCCGTCGTCGCGCTAGGTCGGAGCGGGCGGCCTCACCGCAGCTCGCGGCGCAGCCACACCCCCAGGAGCCAGCACGCGCACGCCCCCAGGACGAGGATGCCGAGGAGCCCGACCACGCCCGAGAGGAGGAACAGGCTCGCCCCGAGCGCCCCCCGCCCGGTCGCCTCGACCCCCAGGCCGGCGGCCGCGACGAGGAAGGAGACGAGCCACACGGCGCCGCCGACCGTCGCGAACCTGGCGAGCCAGGGGTGGGTGAACCGGTCGAAGAACGGGTCGTCGGTCATGCGCGCCTCGGGTGCCATTGGTGGTTCGCGTCGCGGTCGCCGGCCGACACCGGGGGCGCGGCCCCCGACCCGGCGGGATTGATACGACCGGGGATCGCGCTCGAGGCGACCCGGATCCGACGCGACGGGACGTCCGTACTGTCGGGCGGTATCACGACAAGGTTGCGGTTCGGCGTCCGACGGCTGCGTTCGCCGAGCGGCCGCCCGTCCGGCGCGCAGAAAGGGACAGGCCTAATTCGCGGGCGGCCCCTACCCGGCGGTATGGCTGGTGGGACCTCGGTGACGGTGTACACCCGGGCGGGCTGTCACCTCTGCGCCGACGCCATCGAGACGGTTCGGCGGGTCGCGCC
>Ga0102944_1001166_pt1 | contig 18069 bp, 15 predicted proteins | sample SalPonD_shore_MG_FD_78172 | JGI IMG/M metagenome (GOLD analysis project Ga0102944, IMG submission 78172) | Salt pond soil microbial communities from South San Francisco under conditions of wetland restoration - Salt Pond MetaG... | ecosystem: Environmental > Aquatic > Marine > Intertidal zone >...
GCCAGTGCGAGGATGCCGGTGTTCAGCAGCCGGTCGCCGAGAACCTGGGAGACGGGTACCTTCAGCTCGATGGATTGGCCGAAGTCGCCCGTCAGGGCATTGCCCACCCAGGTCACGTACCGCACGAGGAATGGTTCGTTGTAGCCGTTCTGCTCGAGCCAGATCTCGCGCTGCTCGGTCGAGGAGTAGGGCCCCAGCACCTTCCCCGCAACGGCCATCTTGTCGGTTTCGAATATTGCAAAGAGAAGGAACGACACTACCAGCATGATCAGTAGCATCGACGCGAGCCGCTTCATTGTGAGAATTAGCATCGGCGACTATCTCCGCACGTTTCAGCTGTGCCGATGTGCCGCGCAACCCGGGATGGCTGTTCGGCCGTGGAAGAACCGGCGGACCCGCCGCACGGCGGGTCCGCCGGATAAGCTACCTTCAACTCTCGATCCAGACGCGATGGAACTGGTGGTAGTTCGTCGGTTGCAGATGGAAGTTGTGCACCTTCTTGGAAGCGGCGGTGTAGCGCGGTTTCCACACGGGCTGCGACATCACCGCGTCGTTCTGCAGAATCCGCTCGACCTTCTCCATCTTGGCACGCCGCTTGTCGACGTCGAGAAGCGCCTCGGCCTCGTCCAGAGCCGCGTCGAACTCCTTGTTGCAGTAGTTGGTCTCGTTCCAGGGCGTGCCACAACGGTAGCCCAGGCTGAGCACCATGGTCCCGAGCGGGCGATGGACCCATTCCGTGATGCCCAGCGTCGTCTTGTTCCAGATCTCCCAGTACTTGGATGACGGCATGACGTTGAGTCTCAGGTTGACCCCGGCCTTGGCGAGCTGCTCTTTCCAGATCTCGCATTGCTGTTGCTGGTACGGACCGCCGGTGTTGCCGCAGTCGATCGACAGGTCCAGCCCGTTCTCGTGACCGGCCTCGGCCAGCAACTTCTTGGCCTTGGCAATGTCCTGCTTCGGCTTCGGCAGCTCGAAGTACTCCGGATGAATGGGCGAGACATGGTGGTGCTCACCGTAGGCGGCCTTGCCGCCGAACATCAGGCGCGGATACGCATCCACGTCTGTGCACATCACGAGTGCCTGGCGCACGCGCAGATCAGTGAATGGCTCCTTCTCCACGTTGAACCGCATGACGCTGGCGGTGGCCGTGTCCTTCACGAGCACGTTGATGTTCGGCAGGTTCTGCGCCATCGGCAGCGACGAGACATCGAACTCGTAGATGGCCTCCACCTGGCCGGACTGGAGCGCCGCGAGCTGCGAGGCCCCCTGACCACCGTGGTCGATGTAGATGATCTCGTCGAGGTAGATCGGACCACCGATGTAGGGATGTTCCTTGGCATCGAGATCCTTGCCCCAGTACGGCCGCTTCGTCCGGCGAAGGACCGCCTTGCCGCCCACCGAATGCGACACCAGCTCGTACGGACCGGTCCCGTTCGGGTTCGACGTGAAGCCGCCGTTGAAGTCGCGGTGGACGATCGCGGTCGGGTAGTTGTACAGATTCTCCGGAATCGATAGCTGCGGCGTCTTCGTCCGGATCTTGACAGTGTGATCGTCGATCTTCTCGATCGCGTTGTCGATCATGCGCTTGGACATGACCGGTTTGCCGTCCTCGTCCTTCTTGCCGGTGTCGTACTCCTCGACCATGGCCGCGAACAGGCCGATGTTCGACGAGCCCGTCTTCGGGTCGAGCCAGCGCTGGAAATTGTGGATCACGTCCTCCGCGATGAAATCGTCGCCGTTGTGCCACTTGACGCCCTTCTGGAGGTAGAAGGTCCACTCGGTCAGGTCGTCATTGGCTTGCCAGCGCCGCGCGAGATACGGCCGCGTGATGTTGTCGGCCCCCGTACAGGTCAGGTACTCGATCACGTGACGGCCGACGTTGGACTTCTGCACCCACGACCAGGTCGCCGGCTCGTCCATCTCCTGCACCTGCATCGATACCCGGAGGGTACCGCCCATCTTGCCTTCGTCCGCACGGGCGGCCGGAATGATGTGCTGGCCGCTGACGCGGCTGACGAGAGCGTAGGCCGTTGTCGCCGACAGGCCGAGCAACGTGCTGGTCCGCAGGAAATCCCGCCGACTCATGTTGCCCTTGCGCATCTCTTCGTACATCTCCGGGATTGCCGGATGGACGCGCTCGAAATCCTCTTTTGCCATAACTGGTCTTCTCCGCTGGTAGTCGGGAGTTCCCCGCGGCATGCAATACGTCCGCTTCATGCGGACTCCGCACGCATGGCTACATTCCACCGATCAACGGTCGTCGGGCCGTCTCGGAGCGCCGGGGTCGCGTTGTGTTTTCCTTCTGCCCGTCAGGAGAAAGAAGGCCTTCAGCCGTTCGAACTCGGTAATGAGTCCACTGCTGAAGCTAGCGGCAAATCCGCCCCTCTGCAAATCCGGCAGATATCCCCCCTGGGGGCGGACGGGCCGGAGCGGTCGGTCTGCCGCGGAGCGGCGGCGCGGGTGCGCCCATGGCACGTTGCCGTGCCCAGTCGCCGGAAGGGACTGGAAATTCGAGAAAAACCAGAAGCCTATGCCGCGGCTGGGGGAGCGGGTCGGGGCACGGCTTCCCGCCCGCGGCACTGCTGCCTGTCGTGGACGAGGCGGCTTGCGCCCCTGGCTCGGGCGTCCGCCGGGGCAAGTCGATCGAGCCGCGTCGAAGGGCATTGCGCCACCGTGCCCCGGGAGTGCTATTTTCCGCATGGAATCCGGCACGCAGGATCAGTGGAGGCAGTCTGCATGGGCGCACCGACGCCGTACTCGATCTCGAATCGAAAGATCGATCCGTTGCGCCGCCCGGCCGCGCCGACGAAGCCGGACGGTACGCCGCGCGACAATGACCGGATCGAGATCGGGCCCACGGATCGCGCGTTCGCGGAATGGCGCGCGGCAGGCCTGACACCGCCGGACCTCGCGGCGATGCGCGCGTATCGCCTGGACCGGCTGGTAGCGGAGCTCGAGCGCCAGGACTACGGGGGGCTGCTCCTGTTCGATCCGCTCAATATCCGCTATGCCACCGACGCCACCAACATGCAGGTCTGGCACATGCACGACCCCTGTCGGGCATGTTTCGTCGGTGCCGACGGGTACGTGATCCTGTGGGACTTCCACAACTGCGATCACCTGTCGGCCCATCTGCCCCTGGTGCGCGAGGTGCGCCACGGGGCATCGTTCTTCTATTTCGAGTCCGGAGACCGCGTAGAGGAGCACGCCCATCGTTTTTCCGACCAGATCGACGAGGTCCTGCGCGCGCATGCTGGTTCGAATCGGCGCCTGGCGGTCGATCGCATCGAGAGCGCGGGATTGCGCGCTCTGGAGCGCAAGGGTATCGATGTCGGCGAAGGTCAGGCGGTAACCGAACTGGCGCGGGCGATCAAGGGGCCGCACGACATCGCGGCGATGCGTTGTGCACTGCATGCATGCGAGCAATCTATTGCGGCGATGCGCGACGCCGCACGTCCCGGCGTCACCGAGAACGACGTGTGGGCCGTCCTGCACGCGGAGAACATTCGACGAGGCGGGGAATGGATCGAGACCCGGTTGCTCTCATCCGGTCCGCGGACCAACCCGTGGTTCCAGGAATGCGGTCCGCGGGTCATCGGCGACGGCGAACTGCTGGCGTTCGATACCGACCTTGTGGGCGCCTACGGCATGTGCACTGACATATCGCGCACGTGGTACATCGGCAGCGGCCAGCCCACCCGCGAGATGATCGACCTCCACCAGGTCGCACTGGAGCACATCCGGACGAACACGGAGCTGCTGCAGCCCGGCGTCGGTTTCCTCGAGTTGTCCGAAAAGGCCCATCGCCTGCCGGAGCGCTATCGCGCGCAGCGCTACGGCGTGGTATTCCATGGCGTCGGTCTGTGCGACGAGTATCCGGCAATCCGCTATCCTGAAGACGTGGCCGCGGCGGGTTACGATGGTGTCCTAGAGCCGGGCATGGTGTTGTGCCCGGAAGTGTACGTGGGCGAGGTCGGCGGGTCCTTTGGCGTCAAGCTCGAGGACCAGGTGCTCATCACCGAGGACGGCCACGAAACCCTCAGCCGAGCGCCGTTCGACGATTGCCTGCTGGATGGCTGACTCGATCCCAGGCGCACGATCGGGCGGGTAGCGCCGCGACCGACGCGGCGAGTGGAACAGGAGGAATGGTCGATGGGACCCGGCATCTGGCAACTGCTCATCGTGCTCGCGATCGTGGTGCTGCTGTTCGGCGGACGTCGCCTCGCGAGCATCGGCAGCGACCTCGGGGCATCCGTGCGCGGCTTCAAGAATGCCGTCGGTGACGCGAGCGAGGCGCCCGACGGGGACGGCCCGGGCGATCGACGCTGATCGCCCCGCGCGCGAGCCCAATCGCTGATGTTCGATTTCGGTTTCTGGGAACTGCTCACGATCGGCGTCGTGGCGCTGCTTGTGGTTGGTCCGGAGCGGCTGCCCGCGGCGGCGGCCTTTGCCGGTCGCTGGCTCGGGCGCATCCGGCGCCAGGTCAACCACGTCCGCAACGAGATCCAGCGCGAGCTCGACGCGGAAAATCTCAAGGGCCTGGTCGAGGATCAGGGGCGTGAGCTGGAATCCCTGCGCGAACAGGTCGATGCGGTCCGGCGTGACACGGAGGTGGCGTTCGAGCGGACGACCTCGTCCGGACTCGCAGGTCCGAGCAGTCACCCGCCGGATTCCGGGGCGGACCAGGGCGTGGACGCCGATACCGGCGGAGCCAGGGAGGAATACGGCGATGACGACCCGGGCCGGCAGCGGGGTGAGCCTGCCGCCTGACCCGGATGTGCGCCGGCCTCGTGGTCATCCGCGCATACGTTCGCCCTTCGGATCCAGCAGGGCGCGCGTGGTCAGGACCGCGCGGCGCCGTTCGCCCAGGATCTCGATCTCGAACTCCTCGCCCTCGTGGCGCAGCTCCCGCGGCACGAAGCCGAGCGCGATCGAGCGCTGCACATAGTGACCGTAGCCGCCACTGGTGACGAAGCCGACGATACGTTCGTCGCGCCAGATCGGCTCGTCTCCGTGGACATCGGCATCGGCGGCGTCGACAACGAGCGTCGCGAGCTGCCGGGACGGCGGATTCTCCCGCTCGCGCAGGGCGGCGTCGCGCCCGATGAAGTCGTCCTTGTCGAAGGCGATGAAGCAGTCCATGCCGGTCTCGGCCGGTGTGTACTCCGGCTTGTATTCGCGCAGCCAGGCACCGAACGACTTCTCCAGCCGCAGCGACATCATTGCCCGCATGCCGAACGGCCGCAGGCCGAGGTCGGCCCCGGCCGCCTCCAGCGTCTCGAACAGCGCGACCTGGTAGTCCACCGGCACGAAGATCTCGAACCCCAGGTCGCCCGTGAACGTGACCCGGCCGACGATCGCCGGGCAGGGGCCGACGTGCATCTCCTTCACCGACAGGAAGGGCATCGCCTCGCGCGCGACATCCGCGTCGGCGACCCGCTCGAGCAGGCGGCGCGCGTGCGGTCCCGCGAGCTGGAAGCCGACCCGCTGGAGTGACACGTTGCGCACCTCGACACCGTGGGCCGGCAGATGCTGGCGGAACCAGCGCATGTGGTAGGCCTGGGCGTTGTACGAGGCGATGAGCTGGAAGCGTTCCGGTCCCAGGCGGGAGATTGTGAAGTCGCCGTTGATCCGGCCGGAAGGGCTCAGCATCGGCGAGAGCAGCATGCGACCCTGACGCGGCATGCGGTTGGCCATGAGTCGGTTCAGCCAGGCCTCGGCATCGGGGCCCGTCACCTCGTACTTGCCGAAGTTGTGCACCTCGTTGATGCCTACCGCCTCACGGACGGCCCGGCACTCGGCGGCCACGGTGTCGAACGCATTGGAGCGGCGGAAAGTCGGCGTCTCGTAGAGGGGCTCCCCCTCGGGCGCGAAGTAGTTGACGTGCTCCATGCCGTAGGCTTGGCCGAACACGGCGCGCCGGGCCTTCCAGATGCCGTAGGCGGGCGTCGTGTGCAGTGGCCGGCCGGCGGGCAGTTCCTCGTTCGGGTACGACACCGTGAAGCGTCGCTGGTAGTTCTCGCGCACCTTGGCGCGCGTATAGGGCCGGGTGCAGGTATCGCCGAAGCGGGCGACGTCCATGGCGAACACGTCGCGCGACGGCTCGCCCTGGACCATCCACTCGGCGAGCGAGAGGCCGACGCCGCCGCCCTGGCTGAACCCGGCCATCACGGCGCAGGCGCACCAGTAGTTGCGCAGGCCCGGCATCGGACCGACGAGCGGGTTGCCGTCGGGCGCGAAGGTGAACGGGCCGTTGATGACCTGCTTGACGCCCGCGCGCTCGAGCACCGGATAGCGCCGCGATGCGAACTCGAGCGAGTCGCCGAAGCGCTCGAGATCATTCGGCAGCAGTTCGTGGCCGAATTCCCACAAGGTGCCGTTGTCCGCCCACGACCGGCAGTTCTGCTCGTAGAAGCCGATGACCAGGCCCTGGCCTTCCTGGCGCAGGTAGCTCTCGCCCTGCGGGTCCATGACGTGCGGCAGTTCGGTGTCGTGGCCGATGACCTCGGGGATGGCATCGGTCACCAGGTACTGGTGCTCCATGGGGTGCAGCGGCAGCTCGAGGCCCGCCATGTGGCCCACTTCACGCGCCCAAAGGCCGGCCGCGTTGACCACGTGCTCGGCGGTCACGGTGCCCTTGTCGGTCACGATGCGCCACTCGCCGCCGGCCTGCTGCTCGAGGCGATCGACCATCGTGTGCAGCTGGATGTCGGCCCCGTTCCGGCGCGCCGCCTTGGCGTAGGCGTGCGTCGTCCCGTACGGGTCGAGATGACCGTCGAGGGGATCGTACAGGGCGGCGATCACGCCTTCGGTGTTCGTGATGGGAGAGAGTTCGCGAATCTGCTCCGGGCCCACTATCTCCGTCTCGAGCCCCATGTAGCGATGCTTGGCGCGCTCCGCCTTGAGTTGATCGAGGCGCTCATTGCTTTCGGCCAGGGTCAGCCCGCCCACGTGGTGCAGGCCGCAGGGCTGCCCACTGATCTCCTCGAGCTCCTTGTAGAGCCGGATGGTGTAGCCCTGCAACGCGGCCATGTTGGTGTCGGCGTTGAGCGTGTGGAATCCGCCCGCCGCGTGCCAGGTCGAGCCGCTGGTGAGCTCGGAGCGCTCGATGAGCATGACGTCGGTCCAGCCGAGCCTGGTGAGGTGGTAGAGCACGCTGGCGCCGACCACGCCGCCGCCGATGACCACCACGCGTACTTGAGACTTCATTCGTTTCCCCGGTGCCGTTGCTCTCGATCGATTACTGCGCCGCGTCGTCTTCTTAGAAGTCGGTAGGCGCGCCGCCCTCGTCCTTGCGGCGTTGCACGAAGGCCTCGAGCTCCTCGCGCACGCCCTCGTCCATCGCGGGCGCGCTGTAGTTCGCCACCAGCTCCTTCCAGATGCGGTGGGCCCGCTCGTGCGTCTTCTCGGCGCCGGCTTCCTCCCACGCCTCGTAGTTGCGCCAGTCCGACAGGAACGGGCTGTAGAACGCGGTCTTGTAGCGCGCCTGGGTGTGCTCGGCGCCGAGGAAGTGGCCGTGCGGCCCCACCTCGCGGATGGCGTCGAACGCCAGGTCCTCCGGCTCGGTGGACACCGGCCGGTGGTAGTGCGTCCACTGCTGCAGCAGCTCGCAGTCGATCACGAACTTCTCGAGGCTGGCCGTGAGCCCGCCTTCCATCCAGCCCGCCGCGTGGCAGATGAAGTTGGCCTGTCCCGATGTCGCGCCGTAGAGCGAGTTGCAGGTCTCCCAAGTGGCCTGGGCATCGGGATAGTTGGCCGCATTCGCGTTCGAGGCACGCCAGGGCAGGCGGTAGCGCCGGGCCATCTGCCCGGACATCTGCATGGCGCGGACGTATTCCGGCGTACCGAACGCGGGGGCGCCCGTGTGCATGTCGACGTTCGATGTGAACGCGCCGTAGCCCACCGGCACACCCGGGCGGATCCATTGCAGCAGCGCGATGGCCGCCAGCGCCTCGGCGGTCTGCTGGGCGATCGCCCCGGCAAGGGTGATCGGCGCCATCGCGCCGGCGAGCGTGAACGGGGCGACGATCACCGGCTGGCCATGCTGCGCCAGGCGCATGGCACCGTCGAGCATCGGCCAGTCATGCTTGAGCGGCGATGACGAATTGATGTTGGTGAACATCCGCGGCTGCGCCTCGAACTCCTCCCAGCTCAGCCCGCCGGCGATGCGCACCATCTCCATGGCGTCCTCGATGCGTTCGACGCCCAGCGAGTATGCGTGCGCGACCTTGTCGGTCAGCGTGAGGATGTCGTAGAGCGCATCGAGGTGGCGGATCGAGGCGTGGATGTCCACGGGCTCGACCGGGTAGCCGAAGTTGAAGTGCACCGCGTTGAAGCTCTGGGTGAGCTTGAGCAGCGTCCGGAAGTCCGCGCGGTTGCCCGTGCGTCGGCCGTTCTCCAGGTCGGACACGTTGGGCGCGCTGGCGACGGCCCCGAAGGCGGCCCGGCCCGAGCCGATGGTGATTTCCCGCGCGGGATTGCGCGGCGTGATAGTGAACGATTCCGGCGCCCTGGCCACCATCTCCATGATGAACTCGCGGTCCATGCGCACCGTGGGCCCGCCGTCGACGATGCTGCAGCCCGCGTCGGCGAGGAAGCGGCGCGCATCCTCGTGCAGGAAATCGATGCCGATCTCCTCGAGGATGCGCATCGCGATGTCGTGGATCCGCTCGACGCCCTCGGCATCGAGCGGCTCGACGGCCCGGTCGACGTAATGAAGCTGGCCCCATTCCGACTGGCGAATGACGGACGCCGTTGCGTCGCCGTCGGAGCCCGCGCGCGCGGCGCGGCGGGCGGCTCGACCTCCTCGGGCACGTGCCATGATCGCTCCTGTCTCGCGTTGACGTTGTCGCGGTGCGGCTCAGGACACCAGGTCCAGCACGACCTTCGATGCCCGGCCGGCGGCGAGCGCGGCGAAGCCACGCTCGAAGTCCCCGAACGGGATGTGATGCGTGATGACGGGCTTCACGTCAAGCCCGCTCTGCAGCATGGAAAACATCTTGTGCCACGTGTCGAACATCTCGCGGCCGTAGATGCCCTTGAGCACCAGCGCCTTGAATATGGCGCGGTTGAGCGCGATCTCCACCGGCCCCGGATACACGCCCAGCAGGCCGATCTTGGCGCCGTGGTTCACGGCCTCGATCATGTCGTGCAGCGCGGCGGCGCTGCCGGACATCTCGAGGCCGACGTCGAACCCCTCGGTCATACCGAGCTCGGTGGCCACCTCGGCGAGCCGTTCGCGGCCCACGTTCACGGCGCGGTTCGCGCCCATGGTCTGCGCCAGGGCGAGGCGGTCGTCGTTGAGGTCGGTGATCACCACGTGGCGCGCACCGACGTGGCGCGCCACCGCGGCGGCCATCAGCCCGATCGGGCCTGCACCGGTGATGAGCACATCCTCGCCGACGAGATCGAACGACAGTGCCGTGTGCACGGCATTGCCGAGCGGGTCCAGAATCGCCGCGATCTCGTCGGGGATGCCGTCCGGCACGGGGCAGACGTTGTGCTCGGGGATGACGACGTAATCCGCGAAGGCACCCGGGCGCTGCACGCCGACGCCGACCGTGTTGCGGCACAGGTGCTCGCGGCCGGCGCGGCAGTTGCGGCAATGGCCACAGACCAGGTGGCCTTCGCCGGACACCCGCTGACCGGGGCGGGCCGCCTCGACTTCCGCGCCGACGGCCTCCACCACGCCGACGTACTCGTGTCCGACGGTCATGGGGACCGGTACCGTGGCGGCGGCCCAGTCGTCCCAATGGTAGATGTGGAGATCGGTGCCGCAGATCGAGGCGTGCGTCACCCGGATCAGTACATCGTGCGCACCCGGTTGCGGCTGCTCGATGTCCTCCAGCCAGAGGCCGGGGGCCGCTTCGCGCTTGACCAGGGCTCTCATTCGACCCGTACTCCGTTCATTGCAGCAGGCCGATGGCACGGCCGACGCGGGCGAAGGCCGCGACCGCCCGATCGAGCTGTTCGGGCGTGTGCGCGGCAGACATCTGGGTGCGCACGCGATCCTGTCCGCGCGGCACGACCGGGTACGAGAACGCCGTCACGTACACGCCTTGCTCCATGAGCCCCGCCGCGAGCCGCTGCGCGAGGTGCGGATCGCGCGTCATCACCGGAATGATCGGGTGGTCCCCGGGGACCAGCTCGAATCCGGTGGCCTGCAGGCCGCGCCGGAACCGACGCGCGTTGGCCGCGAGCTGCTCCCGCAGCGCGCGTCCGTCGGCCACGATCTCGAGCGCGGCGAGCGTGGCCTGGCAGATCGGCGGTGCGAGCGCATTGGAAAACAGATACGGCCGCGACTTCTGCCGCAGCATGCCGACGATCGGTGCCGGGCCGGCGACGTAGCCGCCCGACGCACCGCCGAGGGCCTTGCCGAAGGTGCCGGACAGGACTTGCACGCGCCCCTCCACGCCCAGGTGCTCCGGCGTGCCGGCGCCGCGCGCCCCCATGAAACCGACGGCATGACTGTCGTCGACCATCACCAGCGCATCGTAGCGCTGGGCGAGCTCGCATATGCGCGCGAGGGGCGCCACGATGCCATCCATCGAGAACACGCCGTCGGTGACCACGATGCGGTAGCGGGCGTCCTGCGCCTCCTGCAGGCGCGTCTCGAGCTCTGCCATGTCGCCGTTGGCGTAGCGCAACCGGCGCGCCTTGCACAGGCGAATGCCGTCGATGATGCAGGCATGGTTGAGCGCGTCGGAAACGACGGCGTCCTCGGGGCCGAGGATGGCTTCGAAGAAGCCGGCGTTCGCATCGAAGCAGGAGGAGAAGAGGATCGCGTCCTCCGTGCCTAGGAACGCAGCGACGCGGCGCTCCAGCTCGCGGTGCAGATCCTGAGTGCCGCAGATGAAGCGCACCGAGGCCATGCCGAAGCCGTGGCTGTCCAGGCCGGACTTGGCGGCCTCGATCAGCCGGGGATCGTCGGCGAGCCCGAGATAGTTGTTGGCGCAGAGGTTGAGCAGCGGTTCCGAGTCGCCATTCTCGCGCACACGGATCTCGGTCGCCTGCGGCGTGACGATCGGGCGCTCGTGCTTGCCCAGTCCCTGGCGATCGAGGTCGTCCAGGGCCCTGGCAGCCGCATCGATCAGTGACTTCGACATGACGGGCTCGCGGGCGCATCCAATATATCGGAAAAAGGTCCGATATATCGTCTACATTGTCAAGAAGCGGGACGGGGCCGTTGCGTGCTCCGGCCCCGGCACATCAGTGCCGTTCGCGGCCATCGTACGACTCGGGCAGCGCGACGACCAGCCACGCGACGGCAGCGACATCGGGCGGGGCGTCGAGACGGATGTCCTGGTCGCCCGGGAAGCGCACCGTGTCGCCGGGCTCGACCCGGATGCAGCGTCCCCCGGCGCGCAACGTGAGCGATCCGGAGTGCGCGGTCAGGTACAGGTACGTGCCGGGTCGATAGGCCGAGGTGTCGAACGATCCGCCCGGCTCGAACCGCATCTCGTACCACTCGATCGGCAGCAACGTCCGTGTCGGGCTCAGGATGCGCAGGGTGCAGGTGCCGTCGCGGCTGTGCATGACCGGGGTCGAATAGCTCTTCATGTGCTCGATCACGCTTGAGCCGCCCTCGGCGACCGACGCGTTGCTCAGCAGCTCGCTGAGCTCGATGCCGAGTGCGAACGTGAGGTTCCACAGGACGCCGATGGTAGGGTTCACCGAGCCGCGCTCGATCTCCGAGAGCATCGAGCGCGACACGCCGCTGCGCCCGGCGAGCTCGGCCAGCGTCAGGTGGCGCGCCCGGCGCACCGCACGCAGGCGTTCACCGAGCTCATGCACCGGGTATTCGCCGGCGCCTCTCGCACTGTCGTTCATGCGTGCCTCCCCGCGCGCGTGCCGCGGCTACTTGCGGATGGGCAGCTCGGCGTGCACGGGGGCATGATCGGAGAACAGCAGGGTGATCGTGGCCGTGCGGCCCGGCTCCATCCAGTCGCTCTGGACGAGCAGCAACAGGTAGGGGCCGCCGGGACGGAACGCGAGCGTCTCGTCCGGCCGAATGACCTGCGGCATGTCGAGCGGCTCGAGAATGAACAGATCATTGTCCGGTGCCGCCTTGAACTCGATGCGGGCGAAATGCGGGCTGCGGGCGCCCACGAGCGTCACCGGTTTCCGGGTGCCGTTCACCACCTCGAAATAGGCGCGATTGGGCAGCCGGCCCGGGACCCAGCCGATGTGTCCGTTGCGCACGCTCACTTCCTGTGCCTGGACCGGCGCGAGTGCCGCGACGAGCAGCAGCACCGGCAGGGCGCCGGCCCGGCGCAGGCCGGCGTGACGGCCGCAGCCGGGCATTGTGCTCCGTTGCAGGCGCGCGATGATGGCATTGTGCGGCATTGTGTCCATCCTCCTTTGCCGCCTCGACGTGTTCTCCCGCTTCGCTTCGTTCGAGTCGTTGCGCCGGCTTCACCGGCCCCCTGATCCCGCGCCGGGCACGGGCATCGGCTGGCCCCGCACGAGACGAATGTAGCCCCGGAGGAAGCGGTACGTGAACCATGCGGTCGCCCCGAGCAGCAGGCTGGCACCGACGATTCCCGCGAGCGGTTCCCGCCATTGCTCCGCGACCATGATGGCCCCGCCGCCGACCATGCCCCAGCCGAGCATCCACCAGAAGGTCCGGATCTGCCAGGTGAAGTGCGACTCGTACATGGTTCCGCGCACCTGGTCGCGCCGGAAGAAGTTGATCGCGAATCCGAGCACGGGCGGGAACACCAGCAGCAGGCCCAGCAGCTGGAGGCCGTAGACGTAGATCGTCAGTTGGCGCAGTGGACGTTCGGCATCGGTTTCGGCGGTAGGCGCGGGCATCGGCTGCGGTCTCCGGCCGCTGTAATCGGCTCGTGCGGGGTATCGGGTCCTGCGCGGGCGCTGGTCAATCGGGCGGAGAATGTAACCCGGCATCGCGGTGCCCGGCCAGTTCCGAGGGACACGGCCGCCATGCATGCCGCCGGGCGCGACGCCACCGCGTTGAGCGGGGCAAAACCAGAACCGGCCGCCCGGAAGACCGGGCGGCCGGTTGTCACGCTTCGTCGGCCGGCGGTTCGTCCCGCCGGCGTTGCGCGGCCTCAGCTGCTCAAGTTTTCCGTCGACATGCGCTCGGCCATCTCCTTCGGCAACGGGATCGAGTCCTGCCGGAACTGCCGCACCAATCCCCAGCACATGAGTGCGAGGACGATGGAGAAGGGCAGTCCGGCGGTCACCGCCGCGGTCTGGAGAGCCGACAGCGGGTTGCCGGCAGAGGCGAATGCCCCGGCGATGAGGAGGATCGCCGCGACGACGCCCTCGGTGACCGCCCAGAACAGCTTCTGCTGCCAGATGGGGTGCGGATCGCCGCCGTTGGTGAGCATGTCCACCACCAGCGAGCCGGAGTCCGAGGAGGTCGCGAAGAAGACCGCCACGACCACGATTGCCAGCAGCGACATGAGGGTCGCGAAGACGGCACCCAGGGGGAGGGCATTCATCAGCGCGAACATGGCGTCGTTCGTGCCGGCGTTCATCAGCGCCTGGTTACCCTCGTTCATGATGTACCAGATGGCGCTGCCGCCGAAGATGGCGAACCACACCATCGAGGCGCCGACCGGGGCCAGCAGGGTGCCCAGGATGAACTGGCGGATGGTGCGGCCGCGCGACACGCGGGCGATGAACATGCCGACGAAGGGCGACCAGGAAATCCACCAGCCCCAGTAGAACAGCGTCCAGCTCGAGACCCAGTCCTGTCCTTCGCTGCTGAAGGCGAAGATGCGCAGGCTGGTCACCGGCAGGTTCTGCAGATAGTAGCCGGTGCTCTGGACGAGATACTTCAGGATGAACAGCGTCGGCCCGGCGATGAAGACGACGGCCGCGAGCAGGATCGCGCCGTACATGTTCCACTCCGACAGGCGCCGGATGCCGGCATCGATGCCGAGCATCACCGAGGTCACGGCGATCGCCGTCAGTACCGCGATGATGATGACCTGCGATTCCCAGGCGATCGGTACACCGAACACGGAGTTGAGGCCAGCGTTGATCTGGGTGGCGCCCAGCCCCAGCGAGGTTGCGAGTCCGAACAGTGTGCCGAACACGGCGAGGATATCGATCAGGTTCCCCACCCAGCCGTAGATGCCCCGGCCGATCAGCGGATAGAACGCCGCAGCCGGGCGCAGGGGCAGGTCGTGCCGGAAACAGAAGTATCCCATCGACAGGCCGAGCACGATGTAGATCGCCCAGGGGTGCAGTCCCCAGTGGAAGTACGTCGTGTGCATCGCGACGACGGCGGCGTGGCCCGTATGTGCCTGGGCGAGATCGCCGGGCGGACTGTTGTAGTGGAAGATCGGCTCGGCGACGCCGTAGAACACGAGCCCGATGCCCATGCCGGCCGTGAACAGCATCGAGAACCACGCCCAGGTCCGGAACTCCGGTTGTTCGTCGTCCTTGCCGAGCTTCAGGCGCCCGTACGGGCTGAACAGGATGATGATCGTGAAGACCAGAAACCCGAATACGGCGAGCAGATACCACCAGCCGAGATAGGTCGTGGTCCACGACATGACCGCGCCGGCGACATTGCCGAGGTTGGTCGGGGCTGATACGCCCCAGATGAGGAACGCGAGGACCAACACCACCGAGGTGATAAACACTGGCGGGTTGGTGTGTTTTTGTAAATAACTTCTGTAATCTACCATGATCCCCCCTTCCATTTGGCTTGTGGACCGCGCCGCCGTCCCGGCACCGGCCCGATGTAGGCTCTTCGACCCCCGTCGGCGCCTCGCTTGCGTTGTTCGAGCGGGGTCATATAGCGTTTATGTGCCATTCTCGTGGGTCTGGGGACGACCCAACGCCGGGGATGGTTAAGCATCCGGGCCCATGGGTCAACCTCGGCGTTGCCGCTGCACGACGCCACGCTCGCATGCCCACGGAATCAGACAAACTGCGTCCGCGGTACCGCCGTTGCGGCGGGCGCTACGTTCCATCGGCCGACCCCTCCGTCCGACAGCCTGGAGCAGGAAATGGCATTGCCCTGGTTGAGCCGCTGGTTCGGCACCGACGATTCGGCCGGAAGCGACGCCTCGCCGGATCCCGAGTCGCAACTGGCGGCCTGCATCGGCGAGGAGATCGTGCCGGCGCTCGAGGCGGTCCGTGACCGCCTGGCCGGGGAGGGCTTCGACGCGCGCCTCGCGCACGGCGACGACTGGGCCGAGCTCCGCGTGCGCAATTTCAACGGCCTCGACCTGAAATACGCGGCCCGTGGTCACATCTACAAGGAGGCCGTGCTCAACCTGGCATCCCTGAAGAACGGCGAGAGCCTGAAACGATTCCTGCGGATCGAGATCGAGCGCGGCGGGCGCAAGCGGGAATACCGTCCCGGGCGCTGTCGCCGCGACGCTGTCGAGAAAGCCGCGACGCGCTACTACAGGCGCTTTCTGATGAAGTCTCCCGGGGGGTGAGCTAGGCTCCGGCGGGCGCCGGGTGTGGTCTGTCCGAACTCCCTGTTGTCCGCGAAATTTTGTCCGTTGGCGACGCCCATCTTTTCTCCGGCGACGGGCCGCGCAACGGCCATTGACCGGAGCTGTCGCCAGGCATACACAGGGGCCGTGGGCGCCTCCCGGCGAGGTGGCGGACGACATGGCAGAACCCTTGCGGCGGAGATCGCGGAGAGATGGTCGAGCAGGCCCCGGAAACGCAGAAAACGGTCGGCGATGCGAAGGCGGCGCGCCGCGTGGCGCTCAACGACGGCATCGCCTACCGTCGGGTCACTCGGCCGGCGAACGATGAGGACATCACCCCCGGGAGCCCCTGGGCGATGGCGCCCTGGCCGCTGCTCGAGATCCGTAAGTGGGCCGCCGATTGCCTCGATCTGTTCGCGCCGGGCCGTACCAACCGGGCGCTCCTGCGCGCTGCCGGCACGGATCCCCAGGCCCGGCTCCGGGCGGCGATGCACGAGTGCGTGATCCCGGCGTTGCGCGGCGCGCGCGATGAGCTCGCTGCCGAAGGCCATGACGTGACCCTGGCCTTCGAGGGCATGCACGTCACGCTGCGTGCGCGCGGCTTCAACGGGCGCGCGATCGGCTACTCGGTCGAGGGCGCCGTCTACGCCGAACCGGTGTTCTCGCTCGTCGACCTCGACCGCACGAGCGAGGTCGGCCGGCGCTATGCGCGTATTCGCATCGTATCGCGCGGCCGTAGCCGGGAGGTTCGTCTCACCCGCTGCAGCGCCGCGGCCATGCGGCGTGATGCGCTGTACGAGTTGCGCAACCAGATCCTGTACTGATCACGTTTTGGCGGGCGTCCGGGCAACGGTGGCGCGGACGCCCCGCCCCTGGCGCCCGGTCGCCGTGCGGCAGGTGTGCCACCTCCCTCTTTGCGGACGGCGCGCACGTCCAGCTGCGCCACCATTGCGGTCGGCGCATGACCGAGTCGCGGTCGTGCGTGGCTGGCGCGGCGCGCCAGGCATAATCCGAGGTTATCGCCAGCCCCGAGAAATCATCGATTCCCGGCGTCCGGCAGGGCCGGTATCGTTGCGCGGCGTCTGCAATCGGCTGGAGGCTCTATGGACATTGACTGGCATGCGGCACGCACGACCCTGGAGGGCCTGCGTCTGCTCGACCGTGATCCGGCAGACGCGGAGATCGACCAGGTGGCCGTGCGCGCGTATCGCCTCGGTCGCGTGCGCGAACAGATGGCGCGGCACGATGTGGATGCCTGCCTGCTGTTCGATCCGGTCAACATTCGCTATGCGACCGGCGCACGGAACATGCAGGTGTTCACGCAGCGCAATCCGGCCCGCTACCTGTTCCTGCCGCAGTCGGGTCCGGTGATCCTGTTCGAATTCACGGGGTGCGAGCATCTGGCCGATGGCCTCGAGACGATCGACGAGGTTCGTCCGGCGATCACCGCGAGCTTCGTTGCCGCGGGACCGGACATCACCGAACGGGAGCGCGTCTGGGCACGCGAGACAGCGGCGCTCATCCGCGCGCATTGCGGTGCCGGTGCCACGGTGGGGATCGAGCGTGTCAATGCGGGTGCGGCCATGTCCCTGGCCGGCGAGGGGTTCCGCATCGTCGATGCGCAGCAGCCGGTCGAGCTCGCGCGTGCGATCAAGTCCGACGAGGAGCTCAAGTGTGTCCGCTCATCGATGCGTGCCACGGAACGGGCGGTGGACATGCTGCGCTCGTTCGTCCGGCCCGGTCTGAGCGAGGAACAGCTGTGGTCGGTTCTCCACCAGGGCGTGATCGCGCAGGGCGGCGACTACGTCGAGACTCGTCTGCTGAATGCCGGCGAACGTACGAACCCCTGGTTCCAAGAGGCCAGTGGCAACATCATCGGCGAGAACGAGCTGATCGCGCTGGACACCGACGTGGTGGGCTGCTTCGGCTACTACGCCGACTTCTCGCGCACGTTCCATTCCGGTCCGGGCACGCCGACGGAGAAGCAGAGGACGCTGTACAAGACCGCGCTCGAGCAGTTGCGCCACAACATGGGCATTCTGCACGCGGGCATGACCTTCCGCGAGTACTCCGAAAAGGCCTGGGACATTCCCGAGCGCTACCTCGTGAACCGCTACTACCTGTCCGCTCACGGCTGCGGGATGACCGGGGAATATCCCTACCTCTATCACCGCATGGACTTTGGCCATGCCGGCTACGACGGCGTGATCGAGCCGAACATGGTGATCTGCGTCGAAAGCTACATCGGCGAAGAGGGCGGCAAGGAAGGCGTCAAGCTCGAGCAGCAGTGCCTGGTGACCGAGTCGGGGCTGGAGGTGCTGTCGCAGTATCCACTCGAGGAAGACCTGGCGGCCTAGGAGCCTTGGCCGTGGGAAGTATTCCTACGGCGCAGACGCCTGGCTTGCGCCGGACCCTCGGAACGCCCGTCGCACCAGCCCCGCGAGGTAGACCGAGCCGGCCGCCAGCACCAGCGTTTGGCCGGGACGGTCCGCGCAGGCGCGGGCGATGGCGGCGACGGGGTCTTCGCATGCGTGCACGGCAACGGGCGGGCCCTGCTCCCGGGCCTCCAGCGCGAGCGATTCGGGCGCCAGCGAGTAGTCCAGAGCGGCACAGGTAGCCGTGACGGCGTCGGCCAGCGGCAGCA
>Ga0102944_1001167_pt1 | contig 18025 bp, 23 predicted proteins | sample SalPonD_shore_MG_FD_78172 | JGI IMG/M metagenome (GOLD analysis project Ga0102944, IMG submission 78172) | Salt pond soil microbial communities from South San Francisco under conditions of wetland restoration - Salt Pond MetaG... | ecosystem: Environmental > Aquatic > Marine > Intertidal zone >...
ATAATTGGAAATGGCCTTGACAATCCCGAAGACCACGATGAATGAGAGAATGGCCGTTTTGGCCGCTATTCCGAAATCCACCTCCGCAATTTCGGGCAAAATGGACCGCTCCAATCCCACCATACCGCCAACAAAACTGTTGATAATAACTAGGAGCCTGTCGGACTTAGCTAAATCTACTGCAAATTTCCTAAGTCCGACAGACTCCTAGGCCAGCAATTCCAGGATTTCAAGGCGATGCGGATTCGAAAGAGCTTTGACCACGTGCGACAGCTCCCGGTATACCTTATTCTTGAATATTCGTTTGTCCATAGGCTGACATTTATTGAATCTTTTTTATATAATCAGGTTATTAAATATATATCAACTATTCAATAGAATTATTGATTAGATTATGAAAATAATTGTCCAGACATATTTGAAATCAATCCGTTAGTTTAAATTGGGTATTAATCCTTTTTTAACACGGGTTTTAATCAAAAAGAACTGTCATGCGCCCTTTTCATCCGGATTATTCACCAAGAAATTTGTTGATGGGCAAGACGAAGTTGGAATAGCAACTAAGACGTATTTATATACGTTGAAGACGCTATTTCAACTTTAACGCAGTCCAGCAGCAAATTTCGCAGCGCATTCACCTATATCCAAATTTGGGCTATAGATAGTTTCACGCAAACAAAATATTTTCAATATTTTAATGCGTTATTTTACATCTACTCGTGTATAATCCGGGTTTCATTATATTCCATTATTTCTTTTTCAGTTCAGAACCCTATTTTGAATAAATGATCCGCTCAATTCGACGGTCGGGGACTAACCAAATCAATGCAACGAATACATACAAAGCAATTGAAATTTCATGTCGCCAGTAAGCTAATATAATAGCGAGTGCATACAGAATAGGCGATATTTTGCCTTTCCAGTCGCGACCGATAGCTTTCTTTAGCAATGAATCAGGCTGTTGGGACCGAATAATGAATAGTTGCAAGAGAAAATAGGCAATGGCAACCATCAGCAGGACAACACCACCCCTTTTCAGTGAACAATTAACAATGAACAGTTATCAATGAAAAACACCTGGTTTCCAAGCTCTGCTTGGTAACCCACCTCAGCAGAAGCTCTGCTTTGCAAGTTGCGATAAAGGCAAAAAATGGATGAGATTTTAGTTGCAGTACCTTGTTAAAATCGTCATAACATCAATTTGCAATTTGATAATTGAGATTTGGCATTTCCCAAAGGGCTATTCTCCCCAAAAAATGAAGCCCAAACTTTTTATCCAAGCTGAAAAAAGGTTACCTATGATTTCACCATGCGAGATAATCTGGATGATATATCATTTAGAAACATACCAGGAAGCAAAGGAAGTAACTAATTATAAAATACTTATGTGCAATAATCATGGAATCCTTATTTATAAATAATCTTTTAAGACCCATTTTAAAGCGAGGCGAAACTTGAGTAACTAAAACATGTGAAATAGTTCCTTTTGTATAAGACAATCAAATAACGATTAGGATGAGACTTGTCTTGATATATATCAAGACTATTTCCTGCGATATATCAATGGTGTTACAGTTCAGCTTCGCTACATTGGGAGCGAACAAACTGTTTAACATTAAACTAATAGCATAATGACTACTGCAACCAAAACCTTATGGAACATTGACCCAACGCATTCGGAAGTACAATTCAAAGTAAAACACTTGGTAATTTCTACCGTTACCGGAAGCTTCGGTTCTTACGACGGACAAATTGAAGTGGATGGCGACGATTTTGAAAATGCCCAAGCCACTTTTATTGCTGACATTGACAGCATTTCAACAAATAATGAAGACCGCGATCAGCACTTGAAATCCGATGATTTCTTCAATGCTGAGGAGTATACCCAATTGAAATTTGAGTCCAAAAACTTTGAAAAAGTGGGCGATGGGAAATACAAGGTTACCGGTGATATGACCATCCGCGACGTCACCAAAGAAATTGAATTGAATGTTGTTCACGGCGGTACGGTTGGAGATCAATATGGTCAAACCAAAGCTGGATTTGAAGTTGAAGGCACCATCAACCGCAAAGAGTTCGGCCTGACTTGGGATGCCGTAACTGAAGCCGGAAACGTGGTTGTTGGCGATAAAATTAAGCTACAGCTCAACGTTCAGTTTATTAAGAATTAACTGACGGCTAAGACCCATGCGCATACAGGCGGGTATCCTACTACAGGATATCCGCTTTTTTATTTTAAGAACTTCTTTCCAGGCTTTTTTTATCCCAGTTCCCTTTTGTGGATGCCGCTTCATAGGTAGATTCCAAAAACTGAAGCAATAGGTCATCAGGTTTTAGTGCTTTTTGCACCGTTTCATAGGTCAAGAGATATTCTCCCAGCTCTTCAGAATACCAGGCTTCTTGGGGCTTAATATCTGCCGAGCGATATCCTTCCGGTTCAGGGTAGGCATATGAGTAGAAAGCGGCCTCTCCCAGACCTGTACCGGGCCAGAAGCCGGCACTTGATAATTCGTGAGAATAGCTTTCTTCCATCACCCAATCAGGACAGTTGGGTACGCCTCCCGGATGTTTAGGGGCCGGTCGACCAGAAAAACGGGTTACGGCAAGATCAAAGGCTCCCCAAAAAAAGTGGATCGGACTTGTTTTACCTAAAAACCCAGATTGGAATTTTGCAAAGACTCGGTAAGCATTGGTAAGAGCCAGCCAAAAATCTTGTACGATATCCGCATCATAAGGGGCGGAGCTGGTATTTTCCGGGAAAGGAACAATTGGATCAGGCAGCTCTACCGGTTTGGGATATATTTCAGTGTCAATATTTAGCTGCTCAAGTCCAGCGAACGTTTTATGATAGAAGTCAGCAACGGACATCGATTGCAGTTCAAAAGTGGTTTTCTGACCGGTAGTCTTCCGTATCTCCAATTGGTGATCTACAAAGTTGAACTCAATTTCAAATCCGCCTGAGGGATGGGGAATTAACGAAGTCGTTAAGCCACGCGATGATACATAAAGTGCTACGTTCCAGCAATGATTACCCGGAGGCATATGCTGCAGTTTTATTTTGCCGATTATTTGTGACCAGAGATGAACGGCCTCCAGGGACTGCTCCCACTCGCTGGGTGCCGGTAGTTCGGGCCATGTATGATTTCCACTTACTGGTTTTACACTCATGATTTTAAATATTTGTTTTCAATTTGCATTAACTTACCCAATCTTCGCTGAAACCGTCCTTTGCCAATATATTCCGCCGCTAAAAAGGCTTCGACAATTTTCATCGCCAGGGCGGAACCAACAACTCGTCCGCCTATGCACCAAATATTCATGTCATTATGTTCAACACCCTGTCGGGCGGAATAGGTTCCCGTGATCAGGGCAGCACAGACACCGGGTAATTTATTCGCTACGATCGCAGCTCCCACACCGCTGCCGTATACAGCAATGCCTTTTTCAACTTCTCCGTTTGACATGGCCATCGCGAGGGGCAGGATTCGGTCCGGATAATCATCCTTTTCGTCAAACTTTTTGCCCCCAAATCTTCTATTTCGTAACCAGATGCATGGAGCTTCTTTTTCAGATGCTCTTTCAGCTCAAACTCACCGTGATCCGCTGCTATTCCGATTTTCGACATTATTTTATCTCAATTAATAATATGACATGTAAAAGAACTAACAACTTTTACTGGTGAATGAAAAACCAATAATTGCAAGAACTGGAATAACTCCTATCGTAACGCGATGTATATATGAGAACTGATAAATAACAGACCTCTTTGCTATGCTGATCATGTTTATGATTCACCACGGTTGATATTTGTCAAGATTAATTATTGACTGATATCAATGCAGTTAAAGCAAAGGTAATTTAGTTTAACATTAAATAATTAAACAAAAGAAGTAAATACATATATCATGAAAAAACATCATAAAGGAATTCACCATATATCAGTACTTTCCGGTGATGCTCAGCGAAACGCTGATTTTTATGTAAAATCTCTGGGAATGCGATTGGTAAAAAAATCTGTCAACCAGGACGACCCCGGTACCTACCATCTGTTTTACGGTAATGCTACCGGGTCGCCGGGATCCGGCCTTACGTTTTTCCCCTGGCCGATGGCGCGCCAGGGAAAGCCTGGACTGGGTGAAGCCGTAAAGGTTGCTCTGGCTGTTCCTTCTGGCTCAATGGACTATTGGGTTGAACATTTTGGAGCAGAAGGTATCCAGTTCGATGGACCTTATAATCGGTTCGGGGAACAAGCAATCGGTTTTAAAGATCCCGATCGCCTGCAACTGGAGCTTGTATTTCATGAGCAAGTAGATACATTGCCGGCTTGGGACAATGGCAGCGTGCCTGAAGAATATGGAATACGGGGTTTTCGAGGAACCACCCTCCGTTTGAAAGAGCGTAAGGCAACTGCCGATGTTTTAAAAAATGTGTTTGAGTTCGAGGAAACTGAACAAAGTGATAATGCCTGGCACTACACGACGGAGGCTCCTATCGGAGGGTCGGTTATTATTGAGGAAGGGGAACCCAAGCCATCAGCAAATGGACGCGGAATTGTCCATCATGTTGCCTTTCGTGCCAAAGATGATAATGAGCTGGCTGAACTACGAGAAAAGGTCGTTCAAATGGGGCTTAATCCAACGACGAAGATTGACCGGCACTGGTTTCACTCGGTGTATTTCCGGTCACCAGGCGGAGTACTTTTTGAAATTGCAACCGACGGGCCGGGCTATGAAGTGGATGAGGATCCCGATAAGCTGGGACAAAAACTAATACTTCCTCCCTGGCTTGAGTCCAAAAGAGAAATGATCGAAAAACGATTACCTGACCTTACTATTTAATTTAAAATACAGAAAACTGTTATGTCATTATTTCGAGTTGACCCCGATCATCCATTTAGGGGCCCGCACCAAGGTCTGTCACAAGCCGAACATGGGGCTTCACTATCTCAGGCCAGGGCGGTGATGGTGATGGTACACGGCCGAGGGGCCACAGCCAAAAGCATGTTTCCGCTCGCTGATGAATTGGCACAGCCCGATTTTCATTTCCGAGCCCCTCAAGCCCATAATCATACCTGGTATCCGTATTCTTTTTTAGCTCCCAAAGAGCAAAATCAACCGGGTATCTCCAGTGGGATACAAATGCTGCATGATGTCCTGCAAGATATAGCGGCAGCGGGTATTCCTCGCGAGAAGATTATGCTGTTGGGGTTTTCCCAAGGCGCATGTCTGGCGACTGAATTTGCAGCTCGTCATCCCCGGAGATTGGGAGGCATCGTCGCCTTCAGCGGTGGATTAATCGGTCCCGATATCGATGAGTCAGACTATACGGGATCAATGGATCAGGCTCCGGTATTTCTGGGTTGCAGCGATGTGGATCCCCATATTCCCAAAGAGCGTGTGGATAAAACCGAGGAGATTTTTAGCAAACTCAATGCAAATGTCACAAAGCAGATTTATAAGGGAATGGGTCATACGATTAATGAGGATGAGATTAAAGCCACCCGCAGAATAATGGCCGATGTGTTGAACAGCTGAATAGAATCGACTAAACTTTTAACGAATAAACAACTTCACTATGGAAATAACTCGTCTTTACACCGGTACCGATAATGAGTCTCATTTTGATGATATTGAGGTAGAACTCGACAGTGCCGGCGAAATCGGTGATCTCTCAGAAAAGGCAGATGCAACGGGCATCATTTTTCGGAGAACAGGCCCGGATTACGATTACAACTGGCATAATGCACCACAGCGGCAGTATATCATTATGCTTGATGGGGCGGTAGATGTTGAAATTGGAGATGGGACGGTGCGACGTTTTTCAACCGGTGATATATTACTGGTTGAAGATGTTACCGGCCGCGGACATAAAAGCAAAGCCGTAAATAATGAACCGCGCACATCCGTTTTTGTTACGCTGGATTAAAATTTAGCAGAACGGTTAGCTCTAATTTTTTAAGGAGGAACTTGCTAAACCTGCTACATTTGACCAGTTTAGGTATATTGTGGTAGATCATTTCCATCTCGGCTTATGAATTTTGCATAAACAGTAGGTGTTATTTGTGGTAAATATCACATCAATAAAATATTATGAAAATATCGAATAGACCAACTGCAGAGGTGTTCAATGAATATCTTGTACTTGCTCAAAAAAATGATATTCAAACAGACATTAATAGAAATTTTTCTGCCGATTGTGTGCTTTTAACAAGCTATGGTATCTTCAAAAACCATCAAGGGGTTAAAGAAGCAGCGAAATTGCTTGAGAAGCAGATAGGCAGAACGACGTATAAATATAATACAAAGATGATTGAAGGCGACATCGCTTTTTTGGAATGGTCGGCGGAAGGCAAGAATGTCCATATTGATGACGGTGCGGATACTTTTCTTATTCGGAATGGGCTGATTGAAATTATGACTATCCACTATACTCTGACGTTTTACAACCGCTGATATTTATAGCGGAAGGTGTAACCGGCCGCGGACATAAAAGCAAGGCCGTAAATGATGAATCGCGCACATCCGTTTTTGTAACATTGGACTAAAAATGTGGAAGAGTCTTATCCATAAGTTTTCTTTAATTTAATTTTTAAAATGATGGCGACTTCAGATAAAAATCGAGACCAAAAAATTTTGGCCTTTGCAGGCAGCCTCCGCAAGGGATCCTATAACAAGGCTGTTTTGCGAGCAGCAAAAGAACTTGCCCCGGAATCACTGAACATCCAGATTTTTGATCTGGAAGGTATCCCGCTCTACAATGCGGACGTAGAAGCTGAGGGTGATCCTGAACAGGTTCGCCAGTTCAAAGAAGCAATTCGTGAAGCCGATGGCCTGCTCATTGCCACCCCTGAATACAATCACGGAGTGCCAGGCGTAACCAAAAATGCTATCGATTGGGCTTCACGTCCTGCCAAAAACGCACCATTGAATGGAAAACCGGTTGGTATTCTCGGCGCTTCGCCCGGCATAACCGGTTCCGCACGAGGGCAGAGTCAGCTGCGACAGGCCTTTGAATTCACCAACTCGTATTGCATGCCACAACCTGAAATTCTGGTCTACCGCGCCCATGAAAAGTTCGATGATGATGGAAAGTTGACAGACGAAGCTACCCGCAGGTTTCTGGGCAAATATTTGGATGCGTTATATGATTGGGTAAACAGGTTTATTGTAGAATAGCTTATAAGGGGCAGAATGGAAAAAAGGTCATTGAAAATTGGGCCGCAGGATAACGTAAAAGGACATCCCTTTGCCCCTGTTCAACTCATTGAGTATGGCGACTACGAATGCCCCTATAGCCGTAAGGGATACCATTTTGTACAAATGCTCCTTCAAAAGAGAGTGGGACAGGTATATTTCGCCTTTCGAAATTTTCCACTGCGAAACATTCATCCCCATGCCGAGATATCCGCAGAGGCGGCACTGGCCGCCCGCCAGCAAGGTCGGTTCTGGGAGATGCATGATTTACTTTTTGGAAATAACCGCCATCTAAATGAAAAAAACATTTTTGGATTTGCAGAACAGATTAATCTTGATCTGGATAAGTTTGAAAATGATTTAAAGCAGCACATCTTTCGGGAACAGATTACTTCGGAACTCAAAGAAGGAAGAAAGTACGGGGTACAGGGGACGCCTACATTTTTTATCAATGAAGATTTTTACGAAGGGGAATTAAATTATAGAGCCTTGCAGGATGAAATAGATGGTATTTTATAAAGTTCACCTTGCACAAACCGGAAAGAGACCCTAAAAAATAAACAGCAGGATAACTTCTGAACAGTAATTTGTTGAGTGTTGATTTTGACTTATACCACAAAGTACTGAAATAGACCCTCGCTTTAATTTAAAATTTAATTAAAACCATGGACATACTTTGGGTTGGTGTCGCTTTTATTTGCGGGATGTTGGTCTCCCGTATCAAACTTCCACCTCTGGTAGGCTACCTGGCAGCAGGAGCAACATTGGGTGCGTACGGATATGAAGCTGGAGCCGCACTCCACGAAGTGGCGCATCTTGGCGTACTCTTTTTGCTATTTACTGTGGGACTGCACCTACGCATTAAAAATGTTATCCGTCTTGAAGTGCTCGGTACCGGAGGTATTCATTTGCTCATTACAACGGGCATTTTTATTCCAGTATCTCTGGCGCTGGGATATGATTTTATTTCTTCAGTCATAATTGGCATCGTCTTGGGATTCTCGAGTACCGTATTGACGGCCAAAACCCTGGAGCGTCATGGTGAATTAGGCGCTTATCATGGACGTGTGGCTATTGGTATCCTCATTTTGCAGGATATGGTAGCTATTGGCTTACTCGGCCTGACCAGCGGTACTGCACCTTCTCCCTGGAGTCTGGCCCTGATTGGGCTCCCACTTCTTCGACCGGCTATTATAAAAGTGGTGAAATTAAGTCAGGAGAAGGAACTCAAGCTGCTGTTTGCCCTCATGCTGGCTATTGGCGGGGGAACCCTCTTCGAGGAGTTGGGACTATCCTCGGAATTGGGAGCGCTGGTAGCGGGCATGTTGTTATCCGGTCATGATGTGGCTGATGAACTTGGCGAAAAGCTATGGGGACTTAAAGAGGCATTTTTGGTCGGCTTTTTCCTTGAGGTAGGTCTGGCAGGATTGCCCGACCTGCAAGATTTTTATCTGGTTTTGGCTGCCTTAGCAATACTTCCAATTAAGTCGCTGCTGTTCTTTGGATTGATGCTTGGTTTTAAGCTCCGTGCACGAACTTCCTTTATAGCAACTATTTCACTGACGTCATACAGCGAGTTTACGCTAATTGCGGGAAGCGTTGCCGCCTCTGCCGGATTTATATCTCCAGGTGTAGTTGTTGGTTTTGCCTTGCTTACTGCGGTTTCATTTGCTTTGAATGCCCCGCTTTCGATCTGGGAAGATCAGCTCTGGGCAAAATTGGAGTCAAAACTTATTACCCTTGAACGGGATGTTCCACATCCCGACCAGCAGACGATCTCGCTGGGTTCAGCCAATTACTTAATAGTTGGAATGGGCAACGCCGGTCAGGCTGCCTACGACCGGTTGAAGAAGCATGAAAAGAAAGTTGTGGGATTAGATATTGACCCCGCCCGAATCGAGTATAATTTAGCTGAGGGCCGCCGTGTCATTTATGGTGATATGCAGGATATCGAGCTGTGGAAGAATATAGACCTCATGGATATTTCATCGATAATACTGGCGTCGGGAACACCGGAATCCAAGGTTAATGCTACAAAATATATCAGGGATAACGATTATTTGGGTTCGATCTATGCTTTAACTATGCAGCAGGAAGAACAAAATGATTTAGTTCAGGTCGGTGCCAATGCAGTATGTCTTCCCATTACCCAGGCAGGAGAAAAACTGGCAGAGCTTAGCCTGTCAGATGATGACAACCGTAATGATATTGTTATGGAAACAGCTTAAGCTCTATCTGATTATTTTCTGTGAAATCGATTATCACTTTTAAAACTTATACATTGGATATATGACGATATTAAATCTGAAAACGTATGTTTGATCAACTATATAAAAGTATCCACCAACATATTTCGCTTACTGATGAGGAATGGGAGATGTGTAAAAATAACTTTCGTCCAAAGCGAATGCTCAAACGACAATTCCTGCTTCAAGAGGGCGATGTTTGCCGCGAGTTAGCGTTTGTGGAGAAAGGCGCTCTTTATTCCTATTCCGTGGATTCGAAAGGCAACCAGCATGTGATACGTTTTGCCTTTGACGGCTGGTGGATAGCAGATTTGCAAAGCTTTTTCACTGATAACCCCTCTACCTATAATATCGAAGTGCTTGAAGACAGTGAACTGTTAATGCTCGACCGGATAAATCACGAAAAGCTTCTGAAAGAAATTCCGTCATACGAACGGTATCATCGGATCATAATTCAGAATGCGTATATAGCCCTGCAGCAACGCGTGGAAAATGCGTTGGGGCTAACGGCCGAAGAAAAATATGCCCGCCTTATACAACATAATCCCGAGTTTATGAATCGTGTACCACTAAACCTCGTGGCTTCCTATCTGGGGATGAGCCCGGAGACCCTGAGTCGGGTACGCAGCAATTTTAGTGGTTAAATAACAGCAAGATCTACCTTAGGCCAGCACATCCTGTAACGACTCATATCGCTCAATAACCAATTTTGCAAAGGGACAGAGCGGAATAACTTTTAAGCCATTTTTTCGGGCATAGTCGACCACATGCTCAACCAGGGTTTTGCCAGTATCTTTGCCTCTCAGCGCATCTGATACTTCCGTATGGTCAATAATTATTTTAGTATCCACGGCTTTTGAATAAGTGATTTCTGCCATGGTTTTTCCCCTTTTTGAATAAAAAATGATCCCTTACTATCTTCATCCTTGTGTTGAATATCCATGGTAGCCAAAGCGTGATGGTGATGTTGAGTTTGAAAATGTTGTCCATCCCATGTTAGGCAGCTTCCGGCTAAAATAATAGCGGTCATAGAAATGACCCCTGCTTGATATATATCAACGGTTTTTCTTAGCGCATATCAATGAGAAGAATTCGGCGTAAGGCTAAGTTTGCAGTAACAAAATAAAACTGCAAACAAAACAACCATTATGCCTATTACTAAACAAACCATCGCCGTTATTGGAGCCGGCGGGAATATGGGCTCTGCCATTGCCAAAAGTATGGCCGCAGGTAACTACCGACTGCTGCTTTTCGACCAAACACCGCAACAGTTGGGTTCCTTAAAAGATGAAATCCTGCAGGCCCATCCGGAGGCGGATGTAGCATTGATGGATTGTCCCCATGAATCCTGTTGGGAAGCCGACATCATTATCCTGGCGGTTCCCCACGGGTCCGAAAAAGAAATAGCGGACAAGATAAAGGACGTGGCTACGCAGAAAATTGTGATCAGCATTGCCAATCCCATTGACGAGGATTTCAGCAAACTCACGACTGAACCGGATACCAGCGCGGCTGAAGAGCTGCAGCAGTGGCTGCCCAATTCCAAGGTGGTCAAAGCCTTCAACACCACCTTTGCGGCAGATTTCGATCAGCCGGTCATCGACGGCAAGCAGGTGGACGCTTTTATCGCCGGTGACGATGAGGATGCGTTGCAGACGGTCACAGAACTCGTGGAAACGGCAGGGTTCAATCCTATTATTGCCGATGACCTGTCGATAAGTGGCACGCTGGAACGGATGCAACTGCTACTTATGCAACTTACGATCAAAAACAAGTACAAATGGCTGGCCGGCTGGAAGATACTACACTAACGAATGATCGAAGTACGCTTGTTCGTCTATTCCATTAATCCCCAAAACAAGGTGAAATATTATGAAAACATCGTCGCTTAACTCGCTTATTACAATCATCCTGTTTGTGATTGGGATCGTGCTGCTGGAGAATTCTTAACGTGGGCCGATACCAACGAAGTTTGTATCCAGGCCGGTATGAGTCTCAACCGAACCATTAACTTAAAAACCGTAGACTGATGTATAATCTAAAAGTTATTTCTTCAACAACACGTCCCGGTAGAAAGGGGCCCATTATTGCACGATGGATTACAGATATAGCCGATCAACACGAAAGCTTTAATGTGCAAATGATCGATCTCGGAGAAGTTGACCTGCCCGTGATGGATGAACCTAACCATCCGAGATTACAAAAGTACGAGCATGAACATACCAAACAGTGGAGTGCTCAAATTGATGAAGCGGATGCATTCATCTTTGTGACCGCAGAATATAATCACACCTACCCGGCCTCTTTGCAAAATGCGCTGCAATTCCTATCGAAGGAATGGAATTACAAAGCGGCCGGAATTGTGAGTTATGGAGGCGTATCAGGAGGAACGCGGGCTTATATAGATTTAAAAAAAGATTTGCTGACGTTTAAGATGGCTCCACTGCTGGAAGCGGTAAATATTCCCTTTTATGCGCAATTTATTGATGACGAAGACCGGCTTGTTCCCAATAATGTGATGACAAAAGCCGCAGACGCCATGTTAGATGAGTTGGCGCGATGGAGTGCCGGCATGAAAATTATTAAAAAACACGAGGATGCTGTAAACGAATAACAGGGTAAACTAAAACAATAGTTTTAAAAGGATAGTTAATCATGGAAAACAATTATACCACACCGGCAGAAACTAGAATTGGACACATCCATTTAAAGGTTTCGGATTTGGATCGCGCCCTCGAATTTTACCGTGATCTGCTGGGCTTTGAGCTCATGACCATGTATGGTGAAAATGCGGCCTTTCTTTCGGCCGGCGGCTACCACCATCATATCGGACTCAACACCTGGCACAGTAAGGGAGGTCCGCCCGCGCCCCGCAACAGCGCCGGGCTGTATCACACCGCCATTTTATATCCAACGCGCAAAGACCTGGCAAAGATTCTGCAGCGGCTGATTGATGAAGGGTATCCCATTGCCGGAGCCAGCGATCACGGCGTTTCCGAAGCCATCTATTTAAATGATCCGGACGGCAATGGCGTAGAACTCTACCGCGATCGTCCCCGTGAGGAATGGGAATACGCCGAAGATGGGTCGGTGAAGATGGTTACCCAGCCGCTGGACCTGGAAGATCTGCTTCATGAGTTGGATTAGCCTGTTTAAATAAAGTATAGTGTATTTATAGTTATTATCCTTAGCTTTATGCGCTCAGCCGACGGCTTACCATAAAATCAATAAAGTGGCGAAAAGTAAACAGGCTGCATATTGTTTGCCTTTTTTCTTTTCAATACCGGTATAAGCTGAGTGCTGAATGCTGAGAGCTATCATAGTCCATGTAACCGCAAAAGGCGTTAAATATACTATTCAGGAAAATGAGCATAGATTCCAGTATCCTGAAAGACGATTTTAAAAATTGTATCTATGTAGTTGTAGGGGGCCGGTTATTCCCATACTGAAGAATTTAGATGGAAGCCTTATGCAGCTCAAAATTAATTTTAATGGAGGTCTTAATGAGTAGAAGGGTTTTAATTATAGTCGCTGCCTCGTTACCCAGCGGTTAATCTCACCGAAGAAATTACAACTTTCTAAATACTTTGCTTAAAGGTTTCCGGGACCTTTGGGTTCGGTAGTCAAAACCAGATTCAGAATTTTTAACCAATATTATTAATGGAAAACGAAAATACCTCACAAGCTCCACACCAAAAGAAACTGCAGGAAAAGGCCAAGAGAGCCAAAACTTCAAAAAGTTATAGCGACATCCTGAGCACCATCATCCATGAAGGCGAATCGATGTTTGCCCTGCAGAACAAGACCGTTTTTTGGAGTGCCATCCTGGCAGGTTTAGAAATTGGGTTCAGCTATCTTTTGATTTGTGCATTGTATTTTTTCTGGAAAGGCACGCTTACTGATGCAACGATATTCAAACTATTTAGTATCGTGTATCCAGCAGGTTTTATCATGGTGATTGTTGGGAAATCAGCACTTTTTACCGAACAAACCTCTATTTTGGTGTTGCCTGTATTAAACGACCAGCGAAGTATTTGGCAGTTGCTGCGTATCTGGGTGAATGTCATAATAGGAAATGTCATAGGCGGAATGATATTTGTGTTTTTCATCGGCTTCCTTGCTCCGGAGATGAATCTTTTTACCCATCAAGTGATGGCGAACATCGGTAAACATGTGCTGAACTATAGCAGCGTAGTCATTTTTTTAAGTGCCGTAACGGCGGGCTGGTTGATGGGGCTTTTAACTTGGCTCGTAAGTTCTATCGTTAATTCCATTACTCGGGTCATGATTATCTTCATGATCACAGCTATCATTGGATTTGGTGGGTTTCATCACAGCATTGTCGGAAATATTGAAGTTTTCGGTGCATTACTCTTTTCTGATACCGTCACTATCCTCGATTATCTCCGGTTTTTGGCATTGGCCCTATTGGGAAATGGCATAGGCGGAGCTATTGTCGTTGCTCTGTTTAAATACCGTGTGTTCCAGTCTAACTATACCGAGAGAACATCAAGTTAACAGTAATTGAAAAGATTTTGCGATGAACAGAAATAAAGGGTCATATCCTTTTCTTCAAAATTTGCTTGACGATGGACCGGTCTCCGTGCTTCGGACAAAAAACGAAGAATTTTTCCTCGAAGTTATTAATGACAGCGAAGTTGAATCGCGGGAAAATTATACGGCAGGTAACATGCAGGCGATTCTTGCGAACCTGAAACACGAACCTGCTGAGGCTATTGAGCTGGAAGCGGCCATCGCGGATATCGAAGATCAGTTGATGCCCGTCATCAAGGAATTGCCCAACCATCACTGTTTTAGTTACAACAGAACAGGCTCTAATTTCAATTCAGAAAATAGTAAAGCTGTTAGTATAATATGATTGAACTATCCGGAAACCAATTCCTGACTATAGCAGAGGTATTTGGGACCTTTGCTTTTGCCGTGTCAGGAGCAACGGCGGCTATTCAAAACCGATACGATTTATTTGGGATTTTAGTATTAGCATTTGCTACTGCGATTGGCGGAGGCACAATCCGCGATTTATTGGTCGGCAATTTGCCGGTGAGCTGGTTATCAAACTCGCTGGCGATTTGGTCCGTATTTGCAGGCTTTCTGCTAACGGTAACGCTTCGCAGCCGCATATGTAAAGTACAAAGCTGGATTTTCTTTTTTGATGCAGTCGGATTGGGATTGTTTACGGTGATGGGAGTTCAGGTCGGTATCCATGCAGAAATGGATGTTGGTATTGCGATTGCACTTGGAACCATTACCAGATGTTTTGGTGGTGTCGTCCGGGATGTACTATCAGGATCGCGCCCACTGATTTTCCGAAAAGAAATATATGCCACAGCTTCTATTATTGGCGGTTTGATATATACCGGACTTCTCTTTCAATTTGATGAAGGAATAGTAATACAGGCGATAGCAATTGTATGTACAATCACAATACGGTTCGTTGCCTATCACTATCAGCTTGGGTTACCGCAATTCAGCTATGAACATACTGAAAGAACCCCATCAGAATGATATATTATAATCACGTAAAAAGGAACGCACCAAACCAAGAAAGCAATATGGATCCCTTAATTATTCAGCGGGTTCCATCTGTCTTTCCTTTTTACGTCGTCGGTATGCATTAAGGTAGCGCTCATCTTCAGCGTATGTTGTTGGATAAACTGTGGGTACCGGCTGGGACTCCATATCTTCATCTACATTTACAAAAGTGAACACGCAGGTGTTGGAAAGGGCCTTGGTCACTTTATCCAAACTGGTACGTTCGATATCGATTTCTATACTCATCGAGGTATCGCCCGTATATACGATGCGACTGGTAAAGTCTAGTTTGTCGCCAATACGTATGGGCTGGAGAAAGTTGATCCGGTTTACGCGTACAAATACTGGTCGGTTCGGGGCAATCTCTTCGGCATGCATCAGAGCCAGCTCAAAAGCCCGACGAATGACATAACCGCCAAATATTTTCTTGGGTACATTTTCATGGTCCGGGTACATACGTTCCATGCTACTGCGAATAAGATCTCCGGCCAGGAGACCTTCAAACCCCTCCTCTTCCTGTGCCTGGTGCAGTTCACGCAGGTGATGGAACTCCTCTTTACTCGGCGGCTCTTCCAGCGCGTCGATCTGCCGACGGTATGACTTGCGCCGTTCTATCGCTGCCCGGTATCGCTCTTTTTCCAGGTCGCTTTCATATTCAAGCGAGGGGATAGGTAGGCTTTCGGCTTCTTCTCCTTCTCCGGTACGCGCCACCATCGTAAAGTAACATGCCGCCAGGGAGTGTTCCGCCTCTTTATCCTGATCGACTCTGATACCGACCTCCATAGAGGTTCGCCCCACATAATTGATACGAGCCCGCAGATAGACGTCCCTGGTTATATCGCCCGGAACATGCAGGGCAATATCATCGACGGCAGCTGTTACAACACGCGCCTCGGGTTCAAACTGGTGGACATAGTCCAGCGCCACATCTTCGGCAAGCTTGTCAAGCTGTTCCAGCAGTCGTCCCCATCGCATATTGCCAGGGATCTGTTTATCGACAATCATAAATTTTCGACGTAGTTGGCGATCACGGCTAAACGGGAGGGCTCGTTTAATGGACGTATCTAAAGGACGCATAATCAGATTATTGAAGATTAGAAATACCTTACTAATATAAAGAATAAACTAACTGTTACCACCGCCAATATTAAATCAGTTGTATTTATTCTCGTATTTGAGAAGATCTATGCTGTTTACTCAAATGCACACAAAAAATTAAGCTACCCGAAAAAATATAGAATGGATGTCTTTTATACACCATTTGTTTGATGCGCAATTAACGGCATTTCAAAATATTGAAGCCGTTAACTATCATCTAATGGAGCAAGTTATGAAAGAGCATAAAAAGACAACGGTTTATGATTGGCCCACATGAATTTTCCACTGGCTTTTCGCCTTCCTTTCCTCTGCTGGCTTTCCACTTCAAACACACCAGCCTTTTTACCGATCAATGGATTTATCTTGTCTATGCAATGGCCATGGGAGTTGATGCACTCGCCGGATTGGGTCTGGGAATTCTGTTCGATCGCTGGAAACACCTTATCCCGGATTATTCACCAAGCAATTGGGTGGTGGGCAACCCCGAAGGGATTCGGGACAAGGGCTAGAATAGTAAATGAGACGTATCAAGATACGTTGAATGCACTTTTTCAAGGTTAACGCAGTTCCGAACATTTTCGAAAAAATTTCGCAGCGCATTCACTCATATCCAAATATGAGCTATAATTATTTTCAAGCAAATATAATATTTTCAATAAGATAATACAGTATTTACCATCTACTCGTTAAAAATCAGGGCTAATCCAACATCCCAGAATAAAATTATGGCTTGGCAAACTCTGCATAAACAATATTTTAAAAGCTTCAGCGGGGCGACAGATTTTAGCCCAGCACTTCAGTGCTGGGTTGGGTTTGAGCATTCATAAACATGCCCATAGGACGGCACAAAAATCGTATATCTCCCTATTTCTTTTTTCCTGCATTTATAAATACAATTCAATATTTCCTTGCTATATAAAATAAGGTAATATGGCAAATTCGTATTCTTTCAACCGAACTTTAAATGATGAATATATCGTTCTATCACCTTTTAGCTGAAACATGGGCATCTTCCGATTTTACCGGATAGCCATCAATAAGCACGGAGGTACCGGATACGGCCACACGTTCACCAATTTCCAACCCCTTGTCAATCATCACCCAATTTCCCTGAGTGGCCCCCTTGGTCACCTCCCGCTGTTGAGCTTTCCCATCTTTGATTACCCAAACTACGGTTTGACCCTCATTTTCAATAATGGCGTCTTCAGGTACGGCTGGTTGATTTTTCAATGTTGGCAATTCAAAGGCTCCGGTACAGAAAAGGCCATTGGGCAAGGTATGATCTGCGTTTTTAAGCCGCACTTTGATTTCGAAAGTACCCGTATTGGAATCAACACTCGGGTTTACATGGCTAACCACTCCGGCATGGGGAGCGAAATTTGCCAAAAAAGTAATTTTTGCCTTGAGACCTTTAGGAATAGACCCGGCATATCGTTCGGGTATATCCATCTCTGCTTCCAGCGTTGAAAGATCCGTAATCTCAAAAGCCGCCTGACCGGTATTGGCAAAACCACCTTCCATAACTAAACGCTGGGTGATAAATCCATCATACGGTGCCAGTATCGTCGTGTCATCCAACTTCTGTTGGGCATCATCATAAGCGGCCTTGGCCTGTTTGAACGCCGCTTCCGCCTGCTGATAAGCCGATTCTGCCTGATCTCTTTGCTGCTCGGAAGTCGATCCGGCCAGGTATAAATTTTTAGCCCGCTCGTATTCCCGTTTTGCATTATTATCTTGTGCTTTTGACCGCGCCAAATTTGCATCCGCCTGCTCGAGCGCCAATTGATAATTCCTTTTTCGAATTTGTAATAAGACGTCCCCTTTTTTTACATGATCACCGATATCCACATTTACTTTTGTAATTTTTCCCGGCACCAGCACACGTAACTGAGCATGCTGTTTGGCATTCAGGGTTCCTGTTGAGTTAATTTCACG
>Ga0102944_1001168_pt1 | contig 18021 bp, 16 predicted proteins | sample SalPonD_shore_MG_FD_78172 | JGI IMG/M metagenome (GOLD analysis project Ga0102944, IMG submission 78172) | Salt pond soil microbial communities from South San Francisco under conditions of wetland restoration - Salt Pond MetaG... | ecosystem: Environmental > Aquatic > Marine > Intertidal zone >...
ACCACCTGCACCCCCTGCGGATCCTGGCGCTCATGATCCTGCTCGTCCCGGCCACGGGCGTGGCGCAGGCCGCCGATTTCGGCGAGACCGTGCGCGAACGCGGCACGGTTCCCTACGACCGCTATCTTGCGGCCGGCAGCGTCGACGTGGATGCCGAAATCCTCGGCGACCTGGTGACCGCCGGCGGCAACGTCAACATCGCGGGTCGCATTGCCGGCGACCTGCTCGCCGCCGGCGGCCGCCTCTCCATCGCGGGCGAGGTGGACGACGACGCCCGCCTGGCCGGCGGCAGCATCACGGTGGGCGCACGGATCGGCGATCACCTCGCGGCTGCCGGCGGGGCCATCGATATCCGCCCCGAAACGACGATCGGCGGCCCCGCCTGGCTGTCCGGCGGCAGCGTGGTCATCGACGGAAGGGTGCGCGGGCCGGTGCACATCGCCGGCGGCGAAGTCGTCATCGCGGGCACGATACAGGGCTCGGTCGACGTCCTGGCGGACGACCTGGAGATCCGCCCCGGTGCCCGGATCGAAGGGGATCTCACCTACCGGGCCCCGCGCCGGGCCCGCATCGATTCCGGCGCGCGCATCGCCGGCGACGTCCGCTTCGAGGCGGCGGAACACGGCGCCCCGGGCGGCCACGGCGGCAGCCACGGGCCCACCGTGGGCGGGATGGCGCTGTTCGTCCTCGCGCTGGCCGTGGTGGGCGGCCTGCTGCACGTCCTGTTTCCCCGCTTCACGCACAACGCCGCCAGCGCGGTCCGGACGGATCCCCTGCTCAGCCTCGGCATCGGCGCGCTGGCCGTGTTCGTCGTCCCCGTAGCGATCCTTGTGCTCGCCCTGCTCATCGTGACGCTGCCGGTCGCTCTCGCGGCGCTGGCGCTGTGGCCGGTCGTGCTGCTGCTCGGCTATGTCGTGTTCGCGTTCGCGCTGGCCGATACCGGCGCGCGCAGACTCGGCGTCACCGCCGCGGAATCGGGATGGCGCCGCCTGTTCGCGCTGGCCGTGGCCCTGCTGGTGCTCGGCCTGGCGCAGGAAATCCCGTGGCTCGGGGGGCTGCTGCTGCTCGCCGCCCTGCTGCTGGGCACCGGTGCCGGCCTCGTGTCGATCGGCCGCCGCTACCGCGCGGACCAGCCCGCGACCTGATTGGCCGGGCCTGTGCCGCAGCGAGGCGCATCGCCCGGTACCGGGCGCCGCTAGAGCGCTCTTGACCTGGATCAATACATCCCGAACCGGGATCGATAGAATGCGCGCGCGGCCAAGGGACGGGCCGGAACACTTCGCGTGATCCGGCGTTGCACGCCAAGCTCCCGCAGAGTGCCGGATCTCCGTACTGGAATGCTTGCTAGGTCCCGACAGGAACCAGGTTTATGGAATCGAAACCCGCATATAACGAGAAGGTGGTTCGACAGTTCACGATCATGACGGTCGTGTGGGGTATCGTCGGCATGAGCGTGGGCGTGCTGATCGCCTCACAGCTGATGTTCCCGTCGCTGAACTTCGACATTCCCTGGCTGACCTACAGCCGTCTGCGCCCGCTGCACACCAACGCGGTGATCTTCGCTTTCGGCGGCTGCGGCCTGTTCGCCACGTCCTACTACGTCGTGCAGCGCACGTCGCACGCGCCCCTGTTCGGAGAGAAGTGGAAGCTGCCCGCGTTCACCTTCTGGGGCTGGCAGGCCGTCATCGTGGCCGTGGCTCTGACGCTTCCCTTCGGCCTCACGCAGAGCAAGGAATACGCCGAGGCGATCTGGCCGATCGACGTGCTGATCACGCTGGTCTGGGTGGCGTACGCCGTGGTGTTCTTCGGCACGATCGCCAAGCGCGCCGTCAAGCACATATACGTGGCCAACTGGTTCTTCGGTGCCTACATCATCACGATCGCCGTGCTGCACGTGGTCAACAACCTGGCGATTCCGGTATCGCTGACCAAGTCCTACCCCGTCTACTCGGGCGCGATCGACGCCATGGTGCAGTGGTGGTACGGGCACAACGCGGTCGGCTTCTTCCTGACCGCGGGCTTCCTCGGGATGATGTACTACTTCGTGCCGAAGCAGGCGGAACGGCCGATCTACTCGTACCGCCTGTCCGTGGTGCACTTCTGGGCCCTGATCTCGATCTACATGTGGGCGGGGCCGCATCACCTGCACTGGACCGCGCTGCCCGAGTGGGCGCAGTCGCTCGGCATGGTGTTCTCGCTGATCCTGCTCGCGCCGTCCTGGGGCGGCATGATCAACGGCATCATGACGCTGTCGGGCGCCTGGCACAAACTGCGCGACGACCCGATCATCCGCTTCCTCATCGTCAGCCTGTCGTTCTACGGCATGTCCACGTTCGAGGGCCCGATGATGTCGATCAAGACCGTCAACGCGCTGTCGCACTACACCGACTGGACGATCGGGCACGTGCACTCGGGCGCGCTCGGCTGGGTCGCGTTCATCACGATCGGCTCGCTCTACGCGCTGATCCCGCGCCTGTACGGCAAGAAGAGCATGTACAGCATCAAGGCGATCAACGCCCACTTCTGGATCGCGACGATCGGCGTGGTGCTCTATATCGCCGCGATGTGGATCGCCGGCGTCATGCAGGGCCTGATGTGGCGCGCGACCAACCCCGACGGGACGCTGACCTACAGCTTCATCGAGTCGCTGCAGGCCACCTATCCCTACTACGGCGTGCGCCTGTTCGGCGGCATCCTGTTCCTCACCGGCATGCTCATCATGGCCTGGAACACGTGGATGACGGTCCGACCCGAGCCCGCGCGGGCTGAAGCCCCCGCGACCGCGACGGCATAAGGAGAGACATCGATGTCGCATGAAGTCGTCGAAAAGAACGTCGGGCTGATGGCCGTGCTGATCGCGATCGTGATCAGCATCGGCGGCCTCGTGGAGATCGTGCCACTGTTCTTCCAGGCGAAGACCACGCAGCCGGTCGAAGGCGTCGAGCCCTACGGCGCGCTCGAGTTCGCGGGGCGGGACATTTACGTCAGCGAAGGCTGCTACAACTGCCACTCGCAGATGGTGCGACCCTTCCGCGCCGAGACCGAGCGCTACGGCCACTATTCGCTGGCCGGCGAGTTCGTCTACGACCGCCCGTTCCAGTGGGGCTCCAAGCGCACCGGGCCCGACCTCGCGCGCGTCGGCGGCCGCTACACCGACCAGTGGCACTACGTGCACCTGATGAACCCGCGCGACGTGGTCCCGGAGTCGAACATGCCGGCCTTCCCGTGGCTCGCGGAGCGCAAGGTGGATCCCGAAGTCGTCGTCTCGCGCATGCGTGCGCAGAAGGAATGGCTCGGTGTGCCCTACACCGAGAAACAACTCGACGAGGCTGCGGCCAAGCTCGAGGGCAAGACCCAGATCGAGGCGGTGATCGCCTACCTCCAGGGTCTCGGCACCGCGGTCAAGGGGCGCTAGTCGGCCATGGATAGCGGAACCGCAAGCGGCCTGATGACCGGCGTCCTGATCGTCGTGTTCATCGGCATCGTCGCCTGGGCCTACAGCAGCCGGCGCCGCAAGGACTTCGAGGAAGCCGCGCAGCTGCCGCTCGACGAAGACCGCCCGAAGGGCGGCAAGAACGAAAGGAACGAGACATGAGTACCTTCTGGAGCGGGTTCATCATCATCCTTGTCCTCGGGAACATCGCGGCCTGCTTCTGGCTCATCCGCTGGACCGCAAAGCCGCGCCCCGGGGAGGCCTCGAGCACTGAGACCACCGGCCACGTCTGGGACGACGACCTGACCGAGTACAACCAGCCGATGCCACGCTGGTGGCTGATCCTGTTCTACATCACGATCGCCTTCGGGCTCGTCTACCTGGTCCTGTACCCGGGCCTCGGTGCGTTCGGCGGCGTGCTTGGCTGGAGCCAGTACAAGGAATACCGTGAGGAAGTCGAGACCGCCCGGGAACGGGTCGCACCGCTGTATGATCGCTATGCGGCGCTCTCGATTCCCGAGCTGGCCGACAACCACGACGCGATGCGGACCGGACAGCGGCTGTTCGCCAACAACTGCGCCGTGTGCCACGGCTCCGATGCCGCCGGCGCGAAGGGCTTCCCCAACCTGACGGACGACGACTGGCTGTACGGCGGCTCGCCGGAGGCCATCGAGACGACGATCATGAGCGGGCGCAACGGGGCCATGCCGGCATTCGGCGATGCCTTCGGCGAACAGGGCGTACGCGAGGTCGCAGCCTACGTCTACACGCTCAATGGCCGTGAGTGGCCGCGCCAGGACCTCATCGAGGCCGGCAAGCAGCGCTTCGGGACCGTCTGTGCCTCGTGCCACGGCCCCGACGGCACGGGCAACCAGGCCATCGGCGCACCGAACCTGACCGACGACACGTGGCTCTACGGCGGCTCGATGGATACCATCCGCGAGACGGTGACCAAGGGCCGCCAGGGCCACATGCCGGCGCACAAGGAGCTGCTGGGGCCGGACCGGGTGCACGTGCTTGCCGCCTACGTCTACAGCCTGCGCGGCCAGGAGGTGATGAGCAGTGACTCCGGTCAGTGATCTCGACGAACGCCCGGGGACGCGGCGCCTGATCCGCGTCCTCGGGGCCATCCTCTGGCCGTCGTTCCTGACGGCCGGCGTGGCCACGATGATCTTCTTTGCCAACATCGATCCGACCACCCTCCGTGCCCAGACGCTGCCGGACGTGGAGATCAGCCGCCAGGCCGGCTACACGCTCGGCTTCCTCATGTTCTGGGCGGTCTGTGCCGCCTCGAGCGGCCTGAGCCTGTTCCTGTTCGGGGGCACCGAGACCGAACGGCACTGACGCCGCCCGGCGCGACATGGCAACGCGCGGGCCGCAGTGACCCGTGCACGACTGAGACTTGCGGACTATCGATGAGCGCCGATTCCACGGCCGAGAACAAGCAGCGACGCAACCGCGGCGCGCACCGTGCCCGGCAGGTACAGCCCGAAGCGGTGTCGATGTACCAGTCGCGCGAGAAGGTCTACCCGCGCGAGGTGCACGGGCGTTACCAGCGGCTGCGCACACTGGCCGTGTGGGTATTGCTCGGCCTTTTCTACCTGCTGCCGTGGGTGCCGTGGAACGGCCGCCAGGCCGTGCTGTTCGATCTCCCCGCGCGACAGTTCCACGTGTTCGGCATCACCTTCTGGCCGCAGGATTTCATCTACCTCACCCTGCTGCTGGTCATCTGTGCGCTCGGCCTGTTCTTCGTCACGGCCGTCGCCGGGCGCGTGTGGTGCGGCTACGCCTGCCCGCAGACCGTGTGGACCGAGATGTTCATGTGGATCGAGCGCGTGATCGAGGGCGACCGCCCGAAGCGGATGAAGCTCGACCGCGCGCCGTGGACCACGGACAAGATCGTCAAGAAGGCATCGAAGCACACGCTCTGGGTCGCCCTCGGGCTCTGGACCGGCTTCACCTTCGTCGGCTTCTTCACGCCGATCACCGACCTCGGCGCCCGCGTGATCGAGTTCAACCTCGGCGGATGGGAAACGTTCTGGCTGCTGTTCTACGGCTTCGCGACGTGGGGCAACGCCGGCTTCATGCGCGAAAACGTATGCCTGTACATGTGCCCGTACGCGCGCTTCCAGAGCGCGATGTTCGACCGCAACACCCTGGTCATCTCCTACGATGAATCGCGCGGCGAGCCGCGCGGTCCGCGCCGCCGCAATGCGGACCACGACACGCTCGGCCTGGGCGACTGCATCGACTGCAAGCTCTGTGTGCAGGCCTGTCCGACGGGCATCGACATCCGCGACGGGCTGCAGTACGAGTGCATCGCCTGCGGTGCCTGCATCGACGCCTGCGACAGCGTCATGGACAAGATGAACTACCCGCGCGGCCTGATCCGGTACACGACCGAGAACTCGCTCCAGGGCGAGAAGACGAAGCTGCTGCGTCCGCGCGTGCTCATCTACGGGGCGCTGCTGGCCGTCCTCGCCGGCGTCTTCGTCACCGGCATCGCGCTGCGCACGCCGTTGCGGCTCGACATCATCCCGGACCGCAACAGCCTGTTCCGCGAGGTCGACAATGGCCGGATCGAGAACGTCTACACGCTCAAGATCATGAACATGGATCAGGAGCAGCACGCCTACACCCTGGAGGCCGCAGGCCTGCCGGGCCTGGTGATCGACACCAACCCGGACCGCATCCTGGTCGAACCGGGCGAGGTCCGCACCGTGCCCGCCACGGTGCGCATCGACCCCGAGGGCGTGCGCGGCGGCGGCCATGACATTACCCTGACGCTTCGCGCGACCGACGTGGAGGACCTGTCCGTGACCGAAGACACCCGTTTCCACACGCCGCTGCCGGCGGGCGCGCGATGAGCGCGTCGGGCGACCCGGGCCGCGTGAAGCCCTGGTATCGGCACTTCTGGGTGTGGTTCCTGATTGCCCCGCCGGCGGCGACGGTACTGTTCTGGGTCGGGGTGCTGACAACCACCGCCGCCTCGCCGTCACTGGTGGTGGACGACTACTCGAAGATCGGCCTGATCTACCAGAAGGAACGCCAGCGCGACCACGCCGCGGCCGACCTGGGCGTGACCGCACGGCTGCACGTGATGCGCGACGACGGCGCCGTGACCGTGGCCCTGTCCGGCCTGCAGGACTATCCCCGGCGGCTGAAGGTACGCCTGACGCATCCGACCGATGCGCACCAGGATCTGGCAATCACGGTCGATCGCACCGCGACCGGCATCTACCGGGGCCGTCTCGACAAGGCGGTACCCGACCGCCGCTACGTCCAGGTCGAGCCGGCGGACGACGCCTGGCGCCTGACCGGCGAGTTGCTCGCCCATAGGGCGGACCTCGACCTCGCACCCGACAAGCGGGACCGCGAGGGGGATCCGCTCGCCGCACGATGACGGACGCGCCTGGCCGCTGCTTCCACTGCGGCGAGCCGATGCCCCGCGGCAAGCCGCTGACCGTCCGTCTCGACGGCGCGGACCGGCCGGTATGCTGCCCGGGCTGCCAAGCCGTCGCCGGGCTGATCGCGAACACCGGGCTCACGGATTTCTACCGCTATCGCACTGGCCCCGCGGAAACGCCCACGCCCGACGCCCCCGACGAATGGAATGCCTGGGATCGCGCCGCCCTGCAGCGCGGCTTCGTGCGCGAGCTCGACGGCGAGCGGCGCGAGGCCGTCGTGCTGGTCGAGGGACTCTACTGTGCTGCTTGCGCCTGGCTGATCGAGCGCGTGCTGCAGCCGCTCGACGGCGTGCAAACGGTCCAGGTCAACCCCGCCACGGGCCGTGCCCTGCTGCGCTGGGACAACAGCCGCGTCGCCCTGTCGACGTTGTTCCGGCGCATGCACGAGGTCGGCTACCGACCGCACCCCGTGGACGCTGCGGACAGCGTGCCACTGGCGATGCGCGAGCGACGCGCCGCCCTCAAACGGCTCGCCGTGGCCGGGCTCGGCATGATGCAGGTGATGATGTACGCGGTCGGACTGTACGCCGGCGCCATCCATGCCGACATGGACCCGAGCATCCAGGCGCTGCTGCGCGACGTCAGCCTGCTGGTCGCCACACCGGTAGTATTCTATGCTGGCGCACCGTTTTTCCGCGGCGCCTGGCGCGACCTGCGGGCCGCCCGGCCGGGCATGGACGTTCCGGTCGCCCTCGCGGTCGGCGGGGCGTTCGCCGCAAGCGTGTGGCACACGCTCCGCGGTGCGGGCGAGGTGTATTTCGACTCGGTCACGATGTTCGTGTTCTTTCTCTCGGTGGCGCGCTATCTCGAGATGGCGGCGCGCCACCGTGCCTCGCGCTCGACCGAGGCCCTCGCCCGCCTCCTGCCGGCAAGCGCCCTGCGGCTGACGGCCGACGGCCGTGAGGAGCGCGTCGCATTGTCCGAGCTGGCGGTGGGCGACCGCGTTCGCGTCCGGCCCGGAGAGGCGGTGCCCGCCGACGGTCGCATCGTCGACGGCGCCACCCTGCTCGACGAGTCCCTGCTGACCGGCGAGTTCATGCCGGCCGCGCGCGCGGTGGGCGCCGAAGCGATCGGTGGCAGCACCAACACGGAGGCACCGATCGACGTCGAGATCACGCGCGTCGGCCAGAACACGACCGTGTCGAGCATCGTGCGCCTGCTCGACCGGGCCCAGTCCGAGCGCCCGCGGGTCGCGCGGCTCGCCGACCGCGTCGCCCGCTGGTTCGTCGCCAGCGTGCTGCTGGCGGCGGCGGCCACCGCGGCCTGGTGGCTGCACGCCGCCCCGCAGCATGCCTTCGCCATCACCCTCGCCGTGCTGGTCGTGACCTGCCCCTGCGCCCTGTCGCTGGCCACCCCCGCGGCGCTGGTCGCGGCGACGGGCCGGCTTGCCGGCAGCGGCATGCTCGTGGCGCGCGCCGGTGCGCTCGAGACCCTGGCACGGGCGCGACACGTGATGCTCGACAAGACCGGCACACTCACGCTCGGTCGGCTGACGATCCACCGAACCGAGACGATGAACCGGATCGACCCCGCGGAGGCCCGCATACTCGCCGCCGCGCTCGAGGCGCATTCGGAGCACCCGATCGCCGAGGCGTTCGCCGCGTACCGCGACGGGCACGCGGCCGAAAAGGTCCACGTCGAGCGCGGGCGCGGCATCGAGGGCATCGTCGGCGATCGCCGGCTGCGCCTGGGCCGTCCGGACTGGGTCTCCGGTCTCGCCGGCGGCGGCGATACCACCAGCGCCGAGACGGTCGTCGCGCTGGGCGACCAGGATGGCCTGCTCGCCCGCTTCCGCCTGAGCGACGAACCGCGGCCGCAAGCGCGCGCCGCCGTCGCCGGCCTCGTGCAACTCGGCATGACGGTCGAGATCGCCAGCGGCGACGCGGAGGGTCCGGTGGCAGCATTGGCACGCGAGCTCGGCATCGAGCGCCACGCGGCCCGCCAATCGCCTGAGGACAAGCTCGATCGCATGCGGGCGCTGCAGGCGACCGGGCAGCGCGTGATCATGGTCGGCGACGGCGTCAATGACGCCCCCGTGCTCGCCGGCGCCGACGTCTCGGTGGCGCTGGGCAGCGGCTCGGCGCTGGCCCAGAACAGCTCGGACATCGTGCTCACGGCCGGTCGCCTGGGCGATCTCGTGGAGGGCATCCGCACGGCACGGCGCACGATTGCGATCGTGCGCCAGAACCTGGCCTGGGCCGTGCTGTACAACCTCGTCGCGCTGCCGCTCGCCGCGACCGGCCAGGTCGACCCCTGGATGGCCGCCCTGGGGATGTCGGCCAGCTCACTACTGGTCGTCGGCAATGCCATGCGGCTGGGGCGTCGTTCGCCGCCGGCGCGCGCGCCGGCGGCGGGCACGACTCCGATGACGGCGGAGGCGACGTCGTGAAGATCCTGTTCCTCCTGATACCGCTGTCGCTTGTGCTCCTCGTGATCGCCGTCTGGGCCTTCTTCTGGGCGGTCGGCAACGGCCAGTTCGACGATCTCGACAGCCCGGCCTATCGCATCCTCATGGATGACGACGACCGGCCGGTGGAGCAGGACGAGCGCGCCGAGTCCCGAACCGGGGAGCAGGACCGATGAATGCGGAACCAGTCACCCTGGCGGCCGCACTGGTCGCCGGCCTGGTCGGCAGTGCCCACTGCCTCGGCATGTGCGGCGGCATCGCCGCCGCACTGGGCATGGCCACGGCGGGCGAGCGGGCCGGCACCGGCCGCGCGATCGGCCATGCGCTGGTATACAACACCGGCCGGATCGCCAGCTACGCGGCCGCCGGCCTGGTCGCTGGCAGCATCGGCCTGGCCCTCGGCAATGCCGTGCACGCGCCGGAAGCGCGTTTCGTGCTGCGCGTGCTGACCGGCGCGGTGCTCATCGCCATCGGCCTGCAGATCGCGTTCAACCTGCGCCTGCTGCGGCCGCTGGAAACGGCCGGCATGCGCGCTTGGCGGCACATCGCCCCGCTCGCCCGCGGCCTGATGGGGCGGCGCGGCCTGCTCGGCACGGCCGCCCTGGGCGCGCTCTGGGGCTGGCTGCCCTGCGGCCTGGTCTACGGCATGCTGCTGGCCGCCGCGGCCACGGGCCATCCGCTCGACGGCGCCGCCACCATGGTCGCCTTCGGGCTCGGCACGGCGCCGGCGATGATCGCAACCGGCGCGCTCGGCGGCCAGTTCCAGCGTCTGCGGCAGCGGCCGGGATTCCGCCGGGCCGCCGGCACGGTCGTCATCGTGCTGGGCGGATGGACCATGGCGTGGCCGCTCGTCATGGCTGGACTACAATCCGGACAGATGCACTGAGGACATTCACGCCCCGCACGGCATGAAGCCATGGGCGAGCAACCCGGACCAACGCGCCCTGTCAGTATCCCGGCGGACGAAGTCACGCTGGCGGGCGATCTTTGCGTGCCCGAAGCGGCAGGCGGTCTCGTCATCTTCGCTCACGGCAGCGGTTCCAGCCGTCACAGCCCGCGCAACCGGGCCGTGGCCGATGCGCTGAACCGGGCCGGTCTTGCGACCCTGCTGTTCGACCTGCTCACTGACGCCGAAGAGCCAGCGGACCGCTACGCGCGCCATCTGCGCTTCGACATCCCGCTGCTGACACGGCGGCTAGAAAGCGCCGTCGAATGGGCGGCGACCGATGACGACACGAGGTCAGTCCCGATCGGCCTGTTCGGCGCATCCACCGGCGCCGCGGCAGCCCTCGTGACCGCCGCGAACCGGCAGCAGCAGGTCGCCGCCGTTGTCTCCCGGGGCGGGCGCGCCGATCTGGCCGAAGCCGCGCTGCCACTTGTACAGGCCCCCACCCTGCTAATCGTCGGCGGGCACGACAACCTGGTCATCGAGCTCAACGAGGCCGCGGCCGCGCGCATGCGCTGCGAGGTCCGACTCGAGATCGTTGCCGGCGCGACCCACCTGTTCCAGGAGCACGGCGCCCTCGAGCAGGTGGCCCGGCTCGCAAGTGACTGGTTCGTGCACCACCTCACGAGCGCCGACCTGCCACACGACTGAACCGCTCAACCGCTGGTGCCCGCGCCCCACAGCCGGCAGCCGCCAATTGGAGCTGCAGCGCTGCGCGGCCGATGCCACGGCCGACATCGTCCACCCGGCCGACCCCGACGCAGGACTGCCGCGAGGTGCCGCCATCGAGCAGTACGACGGCATCGCCAAAGAGGCGAAGCTCGTACACAAGGCCGGGGCCTGGTACTGCCATCTCGTGCTCGACCTGATCGCCGAGGCGCCGCGCAGCGGCGGCGTCCTCGCGGTTGACCTAGGCAGGAACAACATCGCCGCGACCAGCACCGGCCGGGTATTCGGCGGCGGACAACTCCGCGACAACCGTGACTGATTGCTGGCGCTGCGTCGTCGACTTCAACGCAACGGCTCCGCCGCCCAGCAGCGGCTGCGGCAAACCTCCGGGCGCGAACGCCGGAACATGACGCACGTCAACCACGAGGTCAGTCGAGCGATCATGGCGGAGGCCCTGGCGTGCAACGCCGGCGTGATCGCCATGGAGCGACTGACCCATATCCGCAAGCAGATCCGGGCGGGCAAGCGGGTGCGCACGCGCCTGCATCGCTGGGCCTGGGGGCAACCGCAGTCGCTCGTGCCGTACAAGGCCCAGGGCCTGGCGGTGGCGTTCGTGAACCCGGCCTTCGTTCGCAAGCCTGCGCGCACTGCGGCCAGCGGGCGACACGTCGAGGGCACAGTCTGTGTTGTACGTGTGAAAACCGGGCGCATGCGGATGTCAACGCCGCATCCAACCTAGGGCCCGGTTGGCGGGGACCGCCGTCCCCGCCAGGGGCGTTGTAAGCCGTCCCGATGTGGCAGTCGCCTAGGCTGACCACAAGAAAACGCCTCTGACTTGAGTCAGGGTTGTTTACGTGCCTCGTCCAGCCCTGCGTGCGCGACTGAGTCCCGCCCAGTAGTTTCCCCTCGCGTCGCTCGCCGGGCACTTGCGGGTACCGGGTTCTGCCGGTGCCCGTTTTCTCGTGCCGCGGTTGCAGAACGGGACGTACCGCGCGGCTCGACCGCGCCCCTCACCCCACCCCCCTCTCCCTCGAGGGAGAGGGATAGGCTGAGGGGCGCGCCTCTTGCGGCGTCATACTTCGCGGAAAACGAAACGCTCAGGCGACCGCCGCCGCGTTGCGCACGCCGACCGCACGCTCGCGCGTGATCCGCGGACCATACGTGGTGATGATGTCCGCCGAGGCACGCACGGCGAGCCGTGCCGATGCCTCGTGGCTCCAGCCCTGAGTCCGTCCGTAGAGGAAAGCCCCGGCGAACATGTCGCCCGCGCCGACGGTGTCGACCGCATCGACCTTCTCCGCCGGGATCTCGAGCAACTGCTCACCGTCCCACACGACGGCCCCCCGCGGGCCTCGCGTCACGACGAACTCCCGCGCACTTGCCTTCAGGGCATCGACAGCGCCGTCGATGTCCTGGGTGCCGGTGAGTCCCTTCGCCTCGTCCTCGTTGGCGAACAGCAGGTCGACACCGTCGCCGATCATCTCGCACAGCTGCACGCCGAAATGCGTCACGATGTTCGGGTCCGACAGTGACAGCGAGGTCTTGACGCCGGCGTCCTGCGCCACGCGGCGTGCCTCGATGGCCGCATCGCGCGCCGTGTCGGAAGTCGCCAGGTAGCCCTCCATGTACAGGTACTCCGAGTCGCGGATCGCCTCCGGCACGAGCTCCGTGCGGCCGAGCCCGCCGGTGATGCCGAGGTACGTACACATCGTGCGGTCCGCATCCGGCGTCACGAGCACCATGCAGCGGCCCGTGTAGCCTTCCTCGCGCACGTCGTGGGCATTGGTGTCGACACCATTGCTCTTGAGGTCATCGACGTACAAGTGGCCCAGTTCGTCATCGGCCACCTTGCAAGTGTAGAACCCGCGTCCGCCGAACTGTGCCAGCGCGATGACCGTGTTGGCCGCCGAGCCGCCGGCGCTGCGGTGGACGTGGTGCTCGTCCAGGTAGACCATCATCTCGGACTGATGATCGACGTCGGTCAGCGTCATGACGCCCTTGTCGATGCGCATGCGCTCGAGGTCCCTCGGCGTCACGCTGTACTCCATGTCGACCAGCGCGTTGCCGATACCATAGACGTGGTATTTCTTGCTCATCGGTTCTCCTCGAATCTTCGATGTTCTGTCCGACTCCTGCGGACTCAGCCCGCCTTGTCGACGGCGGCGGCGGATTCCTGGTCCGGATCGTATGCCAGGCTCGGCCCCAGCCAGGTCTCGGCTTCGGCGACCGACCAGCCCTTGCGTTCGGCATAGTCCTCGACCTGGTCGCGCTGAATCTGCCCCAGCCCGAAGTAGCGGGCATCCGGATGCGCGATGTAGAAGCCGGACACTGACGCGCCGGGGTCCATCGCGTAGCTCTCCGTCAGGTGCATGCCGGTGTAGTGCTCGGCATCCAGCAGTTGCCAGATCAGCCCCTTCTCCGTGTGTTCCGGGCAAGCCGGGTAACCCGGCGCCGGCCGGATTCCTCGATAGCGCTCGGCGATCAGGTCGTCGTTGTCGAGCGACTCGTCCGCATCGTAGCCCCAGAGCTCGCGCCGCACCCGCAGGTGCAGATACTCGGCGAAGGCCTCGGCGAGCCGATCCGCCAGGGCCTCGACCATGATGGCGCGGTAGTCGTCGCCGGCGTCCTCGAAGCGCCGCTTGCGCTCGGCCGTCTCGTGGCCGGCCGTGACCGCGAACGCGCCAATCCAGTCCGGCACGCCGGAATCCAGCGGTGCCACGTAGTCCGCAAGGCAGAGGTTCGGCTTGCCCTCGGGCCGCTCGGTCTGCTGTCGCAGGAAGTGCACGCGCATGCGCAGCGCCTGGCGTGCCTCGTCGGCGTAGATGGCGACATCATCCCCCACCGCGTTGGCCGGAAAGATGCCCGCCACTCCACGCGGGCGCAACCAGCCCTCCGTCTCGATGCGGTCGAGCATGCGCTGGGCGTCGGCCAGCAGGTTGCGCGCGGCCTCGCCCTTGTCCGGATCGTCGAGCACTTTCGGGTAGCTCGCCTTGATCTGCCACGTGTGGAGGAAGGGCGTCCAGTCGATGTACTGGCGCAACTCCGTGACCGAGACATCGTCGATCGGGATGACCCCGGTTTGTGCGGGCTGCCGTGGCGGATGGGTCGCCGGGTCCCACGAGAAGCGATTCGCCCGCGCCGTCTCCAGGTCCACAAACGTCTTGCGCTGCTCACGTCCGCTGTGGCGTTCGCGGAGCTTGTCCTGCTCGGCGGCGATCTCGCGGATGTAGGCATCCCGCTGGTCGGCGTTGAGGAGCCGGCCCACCACCCCGACGGCCCGCGAAGCGTCCTTGACGTAGGTGACCGCACGCTCGTATTCGGGTGCGATCTTCAATGCCGTGTGCAGCGGCGAGGTCGTCGCCCCGCCGATCAATAGCGGCAGATCCATGTTCCGGCGCTGCATCTCATTCGCGACGCGCACCATCTCGTCGAGCGAAGGCGTGATGAGGCCCGACAGACCGACGATGTCGGCGTTGTTCTCGATTGCCGTATCGAGAATCCGGTCCATCGGCACCATGACGCCGAGATCGGTGACCTCGAAGTTGTTGCACTGCAGGATGACGCCGACGATGTTCTTGCCGATGTCATGCACGTCGCCCTTGACGGTGGCGAGCACGACGTGACCCCTCGGCCGGTCGCCCGGCCGTTTGTCGGCCTCGATGTACGGAATCAGGTAGCCAACCGCCTTCTTCATCACGCGCGCCGACTTGACCACCTGCGGCAGGAACATCTTGCCCGAGCCGAACAGGTCACCGACGACGTTCATTCCGTCCATCAGCGGCCCCTCGATCACGTCCAGCGGACGCTCGGCGCGCTGCCGCGCCTCTTCGGTGTCCTGTTCGACGTAGTCGACGACGCCGTGCACTAGCGCGTGCTCGAGGCGTTTCTCCACCGCCTCCTCGCGCCAGGCGGCCTCTACCTCGTGGCGCTCGCCCGACTCACGGTAGTCCTCGGCGATCTCGAGCAGACGCTCGGTCGCGTCGTCGCGGCGGTTGAGGATGACGTCCTCGACGCGCTCGCGCAGGTCTTGCGGGATGTCGTCGTAGACGGTGAGCTGGCCCGCGTTGACGATCGCCATGTCGAGGCCGGCCTGGATCGCGTGATACAGGAACACCGAGTGCATTGCCTCGCGCACCGCCTCGTTACCGCGGAACGAGAACGACACGTTCGACAGCCCGCCGGAGGTGCGCACGCCGGGCAGCTCGGCCTTGATTCGGCGCACCGCCTCGATGAAGGCGTTGGCATAGTCGTTGTGCTGCTCGATGCCGGTCGCCACCGCGAAGATGTTCGGGTCGATGACGATGTCCTGCCGCGCGTAGCCCGCCTTCTTAGTGAGCAGCTCGACCGCGCGCCGCGCGATGGCCACGCGATGCTCGACGGTCTCGGCTTGGCCGTCCTCGTCGAACGCCATCACGACCACCGCCGCGCCGTAGCGGCGGACCTGACGTGCCTGATCGAGGAACGTCGCCTCGCCTTCCTTGAGGCTGATCGAGTTGACGATGGCACAGCCCTGGAGGCACTGCAGCCCGGTCTCGAGGATCTCCCAGCGCGAGGAGTCGATCATCACCGGCACGCGTGCGATGTCGGGCTCGGTCGCCACCAGGTCCAGGAAGTGGCGCATGCTGGCGACACCGTCGAGCAGGCCGTGATCCATGTTCACGTCGATGATCTGTGCACCGTCTTCGACCTGCTGACGGGCAACCTCGAGCGCGGTCTCGTAGTCCTCGGACTCGATCAGGCGGCGGAACTTCGCCGAGCCGGTAACGTTCGTCCGCTCACCGATGTTGACGAAGTTGGTCTCGGGGCCGACGTTGAGCGGCTCAAGGCCGGACAGGCGCAGCCGCGGGGGGCGTTCGGGAATCTCGCGCGGTTCGACACCGCGAACCGCGCCGGCGATCGCCACGATGTGCTCGGGCGTGGTTCCGCAACAGCCACCGATCACGTTGACCAGGCCCTCCCGGCCCCATTCGGCGATCAGCTTGCCCATGTCCCCGGGCGACTGGTCGTACTCGCCCAGCTCATTCGGCAGACCGGCATTGGGATGCGCGCTCACCGGCACGTCGGCGATGCGGCCGAGCTCCGCGACATACTCCTTGAGCTGCTCGGCGCCGAGCGCGCAGTTGAGACCGACACTGAACGGACGTGCGTGGCGCACGCTGTTCCAGAATGCCTCGACGGTCTGGCCGGACAGCGTCCGGCCGCTGGCATCGGTGATCGTCGCCGATATCATGATCGGCAGCGGCTTACCGTGTGACTCGAACAGCTGCTCGAGCGCATACAGCGCCGCCTTGGCATTGAGCGTGTCGAAGATGGTCTCGACCATGAACAGGTCGACGCCGCCCTCGATGAGGCCTTCAGCGGCCTCGCGGTAGACCTCGACCAGCTCCGGGAAGCGCACGTTTCGCTTGCTCGGATCATTGACGTCCGGCGACAGCGAGGCCGTGCGATTGGTCGGCCCGAGTACGCCCACGACCCAGCGCGGCTCGCCCGTCTCCTCGGCCACGGCATCCGCCGCGCGGCGCGCAATGCGCGCGCCCTCCGCATTGATCTCGCCGACCCTCTCCTCCATGCCGTAATCCGCCTGCGAGATCCGGTTGGCGTTGAAGGTGTTGGTCTCGATCAGCTCCGCGCCGGCGTCGAGGTAGCCGCGGTGCAGCCGCTCGATCACGTCGGGCCGCGTCAGGTTGAGCAGGTCGTTGTTGCCGAACAGCTCGCCCCTTGCGCAGGCGAAGCGCTCACCGCGGAAGTCCGCCTCCTCGAGCGGCTCGCGCTGGATCATCGTGCCCATGCCCCCGTCGAGGATGACGACGCGCTCGCGCAGGCGTTGCTGCAATGTATCGATGCTCATGGAATCCCCCATCGCTCAGGCGACGTTGTTCGTTTTCGCCTGTTCGGTCGGCGCGTCCGGCTGCGGGAAGATGCCGATCATCCGGCACACGGCCCGGGCCAGCGGCGCTCGATTCATCGTGTAGAAGTGGAACTGGTCGAAGCCTTCCGCCATCAGTCCGCGGCACTGCTCGGAGGCGACGGCGGCCGCGACCATATCGTGTTCGCGCGGATCGTTCGTGAGGCTCTCGAACAGGCGCGTCAGCCAGTCCGGCACGGTTGCGCCACAGCTCCGGCTGAAACGCGCCACCTTCGGCCAGTCCGCGATCGGCAGTATGCCCGGCACGATCGGTACATCGATCCCGGCGGCCATCGCACGATCACGGAAGTGCAGAATGGTTTCGTCTTCAAAGCAGAACTGCGTGATCACGCGGCGCGCGCCCGCATCCACCTTGCGCTTGAGGTAGTCGATGTCCGCCTGCGGTGACGCAGCATCCGGATGGACTTCCGGGTAGCCGGCCACGCTGATGTCGAAGTCGCCCACCTCGAGCAAGCCCGGCAGGAGCTCCGCCGCACAGCTGTAGCCGTCCGCGCGCAGACCGGCTTGCTCACCTCCGTCGGGCAGATCGCCGCGCAGGGCGACGAGATGGCGCACGCCGTTCTCCCAGTAACGCCGGGCAACCTGCTGGATCTCCTCGCGCGAGGCACCGACGCAAGTCAGATGCGCCGCCGGTACCATGTCGGTCTCCTGCAGTATGCGACGGACGGTCGCGTGGGTCCGCTCGCGGGTCGAACCGCCCGCACCGTAGGTCACCGAAACGAACTGCGGCCCGAGCGGCTCCAGCGCAATGATGGCCGCCCAGAGGCGCGCCTCCATTGCTTCCGTCCGGGGCGGGAAAAACTCGAAGGATACCTTCATGTCCTACCTCCCTGATGCCTGTCGACGGAAACCCGCCACCGATCCCATCATCGGGAATCGGTGGCACGGTCTCCCCGCTGCCGGAATGCCGCCCGCGCGGACGCGGGCGGCAGGCGGCATCAGTAGCGGTAGTGCTCGGGCTTGAACGGCCCTTCGACCGGCACGCCGATGTACTCGGCCTGCTCGGGCGTCAGCGCGGTGAGGTGCACCCCGATCCTGCCGAGATGCAGGCTCGCGACCTCCTCGTCGAGGTGCTTGGGCAGCACGTAGACGCGCTTGTCGTACTGCTCGGGGCGCCGCCACAGCTCGATCTGCGCCATCACCTGGTTGGTGAACGACGCCGACATCACGAAG
>Ga0102944_1001169_pt1 | contig 18018 bp, 15 predicted proteins | sample SalPonD_shore_MG_FD_78172 | JGI IMG/M metagenome (GOLD analysis project Ga0102944, IMG submission 78172) | Salt pond soil microbial communities from South San Francisco under conditions of wetland restoration - Salt Pond MetaG... | ecosystem: Environmental > Aquatic > Marine > Intertidal zone >...
AACTTAAAACTTAAAACTTAAAACTTAAAACTTAAAACTTAAAACTTAAAACTTAAAACTTAAAACTTAAAACTGCCGTCACCCGTCGAGAAGCACCTCCAACGCCCGATCGATCCGCCGCACCGGCTCCACGGTCAGCCCCGGCTGACCCAGGCCGTCCGCCGACGCGGCCGGGATCACCGCCCGCTCGAAGCCGAGCTTGGCCGCCTCGCGCAGGCGGTCTTCCATGCGCCCCACCGGGCGCACCTCGCCGCCCAGGCCCACCTCGCCCAGGATCACGGTCTTCTGCGGCAGCGCCCGCGAGCGCAGGCTGGACACCAGCGCCGCCGCCACCGCCAGGTCGCCGGCGGGCTCGGACAGATCCACCCCGCCCACCACGTTGACGAACACGTCCTGGTCGAACAGCGCCACCCCGGCGTGGCGGTAGAGCACCGCCAGCAGCAGCGACAGGCGCTCGCGCTCCACCCCCAGCGCCACCCGCCGCGGCTGGGTCAGGGGGCTCTCGGCCACCAGCGCCTGCAGCTCCACCAGCAGCGGCCGGCTGCCCTCCTGGGAGGCCACCACCGCCGAGCCGGGCACGGGCTCGGGGTGGTCGGACAGGAACAGCGCCGAGGGGTTGGCCACCGCCTCCAGGCCGCCCCCCGTCATGCGGAACACGCCCAGCTCGTTCATGGCCCCGAAGCGGTTCTTGATGGCCCGCACCAGGCGGTACTGCCCGCCCTGCTCGCCCTCGAAATAGAGCACCGTATCCACCATGTGCTCGAGCACCCTGGGGCCGGCCAGCGCCCCCTCCTTGGTGACGTGGCCCACCAGGCACAGCACCGTGCCGGTCTGCTTGGCGTAGCGCACCAGGCGCGCGGCGCACTCGCGCACCTGGGCCACCGATCCCGGGGCCGAGGACAGCGCGCCGTCGGCCACCGTCTGCACCGAATCCACCACCGCCAGCCCGGCGCCGGTCTCCTGCAGCCGGGCCAGGATGGTGTCCAGGTCGGTCTCGGCCAGCAGCTGCAGGGGCTTGTCCCGGACCCCGAGGCGCCCGGCGCGCTCGGCCACCTGGGCCGAGGATTCCTCGCCGGTGACGTAAAGTACCGAGTGGGATTCCGCCAGGCCGGCGGCCATCTGCAGCTGCAGGGTGGACTTGCCGACCCCGGGCTCGCCGCCGATGAGCACCGCCGCCCCGGGCACCAGGCCGCCGCCGAGGGCGCGGTCGAGCTCGTCGATGCCGGTGGTTATGCGGGCCTCGCCGCCGGGCCGGACCTCGGGCAGCGGCGTGGGCCGGCCACCGTGCAGACCGCTGCCCAGGGGTTTGGACTCCGGCTCGCCGCCGGCCTCCTCCACAAGGCTGTCCCACGCGCCGCAGTCGGGGCAGCGGCCGAACCACTTGGGCTGCTGGCCGCCGCACTCGCTGCAGGCGTAGACGGTCTTGGGCTTCTTGGCCATGGGCGGATTCTCCACAGGGGGCGCGGCGGAGCGCGATGGCAGCCGGGCCGGAAGCCCGGACGCCGCCTCTACCGGGCCCGGCGGGCGCTTCGGGTCACAGGCCGCCGGTGCTGGTGGGGACCGAGCCCATGATGTACTTGAGGTCCTCGTCGAAGAAGCGCAGTCCGGCACCCACGAAGGCCGAGCGGTATTGGTTGGAGAAGGCGTTGTGCACGCCGCCCTGCACGAACAGGTGGTCGTCCAGGAAGCTGTAGCGGGCCAGGAGGCGCGACTGCGGGCCGTCGAAGTTGTCGCCGCTGTTGCTGCCGCCGAAGTCCCACAGGTCCGCCGACAGCTCCAGCGAGCGGAACGGGTAGTAGCTCAGGCCCAGGCCGCCGGAGGTCTGCATCAGGCCGATGCGCCCGGACAGGCCGTAGTTGGGCCAGGTGCGGCCGAACATGAAGGTGAACTTGAGGTCGTTGCCGAACTCGCCGCTCTGGCCGTACAGGTCGTCGCCGGGCTGGGCGTCCTTGGCGGCGGATACCAGGCCGTCGGAAGTGACGCCGAGCAGGTAGTAGCGGGTGGGCCGGCTTTGCAGGCGCACGTTGAAATCGGTCTTGGCGGCGTGCTGGCGGGTCAGGTAGCGGGTGTCCATGGACACCGAGGTCTGCAGCCGCTGGACCCTCCCGGCGTACTCGCCCAGGCCGGAAACCGCCTGCTCCAGGTCGCGACCCACCTGCTTGTCGCTCACCAGCTTGCCCAGCGCGCCCTCGCCGTTGCGGATCTTGCCGGTGATCTCCTGAAGATTGTCCGAGATCTTGCTGATGTCCTCGTAGACCTTGCCGTCCTTGTACAGCTTGCCGATGGTGCCCCGGCCCTCGCGGATGTTGCCGGTGATCTCGGCGAGGTTGTCGGCGGTGTCGCTCAGCCGCCCCACCAGCCTGTCGAGGTCCTGGCGGTTGTCGGCGATGACCTGGCGGGCGCCCTCGGCCGTCTTGCGGAAGTCGGCCACCATGGGCGGCAGGTCCTGCTTGAGGCTTGCGGTGACGGTCTGCAGGTTGGCTACCACCTTCTGCAGGTTGTCGCGGTTCTCCGCGGCCATGCCCTGGAGCTCGGCGGTGAGCTTGTCGACGTTGTCGAAGATGCGCTGCAGCCTGGCCTGGCCCTCCTCGCCGCCGAACACCTTGCGCAGGGTGGTGGTGACCTCCTGGACGTCGTCCCCCACCTGCCCGAACTTGCGCATGAGGTCGTCCATGTCCTGGGCCTTGGTGCCCTCGGGGATGGTCGAGCCGGGCTTGAGCCGGCTGTCGTCGCCGGCCTTGTAGCTCAGGGTCAGGTACTTCTCGCCCACCAGCCCGGTGCCGGCCACGGTGGCCACGGTGGACTTGGGCAGCTTCACGTCCGGCCGGATGCGCAGGGCCACCACCGCGGTGCCGTTCTGGAGATGGATACCGCCCACCTCGCCCACCTCCACCCCGGCGACGCGCACCGAGGCCTGGTCCTTGAGCCCCTTCACGTCGCTGATGCGGGCGGTGTAGGGGAGCCGGTCCTGCTCGCCGAAGAGGCGGATGTCCCCCACCAGGAAGGTGCCGACCCCGAGCAGGACCAGGGTGGCGATGACGAACAGGCCGACTTTCTGCTCGGTGGTGAACATGGGTTGCCTCAGGCGCCTTCCGTGATGGGGCCGTGGGCGCGGCCGTTGACGAACTGCGAGACCACCTCATCGTCGGTGGCGCGGACCTCGTCGGGGGTGCCGGTGAAGATCAGCCGGCCCTGGTAGAGCATACTGATTCGGTCGGCGATCTTGTAGGCGCTGGGCATGTCGTGGGTGATGACCAGCCCCGAGGTGTGGGTCTTCTCCCGCAGGTAGATGATCAGCTCGTTGATGACGTCGCTGGTGATCGGATCGAGCCCGGTGGTGGGCTCGTCGTAGAGCATGAGGTCGGGACCGCTGGCCAGGGCGCGGGCCAGACCCACCCGCTTGCGCATGCCCCCGGACAGCTGCGCCGGATCCCGGTGCTCGATGCCGGGCAGCCCAACCCACTCCAGCACCTCCGCCACCCGCTCGCGCAGCTCATCGGGGGTCTTGAGGTGGAGCTGCTCCAGCTCGAAGCCCACGTTGGCGCCGACATCCATGCTGTCGAACAGGGCCGCATCCTGGAACAGCATGCCCATGTGCCGGGTCACCGCGGCCCGCTCGGATTCGTCCATGCCCACCAGCTCCCGGCCGCGGAAACGTACCGAGCCCGCGTCCGGCTCCAGCAGCCCGAGCACGCACTTTAACAGCACCGACTTGCCCGTGCCGCTGCCGCCGATGACGGCGTGGATCTCGCCCTCGGCCAGGGTCAGGTCGCCGCCGTCCCACACCACGAAGTCGCCGAAGGCCTTCTTCAGGCCGCGGATCTCCAGGATGGGCGTTTCCTCGGCCATGCTTGGATCCTGTCTCAGGAATCGGTTGCAATTCGGCAAGCCGGGGCGGCGCTGCTGCGTCGGCCCGGCGCTGCGTTGCGCCTCCACGATGCGGGGCCACCATCCCGCCCCGGGCCGGCTCCGCCGCCCAGCCAGGTGCACATGGGGCGGCCAGGCCGGGGGCGGGACGCCTTGCTGCGAACCGGCGCAGGAAGCTCGGAAAAGGTACCGGATTTCCGAGACAGGACCCTACACCACCAGGTAGGTGATGAAGTAGTTGGCGGCCAGGATCAGGCTCGCCGCGCCCACCACCGCGGTGGTGGTGGCCCGCCCCACCCCGCGCGCCCCGCCGCTGGTGGTGAAGCCCTGGTAGCAGGCCACGAAGGCGATGATGGCGCCGAACACGGTGGCCTTGATCAGGCCCGAGTAGACGTCCCACAGCTCCATGAAATCGAAGGTGTTGTCCCAGTACACCACCGGGTTGGCGCCGAGCATGCCGACGCTGACCACGTAGCCGCCCCAGATGGCCACCGCATCGCCGATCACCACCAGCAGCGGCAGGGCCACCACCCCGGCCCAGAAGCGCGGCACGATCAGGTAGCGCACCGGGTTGGCGGACAGCGCGTAGAGGGCGTCGATCTGCTGGGTCACGCGCATGGTTCCGAGCTCGGCGGCCATGGCAGCGCCGGCGCGGCCGGCCACCATCAGCGCCACCAGCACCGGGCCCAGCTCGCGCACGATGGAATAGCCCACCACCGTGCCGGTCAGGCTCTCGGCGCCGAAGCGCTCGAAGCCGTTGAAGATCTGCAGGGCCAGCACCATGCCGGTGAAGATGGAGGTCAGCAGCACCACCGGCAGCGAATGGATGCCGATGAACTCCACCTGATAGAGGAAGTTGCGGAGGTAGAGGGGCCGCCCGAGGGTGAAGCGCAGGGTGCGCAGCAGCAGCATCACCGCTTCGCCCCAGGCGCCGAAAAAGCCCAGGGTGAAGGCCCCGACGCGGCCGAAGGCGTTGCCCTTCATCGCGCCACGCGCCGCAGCCGGTTGCGCAGGCCGCACAGGATCTCGTAGGGGATGGTGCCGGCGGCGGCGGCCAGGGTCTCCGCCGGCACCTCCGGACCCAGCAGCGCCACTGCGCTGCCCTCGCCGGCCTCGGGAACCGCCTCCAGGTCCACGAACACCATGTCCATGCACACCCGCCCCAGGGTGCGGCTGGCCTTGCCGGCCACCCGCACCGGCGTGCCCGTTTCCAGGTGCCGCGGATAGCCGTCGCCGTAGCCCAGCGGCACCACCCCCACCCGCATGGGACGGTCCGCCTGGAAGCCGGTGCCGTAGCCGATCCAGTCGCCGGGCTCCAGACGGCGCACGGTGATGACCTCCGACTCCAGGCGCAGCACCGGTTCCAGCCCCAGATCGGCGCCGGTACGGTCGCTAAAGGGCGAGGCCCCGTACAGCATGAGCCCGGGCCGCACCCAGTCCAGCCGGGCCTCGGGGAGATCCATTAGGGCGGCGGAGTTGGCCAGAGACAGCGCCGGCGGACCCGGGAGCTCGCGGCCGAGGGCGGTCAGGGCGTCGATCTGGCGGCGGTTGTAGGGGTCGCCGGGGTCGTCGGCGCGGGCCATGTGCGACATCAGTCCGGCGAAGCGCACGCCGGGGGCGTCGGCCAGCCGCGGCGCCAGCTCGGCGGCATCCGCAGGCTCCAGCCCCAGGCGGTGCATGCCGGTATCCACCTTGAGGAAGCAGGTCAGCGGCCGGCTGCCCTCCTCCCGCGCCAGCACCCGCTCCACCTGCTGGCGGCGGTGCAGGACCAGCCCCAGGTCCAGGCTCTCGGCCGCCTGCAGCTCGTCATCGCGGAAGAAGCCCTCGAGGATGAACACCGGCGTCCGGATGCCGCGCTCGCGTAGCCGGACGCCCTCCTCGATGCAGGCCACGCCGAAGGCGTCGGCGCCCTCGAGCACGCCGGCGGCCCATTCCAGGCCGTGGCCGTAGGCGTCGGCCTTGACCACCGCCATCACCCGCGCCTCCGGGGCCCGGGCCCGGACAACGCCGAGGTTGTGGGTGAGGGCCGAGGCGGACAGCCGGATGCGCGTGGGCCGGGCCACTACAGCTCCGCGGCCATGTCCGGCCCCGCGTAGTTCTCGAAGCGGGTGTATTCGCTGAGGAAGGTCAGCCGCACCTTGCCGGTGGGACCGTTGCGCTGCTTGCCGATGATCAGCTCGGCGACACCCGTGGTCTCCGGGTTGTCCGGGTTATACACCTCGTCGCGGTAGATGAACATGATCACGTCGGCGTCCTGCTCGATGGCGCCCGACTCGCGCAAATCCGACATCATCGGCCGCTTGTCCTGGCGCTGCTCCAGGCTGCGGTTGAGCTGCGACAGGGCGATCACCGGCACGTCCAGCTCGCGGGCCAGGGCCTTGAGCGAGCGCGAGATCTCGGAGATCTCGGTGGCGCGGTTCTCGGCGGTGGACGAGCCCTGCATGAGCTGCAGGTAGTCGACGACCACCAGGCCCAGGCCGTGCTCGCGCTTGAGCCGGCGGCAGCGGGCGCGCATCTCGATGGGCCCCAGGCCCGGGGTGTCGTCGATGAACAGCGGCGCCTCGGACAGCTCGCCCACGGCCTTGGTGAGCTTGGGCCAGTCGTCGTCGTGGAGGTTGCCGTTGCGCATCTTGTGGGCATCGATGCGGGCGCGCGAGGCGAGCAGGCGCATGGTCAGCTGCTCGCGCGGCATCTCCAGGGAGAACACCGCCACCGGCGAGTGCTTGGCCACGCAGATGTTCTCCGCCATGTTCAGCACGAAGGAGGTCTTGCCCATGCTCGGGCGGCCGGCAATGATGATCAGGTCCGAGGCCTGCAGCCCCGAGGTCTTGTCGTCGAGGTCCCCGAAGCCGGTGGGGACGCCGGTGATGGGGTCGTCGCGCTGGAACAGCTCGTCGAGGCGCTCGACGTTCTCGCGCAGCAGCTCGCGCAGCGGCGCGAACCCGCCGCGGCGCTGGTTGGACTGATCGGCGATGTTGAAGATGCGCTGCTCGGCGCTGTCCAGGATCTGGGCCACCGAGTGCTCGCCGGGATGGAAGGCGTTCTCGGAGATCTCGCCGGCGGCCTCGATCAGGCCGCGCAGCACCGCCCGCTCGCGCACCGCCTGCGCGTAGTGGGTGATATTGGCGGTGGTGGGGGTGTTGTTGGCGAGGGTGGCCAGGTAGGCGGTGCCCCCGGCCTCCTCCAGGGCACCCTGACGCTCCAGGATCTCGCTCACCGTGACGATGTCCGGCGGGCGGTTCTGGTCCACCAGCTGACCCACCGCGTCGAAGATGAGCTGGTGGTCGTGGCGGTAGAAGTCGGCCTTCTGCAGCAGGTCGGCCACCCGGTCCCAGGCGTGCTCGTCCAGCAGCAGGCCGCCGAGCACCGACTGCTCGGCCTCGACCGAATGCGGCGGGACCTTCAGCTCACCGGTTTCCAGCAAAACCGCACCACCCACGGTTGGGACGCCGCCCGGGACATGCACGCCCGGGACGGACAGGGGACCAGGGACTTCTCGCCAGGGGCCAGTCTAGCCCGTCGGCGGCGCGAGGGCCACCGCGGCGGACCCGGAGCGGCTCCGGGCCCGTTACGGCGCCGGCTCAGATGCCGGCCACCGACACCGTGATGGTCACGCTCACATCGGGGTGCAGACGGACCTGGATCTCGTGCTCGCCGATCTCCTTGAGCGGACCGTGCGGCAGCAGGATGCTGCCGCGCTCCACCTCGAAGCCCTGCTCCGCCAGCGCATCGGCGATGTCGGCGTTGGAAACCGAGCCGAACAGGCGCCCCGCCTCGGCCACCCGGCGGTCCAGCTGGACCGTGGTGCCGGCGATCTTGTCGCCCAGGTCGCGGTAGTAGTGCAGCAGCTCGGCCTGGCGCGCCTCGAAGGCCTTGCGCTGGGCCTCGAACCGCTTCTTGTTGCCCGCGGTGGCCTTGAGGGCCTTCTCGCGCGGCAGCAGGAAGTTGCGCGCGTAGCCGGGACGCACGTTCACCACCTCGCCCAGATCCCCCAGGTTCTCCACCTTCTCCAGAAGGATCACCTCCATGACGGACTCCTTATCGATTCAGTAACGGGCCAATTCGAAAATGGCGTTTTCAGTCAGGCGTTTGGCAAAGGCAGCGGGGGACGCGCTCGGCGCCCCCGCGCCTCACTCGGATGTCAGTCGGCTGCGGAAATCGGCCCAGACGTCGGCCAGCCCCAGCAGCACCACGGCCAGCCCCAGCTGGGGGAACAGTCCCAGCAGGATGTAGAACACCACCATCCAGCCGGTGGCGATGTTGAACACCATGCGCGCGCTATGCACCACCGCCAGTCCCTGGGCCAGAAACGGCAGCGAAAGCACCACCAGGCCGTTGGCCGCCCAGTAGCCGCTCGCGCCGCCGGCGCCCAGCCAGGCCAGCACGCCCAGGCCGATGGCCAGCCACAGGGTGGCGTCCGGCACCCGGAAGGCGCGCAGCGCCCCGCCCAGATCGGGCATGGGGCCCGCCGCGGCGGCCAGGCGCAGCCCGGCCAGGACATTGATCCACCACAGGGTCAGGATGGCGGAGGCCAGCAGCCCCGGAAGCACCAGCGCCACCGTGGGCACCACCCGCCCTTCCAGCTCCCGCATGGCGCTGTCCACCTCGCCCTGCGGCAGGTTGCTGCCCTGCACCCAGCTGTGCAGTTGCTGGGTGGTCCAGTCCCGCACCACGGCCTCGGCGTCCGGTCCCACCAGGAGCATCCAGACGCCGATCCCGACCAGCACCAGCACCGTCGAGCCCAGCGCCAGCCAGCCGAAATACGGCCCCCGGCGCAGGATCAGGGTGCCGGCAGCCACCGGGATCCAGAAGGTGACCAGCCAGGACAGCGGCACCAGCGGCTGCAGCGTGGCCAGACCGATCACCAGCGCCGCCAGGGCGCCCACCTCGGTCACGGCCCGGGCCCCCACATGCCAGGCGACCACCGCCGCCGGCACGGCCGCCACCATCATCAGCAGGCCGCCCAGCAGGGGCACGAACAGGCTCAGCAGGAACAGCGAGGCGGCGATCAGCGCCGCCGGCAGCCGCCCCTGCAGGATGACCCGGGCGAGACGCTCCACGGAAAGAGAGCGTTCAGCGGATGGTGAACGGGACCAGCGCCGCCATCCGGGCCCGCTTGATGGCCTTGGCCAGCATCCGCTGGTGGCGGCTGCAGGTCCCGGTGATGCGGCTGGGCACGATCTTGCCGGTATCGGTGATGTTGCTCTCCAGCAGGCGGACGTCCTTGTAGTCGATGTGCTCGACGCCCTCCACGCAGAATCGGCACACCTTGCGGCGACGGAACGTGGGTTTCATTTCGGATCTCCTGCTCGTCGTTTATTCGGTTGTCGCTTGGGGCCCCTCGCCGGGGCCCAGGGTCTCGGCGTGCAGCTCCAGCCGGCCAAAGAGCGTCTCCTCGCCTTGCCGCCGGCGCACGCGCTGGGCCAGGAAGCCCTCCACCCGGCAGCTGTCGCCCGGGGCCAGGGTGCGGGCACACCCGGCCAGCTCCTCGCCCAGGGCCGCCACCGTCATGCGGCAGCCCACGGCACGCTCCAGCCCGGCCTCCACGGCGCGGGACCAGTGCTCCAGCTCGAAGCGAACCAGCGGCAGGCCGGCCGGCGTCCAGCGCTCGTCGGGAGCGCCGACCACCTGCCCCTCCAGGCACACCCGGTTGGCGGGACCGGACACGGGCTGGGCTGCAGCGCGGGCCTCAGGACTCCTCGGAAGGCGCCTCGGCCGAAGCCTCGTCCTCCTCGCCGCCCTCGGCGGCGGCTTCCTCGGCCCCGGCCGGAGCCTCCCCGGCGTCCGGCACCCCGGCCTCGGCGGCGGGAGCGGCCGGCTTCTCCTCGGCCTGCTCGCGGCCGCCGCGCTCGCGCTCGCCCTTCTCCTTCTGCTTGAGCTCCTTGGCGATGGGGCTGGCGTCGGCGGGCGCGCCCTCCTCGCGCTGGATCACGTGGCGCAGGATGGCGTCGTTGAAGCGGAAGGCCTCGGACAGCTCGTCCACCTCGGCCGGATCGCACTCGGCGTTCAGGAGGACGTAGTGGCCCTTGTGCATCTTGTGGATGGGGAAGGCGAGCTTGCGGCGGCCCCAGTCCTCTTCGCGGTGGATCGTGCCGCCGTTTTTGGTCAGCACATCCTTGTACTTCTGGACCAGCGGCGGGACCTGCTCGCTCTGATCGGGATGGACGATAAACAGGATCTCGTAATGATTCACGATTTCCTCTCCTTACGGGTAGCAGCCACGCCGGCAAGGACGCAGCAAGGATGGAAAACGCGGTATTCTAGGCCTTTTCGATGAGGACGCCAAGCCCGGGCCTTGGGAAAAACCAGGTGGGATGCTAGTCAGGTTGTGGTCGGCACCCCACTTATACCCAGCCATAAATCCGCCCAATTTTCGTCAGATTTCTCCCTTAAATCTTTTGCTTTGACATTCGTTACCATCTTCCCTCGCCCCTTGCTCAGCTCGAAACAGGGTATCCACCTCCACCGTGCACACCCCCTGCTCCGCCCGCACCGTCCCCTCCGCCACCAACGGTCCGAATTCGTGCAGCAGGGCCCCGCAGCGCTTGTAGGTGTCCGGGAACAGCACGCACTCGATCAGGCCGGTGCGGTCCTCCAGGGTCAGGAAGCTCATGGGCAGGCCGTCGGTGCGGGTGCGGGCGGGCTTGCTGGTGACGTGCCAGCCGATGACGCGGATGCGCTCCCCGGCGTGGTCGGCCACGGCGGTGGCGGGCACCGCTCGGGCTTCCCAGGCGGCCGTCTCGTCGGGGTACAGGTCGAAGGGATGGCCGCCGACCACCGCGCCCAGGTGGCGCAGCTCGCCCTGCAGGCGCTCCCGGCGGCACTCGGCGGCGGCCTCGGGCGGCGCGCCGCCGGCCTGGCCGGCGAACAGGTCGCCGGTGCCGGTGGCGCGCACCTGTCCGCCGCCGGCCTCCAGCGCCCACAGCAGGGCGCGGCGGCTGGCGCCCAGGCCGTCCAGGGCGCCGGCGCCGATGAGGGCCTCCAGGGCGCCGCGATCCAGTTGCGGCACGCGCCGGGCGAGGTCGCCGGGGCCGACGAAGGCGCCGTTGGCGTGGCGCTCGGCCACCAGCGCCTCGATGGCGGCGGAACCGAGGGCCTTGATCGGGTCCAGGCCCAGGCGCACCGCGTTTCCCTCGGCGTGCGGGGCGGGGCCGCTTTGGTTGACGTCGGGCGGGTGCACGGCCAGGCCCAGGCGCCGGGCCTCGCCGAGGTAGGCCTGCAGGCTGTAGAAGCCGCCGCCGTTGCCGATGAGCGCGGCCAGGAGCTCGGCCGGGTGGTGGGCCTTGAGGTAGGCGCCCTGCCAGGCGGCGACGATGAAGGCGGCGCTGTGCGACTTGCAGAAGCTGTAGCCGGCGAAGCTGGCGATCTGGCGCCACACCCGGTCGATGGACGGCTCGTCGTGGCCCCGGGCGCGCGCGCCCTCCCGGAAGCGGCGCTCGAAGGCGGCCAGCGGCTGCCAGTGGCTGCCCTTCTTGGTCAGGGAGCGCCGCACCTGGTCGGCCTCCCCCGGCGGGATGCCGGCGAAGGCCTCCATCACCGCCAGCAGCTGCTCCTGGTAGATGAGCACGCCGTAGGTGTCGGCCAGCACCGACTCCAGGGCCGGATGGGGGCAGTCCGCCGCCTCCTCGCCGCGGTGGCGGGCGACGTAGCGCTCCAGCACCCCGGCGTGGGACACGCCCGGGCGGATGATGCTGGTGGCCGCCACCGCCGTGGCGAAGTCGCGGCAGTCCAGGCGCTGCAGGATCTGGCGGCTGCTGGGCGACTCCACATAGAAGCAGCCCAGGGTGCGGCCTTCGGCCATGAGGGCCTGCGCCTCCGGGTCCCCGGCGGGGTCGAAGGCGTCGAAGTCGATGGCTGTCCCGTGGCGGGCCTCGACGGCCGCCACGGCATCGCGCACCACGCCCAGGGCACGGTTGCCGATGAGGTCGAACTTGATCAGGCCCACCGCCTCCACCGGGTCCATGCTGAACTGGGTGGTGCGCCGCCCCTGGGCGCTTTCCTCCACCGGCACCCAGTTGTCCACCCGGTCGGGGGCGATGACCAGGCCGCAGGGGTGCATGGACAGGCCCTTGGGCACGCCGTCCAGGTACCGGCCCACGCGCAGGATGGTGGCCAGGGGCTCGCGCTCGGGGTGCAGGTCCAGCCCCGTGGGGCGCTCGGCCAGCGCCCGCGGCAGCTCGGCCATGGGCACCCGCGGCAGGCGCTTGGACAGCCGCGCCAGCTCGGCGCGGGTCAGCCCCAGGACGGCGCCGACCTCCTGCACCAGACCGCGCGCCTCGAAGGTGGTGAAGGCGCCCACCATGGCCACGCGCTCCTCGCCGTAGGCGGCGAACAGCTCCGCCACCAGGGCCTCGCGGCTGTCCCCGGGGAAGTCCAGGTCGATGTCCGGGGGATTGGCGCGCTCGAAGGACATGAAGCGCTCGAAGGACAGGCCGTGCTCGAGGGGGTCCACATCGGTGAGGCCGAGCAGGTAGGCGGCCAGGCTGCCGGCGGCGCTGCCCCGGCCCAGGGTGGGCACGCCGCGGGCGCGCGCCCGCTCCACCACGTCGGCGGCCACCAGGAAGTAGCTGGCGTAGCCGGTGCCGGTGATCACCGCCAGCTCGCGCTCCAGGCGGGCGCCGGCGGCGAGGGGCACCACCTCGCCGAAGCGCCAGGCGAGCCCGCGCCGGCAGCGGCGGCGCAGCGCCTCGGCGGGATCGGCACCGGCCGGCAGCGGCGCCGGCGGGTAGCGCAGGGTGCCGAGCGCCGGGGCGAGGACGTCGTCGGCGCAGGCCGCGGCGATGCGGCAGGCATTGGCCATCGCCTCGCGCTCGCCGGCGAAGGCGGCGCGCAGGTGATCGGCGTCGCGCAGGGTCGCCGTCGCCGGGGCATGATCGGCGGGGTCCAGGCGCGCCAGGGTGGTGCCGGCGCCCATGGCGGCCAGCACGCGGTGGGCGGTGTGGGCGTCGGCGTCGACGAAGGCGACCTCCCCGCTGGCCGCCGGCGGCACGCCGCGGGCGCGGGCGTAGCGGGCCAGGCGCTCGCGGGCAGCGAGCTCGGCGCGCGAGCGGCACAGGTCGGCGGGCGCGCGCCGGGCGTAGAGGCCGCCGGCCGCGCGCACGGCGCCGCCGTCGAGGGCGTCGAGCCAGTCGCGGGAGCCGGCCAGGAAGAACAGGTGGTCCGCCGCCTCGGCGGCGACGGCCGCCCAATCGCCCTGCCCCAGGCGGTAGGCGGAGACCAGCCGGCACAGGGCCTGGTAGCCGGCGAAGTCGCGCGCCAGCACCACGCAGCCGGCATCGGCGGGCCCGGCGGTCAGGCGCGTGCCGAGGATGGGCTTGATGCCGCGGGCCCGGGCCGCCTGGTAGAAGGGCACGGCGCCGTAGACGCCGCCCACCTCGGTGAGCGCCAGGGCGTCGATGCCGCGCGCCGCGGCGGCCGTCACCAGCTCCTCGGGACCGGCCACGCCCCAGCGGAAGGAATAGTGGGAGTGGACGCACAGGTGCGGGGCGTGCATTACAGCCCCCGGCCCCAGCGCAGGGCGCCGTCGCCGAAGCGCTCGCGCACCGCGTCGATCTGGCCGAGCAGGCGGCCGCTGGCGGCGTCCTCGGGGAACAGCTCGCCCTGGCCGCCGGCGCGGCGCTCGGTGACCGCCACCGCCACCCGGCGCGCGCCGGCGCGGCGATCCCAGGCCGCCTCCAGCAGGGCGACGGCGGCCTCGTAGAGGTCGAAGTCGCGATCGGTGGGCTCCAGGCGCGCCTGGCGCGAGCGCTCCACGCCGTCGCGGTAGCCGAGCAGCAGCTGCAGGCGCACCGCTTCCTCGGCACACTCGCGCAGGCGGCGGCCGAGGCGCTCGGCGGCAGAAAACAGGGCCGGCCCGGCGGCCGCCGGCGACTGCTGGGAGCCGCCCAGGCCCAGCGCGATCTGCCAGTCACCCGCCGCCTGCGGCTCGCCGCCCCAGGTGGCCACCGGGCGCGGGTCCACGCCGCGGCTCCACTGGTGCCACCAGCGCCCGCGCCGGCCGAAGGCGGCCTCCAGCTGGCTCAGCGGCACCGCGGCCACGTCGCCCAGGCGGCGCAGGCCCAGCCGCTCCAGGCGCACGCGCTGCTCGCGCCCGGCCTCCGGCAGCACCGCTACGGGGTAGCCGGCCAGGTGGGCCGCCTCCGCACCGGCGGGCACCTCGGTCACCTGACCACTCAGCCCCGTGCGGGAGGCGGGGCATAACCGATAACCGGGGCGGGTCTGAGTGGTCAGGCTGGCGGCCATGCGCGCCACCGCCTTGCCGCTGGCCAGGGCGCCGTTCGCGGGCAGGTCGAGATCACTGTCCACCTCGGCCACGGCACGCGCCAGCAGGTCCACCGCCGGCCGCCGCCAGTAGCCGCGGGTCGCGCTCAGGTCCAGGTACCAGGCGCCGCTGCTCTCGATCTCCACGCACGGCGTGTAGCGGTTGAGCACCTGCCCCAGCTCGCGCCGCAGGCGCGCCACCGCCGCCGTATCCAGGGCCACCACCGCGGCCCGGCCGCGCACCCGCGCCGCCGGCGCCCCGGGCATCACGCCCTCGGCGCGCGCCTCGTTGGAGGCGGCCACCACCCGCTCGCCGCGCGCCACCGCCACCGGCCGCCCGCGCAGGGCAGGCTCGCGCCGGCGGGCCAGGGCCACCGGGAGATCGGGCAGGACCAGCGAAGCGATATCGCGCGCAGCGCCCATGGCAGCCTCCTCCGCCTGAACGTTCTCGTTACGTTCTCAGTATAGGCGAAGGCGGGCGGAACGCCAAGGCGCCAAGACGCCAAGGACGGCGGTAATAGAGCCGGGTCTGGGGAAGCGGCACGGGTATAGCGGCATCCACGCCGCGAGCCATCGGCCGGGAACGGCGTCGCGGCCTGGAGGCCGCTCCTACGCCGAATCGCCTTCTTTCACAATTCCTACGGGTTTCTTGGCGTCTTGGCGCCTTGGCGTTTTCTGCCCCCGTTCAGCCACCGTGCCGCTGCCGGACCGTCTCGAACAGCACCACGCCGGTGGCCACGGAGACGTTGAGGCTGGAAACGCTGCCGGCCATGGGGATGGCCACCAGGGCGTCGCACTTCCTGGCGGTGAGGGCGCGCATGCCCTCGCCCTCGGCGCCCAGCACCCAGCCGGTGGGCCCGGTGGCGTCGGCCCGGTACCAGGGGACGTCGCCGTGGTCGGAGGTGCCGAGCAGGAACAGGCCGCGCTCCTTGAGGGCGTCCATGGCGCGGGCCAGGTTGGGCACCGCCGCCACCGGCACGCTCTCGGCGGCGCCGCTGGCCACCTTGCGGGCGGCGGCGTTGAGCGGCGCGCAGCGGTCGCGCGGCACCACCACCGCGTGCACCCCGGCGGCGTCGGCGCTGCGCAGGCAGGCGCCCAGGTTGCGCGGGTCGGTGACGCCGTCGAGCAGGAGCAGCAGCGGCGTCTCGGTCAGGCCGTCGAGATGGTCGAGCAGCCGGCGCTCGTCCCACAGGGCCACCGCCGCCACCCGCGCCAGGATCCCCTGGTGGCGGGCACCGCCGCTGCGCCGGTCGAGGTCCTCGCGCGGCACCCGCTTGACGCGCACGCCGGCGGCCCGGGCGTCGGCCTCCAGCCGGGCCAGGCGCTTGCCGTGGAAGCCCTTGGCAATGCGCACCTCGGCCAGCTCGGTGCCGGCGGCCAGGGCGGCGGCCACGCTGTGGATGCCGTAGAGGTTCTCGCCGTCGTCGGTCATGGGGCTTCCCGGTTCAGGGCGGGGTTCGGAGGACGCGTTCCTGCGGTCCGGCCGCCGCTTACAGCATGGGCGACAGCGTCCGCGCCAGGCCCTCCCAGCCGTGGCGCCAGGTGGGGCGCTGGTAGAACTCCTCGAGGGTGACGCGATCGGCGGTGCGCAGCTCGTCCTCGAACAGCACGGACAGGCTGTTGATGGGGCCCTGGTCCTGCAGGATCAAGTTGAGCTCGTAGTTGAGGTAGAACGAGCGCGAATCCAGGTTGGCCGAGCCCACGGTGGCCCAGGAGCCGTCCACGGTGACCTGCTTGCCGTGGACCATACCCTGGTGGCTACGGTAGATCTCGACCCCGGCCTCGAGCAGCTCCAGGTAGAAGGAGTTGCTGGCGGCGGCCACCAGCGGGTGGTTGTTGTGCCGGGGCACCAGCATGCGCACGCAAACGCCGCGCCGGGCGGCGCTGGACAGCGCCATCTGCAGGGACTGGTCGGGCACGTAGTACGGCGTCACCAGCTCCACCCAGTCGCGGGCGGCGGTGATGGCGTTGAACACGGTCTCGTGGAAGGCGCGCCAGTACTGCCCCGGTCCCGACGGCAGGGCGCGGCAGACGCTGGGACCGTCGGCCTCGGTACGCGGATAGTAGCGCTGGTCCACCAGCGCCTCGCCACTGACGTAGTGCCAGTCCTTGGCGAACACCGAGGTGATCTGGCGGGTGCCCGGGCCCTCGATGCGCAGGTGCAGGTCCTTCCACAGGCGCACGCCGATGCGGCCGCGGTAGTCGTCGCCGATGTTGATGCCGCCGGTGTAGGCGATGCGGCCGTCGATGACGGCGATCTTGCGGTGGTTGCGCAGGTTGGCGCCGAGCACCGAGAACGGCGACAGCAGCGGCGCGAAGGCGCGCACGCGGCCGCCGGCGCGCACCAGCGGCCGCAGCAGCCAGCCGGCGCTCAGCGCCCCCCAGGCGTCGTACAGCACGCGCACCTCCACCCCCTCGGCGGCCTTGTCCACCAGCAGGTCGCGCAGCCAGCGGCCGGTGGCGTCATTGGCCCACACGTAGTAGGCGAGGTGGATGTGGTCGGCGGCGGCGCGGATGTCCGCCTCCAGGCGGGCGTACTTGTCGTCGCCGTGGCCGAACACCGCCACGTGGTTACCGGTGGTGTCGGGGTAGTCCTCGCGCGCGGCCCGCTGCGGGCTCAGCTCGAAGCGGTGGTCGGGGGGCGGCTCGGGGAAGCCCCCGAGGTGGGCCGGCAGGGCCCGCATGAAGGCCTGGTCGCTGTTGAAGCGCCGCCGCGCCACCCGGCGCACGCGGTAACCGCCGAAGACCAGGTAGGCCGGCCCGGCCAGCCACGGCACGAACACCACCGCCAGCATCCAGCCGAAGGGCGACTGGGTCTCCTCCCGCGCCGACAGGATCAGCAGAATGAAGACCCCGGTCAGCACATGGCCGAGGACGGCATAGAGCTCGGTCCCCAGGCCGAACCCCGGCCACTCCCCCATGGCGGTCCTAGCTCTCCGGCTCTGCCGGGGCCTGGGCCGACTCGCCGCGCTCGGCGCCCATATCCTCCGGGGTCTTGACCAGCGCCAGGTCGATCTTGAGGTCGTCCACGTCCACCTTGGCCACCCGCGCCCGGATGGGGTCGCCCAGCTGGAACACGCGGCCGCTGCGCTCGCCGCGCAGCAGGTGGTGGACCGGATCGAAGTGGTAGTAGTCGTCCTCGAGGTTGGTGATGTGGATCAGGCCCTCCACATGCATCTCGGACAGCTCGGCGAACACCCCGAAGCCGGTGACCCCGGCGATGACGCCGTCGTACTCCTCGCCGATGCGGTCCTGCATGTACTGGCACTTGAGCCAGTCCACCATCTCGCGCTCGGCCAGCTCGGAGCGGCGCTCGGTGGTGGAGGTGTGCTCGCCGATGGCGGCCAGGTTCTCCTTGAAGGCCTCCTTCTTGGCCTCCTTGACCCGGCGCCCGGCCAGCAGGTCCTTGATGCGGCGATGCACCACCAGGTCCGGATAGCGCCGGATGGGCGAGGTGAAGTGGGTGTAGTGGTCGTAGGACAGGCCGAAGTGGCCGACCGGGTCGGGCCGGTACTGCGCCTGCTGCATGGAGCGCAGCATGACCGTCTCCACCAGGTGGGCGTCGCGGCGCTCGCGGGCCTGGTTGAGGACCTTGCTGAAGGACTGCGGCGTGGGCGGATCCTCCAGGCCCTCGGCCAGGCCGATGGTCTTGAGGAAGTCGCGCAGGTTCTCCAGCTTCTCCGCCGACGGCGGCTCGTGCACGCGGAACAGCGCCGGCTCTTCGTTCTCCACGAACAGGCGCGCGGCGCTCTCGTTGGCGGCGAGCATGCATTCCTCGATCAGGCGATGGGCGTCCCGGCGGGTGTAGGGGACGATCATCTCGATCTGGTTGTTCTCGCCGAACAGGATCTCGGTGTCGAGGCCCTCGAACTCGATGGCGCCGCGCTCCCG
>Ga0102944_1001170_pt1 | contig 18007 bp, 14 predicted proteins | sample SalPonD_shore_MG_FD_78172 | JGI IMG/M metagenome (GOLD analysis project Ga0102944, IMG submission 78172) | Salt pond soil microbial communities from South San Francisco under conditions of wetland restoration - Salt Pond MetaG... | ecosystem: Environmental > Aquatic > Marine > Intertidal zone >...
CCCCCGCCGGCGTGATCGTCAGCGTGGGCGGGTTGTCGCACGTTGAGCTGGCACTCCGGGTCGGGCCCAGCGGACAGCCTTGCGCCCGCACGGGCGCCGGCCACAGAAGGCTGGCCGCCACGAGGCCGGCGCACACATACAAGGCCAGAGGTCCGCCACGAGTCCGCCGCGTCCGAGTCGCCATGGGTCCCGCCTCCCCTTCGAGGTGCCTGTTCGGTCAGGCCCCCTTCGAGGGAAGCTTCGGACCAGCCCTGCTCGCCGCGGCGAATTCCCTCGGGCATGGAGAGTTGTGGGCTTTGTCGGCTCTCTACCGACCCCAGTCCGTTGTCTCATTGTTGAGAAATCGTGACGCGATTCGTCTCACTTGTGACACACGATACGACATCTGATTCTACCGTTCCATTTGGCCCTCCGACCCCAATCGGGCTGTCCAGAGCCGCGGCCGTGACCGTCGTGGCTTCGTGTCGCAGCGTCCCTTCATCCAGGGTCTTTGCACTCGTGCATCATCCCACAAGGCGCACGACAGCATACCGTTGCTGCTGCATCGGCTGGCCATGTACGGGGCCTCGTCCTTGACTCGCGACGGCGCGTTGAGTAGAACTTTGATGCAGCGGGTGGCGCAGCCGCTTCCCGCACACTCCTGCGGGACGCGAAGCAAACCGACAAGAGCACACCCGCCGTGAGGCGGGGCCGCAAAACCAAGGAATCTTCCCGAATCGGGAAGATCGTCCGGTTGCCGAAGGTTGCGAAACATGACGACCCGTTGCCGCGCCAACGTAGCGTCGTCGGTGGAACCCGCCCTCTCGGGCGAGGACCTCCGCGCGATGCTCAAAGAGATCCAAGCCGTATCCCCGCCGCTTCCTCTCGGATACCTCGAAGAACAGCGTCTCCTGCCCGTGCGGTTGCAGGAGGACCAGCTCCTCCTGGCCTATGCCGGCACCCCCGACCCGCAGGCCGTCGCCGAGCTCGAAGAGGCTCTGGGAGCGCGCGCCGTGCTCCTGGAGGCCCCTGAGGAGGAACTACTGGCTGCGGCATGCCGGGTCTACGGCGGAGAGCCCGCGACGGCCGCGGATCTCATCGCCAGACTCCGGGCTCCGGACGGCGAGGAAGCCGTGGGCAGCCGAGGTGCCCACGATCTTGAGCGTCTCGCCGGCGAGGCGCCCGTGGTGCGCCTGGTCAATCTGCTGCTGACCGAGGCGGTACAGGCGGGAGCGAGCGACCTCCATCTGGACGCCACGGAAGCGGGCCTTGCGGCACGGTACCGAATCGATGGTGTGCTACAGGACGCGCCGGCGCCGCCCGCTCACCTGCGCGCGGCCGTGGTCAGCCGTCTGAAGATCATGGCCGAGTTGGATACCGCCGAGCGCCGCCTACCCCAGGATGGACGCATCCGTCTCGCGCTAGAGGATCGGGAGCTCGACGTGCGCGTCTCTACGCTTCCCACGCTACACGGGGAGAGCGTAGTGCTGCGGCTTCTCGACGCCCGGCGCCAGCACCATTCGCTGGAGACGCTCGGGATGGCCCCCGACACACTGCGCGGCGTTCGCGACTTCTCCAGGCGTCCGCAAGGGGTCCTCCTCGCCACGGGCCCGACCGGTAGCGGAAAGACGACCACGCTTTACGCGATTCTGGAGGGGCTGGCGACAGGCCGCACCAAGATCGTGTCCGTGGAGGATCCCGTGGAGTACGAGCTCGATTACGTAAGTCAGGTACCGGTTCAGCCAGCCGCCGGACTCACGTTCGCTCGCGCCCTGCGAGCGATCCTACGACAGGACCCCGACATCCTTCTCGTGGGTGAGATGCGTGATCCGGAGACCGCAGGCATCTGCACGCAGGCCGCGATGACGGGGCACCTCGTGTTCTCGACCCTCCACACCACTGACGCTCCCGCTGCTCTGACGCGGCTCCTGGACCTCGGTGTTCCCGACTACCTGGTGGCGAGCACGGTGCAGGCGGTGCTCGCGCAGCGTCTCGTGCGGCGGACTTGCGCCGCCTGCGCGGAGGAGGCGCCGACGCCCGAGGAACTCCGCGACCGGATGGCCCGGGAGGGCTGGGAGGTGCCCACCATCCGCCGGGGGCGCGGCTGCGACGCGTGCCGGGGCACCGGCTATCACGGGCGCACGGGCCTGTACGAGTTCCTCATCGTCGACGACGACGTCCGCCGGGCAGTGCTCCGGCACGGCGGAACGGTCGATATCCGCCGGGCGGCCGGAGAGCGTGGCCTGAGGCCGCTGCAAACTGACGGCTGGAGGCAGGTAGCCGCCGGCATCACCACACCGGAGGAGGTGCTCCGTGTCACGGTGGCGTAGGGAGAGGGGCTTCACCCTGATCGAGCTGATGGTGGTGATCCTCGTGATCGGCATCCTCGCGGCGCTTGTCGCTCCCAGCATCTTCGGTCATGTCTCCACCGCCAAGGAACAGGCTGCGCGAGCCCAGATCGAGCTCCTGGGCGCCGCCCTGGACAGCTACCGGCTCGACAATGGGTCCTATCCCACGACGGCTCAGGGACTTGGGGCGCTCCGCCGCGAACCGGAGTCAGGCCCGCGTCCGCCCAACTGGCGAGGGCCCTACCTCCGGAAGGAGATCCCGCGGGATCCGTGGGGGCAACCCTACGTCTACCGAAGTCCGGGTCAGGCGAACCCATGGAGCTACGACCTCCTGACCCGGGGCAAGGACGGCCAGCCGGGCGGGACAGGCGAGGACGCCGACATTACGAGCTGGCAATGAGGATAGCCACTCGCGTTGCGCGGACCGCCCTCAGGACACTTCGGGCTGCGGCGCGTCCGCCGCGCCGATGGCGGGGCCACGTCGTGGGACTCGCGATCGGAACCGACCAGCTTACGGCGGTGATCGTCACCCGGCGCGTCTGGCCGCCCGCCAGCGAGCGCGTCGTGCACCGGAGGCGACTCCGTTCCGAACCGAATGGCGGCACATGGTCCGAGCTTGCCGAAGCGCTCACGGAGCTTCGAGACCGGCTGCCGCCGGACGTGACCACGGTGGATGTATCGATGCTGCCGCCGCTCTCGCGGGCCAAGGTGCTCACGCTTCCGCCAGCGCGCCGCCAGACGCTTCGGCGTCTCATGAAAGCCGAGGCGCCACGCCACTTTCTGGACTCTTCGGAGCCCCTCGTCGCCGATGCCACGCGCCTGACCACGGGCCGCACGTTCGCTCCCGTGCCGTGTCTGGCCGTCTGTGCCCCGCAGGACTGCGTTGACGCCATTCTGGCGGCGCTCAGGCAGGCTGGCCTCACGCCGGGCTTCGTCACGGCGGGCGTGCCGGCCATACTCGAGGCCGTCCGCATCTTCGGTCCCGGGAACGTGGACGGAGCTCGGACGATTTCCTGGTACTGCGGCGACCGAACCATCTCGGTCCGAACGGTCGTGGGCCGACCGGAGGCCGTCTTCATGGGATCGCGGGACGTGCCGTCGCGGCCCGGCCCAGAGCCCGACGGCCGCCGGTCCATCGACGAGGAGGATGATTTCGAGGCGCTCGACCTCTCCGGCCATAGGAAGTCCGGTGGGAGAGAAGACGGGCAGGGCGACGTGCCCGCGCGGGGCCTCCTTCAGCACTTCGGTCCCGATGGGCTCGCCGCCTGCGGAGCCTTGCTGCTGCGTGATGACGGCCCGAGCCTGCTCCCCGACTCCGAGTATCGCCTGTGGCTTCGCCGGCTACGAAGGCGTGCCATGCTTCTGACGTTCGCCGGTTTCGGGATGCTACTCTGCGGGGGGTGGGCCGGGCTGGCAGCGGAGCGCGGGCAGCTGCAGGCGCTCCGCGGGGAACGCGACGCCCTGAACCCGGCGGTGCAGCGGGTTCGCTCGCAGCTCGGCGCGCTCAGGAGATCCGAAGCGCTCGTGGCTGATGTTGGACGCGTCGTCTCGGGAACTCCCCGCCCACTCGTGGTTCTCGAAGACCTTTCCGAAGCTCTGCCCCACTCGGCGTACCTCGCGTCCTTTCAGCTCCACGGCAGCCAGGGCCGCATCACCGGCTGGGGCCTCTCCCCGTCCACCCTTCTTCCTCGGCTGGCAAGGCTCCCCGCGGCCGACGACTTCGAGATCGCCCAGGTCGGCCCCGAGGCGACCGGCTCGGACGTACAACCCTTTGCGTTCACCTTCAGCGCCGATCCCGGACGAACCCCACAGCATCGACCGACGAGCAACGGTCCATGAGCGCACGTGCCTGGTGGGAGGGCCGCTCTCCCAGGGAGCGGCGGGTGCTGGTCGCCGGGGCAGGTGTTCTCCTCGTCGCTGCGGCCTGTCGACTGGCTGTCCGGCCCTATGTGAGCGCGCTCATTGGCGTGCGCAGGGAGATCGAGGTGGAGTCGAGGCGTATTGCCTCGGACGAGGCCACCGTCGAGGCGGCAGCCGGCGTCGAGCGGGCGCTTCGCGGGGAGAGGGACACCCTCGCTCGGCTCGGCGCGGGATTCCTGGCCGGACCGAGCCCCAACCTCGCGGCGGCGGCGCTGACCCAGCTCGTCCAGGACGAGGCCGAAGCGAGCCGCGTGCATCTCGCCCGCGTATCGCCCCGTGGTTCGAGACCGGCCGGACCCGGACTGTTATCGGTGAGCGCAGACGCTGAGGGCGAGTCCGATCTCGAGGGCATCGTCACGTTCCTGGCCATGCTTGGCTCGGATTCCACGTTCCTCACAATACCATCCCTGGAGGTGACAAGTCCGGCGTCCGGGCGCCGTAGAAAGGGCACGGCGATGCCGCTCACCCTGAAGCTGACGGTTCGCGGCTACCTACGCCGAACCGAATCCAAGCCGCCACAGGCCGGCGCAGCCCAGCGTACCAGGGACCACCCGTCGATCCGGGGGCCCCCGCCCGCAAGCGACGAAGGCTCCTCATGATCCTCGGCCGATGGGACCCGGCGAGCCGTTGGGCAGCGGTGGCCGCGCTGGCTTCGCTCCTACTGGCGGTCGCAACCTACGTGTGGGCCTCCTGGGCGCCGCGGCCTACGGTCCCCACACCGTCGGCGCCTGCCGCGGGCCGACTTCCGGCGGATCTGTTCCCCCCGTATCACCTCGACTCCGTCGTCGCCCGGCTCAGCGAGGGCGCCCCCTTCCAGCCGGATCGGCGCGCGCCTGCGCATCGCTACGTCTTGCCGGAGCTTCGCCAGGACACGGAAGTCCAGGGGCCGCGCCCGCCGCTCCCCGCGCCCCCCATGCTCACCGGGACCGCCCGCGGTGAGACCGGGCCCTCGCTGGTGTCCTTTCGAAGCCCGAACGGCGTTTCCCGGCTGGTCGCGCTCGGCGACACGGTGAACGGATTCAGGGTCGTGCGGATCACCGCCGGATCCGTCACGATCACCCGGCGGGATACGACGCTGACGCTCCGCCTTGCGAGCCCTGGTGGCGCGGGAGGCCGGTCGTGAAGCTCCTGCGTCTCGGACTCGTCCTTCTCCTTCTCGCTCCCGCGGGCTCCGGCGCCGTGCGCGCCCAGTCGTCCGGCGCCGAGGCCACCGGTGCGGCCAGGACCACGAGTCCGCCCGCCGCTGACTCGGGGTTCACGTTCAACTTCCAGAGTGCACAGCTCAGAACCGTTCTGGCCGCGCTGGCCCAGGCCGCCGGCCTCAGCATCGTGCTGCCCCAGCTTCCGAACAAAACCGTGACCGTCCGGACCGCTCGGCCGGTCACCGCCGGGGAGGCGGACTCCCTCCTCGCGAGCCTCGCGGAAGCGAACGACCTCACGGTCACCCGCCAGGGAAGCCTCGTGCGCGTGACCGTACGCCCGGCCGGAAGCCGGCAGGGAGCCCGAACCGCGGCCCGCGATTCGGTGGAAGCGCCAAGCGTACGTCTCTGGGTGATCCACCTGCAACATGCCCGGGCCGAGAATCTGGCCAGCACGCTGGACCTTCTCTTTGGAATTGGCGGAGGATTCGGATCGTCGCTCTCACAGGCTGGAGGCCAGAGCCTCTCGCAAAGCCTGGCCGATGAGGCCGGGATGAGCTACAGGGCCATGGAGCCTACCCCCCACCGGCCCTCTTCGGCCACGCCAGCGCCGGCGCCCGAGGACTCCTCGATGGATGCCGGATTGAGGGCGGTGCTGGGAGGGCCGGTGCGCATCGTGCCCGACCCCCGCACCAACACGATCCTCGTCCTTGCCGCACCGGACGACTTCAGGACCATCAAGGGTGCCGTCGCGCAGCTCGACGTGCGGCCTCTCCAGGTCCTCATCGAGGTCATGATCGCGGAGGTTACTCGGGACCACTCGCTCGGCCTGGGCTCGACCGTCGACGTTCCGACCCGTTCCGACAGCCAGGGCGTGGGCTTCAGCCTCCAGGGCCTCTCAGCCGGTGACGTGGCCCTCAAGGTCCTCGGCATCGGGTCGATCGGGGCGAGCGCCGTCCTTCGCGCCCTCGCGGCTTCCTCGGACGTCAAGATCCTCTCGAGACCGGTCGTCCTCGCCGAGAACAACCACGAAGCCAGGATCCTCGTCGGCGATCAGCGACCCTTCATCCAGCTCTTCCGGGCACTTCCGACCGACCAGGCCGTGCGCGACCAGGTCGTGCAGTACAAGAACGTCGGGACCCAGCTCACCCTGACGCCGACGATCAGCCAGGACGGCTATGTCAACCTCGTCGTGCGCCAGGAGGTCTCCAACGCCACGAACGAGGTACAGTTCGGCGCGCCTGTGATCAACACGCGGGAGTCGGAGACCGAGGTCCTGATCAAGAACGGTCACACGGCGGTGCTGGGCGGACTGATCGACCATCAGGTTCAGACATCCAGGTCCGGCATTCCACTCCTGAAGGACATCCCCCTGATCGGCGGCCTGTTCGGGAGCACACAGAAGCGCAACGTCAGTACGGAGCTCTTCATCCTGCTCACGCCCCACGTCCTCCGGACCGACACGGACATGGACAGCGCCACCCGGAGCCTGAGGGATGCCGTGCCGGCGATCGGATCAGGAGCCTCGGCTCCAAGCAGCATCCTGATGAAGGTCCGCGGGCTGCCATCCTCGACTACGCACCCTCCACTGCCCTCTCCCGACACCGTGTCTCGGCCGGCGCAGGGCGGACGAGGTCAGATTCCGGGTTCCCGCGGGCCAAGGAGAGGGAGATGACGGACTTCCACGGACTCCTCGGATGCTCGGCCCCGATGCAGCGGGCGTTCCGGCGCATCGAGGACCTGGCCGAGTCTCCGGTCCCACTCCTCATTCTGGGCGAGACGGGGACGGGCAAGGACCTCTGCGCACGGGCCGTCGCCGAAATCGCGGGAATGGAGCGTGCGTTTCTCACCCTGAACTGCGCCGCGCTCGGTCACTCGCTCGTGGACAGCGAGCTCTTCGGCCACAGAAGGGGCGCCTTCACGGGCGCCGTGCGCGACCACACGGGCCTCCTGCAGCAGGCGCACGGGGGCATCCTCTTCCTCGACGAGATCGCGGAGCTCCCGCTCTCCACCCAGGCCAAGCTTCTTCGGGCCGTCGAGTCCGGCCGCTTTCGGCCGGTCGGCGGCGAGGCCTACAGGATCTCGGAGTTTCGGCTGATCGCGGCGACCAATGCCGAGCTCGAGCAGCGCGTCGAGCGCGGTGCTTTCCGGGCCGACCTCTACCACCGTCTCGGCGCCGCGCGCATTCGGCTGCCGCCGCTCCGGGACCGGGGCGAGGACATCAAGCGACTGGCCCGGCACTTCCTGGAGCAGACCCAGGTGCGGTCGGAGACGCCGTGTCCGGGCTCCTTCTCCGCGGCGGCGCTCGAGCTGCTCGCCACGTACACCTGGCCCGGGAATGTTCGACAGCTCAAGAACGTGGTCGAGGCGGCGGCCGCCCTCGCCCGTGGACATGCCGAGATCGATCGCCGCGAGCTTCAGGGACTGCTTACGGCCGCGCCGACCGGAGCGCGGCACACCCCGCCGGATCTGGATCTGACCGAGGTCGTCCGCCGGGCAGAGCTCGAGGCCATACGGGCGGCGCTCGTCAGGACGGGCGGCCATCGAGGGAAGGCCGCTGCCCTCCTCGGTATCAGCCGGGCGACACTCTACCGCCGCCTCGAATTGGCCGACGAAGAAGACGGTCCCGCCGCCACGCGGACGGCCTGACGAGCCCCATGCCCCGGTTCAGGTTCGAAGCCGTGGCGCCGACGGGACACCTGCTTCGGGGAACCGAAGAGGCGGCCTCCAGCAGCGAGCTGAGGACTCTCCTGCGGGCGCGCGGGGCCGTACCGACCCGGATCGCGGCGTGCTCCGGATCGGACGGTCGGCGCCGGACCTGGGTCCTGCGGGGTCCGGGTCGTCGCACCGGTGAGGTGGCCAGGATCTGCCGCTACCTGGCTTCGCTCCTGGCGGCTCACGTTCCTCTCGACCGCGCGCTACGAATCGCGGCGCGTGCGGCCCGATCTCCCCTTCTGGCCGACGGGCTTACGAGCATCGAGGCGAAGGTTCGGGAAGGCGAGCCGCTCGCGGAGGCGCTCGCGGACCGCCCGACCCTCTTCCCGCGTCTCGCCGCGGGGCTCGTCGCCGCCGGAGAGCAGAGCGGTCAGCTGGAGCGGGCCTTCGACCGCCTGGCGGACACCCTGGAACGCAGCCACCGGTTACGAATGCGGCTGCAAACGGCCCTTCTATATCCATCGCTCATGGCGCTCGTGGGCGGAGTCACACTCGCCGTCCTGCTGCTGTTCGTTCTGCCGCGATTCTCCCACCTGCTCGCGGATGCCGGTGTGCCGATGCCCCTCTCGACACGGATGCTCCTGGCGCTGGGGGCTCTCCTCGGCCGATGGTGGCCCGTCCTCCTTCTGGCCGGTGGAGCCAGCATCGCCGCGCTAGCCAGGTGGTTTCGAACGGATGGGGGCCGGCTGTGGCTCCACGCGCGCCTGCTGCGGGCTCCGCTTCTCGCCTCCATCCGGCGCTCCGCGGTCGCCGGCCACCTGGGGCATACGCTCGCCACGCTCCTCGAGGGTGGGCTGCCCATGATTGACGCCCTCGAGGCCGCGGCCCGGGCGATGGACGACGAGGTCGGCCGGCTCGAGATACGCGCGGCGAGGGAGCAGGTGCGAGTGGGTCAGACCCTGGCCGCAGCGATGGCCGACTGTCGCGCGCTCCCGGGCGAGTTCGTCGACATGGTGGCCGTGGGGGAGGAAGCGGGGCGGCTGCCCGAGATGCTCGAGCGAGCGGGACGAGCCGCCGAAGCGCAGATGGCGGAGAGCCTCGAACGTCTCGTTCGGCTCGCCGAGCCCGTTATGATCGTGGTCTTCGCCGCCCTCGTCGGATTCGTGGCCCTGGCGCTGCTGCAGGCGGTCTACGGGGTTCAGGCCGGCGGCGTGCCCCGATGAGGACGCGCGCGCCAGGCGCCGGTCTGCAGGGGCATGGCGGCTTCACCCTCATCGAGATGCTCGTCGTCCTGCTCCTCGTCTCGATCCTCGTGGGCGTCGCGGCGCCCATGCTTCTCGAGCCTCCGGGCCGGACCGCGGATGACTTCCAGTCCTCGCTCCGACCGTTCCGAGAAGCCAGGCGTCTCGCGCTCCGGCGCGGCCGGCCTGTCCGGCTCGTTCTCTATCCACGCCAGGGACGCTACAGCATCCAGGACGACGCCGTCCCGGACCCGCCGGGCAGCGGAGCGCCGGTTCCCCGGGATTCCAGTGGCCGTGGCCGCCCACCGCTCGACGTTGGCCGGCTCGCGGGTGACGTCGCCCGAGATCCGCCGGAGATCCTGGCCCCTCTGGTCTTTCACTTCATGCCCGGCGGTCGGGCGGCGGGACCGGCTCTTCGCCTCGTCGCCCCGGGCGGGCGCCGGTTCCAGGTTCGCGTGGACCCCTGGACGGGGAAGGCCGATGCTCGGCCGTCGCGCTGACGCTTCATGGCGTAGGCTGGGAGCCCGCGGCGTCTCCGGGGCCGGCCAGAACGTTCGGCCGCTGGCCGGCTTCGCGCTCATCGAAGCCGTCGCCGCCATGGCGATCGTGGGCATCACGCTCGTGGCGGTGCTCGGAGCCGTGACTGCCGATCTCTCCGCCCGCAGGAGAGCGCTCGAGGTTCGCCGCGCCGTCGCGGTCGCCGGGCAAGTTCTCGATGGATTGGTCCTGGACACCGTGGGAGCGAGATCGGGAAGCGGCCCGTGGGAACGGGGAGCGGGGCCGCTCGGCGCGTATCGATGGTCTATCGTCAAGACAGAGGCCTCAGGGGTTCCGGGCCTGGTCGACGTGACGGTTCACATCCGCGGTCCGGCGGGCGCCATGACGGTCTCGACCCGCGAGTTCCGCCGCCCCCAGCGTACATGGGCTTCCTCTGACACGTCCCCGCCATGAGCGCGCCGGTCGGCCCCGGCGCTCGGCCGGCCGCTGCGGGTTCCCCGCGCCCCGGCGGCTTCACGCTCGTCGAACTCCTGGTGGCCCTCCTGATCGGAACTTTGATCGTGCTCGCGATCCACCGCGGCGTAGCCACGGCCTGGCACCTCGAGAGTTCGGCGCAGGCCGAAAGCCGCCGAAGCCAGCGGGCTCTGGAGGTTCTCGAGCAGTTTACTGACTGGCTCGCTGCCGTCCCCCCGCCGGGCTCGTCCGCCTCGGGCCCATCGCGCGTCATGTGGACCCCGCCCTCGCTTCCATCGGACCGGGCACTCGGGTTCCTCACGCTCAGTCCGAGTCCGTGGGAATCGCGGCTCACGCGGGTCGAGATCCGGGTGCTTCGGGAGCCGGGAGCGCCGGACACCGTTCCAAGCGCGCTGGTCAGCATCCTCCAGCCCGTCGCCACCCCGAACCGGCCCGACACCCTCGTGCTATGGCGCGGGGTGAGGAGCATGGCCGTCCAATATCTGGGCCGCACGCCGGACGCCGGGACCTCCGGACAGGTGCTGCCGCGCGCCGTGGTGCTCCGCTTCGCTGGTGATTCGCTTCCGGACCTCCTTCGGCTGCCCTGGCGCCTCACGGTCGGGAGCCAGTGATGCCCGCCACCCCGCGCGAGCGCGCGTCACCTGGGGCACCCGAAGGCCAGCGCGGCTTTGCCCTCCTTGCCGCACTCTGGCTTCTCTCCGCGGCGGCCCTCATCCTCGCATCTCTGGCCGTGGCCGGCCGGTCGGACCGGCTCGAGGCCGAGAATCAGCTCCAGGAAGTGCGGGCCCGCGCCGCTGCGCGGGCGGGGCTCGCGCACGCGGTGGCGCTCCTCTCGAGCCTCCAGGACTCGGCTCAGTTCGCCGCTGGCCGGCAGATGGCGGGCTTCCTTCCAGAGTGGAACCGCCTGAGCCGCATCAGCGCCGCGCTGCACCACGTAGGGCTTCCCGACGGCGCCTCCTATTCCGTGGCCTTCCGTGATCCCACGGCCAAGCTCTCCCTGAACGGGGCGAGCGAGGCGGAGTTCGCACGCCTCCTTACCGCGCTCGGCGTCTCCGCCGAGCGCGCGCTGGTTGTCTCCCAGTCCATCCTGGACTGGCGCGACCCGGACGGCCTTCATCGTCCCGACGGCGCGGAGTGGGACGACTACTACCGGAACCTCAACTCGCCCGTACATCCGGCCAATGGACCGTTCACCTCGCTCGCCGAGCTGCGCCTCGTCCGGGGCATGGATCCGCGGCTGTATGCCCGGCTGGATTCCCTTCTCCGAGTATTCCCGGAAGGCCCCGTCAACCTCAATGCCGCTCCGGCGCCCGTGCTCCGTGCCTTACCCGGCCTCGACCGGGAGGCTGTCGGCGCCATTCTGGGAGGCCGTTCAGTCGGGGCTCCCATCCGCAGTCTCCTGGACCTGGAGAGCCGGGTGTCGGCCACCTCGCGCGGAACCATCGAGCGGAGCTTCGACAAACTGGCGCCTTCCGTGGACTTCGAGCCGAGGTACTTGATCGTGACATCGCGAGGTCGCGCGGTCGGCTCGGGCTCCGGATGCGTCATCCACGCCCTCGTCGAGCGGACTCCCGGCCGGGTCGGGGTCGTGTGGTCCGTGATCGACCCGCGCTGATCGCGCCGGCAGGACCCCCTTCCGCCGAAGGCAGGGCGAGGAGCGGTCGCGCAGCCGTGTCTCAAGAGCGAGACGAACAGAGACAATCACTCTCAGATTTGAGACACCTTCAGCACATTGACACCGGATCCATGTTGCCATCATCGCGTGTTGCTACAACGGCTTACGGCGCATGACACGCTTGGGTCCGGTTCTTCCCTTGAGGAGCGCGCCGCTCGTTAGCGTGTCTCTCAGGGAAGGAGCCGGTCATGTCCGCTCGCAATCACGTCGCCCAGCGAGTTGTTCAGGCGATCGCCGTGTGCTTCGGTCTGGCCGCCCTCCTCACAGCCATCCCGCAGCCCGCCAGGGCACAGTGCGCCCTGTGCGGAACCGACAACCCGCCCACCGTCAGCTTCACGCCCACCGGTGGGTTGTATTCGAGCTCCAGCCGGAGCGTGACGGTCCACTTTTGCGACGACCACTCGGTGAACACGACCACCGCGCAGATCAAGCTCAACGGCACGAGCGTGATCGGCAGCCTGAGCTCCACGGGAGACGGGAGTTGCTCCGGAACCGGCATCAAGTACACGGGGACGGTCACGCTGCAGGAGGGGAGCAACACCCTGTACGGCTACATCTGCGACTATCACGCTCCAGCCCAGTGTACCTCGGGCAACGCCTACTACACGCTCGATTCGACGGCACCGACCGTGACTATCGATCCCGACAGCGGCACGTACACCAGTTCCAGTCGTTTCGTGACGGTGACCTGGCACGACAGCGCGTCCTTGAACATGAGCACCCGGAGTCTCACGCTGAACGGTGCGAGCGTGACAGCCAGCTTCAATTACTACAGCGGCTCGGGAAGCGGCGTGACGAAGATCGACACGGGAACGGTGACGCTCACCGCCTCGAGCGACACGCTCATCGCCTCCGTCCAGGACAACGCCGGGAACACGGGCGCCGACACCGCGATCTACGCCTACACGGCGCCGGAGTCTCCCCTGGTGAACCTGAACGCCTACAACAGCGAGTACCGGGACGTCGCCCAGTGCGTGGCCGATTGCTTCGACGCCTCGGTCAGCTACACGACGCCAGCCTACGTGAGTCTGGACGCCCAGCGCTCGGTGACCCTTCTCTACCGGAGCAGCATGGCCGATCCGAAGGGACGCCTGAACATCAACGCTGAGAACCCGACGGGCGCACCGACGCCCAGCGCCTTCAAACTGCGAGTGAAGCCCTATGGCAGCGGCACGTGGCTCAATCTCACGAACGGATCGCAGGCCCTCTTCTGGAGCTACGGTACGAACTGGCAGCGATTGGGCGCGGTATTCACACCGGCCAACGACTCGACAGGAGCCTGGAAGTACGTGGCCCGGGTGTACAGCGTCGTTGGGTCGAGTCAGCCGCACACCGACCATACGTTCTGGGTGCTGCTCGACAATGAGCGGCAGAGCCCCTACGGGGCGGGCTGGTGGATCGAGGGGCTCCAGCAGCTCCACGTCATGACCGACGGAGCGATCGTGGTGACCGAGGGCGACGGCTCGGTGGCCCGCTTCCCTCAGCAGAACAGCACGACCTGGAACTCGCCCGCTGGCGACTTCACGACGCTGGTGAAGACGAACGATACGACCTACACCCGCACGTATCCCGATAGTACCGTGCTGTCGTTCCGCTCGAACGGCCAGCTCAAGTCGGTGGCCGACCGGTTCGGCAACGAGACGGACTACAGCTACGACGGCTCGGGTCGGGTCACGGCCATCACGGATCCTGTCGGGAAGGAGTTCACCTTCTCGTACAACGGGTCCGGCTACACGATCACGGGACCGGCCAGTCGGACGACCACGGTGACAATCGATGGCAGCGGGGACCTGACAGAGATCGACGATCCCACCGGAGCGGCGGCTCTGCAGGCCACCTACGACTCGAGCCACCGTATGCTCCACCGCACCGACCGGCGCGGGGGAAGCTGGGGCTTCGCCTATGACTTCGCGGGCAAGGTCAAGGCGGACACCATGCCCCAGGTGACCGCCGACGGCGGCACGACCCGGCCCGTGGTGCACTTCCGATCGCTCGACTTCGTGATCGACAGCAGCACCAATGGATCCGGGCATGGCACGTCCTCCAGTCCGGCGCCCGCTCTGACCTCGTGGAACACCAAGCCGTCGGTGACCAGCCCTGAAGGCGAGACCACCCAGTATCGGCTGACCAAGTTCCTTTCGCCCAGTTGGATCATCCCCCCGCTGGGCTCGGCTACGCACATCTGGCATAATGCCGATGCACAGGTCACGCACGTGGATGTTCCGTCGGGCGATACGATCGACTACACCTGGGACGGCGCCGCCCTCGCCTCGCAGACCGACGAGGCGCAGAACCGCACGATTCACGTGGCCGACACGACGTATAACCTGCCATCTCACATCTGGGGAGACGTCACCGAGCAGTGGTTCTACTACGACAATCTCGGCCGGCTGGACAGCACGCGGGTGGGCAGCTCCTCGGCGACGCCGACCTCGTTCACCTACGACTCCCTTGGTCGCGTGCTGACGCAGGTGGACCCGCAGCATCACGAGACCAAGTACGGATACGCCTCGACCGGCTATCACAACATGCTGTGGGTCAAGAGTGGCGTCGACTCGACGCTGAGCACGGACTATCGAATCACCAACTACGTTCACGACGGGAAGGGACGCACGACGCAGGTCATCGACCCCGAGAGCGACACGACCTGGACCGCCTACGACGCTCTGAACCGCGTCACCCGAGGAATCGACGCCAGACACGATACGACGAGTCGCACCTACGACTCGCTGTACCTGACCGGGGTGACCGACGCGACGGGCAACAGCTACTCCTTCACCCCCAACGCCCTGGGCTGGGTCACCGAGCGCACCGATCCGAACGGCTACTCGGACGACTACGCCTACGACAAGGACGGCCGGGTGAAGTCCTGGACCAACCGGGTGGGCCAGACGGTCACCTTTGCGTATGATGCTCTCGGGAACCTGACCTCCCGCGCGGAGGGGGGCGATACGACGACGTACAAGACGGACCCCGACGGTGGCTTCGTGGCCGCCTCCAACGCGGCCTCGACCGACACGATCACCTACGACGCGGCCGGCCGGGTCGTGGACCAGATCACCCACCGCGGCAGCCACCGGTACGTGCTCGAGAGCGAGTACGACGGGGACGGCCGGCGGACCAGCCTGGCCGCCACCACGCCGTGGACCAAGTCGGTGACCTACGGCTACGACGCCGAGGGCCTCCTGGACTCGCTCGTCGACGCGGCCGGCGGAGTGACCCACTTCGGCTACGACGCCGAGCGCGAGCTCGCGCAGGTCGCCTACCCGACCGGGGACACGCTGTGGCGGGACGTCTCCTCGTCCCACCGCACCTCGGCGCTGACCTGGAACAGCGCCGCCCTGGAGAAGGCCTTCGGCCAGGCGTTCAGCGAGGACTCCAAGGGGCGCCGCACGGCCGCCTACCGGGGAGCTTCGGGCGACACGAGCCGGGTCTACACCTACGATGCGGCGAGCCGGCTCAAGAGCTACGAGGACCGGATCGCCACGGGGGGGATCACGTGCACGCCGGGCTCGATCGACCCCAACGACTGCACGTTCAACTCGGGCTACACGGTCGCCGACTCGGCGCTCTACAGCTACGATGCGGTCGGGAACCGCACCGACCACAGCGCCGTGATCGGGACGGGGGACCGGCCGAGCTCCTTCGACGGCTACAGCCTCACCTGGGACCACGCGGGGAGGCTCACCCAGAAGTCGGGGAACGGCCTCACCGAGGACTACTACTGGAGTGCCACCGGGCGGCTGGACAGCGTGACGGCCCGCGACACCACGTGGCGGTTCACCTACGACGGCTTCGGGCGGCGGATCAAGCGCGGGAGGGACGGGTGGTCCGCCCAGTTCCTGTGGGACGGAGGCCGCCTGTTCATGAGCCTGTCGGGCTCGGGCGGGACGCTGGAGGCCACCTACTCCAACCTCCCCGGCCTCGACGCGCCCCTGGCCCAGACCCGGGGGAGCTCCACCTCCTACTACGCGACCGACGACCTCGGCTCGGTCGAGGGCCTGTTCAACGGCTCGGGCGTCCAGAACCAGGACCGCTACGATCCGTGGGGCGAGCCGCAGGTGGCCTCGGGCTCGGTCAGCAACCCGCTGCGCTACGCCGGCCTCCCGTGGAACAAGCATACCGGCCTCTCCTACATGCGGGCCCGCTACTACGACCCCGGGCTGGGGCGGTTCATCAGCGAGGACCCGCTCGGGCTCTCGGCGGGGATCAATCCGTACGTCTATGCCGCCAACAGTCCCATGAATGCGACGGACCCCACGGGCATGGACGTGTGCTGGCAGCAGATGGTGACCTGGTTCACGTCTGGCGGGAAGGTGATCGGCGTCGACGCTGGCCCTCTCGTCGTGTGGAACTGCGGCTCGTCGGGGGGAAGCGATGGTTCCGCTGCAGCGGGCGGTGGATCCAGTGGATGGAATGTCGGGGACCAAGCCGTGGAGAAGTGTCGAGAGGACATAGGGCTTGCGACCCTCGACGTTGTGGTCAGCGCCGCAGACGTCAAGGAACTCAAGGCGGGCGCGACCTTCCTGGTCCGCGAGGGAGCCAACGTCGTCCGGCACTTTAGTCTCCAGTCGGCCCGATCGTGGGCCACGGACGCGGCCGCCCTGGTGTTCAACCGTGAGATGCGACAGTTCAGCACGGACAACCTTCGTGGCGCCGTGCTGGCGCCCGGGCTCATCGCCGGGGTACAGCGGGGCGAGATCACGAGCCTCGCCGGCGGCGCCAAAGAGGTCTTGCTGTCGGCGGTCCCGTTCAGGGGAGCATTCAAGGCTATAGGGGACGCCAGGACGGATTGCTTCGATCCTCAGCCGAAATGATCAACATGGAGTGCTCCCACCGTAGAGTCCATTTGCCGCTGCAGTGGCGAAGCGGCGTGTGCGGCTCCCGTGCCAAGTCGAGGTCGGCTGCCCGGGTGGGTCGCTCCGCGAAGGTCCGCGGGCCCCGACTCCTGCGGACAGGCCCTGCCGAGTGCGTTCTTAGCAGCACCTCCCACTCGCACTAGAGGTCGCCGATGACGAAGCCCAGCTCGCTACCGCTGAAGCAGAGCGTCTTGTCCGGCTTGCTGTTCGGGATCGTTGAGGCCGTCGGCTTTTCACTTCTAGGGCTCGTTGCGCTCCTCGGTCGGGCCCTATCGCTGAAGGTGTATGCGGAGACCGTGGCGGGTTACTTCCTGGGCTTCGGGATCGGCGGCCTCCTGGCGGGCCTCCTGTGGCGGCCGCTCAAGGACTCGGCGGTCGGCGCTGCCGTCCTCGGACTTGTCGCCCTCGGACCCGTGTGGGCCGGTGCGGGCATCTCCTATGTGGGACTCCATGAGTTCTTCAGCACGTTTTGGCTGATCGTATGGGCAGGCCTTTCTCTTCTGACCGGATGCGGACTCGCCCTCCAGGCGTGGACCTCCCACGAGTGGCCTTTCGAGCAGGACGAATCGTCGGGCGGGTAATGCGGGCGGGGAGGTGGCTCTCGGACTGTCCGCACTCCGCGCCAACGGAGATGATCCGGCAGAATGGGGCCACAGTGCCTAACCCCACGTACGTGATAGCTCGCCAGGTGAAAGCCCATTCGATCCGCCTCACCGGGCTCGAGGACGCCCCCGTCCAAGGCCACATTGGCTGGTCCATGCCCTGGGCTGGGCCACCCAGCGCACGGAGCCGTACGGCTACGCAGACGTCTCCTCGTCCCACCGCACCTCGGCGCTCACCTGGAACAGCGCCGCCCTGGAGAAGGCCTTCGGCCAGGCGTTCAGCGAGGACTCCATGGGGCGCCGGACGGCCGCCTACCGGGGAGGGACCTCGGGTGACACGAGCCGGGTCTACACCTACGATGCGGCGAGCCGGCTCAAGAGCTACGAGGACCGGATCGCCACGGGCGGGATCACGTGCACGCCGGGCTCGATCGACCCGAACGACTGCACGTTCAACTCGGGCTACACGGTCGCCGACTCGGCGCTCTACAGCTACGACAGGGTCGGGAACCGCACCGACCACAGCGCGGTGATCGGGACGGGGGACCGGCCGAGCTCCTTCGACGGCTACAGCCTCACCTGGGACCACGCGGGGAGGCTCACCCAGAAGTCGGGGA
>Ga0102944_1001174_pt1 | contig 17990 bp, 16 predicted proteins | sample SalPonD_shore_MG_FD_78172 | JGI IMG/M metagenome (GOLD analysis project Ga0102944, IMG submission 78172) | Salt pond soil microbial communities from South San Francisco under conditions of wetland restoration - Salt Pond MetaG... | ecosystem: Environmental > Aquatic > Marine > Intertidal zone >...
CCGCCATGGAAGAGGGCGTTGGTGGATTTGGAGTCGAACACGTGTAGGTGCTCGACGGGCCAGTGGAGTCGGACCTGGTCGCCGGTGTGGGCGTCGAGGGGGTTCTCGGTGACCAGGAAGATGCGGTTGCCGTTGATGTCCAGGCCGATGTGGCTCTGGTCGCCGAGCCACTGGTTGGAGGTCACCCGCGCGACGAAGTCGCCGGCGCTGGCGGCGCCGGCGGGCTGCTCGCCGACGAGCATGCGGTGGGCGCGGATGCCGACGGTGACCTGGCGGTCGGTGGCGAGCTCGCGGTGCATGGCGTCGGAGTGCACGCCCTGGGGCATGTGCAGCCGGATGGGCTCGCCCTCGCCGTGGATGTCGAGCGCGAGGCCGTCGGCGGAGTCGGCCACCGAGCCTGCGAGCAGGTTCATCGGCGGCTCGCCGATGAACGAGGCGACGAACAGGTTGGCGGGCTCGTCCTCGAGCTCGCGGGGGGTGCCGTACTGCTGGAGCACGCCGCCGTCCATGACCGCGATGCGGTCGGCCATGGCGATGGCCTCGGTCTGGTCATGGGTGACGAACACGGTGGTGAGCTGGTGCTCGACGAGGTACTCCTTGATGCGCCCTCTGAGGGTGGCCCGCAGCTGGGGCTCGAGCTGTGACATGGGCTCGTCGAGGAGGTAGAGGTCGGCGGGGCGGATGAGCGCGCGGGCGAGGCTCACGCGCTGCTGCTGTCCGCCGGACAGCCCCGTTGGGTAGCGCTGCAGCAGGTCGGTGATCTCCAGGCGCTGGGCGATCTCGGCGACCTTGCGCTTGATCACCGCGGCGGACTCCTTGTTGCGCAGCAGCGCGAAGGCGATGTTCTTCTCCACGGTCAGCGGGGGGTAGAGGGCGTAGGCCTCGAAGGCCATGGCGACGTTGCGCGCGGCGGGTTCGAGGCGGTTGATGAGCTTCTCGCCGACGCGGATCTCGCCGCTGGTGACACTCTCGAAGCCGGCGATCATGCGCAGCGTGGAGGACTTGCCGCAGCCGGAGCTGCCGAGCAGGGCCATGATCTGGCCGTCGTCGATGCGCATGGACAGGTCGCGCACCGCGTGGACCTGGCCCCGGTTGGAGGAGCGGAAGATCTTGTTGACGTTGGAAATACTCAAACTGGACATCGGGCGGCTCCTATTGGTTTTGCACGCGCTGGCCGCTGTCGGGGTCGAAGTAGACGGCGCCGTTGAGGTCGATGCGCACGGCGGTGTCATTCTCCTCGTCGCGGGCCTCGCGGATATCCCAGGCCGAGGAGGTGAGCTCGAGCGCCCCGGGGGCGGTGACCAGCATGGCGGTGCGCACATTGAGCGGCATCACCGCCTCCAGGCGCACGGGCAGGCAGTCGCCCTCGCGGGAGTCGAGGAAGTGGACGTCCTCGGGGCGGATGCCGACCACGCACTCGCGATCGAGCAGCCGCTCGGGGCAGCCGGGCGCGTCCAGCACGCTCTCGCCGAGGCGCACGGTGATGCCGCCGCCGTTGTGGCGCTGGGGCCGGGTGGGGATGAGGTTCATCGGCGGGTCGCCGAACAGCCGGGCGACGTCGAGATCCGCCGGCCGGCGGTAGATGTTCGCCGGGCGGTCGACCTGGCGGATGGCGCCGTCGAGCATCACCGCGACGCGGTCGCCGAGCGCCATGGCCTCCTTGAAGTCCTGGGTGACGTAGAGCACCGTCGTTTCGAACTGGCGCAGCACCTCGGGGAGCTCGATGCGCATCTCGTAGCGCAGCTTCGCGTCGACGTTGCGCAGCGGGTCGTCGAGCAGCAGCACGCGCGGTCGGCGGATGAGGCTGCGCGCGAGCGAGGTGCGCTGCTTCTGGCCGTTGGAGAGCTCCTTGGGCATGTGGTCGAGCACGTTGGTGATGCGCAGCATCCCGGCGACCTCCTGGACGCGCTGCTTGACCTCGCGCTCGGCGAGGCCGTCGGCGCGCAGGGGGCTGGCGATGTTCTCGAACGCCGAGAAGTGGGGGTAGAGCGCGAAGCTCTGGAAGGCCATGGCCACACCGCGGTGCTCGGGCTCGACCTCGGCCATGGACTCCCCGGCGATGGCGACCTCGCCGCCGTCGGCCTTGATCACCCCGGCGATGAGGCGCAGCAGCGTGGTCTTGCCGCAGCCCGAGGGCCCGAAGACCACCAGGAACTCGCCGTGGTCCATGGCGAGGTCGAGGCCGCGGATGACCTCGGCACGGCCAAGCGACTTCGACAGGTTGCTGATCTGAAGGTATGACATGGGGGTTCTCTCCTTAGCCCTTCACCGCGCCGAGGCTCAGGCCCTGCACCAGGAAGCGCTGGGCGTAGAGCGCGACCGCCAGTGTCGGCAGGATCGAGAGCACCAGTGCCGCGGCGATCTGGCCGTACTGGATGCCCGAGGCGGTGACGAAGTTCAGCGCCCCGACGGTGACCGGCTGCACTCTGGAGGAGCCGAGCACGAGCGCGAAGATGAAGTTGTTCCACGCGAAGATGAACGCCAGCAGCCCCGCCGAGGCGATGCCCGGGCGCGCGAGCGGCAGCGCGATGCGGGTGAACGTCTCCCACCAGGAGTGGCCGTCGAGGCGGTAGGCGTACTCGACGTCCTCGCTGATGTCCTCGAAGTAGCCGCGCACGATCCACAGCACCAGCGGCAGGGTGATGAGCTGGTAGACCCAGATCAGCCCGATGTAGGAGTCGGTCAGCCCGATCTGGCGGAAGTAGCCGAGCAGGGGGATCAACACCAGCAGCGGCGGGGCGAACTTGAAGCTCAGGATGGTGAAGGCCATGTTCTCGCCGCCGCGAAAGCGAAAGCGCGCGAAGGCGTAGGCCGCGGGCACGGCGAGCAGCAGCGAGAGCACCACCGAGCCGGCGGCGAGGATGAAGCTGTTCATCAGGTTCTGCACGTAGTCCACGTTCAGCGTGCCCACCTGCGAGGCGAGGCTGCCGGAGAGCAGGCTGGTGTAGTTCGAGACCGTGGGCTCGAAGATCAGGCTCGGGGGGCTTCTGAGGATGTCGGCATTGGTCATGAACGACATCATCAGCACCCAGAACAGCGGGAACAGGAAGAACAGCCCCACCGCGAGCAGCCCCAGCGCGCGCAACAGCGATCGGATACTCATGGCTCTCTCTCTCCTCTCAGGCCGCGCCGTGGGCCTTCTCACGCATGGCGAGCCAGCGCTTGATCATGACCTGGCTCAGGAAGTAGGTGATCGCCCACAGCACCATGAGGATGGCGGCGGACTTGCCGAGATTGGTGTAGGTGAACGCCTCGAGGTAGGCGCGCACCTGGAAGACCATCAGCGCATCGCCCGGCCCGCCCTGGGTCATGGCGTAGGGGATGTCGAACTGCTGGATGCTGTCGAACATCCGGAACAGCGCCGCGGTCAGGATGTAGGGCATGAGCATCGGCAGCGTGACGCGGAAGAACACGAACGATCTGGGCACGCCGTCGAGCTCGGCGGCCTCGAACGGCCCGCTCGGCAGCCCGCGCAGGCCGGCGAGCAGCAGGATGCTGAAGAACGGCGTGAACACCCACACGTCCACCAGCACCACGGTGAACATCGCCGTGTTCGGGTCGGTCGCCCAGCCGAAGTGCTGGATGCCCACCACGGTGAGCAGATAGTTCATGATGCCGAACTGGGTGTTGGTCATGAGCTTCCACATCAGGCTCGCGATGGCCGGGGCGACCATCAGCGGCAGCACCAGCGCCACGCTCATGACGTCGTTGATCACGGTGCGCTTTTGCAGCAGCAGCGCGACCGCCAGCCCCAGCACCATCTCCACGCCCACGGTGGCGAGGGTGTAGATCAGCGTCACCGCCACGGTGTGCCAGAAGTCGGCACTCATGGCGAGCTGGAGGTAGTTGTCGAACCAGATGTAGGCCCGTCCCTGGGGAAAGGCGAGGTTGTAGCGCTGCAGCGAGTACACCACCGCGGTGACAAACGGGATCAGCACCCCGATGGTCACCAGCAGTGCGGGCAGGCTGAGCAGGTAGGGAATGGCACGACGGTACGCGACGCTGCCGCGGCCGCGATTCGCACGGGCCGCCGTGCTGGCGTTGGCCACCATTGGACTCTCCTCCCACGAGTGATACGGGGCGCCCGTGGCCGGGCCGGCCGCGGGCGCCCCCTGCTTGGTTAGGCCGGGTCGCTCACGCGATGCCGGCGTTCTTCAATTGCTGATCGATGTTCTGGGCGAGCTGATCGAGCCCCTCGTCGACGTTGATCTGGCCGGAGTACATCTTCTGCAGCTGCGCGGCCCATTGCGTGGTGGCGTTGAAGAACAGCGGCTGCGGGGTGAAGTAGATCTTCGCCTTGTCCGCGGTCGTGTTGAACGCCTCCAGATAGCCGGGGAAGTCGGAGTTCATGCGGTCCTTGAAGCCGCTGTCCTGGGCGACGGACTGGCGCACCGGGTCGACCAGCTGGCCCTCGGTGGCGCCCATGAGCAGGATCTGCGAGCCGGTGGCCCACTGCAGGAAGTACCAGGCGGCGGGCTTGTCGGCGGAGAAGTTGCTCATCGCCAGCGACCAGATCCACACATTGGAGGTGGGCTCGCTGGCCTCGGGGTTGGGCACGAACGCCTGGTAGCCGATGTTGCCCGCCTGCTTGGTGCCCTGGTTCTGGAAGAAGCCGATGATGTCGGCGTCGTAGATCATCGCCGAGGTGCCGGCGCCGAGGTCGTTGGCCACCTCGTACCAGGTGTAGGTGGTCCAGTCCGGCGGACCCGCTTGCTTGACCATCTCGATCCACAGCTTGGTGAACTCCTTGGAGGCCTTGCTGTTGACCGCGGACTTCAGCTTGCCGTCGGCCATGACGAAGTCCTTGGCCCCATAGTTGGTATAGCCCGAGAGGTAGCCGGGGTGAATGGTCGCCCAGCTGCGGCTGCCGCGCACACCGATGCCGTAGGCCCCGGAGATCTTGTCCTTCGCCGCCTTCGCCTTGTCCAGCAGATCGGGCAGGTTCTGCGGCGGGGTGATGCCCGCCTTGTCCAGCATCGCCTTGTTGTAGGACAGGCTGTACTGCTCAAAGCCCAGCGGCATCGCCCACTGCTTGGCGTTGGCGCTGCCCACCGGGTCGCCGATCTGCCCGCTCCAGGAGTCCGAGGCCCGCAGGTTCGGGAGCACGTCGTCCCAGTTGAAGGTGTCGGCGGTGTGCTGGGGGTCGTTGAGGAACTGCTTGACGTCCACCAGCCAGCCCGCCGGCCCGTACTGCCAGGTCTGGTAGGCGCCGGTCATGAACACGTCGTACTGCGAGGACTGGCTCTGCAGCGCGGAGGTGACCTTGTCGAAGTACACGTCCTCCGGGAAGATGTCGTACTGCACGTCCATCCCGGTGAGCTGCTTGAAGTTCTCGATGTTGTTGATCAGCGTGTCGGCGTAGGGGTGCTTGTTGAGCAGCAGCCGCACCGTCTTGCCCTTGTGCGCCTTCCAGTTGAAGTCACTCGTCGCCGCCAGCGCCCGCGTGCCCATGGTGTTGAGCAGGAACGCCGCCGAGACACCCCCCAGCCCGAGCTTGCGCGCCGAGTCCAGCAGCTCGCGCCGGGACATCGGCTTGTCGAGCCAGCGTTTGTAGAGCTCGTCGTATTTCTTGGACATCTCGTCCTCCTCCTGTTGAAAAACGCCCCAACCATCCAGTACGGGACGCGTCTGCCTCACGACACCTCGTGTCGCAATCCTTCGGTTCGTGACGGCTGGTCCGTCAGCGCGATGACCCGGCGCGCAATGCCTTCGTCCGTGATCAGGCCGTTCAGCATGCCGCTCTTCAGAGCGGACAGCGTGGCGTGGGTCTTCTCCTCGCCGCCGGCGACGGCGACCAGGCGGTGCGTTCTCAGCACGTCCAGGCTGACGCCGAGGGTGCGCCGGTTGACCTCGTGGTCCACCAGCCGGCCCTCGGCGTTCAGGAACTGGCCGACGACCTCAGCTTCCGCGCCCGCCCGGTGGAGCTGGCGGCACTCGTCAACGCTGATCTCACCGAGCTCCTGGAGCAGCGAATGGCCATCCGGCGGCACCGCGCCCAGACCCACCACGGTGAGATCGGCCTTGGCTGCCAGCGCGTAGGGCTCCTGCACGCTGCGCTGGGCGAGCAGGATGCCGCGATGCTCCGGCGTGTCCGCGAACAGCGGAACCGGGAGCAGGTACCCCTCGGCGCCGGTGGCGTCCGTCAGGTGATGCACCACGTCGTAAGGGTTCAGGGCCATCTTGCGTGTCACGCTACCGAGCACCGGTACGACCTTGAGGTCGGGACGACCGATGTGCGGCAGCCGGGTCGCCATCTCGGCCAGCGTCCGACCCCAGCCGATGGCGAGCACCTTGACCCTGTCGCCGTCGAGACGGCCGCGCAGATAGCGCGCCGCTGCGGTGCCGACGTTCGCGAACGGATTCCCCTCGCCGGGCGTGGCGTCGGGCACAACGGAGCACGACTCGAGGCCGAAGCGCTTCATCAGGGTGTCCTCGAGCGAGATCAGCTCTGCCGGCTCTCCCTCGATGAACACCTTGACGGCGCCGGCCTCATGGGCGGCGGCGATCAGGCGATGCACCTTGACCCGGGAAACGCCCAGGCGCTCGGCGATCTGCGCCTGCGTATAGCCGCCTACATAGGAGAGCCACGCGCAGCGAATCGCGAGGTCCAGATCGCTCTGTTGGGAGGGGGTCGTCATCGCCTTGAACTTTTTTCCGTTGAATGCACATAATTACAACTAGCAGGTGGCCAGTGCAGTGTCAAGCGGAATGTAGCCCCGCCCCGTCGGCGCCGGTACCCTGAAAAAATATATAGATCAGAATGTTGCGATATGTGAGCCGGCGGACGATATTCTTGGCCGACAATGAATAACCGGACGAGCGAGCGAGCCGATGTTGAAACTGGCGACGAACCTCACCTTCATGTTCACGGAGACGCCGTTCGTGGAGCGCTTCGCCCGCGCGCGGGCCGCCGGTTTCCGGTACGTCGAGTTCCACAACCCGTATCCCTTCTGCGAGGAGACGGTCGCCATCAACCGCGCCGCGCAGGACGCCGGCGTGGAGATCATCCACTTCAACCTGCCGGGCGGCGACTGGGCGGCAGGCGAGCGTGGCATAGCGGTCCACCCCGATCGTGTCGAGGAGTTTCGGGCGGGGGTCGACAGCACCGCCGATCTGGCAGTCGAGCTCGGCAGCCGACAGCTCAACTGCCCCCTCGGCTATCCGACGGACGCCACTTCCGAGGAACGGCAGCACGGAACGCTCGTCGACAATCTGCGCTTCGCCGCCGAGCGGCTCGCGGCCCGTGACGTGACGCTGCTGATCGAGCCGCTGAACCCGATCACCCATCCGGGCTATCCGCTGATCGACACGGCCGGGGCGCGCCGCGTGCTCGAAGACGTGGGGCATCCGAACCTGCGTATTCAGTACGACTACTACCAGATGCAGCGCTCCGAGGGAGAGCTGGCCGAGACGGTGCGGCAGAACCTGGAGCACATCGGCTACATCCAGCTCGCGGACAACCCGGGGCGCCACGAGCCGGGGACGGGCGAGATCAACTTCCGTTTCCTGCTGGATGATCTGGACCGGCTCGGCTTCGACGGCTTCGTGTCGCTCGAATACACCCCCACCGGCCGCACCGAGGACTCGCTGGGCTGGATCGCCGAGTACGGCCTGGTCTGAGGTAGGCGGCCCGGCGGGCAAGAGGATCGACCACTGCGAGGAGACGCCATCATGGCAGCACCGTTCTGGATAGGCACGAGCTGGAAGATGAACAAAACCCTGGCGGAGGCCGCGGAGTATACCCGCGCCATTGCCGGCGCGGAGCCGCTTCGCGACCCGCGGATCCGCCCATTCGTCATCCCCCCGTTCACCGCGCTTGCGCGCGTCTGCGCGGAGCTGGCGGCGAGCCCGGTCCTCGTCGGCGCGCAGAACATGCACTGGGCGGAGCGCGGCGCCTTCACGGGTGAGGTGTCGCCGCTGATGGTGGCGGACTGCGGAGCGGACATCGTCGAGCTCGGCCACTCCGAGCGGCGCGAGTACTTCAACGAGACCGACGCGGCGGTGAACCGCAAGGTGCTGGCCGCGCTGGAACACGGGCTGCGCCCGCTGGTCTGCATCGGCGAGACCGCCGAGGAACGCCGCCTCGGCGTCGCCGTGGAGACGGTCGTGCGCCAGGCCAAGATCGCACTGCACGGTGTCGACGGTGAGCCGCTCGACCGGGTCCTGATCGCCTACGAGCCGGTCTGGGCGATCGGCGAACACGGTCGCCCCGCGACACCGGAGGATGTCTCCGAGATCCACGACCACCTCTCGGCGTTGCTGCCGAAGCGGAGCAACGGCGAGCGTGTGCCGCTGCTCTACGGCGGCAGCGTGAATCCGGACAACGCGTCGGTGCTCGCGGCGTTGCCGGCGGTGGACGGGCTCTTCATCGGCCGTTCGGCCTGGAGCGCATCGGGCTACCTGGGTCTGGTCGAGCAGGTGCTCGCGGTCATCGGAGACTGATGCGGGCCGAGGGGATGCCGTCGGTTCACCCGCAGAGAGGGACTGCGGGGGCCGTTCAAGTACGCCACCACCCGTGCCGATAGGTTGCCTCGGAGACCGCCGGACGGCGTCCGGATAACGACAGAACGCTGAACAGCGACAACGACGCTCGGTTGCACGAGCCGTATTTGCCAGACGAACCGTGCGGGACAGGCGCGGTTGGAATCATGGGGGAAAGGACGATGCGCGGGTACTTCGGATCGAGATCTCTCGGCGCCCAGATCACACTGCTGGCGCTGCTGCTGATCGCGGCGATATTCGGCGTGGTCACGGTGGCGGGGGGACTGTACGGGCGCTCCGCGATGCGCTCGAAGTCGCAGACGGAGCTGCGCCGCCAAGCCGCCGTTGCAAGCCGTATGCTCGAGTTCTACTACCGCTCGCTCGAGAACCAGGCGACGGACTACGGCAAGATCTTCTCCGACGGTATGAAGAGCGTGGGCGTCGTGAGCGTCGACCGCGCCAACCACAAGGCCGTCGGGCCGTTCAAGAAGGCACCCGTGGTGCGCGCCGGCTACCAGACGCTCGACAACAACCCGTTCTTCGTCGACCGCTTCGCCAAGCAGACCGGCGGCCAGGCGAGCGTACTGGTGCGCATGGACGATCAGCTGGTGCGCATCACGACCTCGCTCAAGGACGCCGACGGCAAGCGTGCCAACGGTACCGTGCTGGACCCGGATCTCCCCGCCTACAGGAGCCTGATGGCCGGCAAGCCCTACGTCGGGCTGACGCGGCTGTTCGGCGAATCCTACATGACGCACTACGAGCCCATCATGGACGACTCGGGCAAGGTCGACGCCGTGCTGGCAGTGGCCGTCGACTACAGCGCCCAGTTCGCCCAGCTCCGCAAGACCGTCAGCGGGCTCACCTTCGGCAGGACGGGCAGTGCCTTCGCCATTCGCCGCACCGGTGACCACGCCGTGCGTATCCACCGCGACAGCGACGTGCAGGGCAAGCCGCTGGCGCGGACACCGTTCATGCCGCCGAAGGACGTCCTCGCCCGCTGGCTCGGCGACAAGCCCGGCGTGGCCACGTTCACCGCGGCCGGCAAGCAGCGGCTGGTAGCCTTCCAGCCCGTGGCCGGCTGGAACTGGACCCTGGTGGCGGGCGGTCCGCTGAATGAGTTCGAGGCCGCCGGCAACCGCTTCGCCGGGCTGCTCTCGGTGATATGCGTCGCCGGCGGACTGGCGCTGCTGCTGGCCCTTTTCTTCGGCGTGCGCCTCCTGCTGCGGCCATTGCGGACGCTGCGTGAGCGTGTCGGTCGGCTGGGTGAGGGCGACCTCACCGTGCGCTTCGCCGAGGAGGGCGAGCGCGACGCCCGCAGCCGAAACGAAATCGTCGAGCTGCAGGGCGACCTGGAGATGACCACGGAGAAGTTCCGCGATCTCATCCGTCGCATCCTCGGCTCCGCCGGCCAGGTGGCGGATTCCGCCGGCAACCTGCTCGAGGTGACCCGGCAGTCCTCCACCGGCGCGGAGGCGCAGCAGGAGGAGACCGATCAGGTCGCCACAGCGATGACCCAGATGTCCCAGACCGTGCAGGAGGTCGCGCGCAACGCCGCCGACGCGAGCACCGCCGCGTCCGAGGCGGACGCCCAGGCCAACGACGGCCGCTCGCTGGTCGAGCAGACCGAGGCGGCTATCGAGGCGTTCGTCAGCGAGATCCAGGCCGCCTCCGAGTCGATCGAGGACGTCAGGAACGAGAGCGAGCGCATCGGCTCCGTCATCGAGCTCATCAACGGCATCTCCGAGCAGACCAACCTGCTCGCCCTGAATGCGGCCATCGAGGCGGCTCGCGCCGGCGAGCAGGGACGCGGTTTCGCGGTGGTTGCGGACGAGGTCCGCTCGCTCGCCGGCCGCACCCAGTCGGCCACCGAGGAGGTGAAGTCGGTGATCGAGTCGCTGCAGTCGCGAACCGAGGATGCGGTCGGCCGTATGACACGCGGCCGGACCGCGGGCGACGAGACGGCGGAGCGCTCACGCAAGGCGGCCGAGGCCCTGGCCAGCATCACCGAGGCGTTCTCGCGTATCACGGCACTCACCACGGAGATCGCCACCGCCGCCGAGGAGCAGACCCAGGTGGCGGAGAACATCAACGAGAGCACGGTGCGCATCCGCGACCTCTCCCGCGAGACGGCCGGCTACACCCAGCGCGCCACCGAGGCGGGCCGCGATCTCGAGGAGACGGCGAATACGCTCAACCGGCAGGTGCGCACGTTCCGGGTCGAGGACGACTGACCGCCGGTCCCGTTCGTTGCCGAATCCCCCGGACGGTGCTTGACTCAGGGAACGGGTCAGGTGAGCGCCGTCATGGCGCGGGGTTGGCGTGTTCCCAACGGGGAGGCGGTGGCGATGGATTCCAGGGAGAGTGCGTCCGGGGTGCGCCTGGGGGTGCGCCGCTACGTTCGGGCATCGGTAATGTGCGCGCTGCTGGCGTCTCTCGCCGGCGGTATGGAGGATGCGGGCGCGGATGGCGCCGTCGTCGCGCCCGCGTGTGCGGACCTCGAGGAGTGGGCCGAGAGCCTGGAGCCCGTGGAGAAATGGTCGCCCGTCGAAGGCTCGCGCGCCTGGATACCGAAGTCGTTCGCCGAGCCCAGCTTCGCCGAGCTGTTCGGCGCGCCGCCGCTGGACTGGGACGGCGGTGATCCGCTCGCAATGGGGAAACGGATGTTCACGTGCGCCGGCGAGGCGGCCGACGCGGGGCGTCAGCAGGCGCGCCGGGCGCTGCTAGGCGCCCGACGTTATGTCCAGAGCAATCTCATGGCGGTGCTGACCGCCCATGATCGCGCCGCGGCCGCGAAGGCCCGCGAGGCGGAGCGGGGGGCGGCGCGGCAGCGGCGGGAAGCGGAGCGCCGCTCGGCGCGTGAGGCTCGGCGCGCGCAGCTCGAGCAGGCCGAGGCGGCAAGGCGGGCCGAGCGCGAGCAGGCGCAGGCGCGCCAGGAGTCCGCGCTGCAAGAGGCGCTCGACGGCGTGCTCTCGCAACCCGATTCGCTTCGGCTGCTGGTCGCTCTCACGGCGATTCGGGAGATCAATCCGCGGGACGCGCTGGCGGTCAATACTGCCATCGGTCGCTATGGTCGCGCCGCCGGCACCCTGCTCGGCACGGCCCGCAGCCAGGGCCTGAAGATGAGCGACCCGAGGATCGCCGGACCCATCGACGAGCGCGTCGCTTCGCTGCGCGAGCGTATCGGCGCCGATTACCGGCAGCGTATCGCGGGGCTGTCGAACAATGCCGATGGCCTGATGTATCTGGACCGCATCGCCGCGGAGGTCGATGCCGAGATTGCCCCGGCGCTCGGTCCGGAGGCCGCCGGGGCGCTGCAGGACGCAGTGACCGGGCGTCGGGCCGATATTCAGCGGCATATCGTGCAGTCGCTCCGGGAGCGAATCGACGCGATTGCAAAGAATCCCGGTGACCCACGCACCGCGCTCGGCCGCATCGGCGCGGCGGCCAGCGGGCCGGCGATGAGCAGACTGACCCCGCAGCAGGCCAGGGGCATTCGCGACTATGCGCGGGAACGGCAGGCGAGCATGGCCGATCGCGTGCTCGCCGCGGAGCAGAACGATCTCGCCGACGTGCCGGGTACGCTCGACGGGGTGCAGAGCCTGCTCGGCACGCTCTACTCGACGCGCAGCGGATCGCTGGCCGGCGCTTCCGACGCCGCGAAGCGCGCCTATCGGCAGGCCGCAGGGCCGCGGCTGTCCGAGGTGGCGGAATCCGCGCTACCCGAGTTCCGGGCGGGCATCGCCGCGTTTCCCGAGACACCGCAGGCCCTTGCCATGCTCGATCGCACAATGCCGTTCGACGATCGCTTCAAGCTGGTGGACGATGCCATTCGCCAGCGCTACATGGATGCCGTCGCGAGTCGCCAGAGCGAAATACGCGCCGCCATTCAGGAGCGCCACGAGGCGGATCGACAGCGTGCGCTTGCCGCGGGCGGGGATCCGGACCTGGTCGGGGCCCGTTTCACTGAGCCCGAGTCCGGTCTGAGCCTTGAATTCCTCGACGAGCGGCGCGTCCGCCTGTACCTCTCGGGCAAGACGGACACGGCACCGTATGCGCTGAAGGACCAGGACATCCTCGTGCGCGGTCCCGGGATGGCGCTGCGGTTCACCCGGTCGGGCACGGGCGCGGACACTCGCCTGCAGTGGCTGGGCAAGGTGCTCCGTCGCGAGGCGGACTGAGGGGCGCCGGGGCGCCGGTCAGACTTCCAGGCAGATCTTGCCGAAGTGGCGCTGTGACTCCTCGTGGCGGAAGGCGTCGGCGATATTATCGAGCGGGAAGCTGCGGTCGACGACCGGATGGAGACCGGTCGATTCGATCGCCCGCACCATCTCGATCTGGTCACGCCGGCTGCCGACAATCAGTCCCTGCAGCGTCGCCTGCTTCGCCATCAGTGCGCCGGTGGGCACCTCGCCGGCCCGGCCGGTGAGCACGCCGATCAGCGCAATGTGCCCGCCGATCCGCACGGCCGCGATGGACTGCGGCAGAGTGCCCGGTCCGCCGACCTCCACGACGTGATCCGCCCCGCGGCCGTCGGTCAGCGCCCGGACTCGCTCGCCCCAATCCGGCGTCGTGCGGTAGTTGATGGTGTGATCCGCTCCCAGCTCGCGCAGGCGCTCGATCTTCGCGTCGGATGACGATGTGGCGACTACCGTCGCGCCCATCGCTTTCGCGAGCTGCAGCGCGAAGATGGATACGCCGCCGGTGCCGAGCACCAGCACCGTGTCCCCGGCCTTCAGCCCGCCGTCCACGACCAGCGCCCGCCATGCGGTGAGCCCGGCGGTGGTCAGCGTCGCGGCCTCCGCGTGGCTCCAGCCCTTCGGCGCGTGGGTGAACCACGTCGCCGGCCGCACCACCTGCTCCCGGGCGTAGCCGTCGACGCCGTCGCCGGGCGTGGTGCTGAAGTTGTCGATCCGCGCCGGCCCCTCCTGCCAGCTCGGGAAGAACGTGGAGACCACCGAATCGCCGGCGTTGAACTCGTCCACGCCGTCGCCCACGGCCTCGACCACGCCGGAGCCGTCGGACATGGGGATGCGCCCATCGTCCACGGGCTTGCGCCCGGACACCACGCCGTAGTCGTGGAAGTTGAGCGAGCTGGCGTGAATGCGCACGCGTATCTCGCCCGGACCCGGCTCGCCGGGCGGCGCCTGATCCGCGACATCGAGCCTGTCCAGACCACCGGGGCTGCGCAGCGTGACGACTTTCATTGGGGGATCTCCGTTGGATATGCGGACTCAAGCTTCCCCATGCAGTGGAGGCGCAGGTCCGTTTGGGCAAGGGCGGGTAACGCGTGGCGGCGGCCCCATCCACGTAGGGTGGGATGAGGAACGAATCCCACCGTTAACGTAAATGCGCCGGATTTCGACGCCGACCCCATCGCGTGGCGCAGGCAACTGTGCTTCGTGGAGGTGGTGACGGCGTACTCGATGGGCCCGTACGCCGTGCTGGCGATCCGGCTACCGGCAAGCACGCTGTCGAGGGCGGCCGCGAGGTCGGCCCGATACCGACCGTGTGTGCCGCCGACCACCAGGAGCACCAGGGCACCGGCAACCAACGTTATCCTCATGATCCGCGAGCCTCGTCGAACTGATACTCGAGCGTGCTCACTTCACCCTTCCAGACAATCTCCAACTCGCCGTCCACATACCAGCCAACCTCACCACGCGCTGGCGCGAGAATGCCATGGTGGCGACGATACCCGCTGAAGTGCCCCTCCCAGGGCATGAGCACAAAGGCCCTGCCGCGGCGGTTCCAGCGTCCCGACGTATAGACTGTTGTCGCCTCACCCACCTCGCTGAAGCGGAACTCGAGCGACACCGTATTGCCCCGGTCACTCAGCGTCGCGAGGGCACGACTATCGTCAATCGGGCTCCACCGCACGCCGGCAGAGGGCAGCAGGGCGGTCGGATACCAGACGGCTTCGGCCAGGTAGCGATGCAGCGAGGCGGCATTGATCTCGGGGTTGTCGCGGTCGGATGCGACGGTGATCGCCGAGAGCAGCCTGACTTCGCCGGATCCCACCCCGTCGGCGTAGCCATCCCGCACGTTCAGGTGCAGGAGAGGCAGCATCTGCGCGCTGGCGTCCCAGGAGAAGCACCGGGACGCTGGATCGGCAGCATGTGTCGCGGAGAATTTCACCCACCGTGTGCTCCGCGGATTCGTACGAAGCACACCGCACTGCCGCATGCGCATCAGACGAATGGGTGGCTGCCCGTCAGGCAGCACGTGATTGAAATAGCGGCGCACGGGTTCCGGCAGATCGCTCACGCACCCCCCATTGGACAGCCCCGCAGCCGTACCACCTGGCGCGCTCATGACCTTGCCGTTCCTGCCGACCCGCGTCGCAGGCGAGGCGGCTCTGACTGAAATGCCTGTACGGCAAGCACGGCGGCCGCGACGACGAGCCCGATATCGAGGTGCACCCCGAGCCGGAGCGCTCCGAACAGCCCATAGAACAAGCCCAATGCGGCCAACAGCAGCGACACGGCGCGCGAGTCGAGACCTCGGGTCACCAGGGCGAGTCCGGTGACAGCCGAGACGGTCGGGCATGGAACGAGTCCGGTGGGTGCCGCGTACAGGTACCGCCACACGGGACCACTCTCCAGAAAATGCGGATAGAGCCACCCGAAGCCGATCACCGCCAGACCTGCAAACAGGTAGCCACCCGTGGACAGCGATATTCTCGCCCCGGGGCTGACCGCACCCAGCCCGAGCACAGCGGCGGCGGCGGTGACAAACACCGCCCCGTTGAACGGGTTTCCGGCGAGCCAGGCAAACAGCGAGACCGATAGCAGCGGCAGGGCCATCAGTGCAGCGAACAGTGCCCTCGGCGGTCGCCACCCCAGAAACAGCGCAAGCAGCAACGCGCCTATGGCGGCGTGCCACGCAATCGCCACGATGCTCCAGCCGTTCGCGATCTGGCTAAGCCCGGCGAGGATCTCGGCAGACGCGGGCATCGGCACCTCGAATCGCGGATGCAAGTGTAAAGTTGATTGTGCTCAGCTCACTGGCAGGCCCATTGATCGGGATCAGGGTACAGACGCAAATCGAAGCACCAGCCGACGCCGGACTTGAACACGGGGCTCCTCGGACCAGTCGGGCCCCCAAATAGGTGGCCTTTCCGGGATCGGAGATGGGCGCCCTGTCGGCTTGGCGCTCCGTCGCCTCCTCCCACAATTGCCAACCACAGGCGACGCCGTTCAGGAGCAGCTCCATGGCCCCAGAACCTATCTATTTCACCGAAGGTGCAATACGGGAGTGGTACCGACGTGCTCGACGGGCCCATGAGTATGAATCCCAGGCTCGACTGACGCAGTCCGACCCAGAGCGGACTGTCACGCCTCCGCTGCGTTTGCTTACCTCTTACTTCCCTGATTTCGTCCCATCTTGGTCCCTCCATGCAGCCTGGATTACCATGCGCTATCGTTTCTGTGGGGAAGCGCCATTTCCCTGGAATTACATTCACGACCGATTGCCTACGACGGTGCACATCAGCACCCCGTAAGTTTGTCCCATAAGGAGTGAACCGCAATGGCCGTCAAACATACGCCTACCGGAATCGTACACAGTGGAGCTAAAGGTGGCCGCACGGGATGTGGCTATAACACCCGCGAGAACCCCAGTCATTGGGTTTCAACGCATGAACGGATCACTTGCGACAAGAACGGGTGTAAGAACTAGCGCCGATAAAGCCCCGACCATGGGGCGTGCGCGGCACTTAGCTAAATCATTGGGCGGCAAGTTTGACATGGCGCTTTCCTCCGGCCTGGCGGCGAGTGCGTGCATCAAGAAGGCTTGAAGGCTTCTGTATCTCGCTGGGTAGCAACGATCTGGCGGCAACGTGGAAGAAAAACTCTGTCGCCACGCCCTGCTAACGGGTGTTACCGCCGTCGACCCAGAGCGGTCAGTCGCGTCGATGATGTTGGAATGTTAGAACTGATCCCATGGCTGTTGCGTAATGGAGGAACGAAGTGCTGGATAGCCCAGAGGTCGCGCGTCTAAAGAACGAGATACGGGACTCCTTCCGGATCCGACCGAATCACAGTCCTTCCTATGTCGACGTGGCAGACCACCTTGGTCGGTTACGATCCAAGCAGCATCAGATTGTGTTCGGGCGCCGCGGATCCGGGAAGTCCTGTCTGTTCGTGCACTTTCTCCACGATCACGAAGCGAATAATGGAGTGCTTCCCATTTACCTCGATTCAGACGAGCTTAAGCGTCTTGGCTACCCCGATCTACTAATTAGGCTTCTTCTGAGGATTTTTGAAAGCACTCCAGATGCGAGCATACGGTGGAGGAGGTTTGTACGAATCCGGAATGAAGTTCAAAGGAAGATCGATGAGCTCCGGCACCTTCTGGATCAGGCCGAGGAGTCGAAGGTCATTGATACAACAGGTAGCTCATCTGAAGGTGGAGCAAAGATTGGAAGGGACGTCGGAGGCATTCATGGGCAGAAGACGGCACACCATTCGCGGCAAACTGAATATCAGAATCGGAAGCTGGACAAGCTAGAGAGAGAATTGAGTGACTATAAGGCGGCCCTTCAAAATTCCATTGCGAAATCTGGCTATGACTCTGCTTTCGTCTTGATTGATGACTTCTATCTAATCCCTCGTGATCGCCAACCTGATGTCATAGATTATCTTCATAGACTGCTTCGTGGTACAGACATTTATTTGAAGGTTGGAACAGTTAGGCACCGAACGACCTTGTTACGTCAAGCGGGGCAAACAATAGGGGTCGAAATTCATCAGGACATAGAAGAACTCACCCTCGATCGAACTCTGGAAGACGTCGATGCAACCAGCGAGTATCTGTCGAGGATGCTTGAGGCGCTTGCTCATACTGCCGGGCTAGACAGCCCCAAGGACAACCTGTTTAACCCTGAGGCATTCGGCGCATTAGTATTGGCGTCTGGCGGAGTTCCACGGGACTTCCTTAATATCTTTGTCGAGGCCGTGGATTCCGCGCTAGCGGACGGCCAAAGCCGATGGCTCACACCGACCAATGTATGGAAGGGGGCGAGTCGGATTTCCTACAGGACAAAGCTTAACAACCTTAGAGACGAGGCGGAAGCAGACGTTTCTCCTCTTGAGAATGTTTATCGTGATCTGGTTCGCTTTTGCCTAAAAGAAAAGCGGAAAACAGGCTTTCTGATCTCCCAAGAGGAGGCTCAGGAGCATCCTGATATCCACGAGCTAATCCATCAGCTTATGGACTTCAAGCTCATCCATGTTGTCGAGCCGGATACGTCCGCCGCCTCAGGGCGAAAAGGACGATTCGAAGCCTATACCCTCGACTTTTCTCTATTCATGGAGCCTAGGATGAGAAATATCGATCATATCCCGTTCTGGCGTACTGACGAGGACCGGCGTCGCCTGGGTTTGAGGGAGGCCCCGAACTACAGTCTAGAGCGCGCGAGGGATGCGGTGCGGCAGCAAGAACATGGAGAAATTGAAGACGTGTTAGAGGAAGTCAATCGAGAGGCAGGGCAAGGCGGTTAGCGGGCC
>Ga0102944_1001175_pt1 | contig 17989 bp, 14 predicted proteins | sample SalPonD_shore_MG_FD_78172 | JGI IMG/M metagenome (GOLD analysis project Ga0102944, IMG submission 78172) | Salt pond soil microbial communities from South San Francisco under conditions of wetland restoration - Salt Pond MetaG... | ecosystem: Environmental > Aquatic > Marine > Intertidal zone >...
CTGCCGGCGGCGGTCACCGCGCGGGTGGCCGTGGAGGCCGGCGTGGCCGACTCCTGGCTGCCGCTGGTCGGACCCGACGGCGACGTCGTCGCCATGCGCGGCTACGGCGAGTCCGCACCCGGGCGGGACGTATACGAACACTTCGGGCTGACCACGGAGGCGGTGGTTCAGGTGGCGAGCGCGTTGCTGTGACGCGCCTCGCCCCGGAGCGAATGGAAGTCAAACGGTAACTACGGAGAGCACAATGACGATCAAGGTTGGCATCAACGGTTACGGACGCATCGGTCGCAACGTGCTGCGGGCGCTCTACGAGGCGGGGCGCACGGATGAGGTCCAGATCGTCGCGATCAATGATCTGGGTGATGCGGAGACCAACGCCCACCTGACCCGCCACGACACGGCCCACGGCAAGTTCCCGGGAACGGTGGCGGTCGAGGGAGGCAACCTCGTGGTCAACGGCGACACCATCAAGGTTCTCTCCGAGCGCGATCCCTCGAAGCTGCCCTGGGGCGAGCTGGGCGTCGACGTGGTGATGGAGTGCACCGGCCTGTTCGCCGACAAGGACAAGGCCTCGCTGCACCTGCAGGGGGGCGCGAAGAAGGTCATCATTTCGGCGCCGGCCAAGGGTGACGTGGACGGCACCGTGGTGTTCGGCGTCAACGACAAGTCGCTGAAGGCCAGCGACACGGTCATCTCCAACGCCTCCTGCACGACCAACTGCCTGGCGCCGCTGGTCAAGCCGCTGCACGACAAGATCGGCGTGAAGATGGGGCTGATGACCACCATCCATTCCTACACCAACGATCAGGTGCTGACGGACGTCTACCACAAGGATCTGCGCCGCGCCCGCAGCGCCACGCAGAGCCAGATCCCGACGAAGACCGGCGCGGCGGCGGCGGTCGGCCTGGTGCTCCCCGACCTGAATGGAAAACTGGACGGCTTCGCGATCCGCGTGCCTACGATCAACGTCTCTCTGGTGGACCTCACGTTCACGGCCGCCCGCGAGACGTCCGCGAACGAGGTCAACGAGGTGGTGAAGGCGGCCTCGGAAGGCGAGCTCAAGGGTATCCTCGGCTACAACGACGAGCCGCTGGTGTCGATCGACTTCAATCACGACCCGCGGTCGTCGATATTCGATTCGACCGTGACCAAGGTCGCGGGCGGTACCCTCGTCAAGGTCTGCTCCTGGTACGACAACGAGTGGGGCTTCTCGAACCGGATGATCGACACCACGATCGCGCTCATGAATGCCAAGTAAGCGGTACGGATGAGGTAGCCGAGAAACGGGGCGGATGCCGTGAGGTATCCGCCCCGTTTGCCTTTACCGGCCGTCCCGGGGCTGTCGTGGCGATGGCCGGTATCACGATGCGAACGGAGTAATCGCAATGGCTGTTAAGTACATGACGGGGCTGGATCTGAAGGGCAAGCGCGTGCTGATCCGCGAGGACCTGAACGTGCCCGTCAAGAATGGACAGGTGGGCGACGATACGCGGATCCGTGCGTCGCTGCCGACTATTCGGACGGCGCTGGAGGCCGGCGCACGCGTGATGGTCATGAGCCATCTGGGCCGTCCCGAGGAGGGACAGTACGACGAGGCCGCTTCCATGAAGCCGGTCGCCAAGCGCCTGGGCGAGCTGCTCGGCCGTGAGGTCCGCGTGGAGCGGGAGTGGCTCGACGGCGTGGAGGTCGCCGAGGGCGAGGTGGTTCTCTGCGAGAACGTGCGTTTCAACGCCGGCGAGAAGAAGGATGACGAAGCGCTGTCGAAGCGCATGGCCGCGCTCTGCGACGTCTACGTCATGGACGCCTTCGGCACGGCCCACCGGGCTCAGGCGTCCACCCATGGCGTGGCGCGGTTCGCGCCCGAGGCCTGTGCGGGTCCGCTGCTCGCCGCGGAGCTCGAGGCGCTGGGCAAGGCGCTGGAGTCACCGGCCCGGCCGATGGTTGCCATCGTCGGCGGCTCCAAGGTCAGCACCAAGCTAACGGTGCTGGAATCGCTGACCGAGAAGGTGGATCAGCTGATTGTCGGCGGCGGCATCGCCAACACGTTCATCGCCGCAGCCGGCCACAACGTCGGCAAGTCTCTCTACGAAGCGGATCTGGTAGGCGAGGCCAAGCGCCTGATGGACAAGGCGACGGCCAAGGGGGGCGAGATCCCGATCCCCGAGGACGTCGTGGTCGCCACCTCCTTCGACGAGAATGCCGAGGCGACCGTAAAGGCCGTCAATGAGGTGGGCGACGACGATCTCATCCTCGACGTCGGTCCGAAGACCGCGGCCCGTTACGGCGACAACCTCAAGCGTGCCGGCACGATCGTCTGGAACGGACCGGTCGGCGTGTTCGAGTTCGACCAGTTCGGTGAGGGTACCAAGGCGCTCGCCCGCGCGATCGCGGAGAGTGACGGGTTCTCCATCGCGGGCGGTGGTGACACGCTGGCGGCTATCGCCAAGTACGGCGTCAGTGACCGAATCTCCTATATTTCCACTGGAGGCGGCGCGTTTCTGGAATTCCTCGAGGGCAAGACCCTCCCAGCGGTCGCCGCCCTGGAAGCCCGGTAACCGACCGCAGCCGACCGATCATCCGCCGCCCCCGCGGATCGGAGCAGGGCGTCGGTAGCGGGTCCCGGTTCTGCCGGGAACCGCATCACTGCGCGGACGTCCTCGGTCCTGCGGGGCCGCGTGGCGGGACGCGCACCGGAAAACAACAGGGATAGCCATGACCCGACAGACCAAGATCGTTGCCACGCTGGGCCCGGCCACGGACTCCCGGGAGGACCTCAGTTCGATCGTGCAGGCCGGCGTCGACGTGGTCCGCCTAAACCTCTCCCATGGTAGCCACGAGGAGCACCGTGGCCGTGCCGACCGTGTCCGCGAGGCGGCCACGCGGCACGGCCGAGTCGTCGGCATTCTCTGCGACCTGCAGGGGCCCAAGATCCGTATTGACCGCTTTCGGGACGGGCCCGTGGACCTTGCCGAGGGGGCGTCGTTCTTTCTCGATCCCGAGCTCGGTTCCGATGACGGCACGGTGGAGGGCGTCGGCGTCGCCTACAAGGGGCTGCCCACCGATCTGCGCGTTGGCGACAACCTGCTGCTGGCGGACGGCCTCATCCGGCTGCAGGTCGAGCGCATCGAGGGAACGCGCATTCATACCCGGGTCACGGTCGGCGGCCGGCTGTCGGAGCGCAAGGGGATCAACCGTCTAGGCGGCGGTCTGTCGGTGCGCGCACTGACGGACAAGGACCGGGAGGACATCAAGCTGGCCGCGTCCCTCGAGGCCGACTACATGGCCGTGTCCTTTCCCAAGGACGGAGCCGACATCGAGGAGGCCCGCTCGCTGCTGCGCGAGGCTGGAGGTCACGCCGGCATCGTGGCCAAGATCGAGCGCCACGAGGCGATCGACAATCTTGCAGAGATCATGGAGGCCGCGGATGCGGTCATGATCGCCCGCGGCGATCTGGCCGTGGAGATCGGTGACGCCCAGCTTCCCGGCGTTCAGAAGCGCATCATGCGGCTCGCCCGGGAGCGCGACTGCGTGGTGATCACGGCCACGCAGATGATGCAGTCCATGGTCGACAATCCCATGCCGACCCGCGCCGAAGTGCTGGACGTCGCCAACGCCGTGCTGGACGGCACGGACGCGGTCATGCTTTCCGAGGAGACCGCAGTCGGCAAATACCCGGCGGAGACGATCCGCGCCATGGCGCGCGTTTGTATCGGCGCGGAAGCCTACGACGAGGAAGGGCAGCTCGGTCGCACGCACCGCGACGAGCCCCATTATGAGCGCATCGACGAGACCGTCGCCAAGACTGCCATCACCGCCGCCAACCGGCTCGGCGTGAAGGCCATCGCCGCGATGACCGAGTCGGGTGCCACGGTCATGTGGATGTCGCGGATCGGGACCGATATCCCGATTTACGCCATGAGCGAGCAGGCGCGAACGCGTACCAAGGTTACGCTCTATCGCGGCGTCCACCCCATCGACTTCGATCCGACAGCCTGCGACCTCAATGAGGTGAACCGCAAAGGGGTGGAGGAGCTGCGTAAAGGGGGGGCCGTGGCGGACGGCGATCTGGTGCTCATAACCAGCGGTGACATGGCAGGCGTCCGCGGTGGCACCAATGGCATGAAGATCGTGCGAGTGGGGGAGGTCTGAACGAATTCCGCGTGGATCGGCCCGGCTATCCGGTGCCGGGTGAGAAGACGGGCCGAAAAAAAACAGGCCGTCCCTGGCCATGAGGAGGAGAGGTCAGGCTCATACTGGCCAACCCGAGTTCGGTATCGGCACTGGTGCCGAGCCCTCCTCGGGCCGCCGGCGGTCCGCGGGGTTGGGCTCACCGGCGTGCCTCTCTAGAAAGCATACCCCGTGCCAATTACTTAATGCGTTGAATTTTCTCTAGTTTTATCTGTTCGGTCCGTCGCGCACTGTCGCCGTCAGGTGACGCTTTTCCGAACCGAGGGACATCGTCCGCGAAATCGGTCCGATCGTGTCGGTAATGTCCCGGCCGCGTGGGGGACGCCGTGCCCGGACGCTCAGTCGTCGCGGTCGGCCGGCGGCAGGCTGGCGGCTCGTGTCGAGTGCCCGGAGCCCCCGAAGAACCGTCCGATCGCCGTCGCCACGCGCCGTATGCCGCGCCACAGGCGCGGAAGCAGCCAGGCAGACAGTGCGATGAACAGTGCCAGCAGGATGAGAAAGACCACCGGATGGTTGAGCGCGGCCCACAGTCCCATGATCACCGCCAGGTCCTCGGCAAGGGAGGCCGTCCAGTTGCTGAACGGCTCCGGCGAGGTGTTGATGAGCACCCGTCCCCCCGATTTCACGGCGTGACTGCCCGCGGCCAGGCCGCCGCCCACCAGGGCCGCGGCGATCTGCACTGCCGGGGACATGTCGCCCACCGCGGCGGCGGCGAGCGCCGCGCCCGCGGGCAGGCGCACGAACGTGTGCAGGGCATCCCAGCCTGTATCGACACCGGGCGTCTTGTCGGCGAAGAACTCCACGCAATACATCAGGGCCGCGGCGCCCATGACCAGGGGATCCGCCACGACCTGGAGGTCCGGCGGGAGCTGGACGTAGCCGGTGCTCTGCAGCACACCGAGCGTCAGGACCGCCGCATAGAGGTTGATCCCGCTGGCCCAGCCGACGCCGAGGGTGAGTGCAATCGTCGATGCCAGATGATTCAGCTGTTCCATTCGTGCATTACCCGGGTTGCCTCATTTATTGCCGTCGCCTCTGACAGTATTGTCCGCCGCGTCGCCATTGCACCGGATCAGTGACGCCTCATGAATGCAGCCGTCGTCGGGCGATCGCGGCCGAGATCCAGAAGCTGGCGCCGGTGTAGGCGGCGATTACCCCAAGTGCGAGGATCGGGTGTGCCGGCCAGTGGCCGATCATCAGCGGCCGCACCAGCAGCACGACCTGGGCCAGGGGTAGGCATTGCGCGCCGAGGGCAACCGCGGGCGGCAGGCTGCCGAGCGGGAAGAACACGCCCGAGAGCAACAGCATCGGTGTCATCACGAGGGTGAAATAGTAGAGGAAGAAGTCGTAGCTGCGTGCGACCGTCGTGACTATCATCGCGATCCCGGCGAAACACAGGCCCGCAAGGAAGATCACGGGCAGGATGAGCAGTGCGCCCCACCCCGCAACCAGGCCGAGCGCCGCCGCGACCACCAGTATGGCGGCGGAGTTGAGCAGTGCCTTCGTCGCCGCCCATGCGATCTCGCCCGCGACCACGTCGTCCACCTCGAGCGGCGTGTTGAGCATGGCGGCCCAGGTCTGCTGCTGTGTGAGCCGTGTGAAGGCGGAATACAGTGCCTCGAAGGTGGCGCCGGTCATGGCGCTGGAGCACACGATGCCAGACCCCAGGAACGCGATGTAGCTGATGCCCTCGACGTGGCCGACGAGCCGGCCCAGGCCGTAGCCGAGAGCGAGCAGATACAGAACCGGCTCGCCGAAGTTCCCCATCAGCGACGGGATCATCAGCTTCCGCCACACCCGGAGATTGCGACGCCACACAGGCAGCAGCCGCAGTGGGCGCAGCCTCGGAGCGGTGGAGAGGATGCCTCGAACGCTCATGCTCAGTCCCGCAGATCGCGTCCGGTGAGCTTGAGGAACACGTCCTCGAGGTTCGCCGGCCGGTACAGGTAGCGCTCACCCATGACGGCCTCCACCCGCGTCAGCACCGTGTTGCGGTCGCGCCCGTAGATCAGCACGGTCTCGCCGACCTGCTCGACCCGCAGGGCGCGGACATCCGCCTTCGGCGCGCGCTCGTGCCATGCTCGGGCCTGTTCCCCGCGCAGCTCCACCACGTGGGGCTCGATGTGCGTGCGGATGAGTCCGGCGGGGGCGTCGCAGGCCACGATCCGTCCCGCATCCATCACCGCGGCCCGATCGCAGAGGCGTTCCGCCTCCTCCATGTAGTGTGTTGTGAGCACCAGCGTGCGCCCTTCGCGCTGCAGCCCGTGCAGACGCTGCCAGATGTGCTGCCGGGCCTGCGGGTCGAGCCCCGTGGTCGGCTCATCCAGCACCAGCAGCTCCGGGTCGTTGACCAGCGTGCGGGCGAGCGTCAGGCGGCGTTTCATGCCTCCGGACAGCGCCTGCAGCGGGGCGTCCGCCCGCTGTGTCAGCTCGGCGAAGGCCAGCAGATCCGGCAGCCGCCGTCGCATTGCGCGCGCCGGGATGCCGAAGAAGCTGGCGTAGGTGATCAGGTTCTCGGCGACGGTGAAGTCCGGATCGAGGTTGTCGAACTGCGGTACGACACCCGCGCGCCTGCGCATACCCCGGGCATCCGCGGGGATATCGTGACCCAGCACCGTGATGCGCCCGGCGCTCGGCGGCGTGAGCCCGAGCAGCATGCGAAGCGTGGTGGTCTTGCCGGCACCGTTGGGCCCGAGCAGGGCGAAGCACTCGCCCCGTCGGACGGTGAGATCGACGCCGTTCACCACGGCGTTTCCCGAGTAGCGCTTGATCAGGCCCCGGGCCGCGACGACTGTGTCGGCTGCCTCGCTGCTCATCGCCTCTCGATGCGTCAGTGCTTCAGCACCCGCGAGAGGAAGGCCTGGGTCCGCTCGTTCTGGGGGCTGTCGAACACGGCGTCGGGTCTGCCTTGCTCCACGATGCGGCCCTCGTGGATGTAGATCACGCGGTCGGCCACCTCGCGGGCGAAACCCATCTCGTGGGTGACCACGAGCATGGTCATGCCCTCCCGCGCGAGCTCGCGCATGACGTCGAGCACCTCGCCGATCATTTCCGGATCCAGCGCCGAGGTGGGTTCGTCGAAGAGCATGAGCCGCGGCTCCATGGCGAGCGCCCGCGCAATGGCCACGCGCTGCTGCTGACCGCCGGAGAGCTGCGACGGGTACTTCTCCGCCTGGTTGCCGATGCCGACACGATCGAGCAGGCGCCGGGCGCTCTCCCCGGCCTCGGCTTCGGTCATTCCCTTCACCTTCACCGGGGCGAGGGTGATGTTGCCGAGCACCGTGCGGTGCGGAAACAGGTTGAACTGCTGGAATACCATGCCGACCTCCTGGCGCACGGCGGCCAGCGCCTTCGGACTGCGCCCCCTGGGCGCGATCTCGTGCCCGTCCACCACCATGGTGCCGTTCTCGTAGCTCTCCAGCCCGTTCACGCAGCGGATCAGTGTCGACTTCCCGGAGCCGCTGGCACCGATGATCACCACGACCTCGCCGGGGTCGACCGCGAGATCGATCTCCTGGAGCACGTGCAGTGAGCCGAAGTACTTGTTCAGCTTCTCGAGCGTGACGATGTGACTCATGTGCTCGGTTCCTTATTGGCCGACCAGCCCGCGGCGCTCCAGCAGCCGCAGGCAGAAGGACAGGCTGAGCGTGATGATCAGGTACATCACCGCCACCATGAGGTAGACCTCCAGCGCCGTGAACGTCGTGGCGATATACACCTGGCCCTGGCGCACGAGCTCGCCCACACCGATGACGGAGAACAGCGAGGTGTCCTTGATGCTGACGATGGCCTGATTGCCGAGCGGCGGGATCATGCGGCGGAACGCCTGGGGCCAGATGACATACCAGAACGTCTGGCTGCGAGAGAGCCCGAGCGACACGCCGGCCTCCCGCTGTCCACGGTCGATGGACTGGACGGCGCCACGCACGATCTCCGATATGTAGGCCCCGGAGTTGAGCGCGATCGCGGCGATGCCGGCGGTGAGCGCGTTGATCGGCCCGCCGAGCACCTGGGGCAGACCGTAGAAGATGAACAGCACCTGCACCAGCACCGGCGTGCCCCGGAAGATCTCGATGTAGGATACCCCCGGCCAGCGGAACACCCGCAGGGGGTTGATGCTGAGCAGCCCGAAGAAGATGCCGATGACGAAGCCGATGGCGAGCCCGCCGAACGAGATGAGCAGCGTGTAGGGGACGCCCTTGAGGAGATAGGGAATGGATGCGATCGCCGCATGCCAGTTGAACTGAAAGGTTAGATCCACGGGGGAATCTCCTGGCCGGACATACCAATCCGGTCAAAGGTGATGCCGCGTGTCGAAGTATCCGGCCGCCACCGCGCCGGCGAGGCCGGAAGCGATGGCGTGTCCGGGCTACGTCCAGCGGCGGCAATGCCACCGGCGGGGCACGCAGGCGCTCCGACGGGGATCAGCCGCGAGGTGCGCCGACACGTGACATTACCATTGAGCGGACCACATAAACGGGGTCGAACGAGACGCCGTCCGACCCCGTCGCGAGATCCATGCCTGCTTACTGCTTCGGGGGCAGCTCGCCGAACCACTTCTTGTAGATATCGGCGTAGGTGCCGTCGTCCTTCATGCTGGCGAGCGCCTTGTTGGCCGGCTCGACCCACTTGCTGCCGTCCTTGAAGGCGATGCCGTACTTCTGGCCCTCATACAGCGGACCGACGGTCTTCACCCGCCCCTTGCCCTTGGTCTTGGCGAAGTAGCTGACATTGGGGGCATCGTAGAACACCGCGTCGACGCTGCCGGAATTCAGCGCCAGGTACATGTCGGAGCTGCCCGGGTAGGGCGTGATGTCCGCGCTGTCGCCGAACTTCTTCTGCAGGTAGTCGTAGCTCGTGCTGCCGATCTTGGTGCCGATCTTCATGCCCTTGAGATCGTCCAGGGTCTTCACGTCGCTGTTGGCCGGCACGAGGATTCGCAGGCCGGAGTCGTAGTAGGGGTCGGTGAAGTCGACGATTTTCTCGCGCTTGTCGGTGATGGTGATGCCGGCGATGGCGACGTCGGCGTTGCCCGTCTGCAGTGCGGGAATGATGCCGTTGAAGTCCATCGTGCGCAGCTTGTAGTCGAAGCCGGCGCGTTTCGCGACCTCGCTCAGGATGTCCATGTCGAAGCCGACCATCTTGCCCGAGTCCTGATCCATCATCTCGAAGGGCACGAAGCTCGGGTCGGTCACCGCCTGAATCGTCGGGGCGGCACTGGCGGTGGTCGCGACGATGCCGGCGAACGCCAGGGCGGTGGCGGCTGCTAGCCGTGTGAGGGTACGTAACGCCATGAGCCTGTTCTCCTTTTCTGAAATGTTACCGGCGCGCGGAAGCACCCGCCGGCTGCCTGTGTTCGATGACACTATTATTGAGTGGAGAAGTATGTATGACCATAACGACGCAGCGCTCCGCGTCAAGTTGACGCAGGGGAACCGCCCTCAACGCACCGGGGGCGCGTAGAGTATGCCACCGTTCGTCCACAGGGCGTTGATGCCGCGCTTGAGGCCGAGCGGGGTGTCCGGGCCAACGTTGCGGTTGAACATCTCGGCGTAGTTGCCGACCTCCTTGATGATGTCGTAGCCGAATTCGGCGGGCAGGTTGAGCTTGACGCCCATGTCGCCGGAGGAACCGAGGAGTCTCTGGATGCTCGGGTCGTCGGACTTGGTCATATCGTCGACGTTCTTCGACGTCACGCCCAGCTCTTCGGCGTCGATCTGGGTGAACAGGACCCACTTGACGATGTTGAACCACTCGTCATCCCCCTGGCGCACGACCGGGCCCAACGGCTCCTTGGAGATCACGTCGGGCAGCAGCTTCGTGCTTGCCGGATCGTCGAGCTTGGTGCGCAGCGCCGCGAGTTGGGCGCGGTCCGACGTGAGCACGTCGCAGCGGCCGCTGGCGAAGCCGGTCAGCGTCTGGCCCGAGGTGTCGAACACCAGCGGCTGGTACTTCATGCCGTTCTCGCGGAAGTAGTCCGCCAGCGTCTGCTCCGTGGTCGTGGCGGCCTGAAGGCAGATCTTCGTGCCATCGAGGTCCTTGGCGCTCTTCGCGTCGAGGGACTTTCTCACCAGGAAGCCCTGACCGTCGTAGTAATTGGTGCCGGCGAAGTTGACACCGAGGGCGGCGTCGCGGGTCAGAGTCCATGTCGTGTTACGTATCAGCACGTCGATCTCGCCCGACTGGAGGGCGGTGAAGCGCTCCTTGGCGGTCAGCGGCGTGAACTTGACCTTCGTCGCGTCACCGAAGATGGCGGCGGCAATGGCTCGGCAGGTATCGACGTCGAGCCCCGTCCAGTGGCCCTTCTCGTCCGCCTGCGAGAAGCCGGGCAGGCCGGTGCTGACACCGCACTGCACATAGCCGCGGTCCTTGACCGTCTTTAGGGTGGTGGCGGCCGACGCCGCGTTGGACGCCCCGATGCCCACCACCAGGGTGGTGGTGGCAAGTACGGAGGTGAGCCATTTCATTATCGGGTTCTCCCAGGAGCGGAAAAGGATGCCACGAGGTCGGGATCGGCGAACACGGTACCGGGGGCGCTGCGGTAGCCGGTGTGGCGACCCGCATGGGCGTACCGCGCCGTGCCCCCGCTGAGCGGCGCAGCTCACCGGTACGCTGACCGGGCCGTCAGTGCCATCGTCGCCGGTCGCCCCCCGGTCACGCGCTGTTATTGCCAGGCAGGTCAAGAGTAACACCATGTGCCAGAGCGCCTTTGCACTTCGCCGGCAGGACGTGGGCGCCAGGGCGTGAAAGGTCAATATGCAGTCTCTCTTCGAGCGCGGCCTTGCGTCCGATCGGGTTGGTAACCGTACTGCCTTCGAAACATCGTCTCCGCGATGGCGCTCCACGCCGTTCGCCGGTGGTCAGGAAGGCGGACGTCGTTCGTCCGGGTGCGGCTCACGGTCGGGAACCACCGGGTCGTACCCCTCGCCGCGCAACGCGGCGAGCACCTCGCGGGTGTGCTCCGGGCCGAGCGTCTCGAGCGTGGTCTCGACCTCGGTGGAGCGCAGCGAGAGGTCCGTGAAGGTCCGCTGGTGGGCGATCTGTATGACGTTGGCGTTGTGGGCCGCGAGCAGGCGGGTCAGATCCGCCAGCGCGCCGGGCACGTCGGGAATCCCGACGCGCACCCGGATGATGCGGCCCCCGCGCACCAGCCCGCGCTGAATCACCGACGACAGTGGCAGCAGGTCGATGTTGCCGCCGCACAGCGGCAACCCGACGCGGCGGCCGCGGAATCGTTCCGGGTCCGCGAGGATGGCCGCCAGGCCGGCGGCCCCGGCGCCTTCGACCACGGTCTTCTCGATCTCCAGCAGCATGAGGATCGCACGCTCGATATCCGGCTCGTCGACGAGGCGAATCTCTTCCACCAGCTCGCGGATCAGGGGCAGCGTGAGCCGTCCGGGCTGCTTCACCGCGATCCCCTCGGCGATCGTGGCCGGGCCGCAGCGAATAGGCTGGTTGTTGAGTGCCTGTTTCATCGACGGATAGCGTTGCGTCTGTACCCCGATCACGGAGATATCCGGACGAATCGCCTTGGCGGCCACGGCATTGCCGCCGATCAGCCCGCCACCGCCGATCGGGATGACCAGCGTGTCCAGATCCGGGAAGTCCTCCAGCATCTCCAGGGCCAGCGTGCCCTGACCGGCGATGACGTGCTCGTCGTCATAGGGATGGACGAATACGTAGCCGTGCTCCCGCTCCAGGCGATGGGCGAACTCGCCGGCCTCGGCGACGCCCTCCCCCTCCAGCCGGACGTCGGCGTCGAAGGCCCGCGTATTGCGCACCTTGACGTTCGGCGTATGGCGCGGCATGACGATGGTGGCGCGTATGCCGAGCCGCTGGGCGTGATAGGCCACCGCCTGTGCATGGTTGCCGGCTGACATGGCAATGACGCCCCGCTGGCGCTCCTCGGGCGATAGCGCGAGCAGCCGGTTCAGCGCACCGCGTTCCTTGAACGCCGCCGTGAACTGTTGGTTCTCGAACTTGAGGAAGAGCTCCGCGCCGGTGATCTCCGAGAGCGTGCGCGACATCACACACGGTGTGCGGACCACGTTGCCCTGGATGCTGCCGGCTGCCTGGCGGATATCTTCGATGGAAACGGTCATGGCGGCTCCGGGGGGTTACAGGCCGATGGGTCCGGTCCGGCGACTGGCCGTCAGGCGCGAACCCGCTGGCAGTCGTCGGGGAGCGTAGGCCTTCCGAACAGGTATCCCTGGCCGCGGGCGCAGCCCAGCGACTGGAGGAATGTCCGTTGCTCCCGGGTCTCGATGCCCTCCGCCACCACCGACAGAGACAGTGTCTCGGCGAGGCCGAGAATGGCCCGGGTGATGGAGACGTCGTCCGCGTCATGCGGCAGGTCACCGGTGAAGGACTTGTCCAGCTTCAGAGTATCGATGGGAAGCCGTTTCAGATAGGCGAGCGACGAGTACCCGGTTCCGAAATCGTCGATGGCGATCTCCACGCCCGCGTCCCTTAGCCGGGCCAGCGCTTCCGCCACTGGCGCCTGCGGATCCAGGAACAGCGATTCCGTGATCTCGATCGACAGGCGTTCGGGGCTGACGCCGGCCAGCGCGAGCTGCCCCAGAAAATCCTCCGCGAAACCGGGACGTGTCACCTGCGCGACCGCAACGTTGACCGCGATGCGGCCGAAATCGAGCCCCAGGTCGAGCCAGTATCGGGCCTGTCTGGCCGCTTCCCCGATTACCCATCGCCCCAGAGGAACGATCAGCCCGGAGTCCTCCGCCACGGGGATGAACGTCGCCGGCCTTACCAGCCCGTGCCCGGGCCGCTGCCATCGCAGCAGGGCCTCGAAGCCGGTGGTCCTGCCGGTTGCCAGGTCGATGACCGGCTGATAGACGAGGCGGAACTCCTGCTCCGCCAGCGCGTGGCGCAGGGCGGACACTAGGGCCACCCTTTGGAAGGCGCGTTCGCTGAGCGCCGGGGTGAAAAAGCGATAGGTGTTCTTGCCCGAGGCCTTGGCGGCATACATGGCCGCGTCCGCGCTCTGGATCAGAGTTTCCGGGTTGTCGCCGTCCCGCGGGAACAGGCTGATGCCGACGCTGGCGCTGATGTAGAGGTCGCGGTCGTTGACGTGGAACGAGTCGGTGAACGTATCCAGCAGGCGTTCCACCAGCGGCGCGATATCGTCCTCGCCCTCCATCCGCTCCATGAGCACGACGAACTCATCGCCGCCGATGCGCGCCAGCGTATCGTCGATACGCACGGTGTCCTGAAGCCGGGAGGCGACCCGGTGAAGCAGACGATCTCCCTCGGAGTGCCCGAGGCTGTCGTTGACGTCCTTGAAGCCATCCAGGTCCAGGAACAGGATCGCGACGTTGCCGTCATGGCGCCGCGCTAAGTCCAGCGCATGCGCCAGGCGGTCGTTCAGAAGCACACGGTTGGGAAGCTGCGTCAGCGGATCGTGGTGTGCCAGGTGCTCGAGCTGGGCCTCCGAGCGACGGATGGCGCTGATATCGGAAATCAACCCGACCATGTGCGACGGCTCCCCGGCGCGGGGCGCCGGCAGCTCGGTGAAGGTCGCCCAGGCGTGGAAGCGCTCCCCATCGCTGCGAAGCGCGCGCAGCTCACCCTGCCAGCGCCCCCTCTGCCCGATGGCGGCAAGCGCCCGGTCGGGGAAGTGCGGATCCTCGGGCAGAAGCGCTCGGAAGACGGAGCGGACGCCGAGCCTGTGTGCCGAGTAACCGGTGATCCGGTGGAAGGCGGGGTTGGCTTCCAGTATCCGGCCGTCCCGGTCGCTGACGACGATGCCTTCGCTGGCGTTGTCGAACACGGCCGACGCGCGCAGCAGGTGGGCCTCGCGACGCAGGCGCGCCAGCTCGGCGGCGGCGCGTTCGCCGAAGATGCTGAGCAGCACCCGGGCCTCGGTGCTGGCCTCCAGAGAGCGCCTGCCGGCGACGGCGAGCAGTCCCATGACCGTGCCATCGCGGTCGCTCAGTCGAATGCCGAGAAAGCTCTCGGCATGCACGCGGGCGAGCAGCGGGCAGGTCGGGTAGGTGTCGCGCACCCGGTGGGTGTAGGTGGCTTCACCCTGATCCAGTACCTCGGCGTTGGGTGTGCCGTCCAGGTCCATTGGCCCTTCCGTGACGATAGCGTCGTCGATGGCCAGGGCCATCGGCGCCATCCCTTCCTCCGAGAGTTGCGCGATATAGGCGCATTCGAGATCCATCGCGCGGGTGAGGTGCAGGACCAGCTCACGAAAGAAGCGTTCGCCGGTCTCCGCCGCCACCCCCGCGGCGACGTTCCGCCAGAGGCTTGCGTACCGCGCGCGCTCAGCATTCAGCAGTGCCTGGGTGACCTGATCGGCCAGCTCACCGGCAAAGCGCACCTCGTCGGGCCGCCACTGACGTGTCGGGCCGACGTGCTCGAGACACAGCACGCCATAGAGGTGCCCGTGCAGACGGACCGTGGCATCCAGCAGGGAGGTGATCCCGTGCGGCCTGAGATAGCTTTCCGCCAGCTCGGCGGTACGCGGGTCGTTGCAGGCGTCGTGGGCGTCGACCGCGCGCCCGCTGGTGATTGCGTCGATATAGGCCGGGCAGTCGGTCGCGTCGAGCGCGAGGCCCTCGGTCAAGCTGTCGGTGGCGGCATCATAGGCCAGGAGGCACGTCAGGCCGGCGCCGTCGCGGGAGACCCGCCAGACGTTGACGCGTCGTACCTGCAGCGCGTCCGAGGCCGCGCGCAGAATGGCGGCCAGCGCCCTGTCGAGCCGGCCCTCGGCGAGATCGCTGTCGGTCGCCAGGGCGAGCAGCGAGGCCTGCTGGGCCGTGAAACGCTGCAGTGCACCCTGCTCTGCGAGACGTCCCGCCTCCCGCGCGCCAACGGGCTGAACCAGGGTCATTCGCAATGGAGCACCGTCGATGCTCAGATCGTTGGAGGTGATCTCCACCTCGAAGACGCTGCCGTCGCGCCGCAGGTGGCGCCAGATACCCGCATACCGAACGCCGGCGCCGCGGTTGACCATCCGTCTCAGTGCCGGCCGGTCCTCGGGTGGACGAATGTCCGCGATGGTAAGGGCGGTGAACTCGTCGAAGCCGTATCCGTACTCTGCGATGGCCGCCGGGTTGACGTCCCTGATGGCCAGCGACTCCGGATCGTAGACGATCATCGGGTGGGGGGTCGCTGCGAAGAGCTCGCGGTAGCGCGCGGTGTTGTCCATGCAGTATCGGGTCCGGTCGGCCGCGGATCTCACCGGATGGTACCGGTATCGAGCGGTACGCGCAGCGCGCGCATCTCAAAGCCGGGTCGGTGTCGCGGGGCGGGCAAAAAAAGACCGGCCCCGGAGCAGGGCCGGTCGGTCACCCTGAAGGTGTCGGCACGACGGTCACCGCAGAGTCTGCGCGGGTCTATAAAAGGGAATTCAATCAATCAGTTAAAAACTGAGACAAAGCGGAGGGTCGGCGTCATGCACCGGCATCGGGTGGGGCCCGGGTCGACTACTGAGCGTGCTGCTCCTGCCAGCGCTTGTAGTTTCGCCACTTGCGCCAATCCTGGAACTCGCGATAGGCCTCGGTACCCTTGGCCGTGCGTTTCCATCGGAGGAATGCCTGATAGTCGCGGAACTCCCGGTATTCGGCGGTATCGGCGGGCGCCGGCGAGGCGTCCCCGGAAGCGGCGTCCTTCGAGCGCTCGGAATGGTCATCTGCGGTATCGTTGGTCCGCTCTCCGGCCTCGGAGGGCGTCTGCTGCCCGTCCTTCTCGTCGGAATAGATGACGAAGGCCCCGTCCTGGCCGCTCAACATGCCCGGACCCTCCGGGATATCGTTGGACGACTCCCCCCCCGCATAGTGCTGGTTCATGATCCCACAGCCGCTGAGCACGGTAGCCAGGGCGAGGGACAGCGCGAGGGTTCGGGTCATCGGGACGGGGCCTCCATTCAACACCGTGGTGGATGGTAACCGATCAGAACTTGATGCGGGTACCGGTGGTCACGACCTTGATGTCGTCATAGCTCTGGTTCGGCCCGTCGAGCTTGTGCACCTTCGCGGCGGCGAAGAGCTCGGCCCAGCCCACCGGCTTGTAGACATAGCCGATTCGGTACATATCGGCCTTGTAGCCGTCACCGAAGCGGTCCTTGCTGCGGCCGTAGTCGATGGCGACGGCGTTCTTGCCGAACTTGTAGCCGATCTTCACGTCCCAGAACTTGGCGTCGGGGCTCGAGGTATCGTCCGACTTGGTCGTGTAGGTGACCGTGCCGTTCAGGCCGGTGTTGCTGAGATAGGAGGCGGAGCCACCGGTGGTCACGACATTGCCCTTGTCGGCCTGGGGCGATGCCGGAGACGGATTGTTGGACCCCGTGTCCTTGTTGGAGTAGCCGAGCCCGATCATGTACTTGCCGCCGGGCACGTCACTGCCGATGCGGGCGGCGAGCTCGGTGACCGGGCTGTTGTCCTTGTCGCCGTAGCTCGCCGACAGGACGGCCGGGCCGAACGCCGGCGTATCGTAGCGCAGGCGGTCGTAGCGGCTCTCGAAGTCGTTGTTGTTGTAGACGTCGCCGATGGAAATGCCGCTGTCGGTGCCGTTGTTCTGGAAGGTCAGGCCACCGCCGACGCTGTCGGCGTGCACGTAGCTGACCACGGAGGTGCCGGAGAGGTCGACCTCGGCGTTGCCGTTGGCGGCGCCGTCGCCCTGACCAATGCTGACCTTGCCGAACAGGCCCTTGAAGTAGGCCTCCATCTTGCGCTCGTGCAGCGTCGGCGAGGAACCCGCGGTCAGGTTGTCGAACGAAACGGCGTTGGACGGGTTGGACTGATACTCGGTCTCGAACACCGTGCCCGCCTTCACCGTGTCGGTCACGTCGCCTTCCGCGGTGAAGCGGAAGCGCGTGCTGCTGTTGCTGTTGTCGACGTTGAAGACCTTGGACTGGTCCCCGTTGTTGCCGTACATGAGGGCGCGGTCGATCTGACCGGATACCTTGGCCGACAGGGCGAAGGCCTGGCCGCTCGCCACGACCGCGGCTGCTGCGCCGAGGGCGAGAAGGGCGTTCTTCGAGTGACCGTTGTGCTCACGCCGATTGAAAGTCATTGCGCTGCGTCTCCTTTGTCTGACGACTGGGTCGTGCAATCTCGTCCTGCAGGTACTGCGCAAGGCCCGCCTCCCCCGGGGTGGCGTGTGTTGCCAAGCGGGTCGGAGATTACTGGGGGCGGCGTATGCAGACAACGGAGTTGGAGCACGCTTAACCAAAAATTCATGGAGCGTTGTGCAAATACAACAGATCGCACGGCTATTGCGGCTCTGTAGCGGGCGAGCTACACCCAAGCGGATGCCCGTGAGTGATGACGTCGCCCGGGGGACTCGCCGGGGGAGAGGTGGCTGTCAGTGTCCGGCCGTCTGTAGGCGCTCGCGCGCCAGCTCGTCGGCGAGCTGCGCCGACGGACGGCCGGTTGCGCGTACGCGTCGGAAGATCTCCGTCAGGGTGTTGCCGATATCCTCGATGCGTCGCTGTACGAGCTGGGCATCGTAGCCGCCGTATTCGACGCCCACATCGATCACGCCGCCGGCGTTGATGACGTAGTCCGGCGCGTAGAGGATGCCCCGGTCGGCAAGTGCCAGCCCGTGGCGGGGCTCCGCCAACTGGTTGTTCGCGGCGCCGGCCACGATCCGCGCGCGCAGACGGGGGAGGGAGTCGTCATTGATAATGGCGCCCAGCGCACAGGGGGCGAGCACGTCCACGTCCGCCGCCAGTATGGTGTTTTCGGGTGCAACGGTGGCACCGATCTCGTACGCGAGGACGTTGCCCGCCAGCTCGCGGACGAGATCGGACACGGTAACGAGCGCCCCAGCCTCC
>Ga0102944_1001177_pt1 | contig 17989 bp, 16 predicted proteins | sample SalPonD_shore_MG_FD_78172 | JGI IMG/M metagenome (GOLD analysis project Ga0102944, IMG submission 78172) | Salt pond soil microbial communities from South San Francisco under conditions of wetland restoration - Salt Pond MetaG... | ecosystem: Environmental > Aquatic > Marine > Intertidal zone >...
GTACACCGCAACCAGGGTGGTGGTCATGGCGATAATGGGCACACCCAGTTCCCGGGCACCGAGAATGGCGGCATGAAAACGCGTCTCACCCAGCTCGATGTGCCGGTGGATGTTTTCCACCACCACGATGGCGTCATCCACCACCAGTCCGATGGCGAGCACCATGGCCAGCAGGGTCAGCAGATTGATGGAGAAACCCATAAGCAGCATCAGGAAGGCCCCGCCGATCATGGACAAGGGCACGGCCACGGCCGGGATCACCGCCGCCCGCAGCGAGCCCAGGGTCAGGAAGATCACCGCCAGTACGATCAGGATCGCCTCGGACAGCGTTGTGAACACCTCATTGATGGATTCCTGGATGAAGGTGCTGGCATCGTAGGGCACGAACACCTTGAGGCCGGCCGGCAGCTGCGAACTGATATCGGGCAGCGAGTCGTGTATCCGTTGCGCCACGGTGAGCGGGTTGGCGCCGGGCGCCTGCTCGATGGCGATGAAGATGGCGGGGTGACCGTTGTACCAGGTCTCGGTGTCGTAGTTCTCGGAGCCCAGTTCGGTTTTGGCGATATCGCTGATGCGCACCAGGGTGCCGTGATCCTGGCGCACCACCAGGTTGCGGAAATCCTTTTCTTCGCTGACGTCGGTAGTCGCGGTCAGATCCATGGCCACGTACTTGCCCTTGGTCTGGCCGACGCCGGCCTGGTAATTGTTCTTGCGCAGGACGTTGCGCACGTCATCCGCGGTCACGCCCAGGGCGGCCATGCGTTTCGGATTCAGCCAGATGCGCATGGCGAACTGCTTGTCCACGGCCAGCTGTGCCTTGGCGACGCCCGGGAGGGCCTGCAGCTTGGGCTGCACCACGCGCATCAGGTAATCGCTGATCTGCGCCAGGGACATGTCGCCGCCGTAAAAAGCCAGATACATCAACGATATGGATTGACCGGTCGTTGAGTCTATGACCGGATCCTCGACCTCGGCCGGAAGGACGTTACGCTGGCTGGCCACCTTGGCCTGGATCTCCGAAACCGCATCGTTGGGATCGTAGTTGAGCTGCATGTGGGCTTCGATAACGGAGCGGCCGCGGGTGCTGGTGGAAGAGATGTAGTCGATGCCGTTCGCTTGGGATATGGCCTGTTGCAGCGGTGTGGTCACGAAGCCCTTGACCAGTTCGCTGTCGGCACCGGGGTAAGCGGTACTGACGGTTACCACCGTGTTTTTCATCTCCGGGTATTCACGCACTTCCAGCGACGTGATAGCACGTAGACCCAGCACCAGGATCATGAGGCTGATGACGCTGGCCAGCACCGGCCGGCGGATGAAAATGTCCGTAAACTTCATTGCGACGTCAGGGAGGACTCGAGCTTGACGGAATTGTCGATCTTCACCGGCGCGCCGTTACGCAATTTCAGCTGTCCGGCGGTGACGACTTCCTGTCCGTCCTTCAGGCCCTTGACGATCTCCACGCGATCGCCCCGGACCTCGCCGGTCTGGACCTGAATCCGCTCCGCCACCTTGCTGCCGTTCTTGTCCTGCACCACGAAGACGGAATCGCCGTAGGGTGCGTAGGTGATGGCCGAGCGCGGCACGGTGAGGATATTCTGGCGCGTCGGCAGGTGCGTGTGGACCTCGGCGAACATGCCCGGCCGCAGGGCATGATCCGGGTTCTTCAGGGTGGCACGGATGCGCACGTTGCGCGTGCCCGGATCGATGCCCGGGTTGATGGCGCTGATCGCACCGTCAAAGCTGCGGTCGGGAAAGGTCTTGACGCTGATGGTCACGGTCTGCCCCGTCGAGATCTTGCCGAGTTGCTGTTCCGGCAGGGAATAATCGACGTAAATGGGATCCAGCGACTGCAGGGGCACGATGCCCGATCCGGGCGAAAGATATTCGCCGACGTCCACCTTGCGGATGCCGAGCAGGCCGTCGAACGGCGCCTTGATCGCCTTCTTGCGCACGCGTTCCAGCTGGTACTGCACCTGCGCCTTGGCATTGTCCAGGTTCGCCGCCGCTTCATCGTAATCGGCCTGGGACACGGCTTTCTTCTTGATCAGGTCGCTGGCACGGCGGAAGCGCACCTCCGCCAGGCGCTGTTCCGCGCGGGCGCCGTCAAGCTGGGCGCGATCGACGCTGTCGTCCATCTGCAGCAGCACATCGCCTTTCTTCACCTGCTGGCCGGACTTGAACAGGATTTTCTCCACCTGGCCCTCGACTTCATTGGTGACGTCGATGCCCTCGGACGCCACCAGGCTGCCCACCGAAGACAGGTATGGCGTCCAGCTTTCGCTTTTCACCACGGTGGTGGCAATGGTGACAGGCGGCGGTCCCCCGGACTGCATGGCCTGGAACGCGGCAAACTGTTGCATCTTCCAGTAGAAAATACCGCCGAAGACCAGCGCCACGGCGGCCAGCATAATAATGAAACGTTTTATCATGAACGGGATCCGTTTGTTATTGACAGGCCCTGTCGGCGTGAAACCGTGCCGGGTGTTGCATCATCCGTTGTCTGCGTGTGTGGGGATGCCCTGCGAAGTCGGGTAACCTGTTTGATTAACTTTCCTGATGCGACTATTTTCTCATTTTTTGCCCCGATATCAATGTATAAGAACGGACTGCCGGGGGGCGGCGGCGTGACGCGATCCCGGAAGGGGTGGCGGATGTGCGCGACGCGTTAAACCGGTCGCGATCAGTATACGAACAGCCACACGGCCAGCAGACCCCCCGCGGCGCTGGCCAGGAGGGGCAGGCCCGCACGTACGGCCAGTTGCCGTCCGCCGATAACCGCGGCCAGTCCGGCCTTGACCACGCTGTTCACGGCTGCGGCGATGACGATACCGGCCACCGTCACATGCAGGGTCAGATCGCTGCCGCTCATGCGCGACAGGGACAGGGTGATGGCGTCCACGTCGGACACCCCGGAGACGGCGGCGAGCATCAGCACACTGCCCTCGCCCAGCCAGGTGTTCAGCGCCTTGCTCAGGAGCATGACCACCGCCAGCAGCGCGCCGAAACTGAGCGCCGGGATCAGTTCCAGGGGGTTCTGCAACGGCGCCGATTCCTCGTGCTGAATATCCTTCTGTTGCCGCCAGAACCACAGTGCCGGCAGATACACCAGTACCGCCATGATCAGCCCCGGCAGCAGCAGCGGCCGGAACAGCGAGCGGTTGATCACGCTGGCCACCAGCAGCATGCGCGGCACCATGGTGCCGCAGGCCAGCAGGATCCCCGTGGCCAGCGGCGTCACCAGTTGCGGATCGCGGCGCGCCATGCGGGAAAAATGCAGGGTCAGTGCCGTGGACGAGGCCAGGCCGCTGAACAGGCCGGTAAACACGGTTCCCTTGCCGGGACCGCCGATGCGGATGGCGAAATAGCCGACGAAGGAGATCAGGGCGATGAGGACCACCATCCACCACAGGGTGTAGGGGTTCAGGGCCTGCCAGGGACCGAAGCCCCGATCCGGCAGCACCGGCAGCAGCACCACGGAGATGAGCAGCAGCTTGATACCGGCGCGCAGTTCCGTGATGTCGATGGCGCCGATCCAGCGGTGCATCTGCGGCTTGTAGCTGAGCACCAGCATGGTCAGTACCGTCGCGGCCGCCGCCACGCCCACCTGGCCGCGGCCGGCCAGGGCGCCGAAGACAAAGGTCAACAGGCCGGCGATGAGGCTGGTGATGCCGATGTCACCGCGGCGCTGCAGGGTGACGATATAGACCGCGACCAGGATCCCGGCCAGGGCGACAAAGCCCAGGGTCAGGACCAGCATCCCGGCCTCGCCGGAGAGCAGCGCCAGTACCCCGCCGAGCAGCCCGATCAGGGCGTAGGTGCGCACCCCGGCAATGCGCGTGCCCTCCTCTGCCTGCCGTTCCCGCCAGCCGCGCTCGACGCCGATGAGCAGGCCCAGGACCAGGGCAACGCCGAGATGGTAAAACACCTGTTGTTCGCTACTCATTCCGGTTATTTCACTCCCGTGGTGCCGCCGGACGGGTGGCGCTGCGCCCGGGATCGGGACACGGGCGCGTTGCAGGCGGACGTTTATTGCGATGCAACATATTGCTAGAATAGAATATACGTCATTATCGGCCCAAGCAGCGGGCAAACAAAGGAGTCCCCGGCGGTGAGCGTCCTCAATCTCGAGCACCTGCTGAAACCTGCCTCCGTCGCCCTCATCGGCGCGTCGGAGACGGCCGGTTCGCTGGGTACCGTGGTCATGAAGAACCTGCTCGAGGGCCATTTCAACGGCCCCATCTGGCCGGTGAATCCCAAGTACAGCCAGGTACGGGGGGTGGATTGCGTCGCCGAGGTCAAGCTGCTGCCGGCGGCGCCGGACCTGGCCGTGATCTGTACTCCCCCCGCCACCGTGCCCGGCATTATTAGCGAACTCGGCGCGGCGGGCACCCGCGCCGCGGTGATCCTCAGCGCCGGTTTCCGCGAGCGCTTCGACGGCCGGACGCTGGAACAGGCGGTGCTGGATGCGGCGCAGCCCCACGGCCTGCGTATCCTCGGTCCCAACTGCGTGGGCCTGCAGCTCCCCAACCTGGGGTTGAACGCCAGTTTCGCCCACCGCGACTCCCTGCCCGGCAAGCTGGCCATGATCTCCCAGTCCGGGGCGCTGTGCACCACCATTATCGACTGGGCGCGTTCGCGCGGCATCGGCTTTTCCCATTTCATTTCCCTGGGCAACGCCGCGGACGTGGATTTCGGCGACCTGCTGGATTACCTGGGCAGCGACGCCGCCACCCAGGGCATCCTGCTGTACATGGAATCCATCAAGGAAGCGCGCAAGTTCATGTCCGCCGCCCGCGCCACGGCACGCAACAAACCGGTTATCGTCATCAAGTCCGGGCGCGTGCAGGAAGGCGCCCGCGCGGCCAGCTCCCACACCGGCGCCCTGGCCGGCAGCGATGAAGTGTTCGACATGGCCATACGCCGCGCCGGCATGCTGCGCGTGCATTCCATCGATGAACTGTTCAGCGCGGTGGAAACCCTGGCCCGGGCACGCCGGGTGTACGGCGATCGCCTCGTCATCCTCACCAACGGCGGCGGTCCCGGCGTGCTGGCCACCGATGCCCTGGTCCGGGGCGGCGGCCGTCTCGCCGAGCTCGGTGAAGACACCCTGGCGGCACTGGACGGGGTTTTACCGGCCAACTGGTCGCGGGCCAATCCCGTCGACATCATCGGTGACGCGGACGCGGAACGTTACCGCGATGCCTTCCGCATCCTGCACGACGACAAGGGCTACGATGCCGTTCTGGTCATGCTGGTACCGACGGCGATGGTGGACAATGCCGACGTCGCCCGCGTGATTGCCGATGAAATCCCGAAGGCGCGCAAACCGGTGCTGACCTGCTGGATGGGCGCGGAAGCGGTGGAGGAAGCGCGCAGTCATTTCGAGACCGAGGGCGTACCCAGTTATACCACGCCCGAATCGGCTATCGATGCCTTCCTGCAGATGGTGCAGTACGAACAGAACCAGGAGGCCCTGATGGAAACGCCGGCATCCGTTTCCAGCGACTTCACTCCGGATCGGGAACGCGTGCACGGCCTCGTCGCGAACGCCCTGGACAGCGGGCGCGGCATGCTCACCGAGCCCGAAGCCAAGGACGTGCTGCGCGCCTACGGCATCCCCGCCGTGGATACCCACACCGCCGCCGACGTGGACGAGGCGGTGCGCATTGCCGGGGAAATCGGCTATCCTGTCGCCCTCAAGATCCTGTCGGCCGATATCAGCCACAAGTCCGACGTGGGCGGCGTGCTGCTGGACATCGAATCCGAACAGCTGTTGCGTTATGCCGCCGAGGGCATGCTCGCGCGCGTCCAGCGGCAGCAGCCCGGCGCGCAGATACAGGGCTTCACCGTGCAGAGCATGGTCAGCCGGCCCGGCGCCTATGAACTCATCATCGGCGCCGCCACCGATCCCATCTTCGGGCCGGTCATGCTGTTCGGGCGCGGGGGCACGGCGGTGGAAGTCATCGGCGACAAGGCGGTATCCCTGCCGCCGCTGAACATGGCCCTGGCCGAGGATCTGCTGCAGCGGACGGACATCTACCGCGAGCTGCGCGGCTACCGTGACCGGCCCGCCGCCAGTCTCGACGCCGTCAGGCTGACCCTGCTCAAGGTCTCGCAGCTCATCATCGACCATCCCGAGATTCAGGAGGTGGACATCAACCCGCTGTTCGCCGACGCCAAGGGGGTGCTGGCGCTGGATGCGCGCATCGCCGTGGCGGCGGCCGCGCAGGCGGGTACAAAGCGGCTGGCCATACGCCCCTACCCGGCGGAACTCGAGGAGGAACTGGTGCTGGACAGCGGCGAACGCCTCCTCCTGCGTCCCATCCGTCCCGAGGACGAACCGGCGCACCACGATCTGCTGCAGCGTCTCACGAAAAAGGACGTGTATTTCCGTTTCTTCCGCGCCATCAACGATTTCGATCACCGGCAGCTGGCGCGTTACACCCAGATCGATTACGACCGGGAGATGGCCTTCATCGCCACCACCGGCGGCGAGCAGCCGGAAACCCTGGGCGTGGTGCGCGCCGTCTCCGACGCCGACAACAACACCGCGGAGTTCGCCATCGTCATCCGCAGCGATCGCCAGGGCATCGGCCTGGGCCACCGCCTCATGGAGAAAATGATCGACTATTGCCGCGCCCGCGGCATTCGCCGCATGGTCGGCGAGACCCTGAGCGAGAACCGGGGCATGATCAAACTGGCCCGCAGTTGCGGCTTCGATACCGCCTATCACGACGGCCAGTACGTGGGCCTGAATCTGGAGCTGGACCAGGGCTCCCGGTCCGACGCCACGCCGGGGTAGCCGCGCGGCTCAGCGTTCCCGGGAATGCCGGACCGGCTTGATGTCGATCACCGGCGTGCCGTCCACCACTTCCAGCGGGGCGACGTGCAGTCGCGCCGGTTTCACCACTTTCAGCACCGTGACCCGGTGCATCCCTACCGGATTGGGCCGGGCCGGCGAGCGCGTGGCAAACACCCCGCTGAGCGGCTGCTGCGGATCGCCGTGAAGATGCACCTGCAGCACGCCGCGATCGGCCAGGTGCAGCCAGGTAAAGAGCAGTACCTCGCTGCCGGCGCGGATGCCGTCCAGGCCGTCGGCGCAGGCGGGATCCAGTTCCAGCCATGCCTCGGGCGCGTCTTCCTCGCCCTGGCGGGGGCAGTCTTCCAGGCGCTTGAGCGGCGAGCGCACCGTGCCGATGATCCGCACCTGGTACCCTGTTTCCTGTTCCGATCCCGTCATGCGTTCGTCAGCCGGCGTGATTGCGCCGATGCCCCGCGTCGTCGCCGGCCCGCATCTTCTCACGCAACAACTCGAGGTTGCTGCGCGCGGAGGACTGGAACCGGTCCAGGGCGAGCGCCCGTTCGTAGGCGAATTCCGCCGCCTCCGGATCACCGCGGCGCGCATAGACCACGCCCAGGTTGGACCAGACAAACGCCACCTCCGGATCGGCGAGCAGCGCCTTCTTCAGGTACTGCAGTGCCGTTTCGCGATGGCCGGCGGCAAGCCGCTGCATGGCGAGATTGTTGTAGTAATGTGCCAGGGCGCGCCGATCCGGAATGATCCGGGCCGCGCTGAAATCCTGCCGGGGCCAGGCCCTGTAATCGAGAACGTAACGGGCGGGCGGCCAGCCCCGGCCGATGGCTCCGGACACATTGATGTGCTGCTCGATCATGTAAATATCGTCACCGCCGGTGGCGACTTCGCGGCGCCGGACCCGCCGCGTGACCTCCTGGTACACCGCATCGATGCCCAGGTAGCGGACCGCGGCCACGAAGAAGTTCGCCAGAGCCAGGCAATTGCCGCCGGCATGCCGGAAGGTTGCCTCCGCGCCCAGTGTCAGATCCTCGTCAAAATGGAAATTCAGGCCGTTCTGCGCGAAAACGGCCCGGCGCAGGGCGCGCAGTTTCTCGTAAGTATCGGGAATATCCCGCGTGCGGCTGTCGATAAACCGGCGGGCATCGCTGTCCAGGGCCAGGACGTCGGTATCCCTGAGGGCGTGCGGATCCAGGGACGACGTATGTTCCAGTCCTGCCAGCGTATCGAGAAGATCGTGATGCCGTAAGGCGCTGTTCGCGCAGCCGGCATTCAACAGCAGCGCCAGCAGGCTGCACAGGACGACAGCACGGTCTCCGGTCTTGCGAATCAAAACTCTAATGCTGCTACGGACCGCCATGACTGTTCCCGAATCATTCTCTGCACCGGCCACGGAGGCTTCAGGACGGATTCACTATGGATTATAGTCCTTCCAGTGATCGACGGCAGCGAGAGATTTTCCGGCGATCTTCCGTATCGGATCAAAAACATGTTCACACCCGGCAGCCACGCTACACGGAAGGAATACGAAGCCCTGGCGCACGTCTACGACCGGCGCTGGGCCGCCTATGTCGCGGCCTCCAACCGCGCGACCCTGCAGCGCTGCCCGCCGCCGGCCGGCGCGCGGGTGCTGGATATCGCCTGCGGCACGGGCGCACTGCTGGTGGCCCTCGCCGACGCTTATCCGCAGGTACTGACGACCGGCGTGGATTTGTCCGGACCCATGCTGCACGCCGCCATGGCCAAGCCGGGTCTGGCCGGCCGCCTGGCCTGTGCCGATGCCCACGCCCTGCCCTTCGCCGCCGGCACCTTCGATATCGTCTATTCCGTCAGCGCCCTGCACTATCTGCCCGATCCCGGGCTGGCCCTGCGCGAGGCGCGCCGCAGCCTTGCCCCCGGCGGGCGCCTGGTCATCACGGACTGGTGTTACGATTACCCCGGCTGCCGCTTCATGGCCTGGCTGCTGCCGCGGCTGGGCCGGGCGCATGTGAAGACCTATGCGCCGGGGGAACTCCGATCGCTGCTGGAGGCAGCGGGCCTGGTCGTGGAGAAGCTGGATACCTACAAGATCACCCGTTTCTGGGGACTGATGACGGCGGTGGCCGTGAATTGAAAAGCCGGCGGCGGCTGCCCCGCCGGATCATTCAGCGCCCGGCATCAGCTTCCTTCTTCATGATGATGGGCGTGACCGGCGTGGTGAGAATGCGTGCCGTCCTCCTCCATGGCGCGCATCATCGCCGGGCCGCCGCTGCTGCGATAGCGCAGGTACAACCAGCCGGCAAGCAGCAGGGCCAGAATATTAAGCACTGTCGTGTAATTCAGTGAAAACGCGGCGCGGCCGACATCGGCGCTGCGTGCGGCGGGGATCCAGCCGCAGGCGCCGAACAGCCATTCCACGGCCAGGGCGGCAATCACCATGGTCGCGTAGAACGTGGCAAACAGGAACAGGCTCATTCTCCAGCCGTAGTATTTCCGGTAAATGTTCAGGATAGGCAGGATGATGAGATCGCCGAAGATGAAGGCGACCACGCCGCCGAAACTGATACCGCCGTTCCACAGGACCGCGGCCAGCGGCACGTTGCCGATAGAACAGGTGAAGGAGGCGATGGCGATCAGCGGGCCGATGACGGGCCCCCAGAATTTCGACAGCAGGGGATCGCCGCTGAGAAACGCCGCGTGCCAGAAACTGTCCGGCACCAGCGCGCCCAGGGTACCTGAAATGATCAGGCCCACGGCAATGTCCTTCCACAGCATGGACCAGTTCATGACGAAGTAGTGACTGACGGCGGTCCAGCCGTCGGACGAGGTCAGCCGCTCACGCCAACTGCCCTGTTTGCCCATGGTTGCCATGCCGGCGTGGCCTTCCATTTTTCCCTGCAGGCCTTTATCCGCCTGGCGCCGTGCCGCCTCGATCCGCTGCGGGCGCAGCAGCAGCCGGAACAGCAGCACCAGCAGTGCGATCATGATCGGCCCGCCGATGAACTCGGCGGCGCCGAAACTCCAGCCCATCAGCACCACCAGCAGCACGCCCAGCTCGATGACCAGGTTGGTGGAGGCGAACTGGAAGGCCATGGCCGCGGTGAAATCCCCGCCCTTGCGGAAGATGGAACGGGCAATGGCCACCGCCGCGTAGGAACAGGAGGACGAGGCCGCACCGAGCAGGGATGCGCGGGTGATGGACGGCAGGGAGTCGTCCGGCATCAGCTTCTGCAGTTCGGCCTTGGAGACCAGGACGTCAACCAGGGCCGACAGGGTGAAACCCAGGATCAGGCCCCAGAGGATCTCCCAGCCCATGGCCGCGGCCATGTACAGGGCGCGGCCGGCAGCAGTAAAAATCGCTGTCATCAGGCATTCTCTCCTTCAAGCCCGGAGATATGGAACCCGACGATCGCAACCAGCGGCGCCGCTGCCGCGTGAGCAGGGGTAATCGCCTGAGCCGGGCTCACCCTTGTCCCGGCAAATTGAACTTCGCGTCCAGACTCAGTTTGCCGGCGCCCCAGGCGGACAGAATCAGGAAACCGCCGGCCATGTTGATATTCTTCATGAAATTGATCATCTGTCCCTGATTGCCGGGGTGGAAATGCACCAGAACGGCCGTCGCAATGCAGAACGCGGCCAGCGCCAGTGCCGTCCAGCGGGTGAGGAATCCCAGCACCAGTGCGACAGCGCCGCCAAGTTCGAGCAGGATGGTGGGCGCAACCAGCAAGGCGGGTATGCCCAGGTGCTGGAAGTATTGTTCCGTACCCGAGAAGCCGGTCAGCTTGCCCCAACCGGCCACGACGAAGACGTAAGCCATCAGTACCCGTCCAACCATAATCGCGGAATCCTTCATGTCCATTCCCCCGTGATTTGCTGAGTGCAGGATTGGTTATCACGTGCCGGGTCGATCGTCAAGGCAGAGAGGTCGATCAAGCGCGAAGTCGCCGGAACAGGATACAAGGCGATTACTGCTGGAGTTGAATTCTCGCGATGTACTGTTCATGTTTTTCGGAGTTGTGTGCGCCGCGGGCGGCTTGGCGCTTGATCCGCCTTGTTCACATTACTCCAGCTTGTGTTTCAGGATGTACTGGTACTCGCGTATATGCTGGACATAGCGCACCGGCTCCGTGCCCCTGGCGTAGCCGTGCTTCAGCCTTCTGTAGTAGCGTTTTTCCGTTAACAGCGGCAACACCTGCTTGATGTCGCCCCAGCGGTGCGGATTCAGGTCCTTTTCTTCGGCCAGTTTCTGCGCATCGCGCAGGTGGCCGCGGCCGACGTTGTACGCCGCCAGGGCGAGCCAGGTGCGGTCCGGGTCGGTTACGTTCCCGTTAAACTGCCGCTTCAGCCTGGCGAGGTAGCGGGCGCCGCCAAAGATGCTCTGCCTGGCGTTGAGGCGGTTGTTGACGCCCATGGCGTGGGCCGTGTCCAGGGTCAGCATCATCATGCCCCTGACGCCGGTGGGACTGCGGGCATTGGCGCGCCAGTGCGATTCCTGGTAGGCCTGGGCGGACAGGAGCAGGTACGGCAGGTCGTATTTGTCCGCCGCTTCCCGGAAATAATGCTTGTAGCGCGGGAAGCGCCTGTCGACGCGCCGTATGAAACGGCGCGTGTCAACGTAGTCGAAAACCTGGAAGAACCCGTAATATTTCTCCTGCAGATGTGCCAGTCTGCCGTCCTCGCTGAAAGGCCCGAACCAGTCCTGTACGGCCTGCTGCAGATCGCCCCGTTGCGACGACATCATCCAGCCCAGCGACTGGGAACGGCTGAGGTTGAAAGGCGCAATCAGTTCGGGAAAATAGCGCCGGTTGAGATCGACAATATTGGAATCGGCCACGGTACAATCCACGTCCCTTTTCCATACCTGGTACAGCAGTTCCTCCGTGGACTGCGTGGCTGTTTCGGTCCAGGACAGTTTCGGGTTTTCGCGCTGCAACTGCTTGAGACGTTCCGTGTAACTACTGTCGGCGATCACTTTCAGCCGGATACCGGTGAGTTCCTTGACGGATTCGGGCTGCACGTTGTCGCGCCGGCACACGACCTGCTGCGTTACGTCCTGGTAGGCGGGGCCGAAGAGAAAATCCTGACGGCGCTTGTCGGTGATGGTCAACCCGGCGGCGGCCATATCCCCCTCACCCTTTTCAATGCCGTCGATGATTTCCTTGATGGAATCCTTGACCTTGAATTCAACCTTAAGGCCCAGGGAGGACGCGAAGGCTTCGACCATGTCGTGTTCGGGTCCGGCGGGTTCACCGTCCCGGCCGATATACCATGTGGTCGGAGCGTTGCGGGTCAGGACGACAAGCTTGCCCGACGCACGGATCTGGTCGAGGGATCGCGTGGGCTGCTGGTCCTCGTTGGACGGTGAGCACCCGGCGACGCCGGCAACCACAGCAAACGCAATCAATCCCCTGACAAGCTTTCGCGATCTGATACACACGTTATTTCAAGCATAGCAGATCGCCTGCTGGCGGGTGCGGCAATACCGGCATGCGGGACTGTGACGGTTTACACTATACTTGTACAGACCGGCGGGCGCGCCCGCAAACCGGGGGAATTCCATGCGGGAATCCGTCACGAAATACATCCTGCTGCTGACCGTTCCGGCCATCCTGGCCGACCTGCTGCTGCACCGCTTCATCGAAGGCTGGCCGGCGGCGCTGCCCGGGCCCCTGCCCGCGATCTGGTCGGGTTACATCGCTGTCAGCCGCGTCGTCCTGGCCCTGTGGATCCTGTACTGGCTGATCCTGTTAATCTACTACAGCGCCGTCGATCATCTCGGCAGGAAGCGCCATCGCATCACGCTGAACGAGGACGGCGAATACGTGCTTACCGATTACCAGAAAAGGATGCTTGAGGAAAAAGGCACATTCGAACTCGGACTGCGCTTCAACAGCGCCAACCGGGGTATCGTGGAAATCCGGGATGACGGGCGCATCATCACCTTCGCGGCAAGCACGGACGATGCGGAAACCATCGACCGGGAAATCAGGGATTATTTCGGCAAGCACCTGGACCGCGAGGTCACGGTGGCGCCGCACAGCCGCTGGCAGCGGTCGATTACCCTGGGATAAAGCCGGCCATATCGGCCTGCTTCCCCGATCTGCGGGAACGGCACGGCAGCATTACGAAGCGCGACGTTCCACCGCCTGGCTTCTTTCTCCGGATGCGGGAAGGATCAGGTGAAACACGGCTCCCCCGTCATCGCCGTTTTCCGCCCACAGCTCGCCGCCGTGCGCCTGTGTTATGGTCTGGCTGACAAACAGACTCATGCCGAGTCCGCCTTCCTTGGTTGTGTACAACGGCCTGAAAAGGTTTTCCAGCGCCCCGGCATCAATCCCCGGACCGTCGTCGGAGATAATGATATGCACGGTGTCGTCGTGACCGGGACGAGCGCGGATTCGTGCGGAACCGCGGGAGATTCCGGCCTCGCTCATTGCCTCCAGTGCATTACGAAGCAGGTTGACGATGACATGCTCAATCTGCACACGGTCGCACATGACGCGATCAATCTCTTCGGAAACATCCATGCCTATGGCGTAACCGCGGTCACGGGATTCCGCTTCCAGGAGCCTGACGGCCGAGTGAATAATGTCCCCGATATCCGCATTTTCCGGTCCCGGGCTGTCGCGTTTCAATATTTCGCGAAACCGGCAAACCGCCTCAACCGCACGCTGATTTTGCGCGGCGGCTTTTTGTACGGTATTGATGACGAGATCGTGATCAACATTCCCCTGCCGCAGCAAGTGCATGGCCGCGTCGGTATAAATGGTGGCGGCGGTCAGCGGCTGGCTGAGTTCGTGGGCAATCCCCGAAGCAAGGATCCCCGTGAGCTGATCGCGCTCGAGCCCTATACGATACTTCAGGTCTTCGGCACCAGACTGGTTTTCCCCGGCATCGTGTGACCCCGTCCGGGCTGACAGCCGGCGGTTGGCGGCCTCCAGGGCGGACGTACGGTCACGCACGCGCTGCTCCAGTTCCCGCTGTAAACGTACCCCTTCCACGGCGGCCGCCGTGGCATCGGCCAGCGTCTGCAGCAGTTCCACCTCATCCTCGCCGGCGGTGCGCTTGTCGGCCCAGTAGTTGCCGATAGCGCCGATAGGATCCAGCGTACGGATCGGCACCACCACCAGGCTTTTCACGAATGTCGGCCGGTATGCATCAACGGGGATGCGGGCATCGGCATAGATATCCGGGATCACCACGGACTGCTTCTCCTGCATCACCATGCCGCTGACGCAGGCGTCCAGGGGAAAGCTCCGTCCCTTCCACAAGGGGCCGATCGCATCCTCATCGACATAGCGGCAGAGGTTTCCCTCGCGGAGGATAAAGGTCGCCCCGTCGGCACCGGTGAGCCTGCGTGCCGTGCGACGCACGATCCCGGCGATGGCGTCCATGTCACGGGCAAGAGAAAGCTCCTGGACCGCTGCGATCAACAGATCACTGGCATCCACCGCAGGGGTGGAACGGTCGTCAGCATCCCGTGGGTACAATCTCGATGTATCCGGCAAAGCGCACTCCCGACATACGAGTCGCACAGGTCCGTCAAAAAGATAATAGCCTCGGGCCACAGGGGTGGTCAGAGGCTTTCCGTTGTTGCGCTAATTGTAATGACAACGATATGCCAGGGGAATACACATATACGGGTAGCGCGCGAAAAATCCGGGCCTTATCGTCCACGCCCGCTCGGCCCAATGTCCCTCCGGGATGACCGTAACCGGGCGGTTCAGTCCCGGCCGAACACCTTCTTCAGCAGCGCCGTGGTCTGGCGGGCGGGGTCTTCGCGGATCGACGCCTCCTCCTGCGCCAGGTAGTGGAAGATCCCCTGCAGGGATTTATCCACCACGTAGCCGGTCAGGTTGGCCTGGACATCCGGCACGAACGGCAGGTTCCGGTAGCGGTCAATGGCCTGGTTATAGGCCTTGATGGCGCCGACCTGTCCCAGGCTGTCGCGCACGATGGGTTTCATGGCGGTTTCCAGGCCCGGCGTCATCCGCTCCTGGAAATAGCGCGTCGCCGCATCGTTTGGTCCGTGGTAGATGCGCATGACGTCATCGAAGGTCATGGCCTTGACGGCATTGATGAAGATCATTTTTGCCTGGGGTGTGGCCGCCTCCGCCGCGCGGTTCAGCTTCAGTTCCAGATCATCGGTGACGCCGCCCAGGCCGACGCTGTCCAGGGCCGCCTTCACCCGCTCCAGGTTGTCCGGCAGCGGGATGTGCACCTGGGGATCGGCATTGAAACCGTCCTTCTTGCCCAGCTTCTGCACCACGCTGCGCGTGCCCATGTCCAGGGCCTGGCGAAAGGCCTTGGCCACTTCGCCGCTGCTCAGCTCCGCGGTCGTGCTATCGCCGCGCAGGGATTTCAGCAAGTCCGTGCCCTGCTGCCACCAGTTGTCCCCCGCCGCGGCCGTGCCCGGGACGAGGACCAGGGAAAGCGCGAGGAATACTGCCGGAACTGCATGTCTTGTCAGGGGCATAGGACGGTCCGCTGCAATGGTATGGTCAGTCACGCTGGTAGATAACATATTCCCGGGTCGGAAAGGCAGTGCATTTATCCAGATCTGCGAAGTTGGCCTCATCCGGATGCACCCGCTGCATGTATTGATCGCCAAAGCACGCCAGCAGGTCGTCGCGGGAATCGAACCACAGTTCCGCCAGGCCTTCATAGGGCATGGGCGGCAGGCCGGGCGGGGATTCCTCCAGGGCATGGGACTGCACGTAGCGACGCAGGTGCGCGACCATGTCCGGCGTGTCCACGACCATGGGGCCGTGCACGTCCTGCCAGTGCCGCAGGCACTGGGCGCGGGTCAGGCCCGCGCGGCGCACCGGCACCTCGAACAGTTTGATGCCGCCGCGGGTTTCCGCCCCCGGCCGCTGATAGATGACATGTTCGTGCAGGAGCAGCAGCACGAAGCGATCCGGATCCAGGAAGTTCTGTTCGTCGGGATGCACCTTCTCTTCCACTTCCGGCGCCGCGAACATGGACAGTACGTCCTCCAGACTCTCGCACCACACCTCGGCGGCGCCGTCATAGACGGGACCGTCGCCCGGCAGGAAGGGATACCACTCGTCCAGGGTGTGGCATTGCACGTACCGGATCACGCGCCGGCGAATGGCGGGAATGGACATCACCAGCGGCCCGTGCACGTTAAGCCAGTGGTTCCGGAATGCCGCGCGGCTCATTCCCGGTTTGCGTACCAGCAGCATGGCGATCTTGATCATGGTCGGTAACCGTTCAGTATCGGGGCGGCTGCCGGTAACCGGCCTGGTCCCGGCGCATGGGCCGACGTCCCGGCGGCGGCCTGTGACCGCGTACCCTGCCGGCGGACACCGGCGTGCCCCGGAAACAGCCGACGGAATAGGGGTATTCCGCCGTGAGCACGTAGTGGTAGATGTTTACGCGCCGGCCGTCCCACAGGACCTCGCTGGTGGTGCCGTGGCAGGCGTCCAGGTCGCCGTCGTGAAGAATATGTCCGGTGGCTGCGTCCTTCATGCCGTAGATGCCGAAGCCGTCCAGGGCGTAGCCGATCAGGCCGGAGGACTTCTCGCCGGGCAGGCACGAAGACGGCCCGTGGTAATGGTACTGGCCGCGGTGCTGGGGATGGCCGCCGCAGCGGTCCTGGATCTCGTGTGCCGCCGCGTCCCGGCCGGCGTCATCCACGGCGCTGTAGATGGCGGTGCCGTCCAGGGCGACGCCGATCAGGCCCATGGGCACGCAGGACGGCTGCGCGGCAGGCACGGGATGCGCGGGCAGCCGCAGGGTCACGTTCTGGGGACGGATGGCATTGGGATTGCGATCATAATGATACGCCGGATCGGAAGGCGCGATGGGGAAACGGCCGGTGGCATGGTCCGGCAGGTCGTTGGTGGAAACAATGCGGTTGGCGCCTTCGGTGGTGACGGAGAAGCGGTGCGACGGCCAGGTGACGCTGCCCTGCACCGTCGGCTTTGCAGCCGGGTTCCATTTGTCGCCCTGGATCCAGGCACCGCCGTGCACGGCGCCGCCGCCGCGCCAGTGCCGCGTGCACGGCATCAGGTAACCGGCGCGCGGAGACGTGGAAATCTTGCCGTCGCCCAGGGGCAGTTCCCCGGCGTGCAGCGGTATCGCCGCCAGGCTGATCAGCAGCAGTATGAGGGGCGGCAGGCACTTCGTGAACGGCATGCTGTTCTCCTTGTTGTTCCGATCCGCCCGTCAGTGGCCGGAGCCTGTCATTTCACTGCTGATCCGCGTTGCGGGCATGCCGGACCAGGAACCGGTCCAGGTGATCGGCGAAGGCCTTGCGATCGGCCTGGCTCAGGGCCGGCGGTCCGCCGCTGTGGATGCCGCTGGCGCGCAGCGTATCCATGAAATCGCGCATGGTCAGCCGCGCCCGGATATTGTCCGCAGTATACGCCTCGCCGCGCGGACTGAGGACGTGACCGCCCTTGTCTATGACTTCCGCCGCCAGCGGAATGTCGGCGGAGATGACCAGGTCGCCGGCCTCCAGCCGCCGCACGATTTCATTATCGGCGACATCAAAACCCGGCGCCACCTGCAGCGTGGTGATGTGGGGCGACGGCGGCACCTGCACGGGCCGGTTCGCCACCAGGATCACCGTGACACCGGTGCGCTGCGCCGCCCGGAACAGGATCTCCCGGATCACCACGGGACAGGCGTCGGCATCCACCCAGATCTTCATCCCGTCTCCCCGGTAATCCGGCTTTCAGGAATCCCCGGATCCGTTCTCACCCGATTCCTGACTTTTATTCTTCTCTGCGATTTCCCTGTCCAGCTCTTCAATCTTTTTCTGGATATAAACGGCGTCTTCAGGGCTGGTGGAGAAAGTCACCCCGGTCTGCATCAGTAACAGCATCCCTCTGAGCTGCTCCGGAGTGACCAGTCCCTGTTCCACTGCTTCTTCCAGGGTTCTCTCCGGGACATAGTTGAAAATCTCTTCAAACTCGTCGATATCCGGTTCGTCTGCCATGAAACTCTCCCGATTATTCTCTTCTGACTGCTGGAGTTATCCGTCACCTGGTAGGGACAAGGACGCTACCGGATTAAGTATAGTCCGTGTCATGCAGCATCCTCCTCTTTAACGGCCCGGAAACGAAGCCGCACGTAGTCCGCGACCCAGTCGCCGTGTTCGTCCACCAGCACCGGCCGCAGCGCTTTCACGACCTCGGTGAGCAGGGCCGGCCGGTCATTGTCCGGTAC
>Ga0102944_1001179_pt1 | contig 17987 bp, 10 predicted proteins | sample SalPonD_shore_MG_FD_78172 | JGI IMG/M metagenome (GOLD analysis project Ga0102944, IMG submission 78172) | Salt pond soil microbial communities from South San Francisco under conditions of wetland restoration - Salt Pond MetaG... | ecosystem: Environmental > Aquatic > Marine > Intertidal zone >...
AAAAAATACTATTATGTCGAAACGCTTGGATTTTTGCTGAACCCTGTCCTGCAGTTGGTTCTAAATCAGGACCTGGAACTATTCGGAAATTTCCATCTGATGTGTTGTCTATCCGATGAGGATTTGCATTCAATCCATTTATGTGCCGTGGTGAGTATTGACTGGCTGTACCATAAACCCTAAGGTAATTTCCGAACTCTAAATGATAAGAACCGTCCACAAGAATATTGGCAGCTTCGAGGACGTAGGTTCCATCCGGGATTTCCATTTTTAAAAATTCATCTCCATCATCATCTCGATCTGCCGCCCTTTGAACTATTGAATGACCTTCGGAACTTTCCTTTGGCTGCAACCTCGGTTGGATTGACCCCGTCGTTGCTGGTTCTGCTCGAGTAATGTTTAGCGCTTTCCCGCCCATCACATCCGCTTCTCGCTCTAAGGCTGCATCATCATTAATCGACGCACCCTTGGTCTGCATCGTCGGCTTTACACGCCCTTGCATCTGCTGCACCACATGCCACCCTTCATGGGGAAGATGCCTCTCCTGACCCGGGCCCACATGGATCTCCTGCCCTTGCGAATACGCCAAAGCATTGAGTTGGGCAGGTTTGGAGGAGTTATGATGGACCCGTATACCTGAGAGGTTCATGCCGGAGAGTTGTTCCAGGCCAGACTTTAGCGGTCCGGGCATGCTTGTGTGGTCCTCCGCTCCCCCCCGGTCGTCTTGAAGTTGTGCCGGCGTTTCGCTGGAGCTGAATTTGCTTTTTACCTGAAGCACAGCAGGGTCGGCTTTCATTTGGACTTCCTTTTTCTTTTCTTCCTCCGGCCGCTTGCGCTTTTCTTCTTCGTTCAATGGCTGACGTTGTATGGCGGGCTCGGCTTTCATTTGGACTTCCTTTTTCTTTTCCTCCTCCGGCCGCTTGCGCTTTTTTTCTTCGTTCAATGGCTGGCGCTGTATGGTGCTGATATTGGATAGTGAAGAGTTAATATTTGCATCTTCATAATAAGATTGCTCAACATCCAGCCTCCTCTGGATTAGGCCGGTTACCGCCCGGTTGCCGACAGTTCGTTGTAAAAGTTGAATATTTTGAGGCGTGAGGGGAATATCATCCTGGGAAGAAATCCCATCGAAGCCTACCATTTGCATGGGTTTAAAGGCATTTTCACCTTCCGGTGTTCGGGTCTCTTTCATACTTTGTTCAAATTGAGTGAGATCAGTTATTTCTGTTTGATCGAATTGGATTGTCCGAGCACCCATTTGTACATCCCTCCTAGTTTATTCTTCAGTGAGTGATGAGCTGCAAGACTTCCTACTCAATTCTATCAGCCTCTCACCGCGTACGACTTGTCTATTTTATAGAAATCAGCTTCGGTTTTTTCCCGCCCGTATCCACCTGGTAGTTCGTATGAATCTCCAGCAACCGTTTCTCCTTGAGGTCGCCGGTTAACGGGAACGTTTCCACCTGCTGTTCTGTGGGGACTTCCGCCCAGGGATTTGTGATATCTCCAGTCAGAGCCTCACTCATCTCCTGAACCGCCACGATCTGCCCGCTCTCTTTCACGTAGCGGACATACACCTGGCGGGATTTCCGGGAACCTGTTTTTCCGGCCGGTTTGGCGCTTGCGGCTGATTTTTTCTTCCCGGCCGGCTTCTCCTCCCTGGATTCGCCGGAGGTATCCTGCACCCAATCGAACGCATCCTTGCTCAAACGTTTCTCTTTTTTGGCCATAACACTATCCCCTGTCTACGATTTCTTTGCAAAGATTGGTATAATCTTCGGCGCCGTGGCTGCGCGGCGCATACTCGAAAATTGTCTGCCCGTAACTGGTGGCCTCCGCTACCGAAACATTGCGACGGATATAGGTTTCAAACAGTTTATTCCCGAAGTGATTTCGTAAGTTGTCAAAGACCTCGTTGTGCAGCTTCAGCCGGCGGTCGTACAGGGTTGCAATTAATCCGGTGACTTCCAGCCGGTTGTTCACCCGTTGTTTGACCTTCTCCACCATCTCCATGAGTTTCTGCAATCCCCGGATGGAAAGGTATTCGGCCTGCAGGGGCACGAAGACTTCCCGGGTGGCTGTCAGGGCATTCAGGGTGAGCAATCCCAGGTTCGGCGGACAATCCAGTAAAATAAAATCGTACCCGGTCATCTTGTCCAAAATCCTTTTCAGCAGCGCCTCCCGCCCGACTTCGGTCGACAGTTCCAATTCCGCAGCAGCCAAATCGATGGAAGACGGAAGCAGGTACATCCCGTCTCTCTCCAATACCACATTGTTCGGGGTTCCCTCACCTTTGAGAAGATCATAGATAGTGAGTTCCAATTCGTCGGCCTGGAATCCCAGCGAATAGGTCAGGTGGGCCTGAGCATCCAGATCCACCAGTAAGACCTTGTAATGCTTCTGTGAAAGTCCCGCTCCGACGTTAACGGCGGTGGTCGTTTTACCAACGCCTCCCTTTTGATTCACCATCGCGATGATTCGCGTTATTTGTGGCATGCCTCTGTTTGTCCCTTTGTCGCCATAGCCTGCTCCATCAGACGTTCAGATTCACGAAACGCAGGAAATATTCTCCGGGCGAGCTAGATTGGTTTACAATGTTCACGTGGTAGGCCATCACCTCATTTTTTTCGTACTCGACGTCGTAAGTCCACCGCAACCTGGTTCCGGGCGTGCGGGGAATCACGTGGGGAATCCACACATTGGTAGATTCCGGCCCCTGAATCCGGACGGTGAGGGCCACGCCTTCCACATCTACCGTCCCTATCTGATTGTATTCCGCCCCCACCAGATTTAACTTGGGACTGGTGACCGACATATCCGCCAGGCCGGCAGTGGGAACCGGGGCCCCGTGACCGGCGGTGTGATCATGCGCATCGCCCTCGGTCACCAAACGGGAGATCACACCGGTGGTCAGCCCGCTTTCCGGGATCTGCGCGCCGGCACCGGACGTATGGTCATGGGTGTTGCCGCTGGTGACCAGTTTGTTTTGTACTGCCGCCTCCAGCCCGCCTTCCGGGATAAGCGCCCCGCCGCTGTCCGAAGTATGGTTGTGCAGGTTCCCATCGGTGATGAACTGGTCGGCGATTTCATCCGCCAACGCAGCCAGCGGGATTTTCGCCCCGTGGCCAGAGGTATGATCGTGGGAATCGCCGGTGGTCACCAACTTACCCCGCACGTTCGTGGCAAGCCCGGTCTCCGGAATCAGCTTCCCACCGCTCCCGGCGGTGTGATCGTGCTGGTTGCCGTCGCTTACCAGGCCCCCGCTGATATCCGTGGCCAGTGCCTCCAGCGGGAGCTTCGCGCCGTCACCGGACGTGTGATTATGGGTATTCCCGTTGGTAACCAATTTCCCCTGCACACTAGTGTCTAATCCGTTCTCCGGAATGAGCGCTCCACCGTTACCAGCGATATGGTTATGCGTATCCCCGTTCGTTACCAATTTTCCCTGCACCTCGGATTGCAGGCCGTTGACCGGGATTCTGCTTCCCCCGCTGTTCTCGGTATGATCATGTAAATCTCCCTGGGTGACCAAACGGCTCTGCACCGCACTATCCAGTTTATTCGCGCTCACCGCCCCATCACTCAACTTGGCCTCCGAAACGGCACCGTCGTTGATTTTCATGCTGGTCACCGCATTCGTCCGGATCTTACTCTCCACGATGGCGGAATCGGCAATCTGTTCCGTATCAATCAGCTGGGCATCAATCCGGATACGGGGGCCGCCTTCCTCCTCTGTCAGCTGGACCGAAAAATCACCGCAACTCCCGGCGTTTTCATCGACCACTTCAATGAGCGCCACCGTGATACTCGGTGAGATATTCGGCGCCGTGTCCCAACTATGCGAAAAACATTCCTGTATCCGGTTATTCTTGGTACTGGCGCCGCACACGCCGTTTCCAACCTGGGTTTCTTCTTCTATATATCTGAAACTCAAATAGGGCTTATTGGGATCGAACTCCGTGAGCGGAACCTTATAACCCTGTTCCGGGACAATAATTTCATTGCCCTGATCATCCACCGCCAGGCCCTCTTTTATGAGAAATCCGTCATAATCGCCGGGGAGTTCTTCATCCTTCTCGGCGCAGGTAACTTCCAGCCCCCCGATGATACCATACGGAAACCGGCGGAGAAGATTGCTGTGCTTTTGGCGGTGATAGTCCTGCTCATCCTGAAAGTCCCGGGCTGTGAGCATTTGGCCTTGATAATATTTTATTCTGGAGATCCCATCACAACTCATGGTTTTTCCTTCTTTCTCTGTGCCAGTGAATTAATTTTTCACCCCTGGTAAGGTCGACACCTCGATGTATTCTGGTATCATTTTCACTCTCCCACCCTGTTGTTCCCAGAAGATGGTTTCACCGGTAGTCCCCTGATCGATAGTCCCTCAGGTGTCTCCGGCGAGGTGGTGGTTTTCCGACGGGAAACGCCTACACCGTTGTCTGTTCCGCGTGCGTGATACATCGTTCGTACTCCTCGGGATATTCCCGCCGGACCCGGTTTTCCAGTTGGCCCAGCAGCCGAACGTTGCTCTTGGCCCCTCCGATCAGATGGGTGAAATGTGCCGTGTCCGCCACAGCCGGGTCAAAAGCTGCCTCGGTCGAATGGAAGAGACACTCCATCCGTACATCTGTGAACGGGGACGCCGCATGAGCCTGGTGATACGCCAGGCAGGCGGCCAGCAGGTATTGTTCCACCGTTACACAATTGGTATTTCCCAGGCGCATCCACCCGGCCTGGTTGGCCGGGTGTCCGATAAACCGGATGGCCAGTTCGGCATAGTACCGGAGAAAATCAACCCGGTTGCCTCCCAGAAAACCGCAGCAGATCGCCTGGTATCTTCCCTGCTCCGGGAGATAGTCTTCGAGTTCCGGCGGTATCCATCCCCCAACCGTCCGGATGACCGATTCTATTTTTGCGGGAATATACCAGGAGTTTTCGCCTACGGTGAAATATTCAAAACTCTGGGCAAAGACCGGCGCTTCCACCAGCCGGTCCGGCAACGGTTCCCACAGAAACACGTCGGTATCCAGGTGCACAAAGGGTTCGGACTGCGCCCCGTAGGCAGAGAATTTTCCTAACACCCACCAGCGGGGATCCTGCTCTGCCAGGTCTTCCAATTGTGTGTCGACCGAGTCAAACCGTAATCCCAAACCATCGACCAGCACTTCGGCGCCTGCCTCGTCCGTAATCAACGCCAGCTCGGAATAGTGTTTTCGGGCGAGTTCCACCGAGAGCACCCAGGCCAGCAGATGATACTTCTCCTCTGCCCACCCGAATCCATGCCCCAGGCGATGCGGCTTCGACCAGTATGACCAGACAGCTTTCATATCAAGGATCCTCCGATACCTACAAAATCCACGGCCGGGAACGGATAGCCATAATACGGGTACGGGTAGTACACTGCTTCCGGCACCAGCCAGAACCAGCGCTCTGCTTCCCGGCTGAGCGCAGCCGAGGTGTCATCCGCACCGGAGGCAGCGCCCGTTTTGAGTGTCAATCGTGTGAGCAACCGGGTTCCCCGATAGGGATCAAAGATGTCCGCACCGGGATAGAGTGATTCGACCGTATCCGGATAGACCGCTTTGACGTAGACGAGTTGATTGCTCTCCGCATCTCGCATGAAGAACCCGGTATTCGAATACCCCCGAAAATTCACACCCGTGAGTCTGGTCTGCAGGTCCCCGGCTTTCAGCAGCAACCCGGTGGAGGTCTGTTTTATCACAAGGTGCACTTCCCGGCCGGCCGGCACCAACAGCGGGCTCCCCGCGGCCTGATCCACCAGCATCTCATTCTGGAATCGGACGGTGGGTTGTGCATGCCGCACCTCCATCACCGTAAGCGAGCGCCGGTGAATCCAGGCCGCCTGTTCGGCCCCAAAATCCTCTCCCGGACCGGGTTGGTATTCCGTGTATTCGCGATATAAGACCGCCCAGTAATTCCGGGCATCTTCCCGGTTAAAGAGTAAGCCGAACTCCACGTCGGCGGTATTCGCAATGAACTTGGCGTACAGGTATTGCGCCTCGTCAATCAGGAGTTGCCGGGCCAGGGTGAGGGGCCGGCTTCCGCCAACATATTCACGGCCTGGCCCCAGGATAGCCGTGTTCAGACGACCGGCCTGCTGAAGGACCGAACGGCGCCTGATCCGGAAAACCTTCTCTTCCAACCATTCCCTCAATCCGAAGAGTGAAAACCAGTAGACCGTATCGGTGCCGGCGGTGACCCCGCCGGGAAACGTATGATTCCGATAACCGGTTACCTCATCCTCCCAAAATGCCCGCTCCGACTCCGTCATCGGGTAGGGCATTTCAAGGGAAACCTGACAGGTGGCCGGGGTGAATGCCGCCGTGTCGAAGGTCTCCTGAAACTCCATGCGCAAGCCCTGCATCAACATTTCCCCGGTCAGCGCCATGCCATCCAGCAGCGGAAAACCGGGAGTATTCTCATTCCCGACGTAGACGGTGAATTGCGGTGGTGTCCGCATCAGGTCAAGCACTTCCGGATGGAGTTTTCTTCTGGTAACCGCCTGATCGGCAAGCCCCTGTTCCGGTATCTGCCGCCCGCCGCTACCGTCGGTATGATCGTGATCATCCCCGTCGGTCACCAGCCGGTTCCGGACGTCGTCACTGATTTTTTCGGCGGTCACCGCCCGGTTCCGGATTTTCTCGGTAGTCACGGCAGAATCCGCCAGCTGGTCGGTGTCTACCAACCGGGCATTCAATCGAACCCGGCGTCCGTTGGGATCTTGCACCAGTTCGATGGTAAAATCACTGCAGCTGCCGGTAACCTCCTCGTCAACCTGGATGAGTGCCACCGTCACACTGGGTGCAATATTGGGTGACGCTTCCCAGCGATGCGCCACGCACTCATAGATCCGGTTCTTCCTGGTTTCGGTTTCACAGGTATTGGTCCCCACCCGATCTTCCTGCTCGAAATACTGCAGACTCAGATACGGTTGCTCTACAGTGAATTCGGTGACGGGAATTTTGTACCCTTCCGGCGGAACGACGAGTTCCCGTCCCTCGGTGTCGACGGCCAGCCCCTCCCGGATAAGAAACCCATCAAAATCGTTCGGGTTCGATTCCTCCCTGGGGGCACAGGTGACCTCCAGTCCACCGATAATCCCGGCTTCGAAGCGGCGCAGCAAGAGTTGATGCTTCAACCGGTGATACTCTTGCTGGTCGTTGAAATCCCGGGCCGACAGCAGTTGGCCTCGGTAATATTTTAGTCTGGCCACATTATCACAACTCATGACTGCGACCTCATGCCTTCCATCGATGGGGACGGGTGAACGTTTCCATTCGCTGTCGCGGTGCTCCTTTACCGGGTGCTGCCGCCAAGACAGTAGGCACAGTTGTCGAATCCAAGACTGTGGGCTTCCTCCAGGGAATCCGGAGCGAAGGTCACCACATGTCCGGCCTCCCGGATACGATCAATCTGGCAGCGCGGCGTGACGGCATTCAGATCATGCACCTCCATGGTGTTGGCATTTCCCAGGTAGTGGGTCTCTACACCTGTTTCGCTATCTTTTTTTTTTCTAACCTTCCATTGCCCCGTTCCCGGATGAACGGGAACAGGATGCACTTCCCGGCAGGATCCGTGACCACATCAATGGTGTCGGCCTGGGTAATATTTTCCTGGTCACTCCAGGCCCACGGGAGGGCATCTCTGGACATCTCCAGAATGTCGCGGAGTTCCTGATCCGCCATGGCCGCCGGCCGATAAATTTCCCCCGGATGCAGGCCCATTTCCTCCTGGAGCCGCTCGAAATAGGATACCGGCTTCCCGATCAAAGCCGAAACATCTATCCAGCCGCCCCGATCGCCCAATACCTCCCTGAGCATCTCCTGTTTCAACTGTTCCCAATTATTCATGAACCGGCTGTCCAGATGGTGTATCGTCGCTTCAGCGTGATCCGGATACTCGCTGTCGCTGGTGTCATACCCTTCCACGTATCCCAGAAAGAGAGTCCGTTCCTCTGCGGTGCAGGGCGCGACCCCCGGACAATTGCAGTCCCCGTTCTTACCGTTTGTTCGGTTGGCGGTGTCCACGCACCCCGCGTATTCATCCGCCGTGAGAATTTCCACTGCAAACCCTTCGCGCACTCTGGCAAACCGGGGGGTCAACGGATCGTCCGGACATTCACTGGTATACTGTTCGGCCGGCTGCGACTCACATTCGCAGTACCGAATGCCGATATACAGGGGCGGTCCCACGTATTCCTGGACGTCGCAGTCTCCGACTTTGTGCAGGAGTCCGAATTTTCTCAGGGACCTGATTTTCTCTCCCAGCGGAACAACGAAATCCTCACAGACCACGATATCCTCGCCGGTACAATCGACCGCCAGCCCCGCCTCAATGAAAATTTTGGTAATCTCCTGATCGCCGACCGTAATACATCCCTTCTTGAGCGACATACCCCAGACAACGCCACTCCCATGCACCCGGTTATGCAGTTTCAATTTTTCCCGAACATAGGTTTGCTCTGTTTCAAAGTCCTGTTCGGTGAGGAGCATCCCATGAAAATAATTCATCCGTTTAAATTTCCCGGAGACACAGGCCTTTTTTTCAGTTTGAGTTTTGGTAAGCATCGTTTTGTTCTCCTACGGTAATAATCTATGAATAATGCCGTATTTCTCCTGACCTTCTTCCTGCATCGCCGCGGCCACATAGATATAGGTCCCGTCGAACTGAATGTCGGAGATCTCGTATTCGGCATTCCGCTCGGCGAATTCGACGATCTCCAGCGCGCCGTCAAATTGGCCGGAATAGATGTTGATGCGGTTCACCCGCGCTTCCCGGTGGCCGATCTCTGCAGCCCACAGATGTTCTCTGCCGCCGAATCCGATAGCGGTCAGGGCCACTTCGCCGCCCCGTCCTCCGCCGCCCATGGCGTTGAAGTTCCGGGTAGTGTCTAAGTTAATGCGGGAAGCCCCATCGTTATGCGTTACCCAGAGATGGGTCCCGTCGAACGCCATATCTTCCGGATACGTGCCGTCATCCAGTTCAAACGGCTCGTGCACCACCGAGCCACCGGTTTCATCCTGGGTGATTTTTCGCACCACCGGCCGGATCCGACGGTCCCGGACCGTCTCCCGAATGCGCCCGTCATAGGTAATCCACAATGCTTCTCCGTCCGAAGCCATGGCAATGATCTCCGAAGCCGGCATGTACAGATCTTCCGCAGGTATCTCGAGGATCTCGACCAGACACCCCTTCACCGGATCGATTCTGGAAATGAGCAGGTGATACCGGCCCAGTTCCTTTTCCGGTTTTCTGGATTGTACTTTTTCCGCATCGGCCTCATTGCGCAGTTCGGTGCGTTCGGAACGCTGCATTTCGAGGATCACCTCCCTGCGCCGCACCCGATCCTCTTCGGGTGATTGCAGGTCTCGTCCGAGAGCGTGTGCCACATAGATGTGCCCCCGGTGCAGGACGATTTCACCAGGCAGCGGCGGCAGCATGGTGGTTGCCGCAACGTCCAGGCTCTCCGGGAATCGCTGGCAATCGGGCAGAACTTCGCATTGGGGCAAACTGTCGAGAACCCAGCGTTCCAGGGTGCAGGCATTCACCCGGGTCAGCGTGCCGTGTGCCGGCAAGTCGCTCTGTTCGTTCGTTGTCTCCTGGTAATCATGATGTGTAATCCACATATCCCGGCCGTCGTAGGCAATTCCCCAGGAAGGCGAATCCAGCATCAACTGTTTCTCCGCCACCGGCCGGTTGGTCCGCCGGTCGATGCGCCAGATCTGTTGCGCTGCCCGGTCTGTCATCCAGAGATAGGCACCGTCGGTGGTGAGCCGGTGCGGATAGATGGCTTCCAGGCCGTTATCCCTGTCCAGCCGGGCGATCTTGCCGTCCCGGTACGCGACTCCCGGAATAGTGCTGGCCAGCAGCGGGACGTGACGCCGCCGGTCCCGATAAGCGGCAGTGGCCTTCCGGGCTTCTTCCCGCAGGCACCGGATGAACTCGTAGAGGACTTCGTTGCTGTAGGCGAGTTTCCGGTTCGCCGGGCTGATGTCGATATCCCCCGGGGTAGTCGGCGTCTCAGGATTGTAGCAGACGCACCCAATGAGAATCGGTCCGCACTCCGGCCGTTCCGCACATCGCTCGGCCATCACCATCGCCGGATTCTCCAAAAACCGGAAACACTCGGTCTCACACGGAAGTATCTCCCGGAGATCCGATTCCAGCAAGTTCGAAAACACCGGTTTCTGCCGAACGACTTCAAAGCGATATGTTTCCCGGGTCCGGTTGTATACGCAGGCCTCCTCGTATTCACCGCATTCTTCCACCGGCACCGGGCGTTGTTCGGTGAGACACTCTTCATAGTACAATAACAGATAATAAAGATGCGAGTCCTCGGAGGGCGGTTCGTCCCGGGCGGTCCGCAAATCGATCTCGTGCGACCGGTACACCATGATCTCGTGGCCAGAGGGATCGAGGGCGAATCCGGGTTCCACAATAACCTTTTCCCGGTTCTCCGGATCAGGATGAGGATGAATGCCTAACCCACACACCACTCCCCACCCGATGCCGTACCGGTTAACCATCCAGCGTTTCTCGTTCAGGTATCGCTGTTCGTCGGTGAAATCCCGGACGGTCATTAATTTCCCGAAATAATAATTATTTCTCTGGAATTCAGTCTGCTGATTCCAGAACGGTGCTGATCTGACCTTTGTTTTCTGTTGCATGGGTTCTATCCTCCAAAGATGTTTAATTTAACAGTGTGTCAACAGCGATCCTGGACCGACCACCGAGCATCCCTCTGCGGCAGAAATAGGTGCCGGGAAAAGTTTCCTTCCCCAGGCGGGAAGTTATTCCGAGTCGCATGGTCTGAAACCCGCGGGACAGTTTGGTGTCCACCTGAAGAAAGGCATGCGTTCCCAATTGCATGTCCCCTTCACTGGTCTGGATCCGGCAGCGGGTATGCGCCGGCTTTTCCTCTTCAATCAACCGGTAGAGCGCCTGGACCTCTCCGGCCTGTGTCAGCTGGGTGGTATCCGCCAGGAGGCTGAAGTCGAACGCATAATGGGTGAACGGGACCTCCGGTGTGTCCGGCGATTCCTTGAGGGCAAACTCGCCGATTTGAGAGGAGTTTTCCAGCACCAACGGGGTAACCGGCGCTTTTCCGACGACCGTAGTGACCCCTGCCGTTGAGGTGACTCCCAGTACCATCGGGGTAAACAGTTTGTAATGTTCAATTATGGTGACTTCCGCTCCGGTGAACAAACCCACCAGTTCCGATAACCCGGCCGCGGTTCCCCGCAGGGTATAAAGGTGATAGGCCCGGCGGAGAAAAGTGCGCCGTTTCTGCTCCGACCAGTTTTTGTCCTGCAGAAGAGCCAACCAGGCGCCGAGCCATTCCAGAAACTCGTTCCGGACCACGTCCGGATCGAAAAAGCGTGCCATGTGTTCAATTTCCTCTTCTACCTCCAGATTCAGTGATTCGAAGAGAGAGAGAAACCGCTCCATGAAATCCCGCCCACGGGGATCTTCCTGGTAGACAGCCGGCAAATACCGGAGATAGGATAACCGCTCGAAATACACGTTACACTGCGCGACCTCATACGAATGCGCGCCATCTCCGAAGAAGGTGAACTTCAGATGCAGATAGCGTCCGACACCCGCGAAGAATAATGCATCCGAACACACCTTGGTATCCTGCGGGCTGTGTACAAGCGGTTGCCACGCGTCATCCGCTTCAATCTCCTCTACGGTCATCTGCTTATCCGACGCATGGAAGAAAACATCCAGCCGGGCCTTTTCCGCCGGAACCAGCTCCAGTGCAATCCGGTGCCAGTGGCATTCTTCGATGGTGCTGTCGAACCTTCGGGAATAGTAGATCCCTTCCGATTCGAAGGTTTGCGCTCCGGTGAACCCGACGATTTGCCCCGCCGGGCCGCAACTCGCAAAGACGCCTCCCCGGGGGCCCGCAATCAACTTCCGGCACCGCTTGGAATACCGGCCGAAATACCCAAAATACCGGCCGGAGGCATCGAACTGGTGAATATGCAGATTATCCCCGTCTCCCTGTTCCCCGACATAAATGATGCCGTTCTGGCCAACGGCGAGCCCGGAAGGTTGTATCGGAGTGGCCAGCTGGGTAAAGTCGATTACGGTCCGGAGATGTTGTCCTGTGCTGTCAAAGACCTCCAGCCGGGCACTGTCCGAATCGATGACGTATAGGCAATCCGAGGCATCCAGCGCAAAACTCTCCGGTTGTTGCAGGATATCGGCCCCGATAAACCGGCGGAACCGGCCGGCGTGATGAAACTGCTGAATACGCCGATTGCCATAATCCAGGACGTAAAACTGTCCCTGGCTATCCGCCACAATATCTGTGGGCAGATGAAATTCAGCCGGGGCCACTCCCGGTACCGGTGTGCAATTTTCTTCCCGGCCTACCACAAACCGGATCTGATAGTAGGGGAGATAGAACCCCTGCACCCGGTGGTTATAGGCATCCGCCACCAATAATGTGGAGCCGGAGAAGGCCAGGCCGCCGGAAAATCCGTCCCCGTCCGGTGCGGCGAACCGGAATCGGCCGTAATCCCGGCCGCAGCCTCCGAAACATGATACCCCTTCCAGGATTTCGGAGGAGGGGGAGTACCGGTATAATCCACAGGTGCGGGCGCCGAAAAAATAGACGTCGCGCCGCCGATCCACTGCCAGCCCGGTGGCAGATCCCCCCTCTTCTGAGGACGAAATATTCCGGCTCGGGGCCAGCGTGAGATGCCCCGTTTCGTTGACCACCACGGAACTGCCGGATCCCTGATGCCATTTTTCCGGAGTATTTAGGACAAAATAGCTGAATTCCTGAGCCGCTGTTTCATTCATGAAATTGCCTCAACATTACATGGCTTTCACGCGGAGCGTGTTTGAATGGTATGGTCTCCCGAATAGACCAAATCGATCTTCCTTAATAAAATTTTCTCCCGGGTACTCCCGGGGCATCCCGGCCCGGTGAGCGTCACGGCGTCGACACACGCCACGCCCTCCACACCTTCAATAATCTGATACACTTCGGATCGGTAGACGGCTCTTCCGAAGGGCCAGCCTTCCTGTTTCGGTCCGCCTGTAATGGGGTCCAGGAACCGGAACAGCGCTTCGGAAACCGCCCCCTGAACCCTTTCGGCATTTCTTCGCGGCTCAATCCGAATTTGGGTGGCCACCTGCACCTGGACGAACCGGGGTGCAATGACAAACAGGTTGGTAGTCACCAGCAACCGGGAGCGCAAAAAGTTCCGCACGTTTTGCAAAAATCCCCGGCTGGGTATCGGCAGCCGGATACCCGCGCCGGTTGTTATCGCCGGAACGACCACCACCGACACGGTTCCCGGAATGTCCACCGCCGGCAATTGCGGATGGTACCGGGGTATCACTTTCACCCGGGCGATGCGGACGCCGGGGGTTTGCCGGGCGAGTTCCCCGATATCCCCGGTGGTGACGCCTCGCTTCCGCTTTTTAGAGTCCCGCCGCACCCGTGATTTCGCCTCGGTTAAGGACTCCGGCGGAGCGCCGCCCGCCGCCGGGCGGTGATTGGTGATTTCCAGCGTTTCAGTGTTCGGTTCCAAAATTTCGGTAATCTTCCCTGCTGCGACATTGCCCGTGACTCCACCTCCCACCCGGTACCGCACCACCTGGATATTTTGCGTGTCCTCCTCCGCCGCGCCGGGCACCATGCCGTGGATTCCGTCCCCGAAGCACAGTTTCGCGTTCTGCAGATCGGTGACGAAATGCCGATCCTCCGGTCCGGACGCATCAAAATCGGCTACCCCGTCCCAGGGATACCAGATGCCGTTGGCTTCCCGGATCTTCACCGCCACGGTGCCGGCTAACACCGGTTTATACTTCAGCGGGATCATCTGGAACGGTAATCCGTTGCCCGCAGCGCGTTCATCATAAATTGTTTTCCCGTGGGTCGCATGGACTGTATTGACCAGGATGGAATCAAGCCGGGGCGGCTGCTCATAGGTTGCCGTCAGTAAGCGGCTCCGGATCCAGAAACGGGCGGTTGGCTGGGGCGGAAGGGTGGTTCTCTCCATGTCCGGCGGGAACATAAACGTCATCCGGCCGGTCCGGGTGAGCGCCACCGTGGAATCGTCTAAAATGGTCAGGGGCTGCCAGCCGGTTCCGTTCCAGTACTCCCAGAGAAGATCCACGGAGGGGAGTATCCGGAGCGGTTCGGTGCTCCGGATCCCGGATGAGACCGGCCCCTCCTGGTAGGCATAAATAAGCAGGTCGGTTTTACCGGGAAACGCGCCGGCTTGCATTTCAAATCCCAAGTAAAAGGTATTTCCCTCCGCCGGCTCCTCGCCGAACGCAAAATAATAGACACCGCCCTTTGCATTGGAGGCCGTCTGATCCGTCCATTGTGCCCCTTGCCTGGAGACCACCTGCTGTAACGACAAGGAGGTGATCTCGATACTCTCCGCCAGTTCGAACTCAATGCGCTGCCCGGTGTCCGGATCGGTCGCGGCGACCTGGGCGCCGGGTAACAGCGCCACCGGAGTGGGAGGCGTCTGGGTCTGGGTGAATGTCACATCCACTCCTGCCGGCTGCGCAGGGAGTGGCGCCTCACCAAGCAGCTTTAAAAATTTGAGATAATGTTCGTCCGGGATACGGTTGAGATAATACAACTGCATCTCCGCGAGCCATGAGAATAAATCGATGAGTGTAATTCCCGGATCGCTCAGGTTGTGATCCGTCCAGCCCTGGGCATAGCGGGGGATCAGCTTGCGTGCTTCTTCGAACAATTCCTGGAAGGTATTGTCATCTAAATTCTGAAGTGGCAGTGCCATCTCAAAGTTTTCCTGTGTGATTAATCTCGAGAGTTATCTTCTTCCGGTGAAGTCTCGCTTCGTGTCATTCCCCTGCTCCGGATTGACATGACACCGGTGCTTCCGGCTCAACGCACTCCGACCGGAGGGAGATACCCGCAGGCTGTATGCTCGTGCCATCCAGCGTGATCTTGATTTGATGATCTCCGGAATACGGCAGTGTGAACTGATCCAGAGGAATGTCAGCGGTATGGACCTTCCCGTTCACCAGGAGGCTAAGCGCCCCGACGTAATCCACTCCATCGAGATCCTCCAGGAGGGCAAAGAGTTCGGAGAAGCAGATATGCGCCCCGAAATCCCAGCCGGCGCCCAAGGTACCGCCTGTCAGGGGATGGAAATATCGGGTCAGCATGGTTCGGACCCGCTCATCCACCGCTGCGGCCTCATCCATGCTGGTCGGAATGACTGTTGTCCGCACCCGGATCTCGGCGTAATCCGGACCCGCCACATGAAGGTGATCAGGGGAAGCCACCTGTGTGGAACAGATTGCTTTCAACCCGTCTTCGATCACTTTGGTGAGTAAAATGGTGGGTTCCGGACGGGCGTCGTCGGAATCCGGCACAATGAGAACAGTCACCCAACCCGGGATGAGATTACGGGTTTCGTCCAAATTCGGAAGGCACTTCGCCCGGCTGACCTTCCGGGAGACGCTTTTCGTCAGGGCTTCGAAATCCTCCGGCGTGACGGCCCGGTTTCGGGTTTTCAGCCGGAGGGGCCCCCGGATCAGGACGTTCCCGAGTTCCTCCGCCTCGGCTCCGCCATCGGCAGCCAACGGATTCGTGACGGACTTCACGAACGGCACTGCGCTCTTCAAACCGGCGATGGAATCCTCCGGTACATTCCCCTGCTTCCCCCCGCCGTATCTATAGGTCACGACAATGTTATCTTTTCCCACCGGGGGCACCATTCCGTGTACGCCGTCCCCGAACCGGATTTTTCCCTCCCGCTTATCGATCTCGTAGTGGCGGCTGTTGGCATCCGAACTGTCAAAATCTTCCACCTCCGTCCAGAGCACCCGGTTCTCGATCAGTTCCCCTTTCTGATTGCGTTTCTCGATGACCGCCTGCTTCCCGAATCGGGTCTGAATGGCCTGGCGCTCCTCTTCGGATAACAGGGGCTCCCGCACCCATACCTGCTGCGCGATGACCATCGGATGCTGCAGAGAAAATTCCTGATCCGCGGTTCCCCGACCGGAACCGGCGATCTCATTCACCGCCACGGAGGCCTGCAGGGCATACGTTGCGTTAGGATAAATACTGGTGATCCGTACCGGTGTCGGATGGGAGCCCTCCACCACGCTCCCTTTCAACCAGTACAAACTTGAACCAAACAGGGTTTTCCGCTGAAAATCGCGGCTCCCGATAAACTCCAGAATGCCAATCCGGGTGAGCTGCTCCGTCCCGTCCACCGCGTTAATCTGGACCCACTGGGAGCCGTTCCAGTAAAACCAGGCCATCCGGACCTGCTGATCCGAAGTGAGAAACTGTTCCTGAACCTCGAATAAAATCCGGAGCGGTCCGCCGGTCAACGGGCTGTCGAATCCCAGATAGATCCCCGGGTATGTTTCGGATTCCTTGACGAACGGAGTAAAGACTTTGTTCTCATCGGAACACTCCTTGGATCGATCGACATAATTGAGGCTGTTGTAAGTGATACAGTGTTGTGGCGTCTCCTGAATATTCTGATAAAATATCTGCACCTCATTGATGATAGGAAAGTAGATGGTGCCCTTTTTGATATCTACTTGCGTCCCCGAATTGCCGGGTTCGATGATGATCTCCCGCCCGTAGTCGCCATCGATCATCCGCGACCGGATCCAAAACTTTTCCTCCCCGTTAACCTCTACCTTTTCAATGTCTTCCGGACAGGTAAAAGAGATCTTCCCGGTCTTCGCGCCTTTCAGGAAACGGCTGGTGGTATCCACCACCCGAAGCCCCCGCCAGCTGGTCCCGTTCCAGTATTCCCAGGATAGCACCGGAGAGATATTCAACTGGCTTGCCCCGGAGCTCAGACTGTGGCCGGTTCCGCTTTGACCGGAAGCCATTTGTTTCAAATTACCGAGGCTCTGTGTAACCTGGCCGCTCCCCACGGGCATGTTGAGTGCATAGTCAAAAAAGAGGGTGATATCCGCATCTTTCTTGGAAAAGGCTTCATCGCTGGCAAGATAGAAAGTGTCGAATTGTTGGGGGAGTTCACCGAAGGGTTTAATTTTCGGCGTGATTTTCAGGTGATCCCCAGCGATATAAAAGCGATCCGGCTCATAATCGGTGCGGGTGAGGAGAAAACTGTCGGTGCCGGTAAGACGGGTCAATTCCGCTTTTTCCTTCTGGCCCCGATGAAAGAGGGTCACGGTGCTGTTTTCGCTTATGTCGTACCCTTCGATGGATTCCACGGTCACAGTCTGAACGGCGCCGGCTTCCCCGGGCGGACGGAGCGCCGTGTACAATTCCACGGTGCCGGTGGTATCGTAATCGAACTGGAGTGCCTCATTTAGCGTGATCTTGGTTCCGTCCGTTGCGATAACCTGGCGTATTTCCACCCCGTCGTACCTGTTGTCGAACTTCAGAAAGTCTCCGATAATTAACCGGGCATCAGCGGTGTCGCCGGTGACGGACAGATCCACAACTGTCGCTCCTTTCGCCGGCAGGACCTGAAACGCAACCTGCAGCCCCTTCATCGCTGTCATGGTAATCTGGATTTCCTCTAAATTCAGAGGAATATCATTATTAAAGGCTAAATCCGGGCTGAATCGCTCCACCGGGTTGACACTAATCCGGAGCGTGTTGATTTCCGGAAGCTGAAGCGATGCGCTCCCCGGGAGAGACCGGCTCAACCGGCCTCGTATCCAGCGGTTTTTCACGCCGTTCACCTCGGTTTTGGCGATCTCGGCGGTATGCCGTTTTTCCAGCGTCAGGGTCCCGTTGCGGGTCAACAATTCGGTGCCATCCTTGTCAGCAAATTTTCCCGTCGTGCTGTCGCGCTTCACTTCTGTGATGGTTGCCCAGCGGGTCCCGTCATAATACTCCCAGACCATAGCCAGATCGCTTCCCTCACTGGCGGTCTCGGAAAACCGGAAGGAGATCTCCATGGTCGCCGGACGCTTCTGGTTAAAGAGATCTTCATGGCCCAGATACAGGCTATGCTCCTGTT
>Ga0102944_1001180_pt1 | contig 17982 bp, 12 predicted proteins | sample SalPonD_shore_MG_FD_78172 | JGI IMG/M metagenome (GOLD analysis project Ga0102944, IMG submission 78172) | Salt pond soil microbial communities from South San Francisco under conditions of wetland restoration - Salt Pond MetaG... | ecosystem: Environmental > Aquatic > Marine > Intertidal zone >...
CAGGTGGGGCGAGGGCAGTATTCCGGAACCTGGACAGGTGAACTCATCAGTGAGCCTCCACCCCTGACTACGCATCTGTCCTCCCTGCTGCTTCACCTATCAACAATTTTTGCCTCACTGCTTTCTTCTTGAACCCCTGTATGGCTGGCTCCGCGACGTTGCACTGCAGGCCGGTGTCTCGGCATGGCTCTCCGGCTTCTCTTTTATGGTTACCGGCGGAGTCACCGCCGCGGCGTACGTGCTGGCCCGCCTGACCGGAGCGTAGCCTCCGTTTGTCTGTGACCGGCCGGGCACGCCGGGGCTATCCGGCTTGACTTTGGCGGGGGTCGGTACTATTGTGATCGTCACGATGCGCATCAGATACAATGCTCCGGTTACCCTGACATTTACGCTTGTTGCGGCGGCGGTACTTTCTATTGATCAATTTGCGGGGCGCACGCTCACGCGGAGTTTCTTCTCCATAGGCCCAACGCTCGACTGGCAGAATCCGCTCCAATGGCTCAGACTATTTACCCACGTCATTGGTCATGCGGACTGGAACCATTTTATGGGAAACTTTGCGTTTGTGCTCCTGTTGGGCCCCATTCTGGAGGAGAAATACGGATCAGGAAGCCTCCTGTTTATGATGCTCATCACCGCCTTTGTAACCGGGTTGCTAAACGTGCTTGTCATGAACACGGGGCTGCTCGGTGCAAGCGGCATTGTATTTATGATGATCCTCCTGGTTTCATTCACAAATATCAGATCGGGCGAAATCCCGCTGACATTCATCCTGATTGTGGCACTCTACCTTACGCGGGAAATTGTAAATGCGGTGCGGCAGGACACTATTTCTCAATTTGCCCACATTGTAGGCGGCATTTGCGGCAGCCTCTTTGGATTCATGCGGCCACGACGGTCGTAACATCATCCACGGATCGGGTACCAGCAGAGAATACAGGAGTGGAAACACCTATGATTGATAAACTTGAAGAGATGGCCGAGCGCTTTTCAGACGTAGAGCAGCTCATTTCACAACCGGACATCCACAAGGATCCAAAACGATACAAGGAATTGATGCAGGAACACTCCCATCTTTCTGAAGTAGTCTCCGCCTTCAACGAGTTCAAAAGGGCACGAGCAGAGCTTGAAGGTGCGAGGGAACTTTCCGAAAACGAAAAAGATCCGGATCTCCGGGAAATGGCCCGCGAGGAAGCAAATACGTTGGAAGAGCAGGTGGAAGAGATGGAACAGCGGTTGAAGTTGCTTCTCGTTCCAAAGGATCCTCTTGACGGCAAAGATATTATCATGGAAATCCGGGCGGGAACCGGTGGAGACGAAGCCTCCCTTTTTGCGGCGGATCTGTATCGAATGTACGGCCGGTATGCGGAAGAACAGAGGTGGAAACTTGAAGTGATGACATCAAGCCCCACTGAAGTGGGCGGTTTCAAGGAAATTGTGTTTTCCGCATCGGGTAAGAACGTATACGGGAATCTGAAATATGAGAGCGGAGTTCACCGGGTGCAACGAGTCCCGGAAACGGAATCCGGGGGGCGGATACACACCTCGGCCGTTACGGTTGCAGTGCTGCCGGAAGCAGAGGACACGGACGTTGAATTAAGCCAGGAAGAGTTGCGCATTGATGTCTACCGTTCATCGGGCCCGGGCGGACAGAGCGTGAACACCACAGACTCTGCAGTCCGGGTTACCCATATCCCAACCGGCACGGTGGTTACGTGCCAGGATGAAAAGTCACAACACAAGAATAAGGCGAAGGCGCTCCGGGTGTTGAAGGCACGTCTTTATGAGTTGGAAGAAACAAAAAAACGGGCGGAGCGGGACTCAGCACGCAAAAGCCAGATCGGCTCTGGAGATAGATCTGAGCGTATCCGCACCTACAACTTTCCGCAGAATCGCGTGACAGACCATCGTATTAACCTGACCCTTTACCGCCTTGAAGCTGTCATGCAGGGCGACCTGGGTGAGCTGGTAGAGAACCTGAAAATTAGCGACCGGGAGGAGTACTTGAAGTCGGAAACGTAGTGCCCGCTTCATCCTGCCATGACTGTCCGCGATCTGCTCTCACAAGGCACCGCACGCCTTCGCGCCGCTGCCGTTGATACTCCATACCTTGACTCCACCGTACTTCTTGCCTACTGCATGGGCATCACCAAGGAACGTCTCTTTGCCTCTCTTCCTGCAGAGATTCCTGAAGATGTTGTTGCGAGCTTTCGCGAATGCCTGGATAAACGGGAGACGGGAAGCCCCGTCTCTTACATCAGGCGAACCAAGGAGTTCTTTGGACGTGAGTTTTATGTGGACGGGCGGGTGCTGGTTCCCAGACCGGATACGGAAGTGCTCGTTGAACAGGCGCTGCGCCTTATCCGGGCCAATCGGAAGATTCGCCGTGTCCACGACTGCTGTACGGGAAGCGGATGCATCGCTATCACCCTTCAGGCTGAAGAGGAACAACTCAGTGTTTCCGCCTCGGACATATCACGTGACGCCCTCACTGTGTGCAACATCAACGCAAAAAGACTTCTTGGCCGTGAAATAGCGCTCACCGAAAGTGACCTGCTTGAATCTGTTGTCGGACCGTTTGACATGATTCTCTCCAATCCGCCCTACCTCACCACAAGCGAATACGCGGAATTGGAAAAAAACGGGTGGCCTGAGCCGCGCATTGCGCTTGAAGCAGGGAATGACGGCCTTCTTTACGTGCGCAGACTGGTCAGCTCCGCTCTGGAAAAACTAAGCACCTTTGGTTATCTTGTAGTGGAGGCTGCGGACGCGCAAAACCCGGAGACGGAACGCATAATGCGTGAGGCCGGTTTTACCTGCATTGAGACCAGGTTGGATCTGGCAGGGCGCCGTCGCGTCACGATTGGCCGGAAACGGGGTGATTGAACGTGCACGAAGCGTTGAAAGAATTTTCAAAAAAGATGCAGCCCTACGCCGCAGAGGACCGGAACAGGATCCTCAGCGCGGCGGAGCTTTCTCAAAAACTGCACGAGGGCCAGTTCCGTGACAGCGGAGAGCCCTATTTCTCTCATCCCCTCGAAGTGGCGGAAATTCTCCTTGGCATGCGCATGGATGCGGCGTCCATCATCGCCGCGCTGCTGCACGATGTACTCGAAGACACGGATAAGACCAGAGATGATATCAGGCGCCAGTTTGGCAAGGAGGTGGAACTTCTTGTAAACGGTGTCACCAAGATATCGGTGGTGAAGGCAAAGAACAAGAACGTGCAGGAAGCCGAGACCATCCGGAAAATGCTTTTTGCAATGGTGAAAGATATCCGCGTCATTCTCATCAAGCTGGCCGACAAGCTGCACAATATGCGTACCCTCGAGCACAAGAATGAGACGCGCCAGCGTGCCATTGCGCAGGAGTGTCTGGACATCTACGCGCCGCTTGCTGCCCGTCTAGGTATTTCCTGGGTAAAAGATGAACTGGAAGACCTTTCGCTGAAACACCTGCACAGAGAAACATATGACCAGATCAAAGCGTTTGTTGCACAGAAGCGCGGCGAGCGGGCTGACTATTTAAAACGGGTAGAAAAGGCAATTTACTCAGCCGCCGCAAAAGAACGCCTTAAAGTCACCGTTGAAGCTCGGGCGAAGCATTTCTACTCCATCTATCAGAAGATGAAGCGCAGGAACAAGGCGATCGACGAGATTTTTGATCTACTGGGTCTGCGCATTCTCTGCAGGAATCAAAATGAGTGCTATTCAGTTCTTGGTATTGTGCACCGACTCTGGCCGCCAATAGAAGGCCGGTTCAAGGACTACATTGCCATGCCGAAAGCCAACAAATACCAGAGCCTCCACACGACGGTACTCTGCTTTGAAGGCAAAATGCTGGAAATCCAGATACGCACCGTTGATATGCACCGGACGGCGGAGTACGGCGTTGCCGCACACTGGATCTACAAGAAAGGCAGAGCAGCATCGCGCCCTGAACAAAACGATCTGGCCATCATAAACCAGGTGCGTGACCTCAACGGCATGCGGATTACATCGACTGAATTTCTTGATGAAATCAAGCGGGAGCTGCTAAAGGATTCCATTTATGTCTTTACGCCCAAAGGGGACGCGATTCAACTTCCAAAGGGATCCACCGCGATTGACTTCGCGTATCACATTCATACCGAGGTGGGCAACCATACCATGGGAGCCAAGGCGGACGGCTCCATCATTCCGCTGAAGGAAGAACTCAAAAACACACAGGTCATTGAAGTACTCACCTCCCCGCACGCGCATCCGCACGTGAACTGGCTGCGCTACGTACGCACAACGCGCGCCCGTTCAAAGATCCGCAACTGGCTTAACAAGAACGATGAAAACCTGATCATTGACCGCAGCATTGTCGCGCGCAAGAAAAGCGAAGGTTCCACACCGCGCAACGGACATGGAACGCCTGCGGAACAGGAACTTCCTCCCGAACACAGGCAAAAGGGCGGTACCACCATCCTTGATGAAACCAAGGTTGGAGTGCGCATTGGCGATGAACGCAATATGATGATCCGCTTTGCGCAGTGCTGCAATCCCTCTACCGGCGATGATATCATCGGTTACATTTCCCGCGGCCGTGGAATCATTGTGCACCGCAAAGACTGCCCAAATCTTCACTATATCAGCGACTTTGACTCACGCACCATCGACGTTGAATGGGAAACGGTCTCTCCCAAAGCCACCCGCAGATTCCGCGTTGTGGCGCATCGCATTCCGGACCTCTTTTCTGAAATAGAGGGCGCCGTTCGAAAGTTCCACGGCCACCTCATTGAGGGCAAAGTTGAAGAAAACGAGTCGGGAAACCTGGAGGGACACTTCACCATGGAGATAGACCGGAAGGGCGATTTCAAAAAGGTGTTGAAGAACGTCCGGACTATTCCTGCAGTGATGCACATTCAAGAAGCAAGCCTGCACGATACCATTCCGACGCCGCTTTGAGACCTCCTTGAATAGCCGCAGAGCGGCTGCGAAACCGTCACGGTAATTTCTGAGTTTGTTGCCCCTGAATAGCAGCCTTTGTACATTTATCCACACAGGAGGCTACCAATGGCACAGATCGCTTTTAAAGGAAACCCGGTACACACAACAGGCGAGTTGCCCCGCGTTGGGCAGAAAGCGCCGGATTTCCGCCTTACAACCGCGGACCTCACTGACGTCAGCCTTTCCGATTTTGCCGGAAAGAAGAAGATCCTGAACATTGTTCCGAGCCTGGACACCAGAGTGTGCGCGTCAAGTGCACGGCGCTTTGATCAGGAGATCAGGAAACTTCCCAACACGGTAGTTCTCACGGTAAGCGCGGATCTCCCGTTTGCGCAAAAACGTTTCTGCCAGGCAGAGAACATAGAGGAAGTAAAGACGCTCTCCCAGCTACGCGACAGAACGTTTGGCAAAGAGTACGGAATTGAACTCGTTGACGGACCAATGGCCGGGTTACTTGGAAGGGCGGTAGTTGTGATGGATGAAGAGGACACTGTCCGCTACACACAACTTGTCCCGGAAATAGCGCAGGAACCCGACTACGAAGACGTGTTGAAAGCGGTTAAGAATTAGAACAAGTTGAGGTCTATCCCTTTTCTCTATGGTACAATGGCCGCCATTACGGGCCGCGCAAGGCACGAGTGAGGAGGAAGGTGATGGTTAAACGCATCGGTATAATCGGGTTTGGCAACATGGGAGAGGCTATGGCGGCAGGGATGCGGCACTCTTTTCCGCAGACGGCACTTGCCGTGTGCGAGAAGAGTGATGAGCGCCGCCGCGTGGCAACAGCGGAATACGGGTGTCTGGACTGTGGTGATTCTGTCTCCCGCCTGGCCGAAGAATCTGATTTGATAATACTTGCGGTAAAACCTCAGGAACTGACCGCGCTTTTTTCGGGATCTCGGAAAGAAACTCAGCCCAGGCCGATTATCTCCGTCCTTGCCGGGACGCCCATTGCGCGCATACGAGAGACAGCGCCCGGTACGGAGTTTGCCCGGTTCATGCCGAGCCTGGCAGCACGGGTTGGAAAGGCGGTGGTAGGAGTCTCCCTTGCCGCAGATGCCGGGGATGATTTTAGGGCGACCTGTCTGGAAGTTGCAGGGGCAATTGGTACTCCCCAGGAGGTCCCCGAACGGCTCATGTCCGCCATCACCGGCGCAAGCGGTTCCGGCATCGCGTTTGTCTTTTCCTTCATCCACGCCATGGCCATGGGAGGCACCAAAGCTGGGATCCCCTATCCGCAATCCCTCGCAATTGCCCTTGACGTGATTGAGGGAGCAACGGCGGTACTCAAACAAACCGGGGAACATCCTGTCTCCATGCTCTCCAAAGTGTGCTCGCCGGCTGGAACAACAATTCAAGGTGTCCAGGCACTCGAGGAAGGCGCATTCACCGCGGTTGTCATGGATGCCGTAGAGCGCGCCGCCGACAGGGCGGCAGAGCTGGAAGGCTAACCTGCACACGCAGAACTACCGCTTCCCGGCATGCTTGCACAGACGGGTCGGCCCCGATATCATGCAGGGCATGCTGGACCTCAAGTTTATTAGAGACAATCTGCAGGCGGTAAAAGAGAACGTACAGAACCGTCACGTGCAGGCAGATCCTGATCGTGCTGTTGAGCTTTATGATGCCAGAAATGCGCTCATAGGGGAAATTGAAGCGCTTCGAACCCGCAGAAATGAAAACGCACGCGCCATGAAGGGCAAGCTGGAAGCCGAAGAGCGGAAGGCCCTCATTGAAGAAGGCAAGAGTTTGAAAGCGGAAATTGCCGCCAAAGAAGCGGTGCTCTCAGAAACCGAAAAAGAGCTCCTGGCCGAGGCGGAACGCATACCCAATATGTCGCATCCGCACGCTCCGCTGGGAAAAGAAGAAAAGGACAATACGGAAATCCGTCGCTGGGGCACAGTGCCTGCCTTTGACTACGCGCCAAAAGATCACGTGCAGCTGGGACAGGAACTTGATCTCATAGACTTTGACACGGCAACACGGGTGTCTGGAACCAAGTTCTACTATTTGAAGAATCATGCCGTTCTCCTTGAGCTTGCACTTACGCAATTTGCACTTTCGGTACTCACCGGAAAGGGTTTCACACCTACGATCACGCCCGATATCGCGCGTGAAGAAATCGTTGCAGGCATTGGCTACAACCCGCGCGGCGCTGAGTCAAATATTTACACGCTTGAGGGAGAGGAAGGCTGCCTGGTTGGCACGGCGGAAATCACCCTTGGCGGCTATCACGCAGGAGACATCATTGATCCCGAACGAATGCCTATCCGGCTTGCCGGACTTTCTCACTGTTTCAGGCGTGAAGCTGGGGCTGCCGGCCAGTTTTCCAAAGGACTTTACCGCGTGCACCAGTTCACCAAAGTGGAAATGTTTGTTTTCTGTCACCCGGACCAGTCAGAAGCTATTCATGAAGAATTGGTTGGCATAGAAGAAGAGATCTTTCAGGCGCTTGAAATCCCCTACCGCGTTGTGGATACGTGCACAGGTGATCTGGGCGGTCCGGCGTACCGGAAATATGACCTGGAAGCATGGATGCCGGGCCGGGGCGAAAAGGGTGCGTGGGGAGAGGTAACAAGCACATCCAATTGCACCGACTATCAGGCGCGTCGCCTCGCCGTTCGCTTTAAAGAAGAGGGGAAGTCCCGTTTTGTTCATATGTTGAACGGCACGGCCATCGCGATCTCCCGCGCCATGATTGCAATACTGGAAAACTACCAGCAACCTGACGGAACGGTGAAGATTCCAAAGGTACTTCAACCCATGATGGGTACAGACCGGATTGTCCGGACCTGAACCAAAAGATGGCGGGCGCCATGGATACAAACAAGGCGGAGGAAGACGCTCTCTACAAGGTCTACATAGTGGCAGAACTCGGAACGGCTCACCGGGGGAATCTGGACCACGCCTTTGCCCTTATTGATGCCGCGCGTGAAGCAGGTGCCGATTGTGCCAAGTTCCAGTTGGTCATTGCTGACGAAATTATCCATCCGGAAACAGGATACGTTGAGCTTCCCGGCGGAAAAGTCGCGTTGTATGAGACCTTCAAACGGCTGGAACAACCGCTCGGGTTCTACGCGCGCCTTGCCGAGCACTGTTCGAAAAAGGACTTAGATTTCCTTTGTACGCCGTTTGGTCTAAAGAGCGCCCGGTTACTCAATGAGCTCGGGGTATCTGCGTTCAAAATTGCCTCCCCGGAAGTGAACCATTTTCCGCTCCTCAGACAGATACGCGCATTTAGAAAACCGGTGATCATGTCAACCGGCGTCTCTCTCCTATCGGACATTGAACGGGCGGTGCAAATCCTCGGCAGAGACGAGCTCACGCTGCTTCATTGCGTCACAGCCTACCCGGCACCAGAACAAGAATACAATGTCCGGACCGTCTCCACACTCGCCAGTATTTTTGGTGTCCCTACCGGAATTTCAGATCATTCAACCGACCCGGTATTGGTTCCGGCGCTGGCCACACTGTGTGGGGCGAAAATTGTTGAAAAACATTTTACGCTCTCTCGAAAGGACGGCGGGCTTGATGATCCCATTGCGCTGCCCCCTGCGGAGTTTCGGCAGATGAGTGCTGCCATTCGGAAAGTGGAAGAAGCCCTTGCGGCCAGTGAAGAGCCGGAGGAGGTCATTGACGTCTTTCGAGAAGAGTACACTGCCAGACGCGTGGACGCCGTACTTGGCTCGGGAATAAAGACACTCTCTCCTGCGGAGGCGGAAAACTACGGAAGAACCAACAGATCCATCCACGCGCTGGGCGCTCTTCCCGCCGGCACGATCATCCAGGAATCAGACCTTGCCCTCCTCCGTACGGAAAAAAACCTGCGGCCCGGACTACCGCCGGAATTCCTGCCTGAGATAATCGGCGCCCGCACCGCCCGCACAGTTGCGGAGGGTGAAGGCGTTGTTTTAGACGATTTGCTGTTCAGGGAATAGGCAGGACACCAGGGCCGGCGGAGGCGTCCCGCTACGCATTACTGCTTGAGAAATTTGCGCAGCACCGTCTGAAGAATGCCTCCGTTTCGGTAATATTCAATCTCAACCGGGCTGTCAATCCGGCAAATAGCTTCAAATTCGGTCTTCTTGCCCTCACCGTTTGCCGTAATCGCCACCTTCTGCTTTGGTTTCAGGTCATCATCCACGTGAATGGTGAAGACCTCCTTGCCTGTCAGGACAAGCGATTTCACGGAGCTCCCGGTGTCAAATTGCAGGGGCAAAATTCCCATTCCAACCAGATTGCTGCGATGGATTCGTTCATACGACTCGGCAATGACCGCCTTGATGCCCAGAAGATAGGGGCCCTTTGCTGCCCAGTCACGGCTTGAACCCATGCCGTAGTCCTTGCCGGCCAGCACAATTGTGGGAACTCCCGCTTTCTTGTAGAGGTCAGCTGCGTCAAAGATGCTCTTCACGTCTCCGGTGGGCAGGTAAGTGGTATAGCTTCCTTCCGTACCCGGCGCCAGTTGATTGCGGAAGCGGATATTGGCAAACGTGCCTCGTGTCATCACGCGGTCATTCCCGCGGCGACTGCCATAGGAATTGAAGTCCACCAGTTCCACCCCGCGTGAAATCAGATGCTTTCCGGCAGGGCTGTCCGGATCAATTGCACCGGCCGGGCTGATGTGATCCGTTGTGATGCTGTCCCCCGCCATGACCAGAACCCGCGCATCGGCAATTTCACCTATGGGCTCCACGTCCAGATCCATGTCGGTAAAGAAGGGGGGCTCCTGGATATAGTTGCTCGCCTCATCCCAATCATAAAGATCTGCACCGGAGAGCTTGATCTTGTTCCATTGCGGATTAGAAGACTCCAGACCACTGTAGCTTTCAATGAATGCATCGCGGTCCAGCGCCTTTTTGACGTAGCCGGAGAGCTCTTCATCAGAGGGCCACACGTCCTTCAGGTAAACCGGTGCGCCGTCTTTCTCCCGGTAGCCAAGCGGCTCCGTTTCAAGGTCTATTCCCATCTTTCCCGCGATTGCATACGCAACGACAAGGGGCGGTGACGCCAAAAAGTTGGCACGCGTGTGCGGATTAATGCGTCCTTCAAAATTACGGTTCCCGGAGAGTACGCCGGCCACAACCAGATCTTCGTTGCTGACAGCGTTACGAATGTTCTCTGGAAGCGGGCCACTGTTGCCAATACAGGTGGTGCATCCGTATCCGACCAGGTAGAATCCGAGCTTCTCCAGGTAGGGCATCAAACCGGCCCGTTTCAGGTATTCGGTTACCACCATTGATCCGGGCGCAAAACTGGTCTTAACGTACGGCTTGGACCGCAATCCGGCCTCAACCGCTTTCTTGGCAACCAGGCCGGCCGCCAGGAGCACCGAAGGATTGCTGGTATTGGTACAGCTGGTGATGGCTGCGATGGCAACGTCTCCATGCGTCATCTCTACGCTGCCCGAACCGTTCATATCCACACTCACCTTCTTACCGGCATCTTCCGGGGCAACCTGAAAACCGCGCTCATCGTAGCTGGCGGTGAGCGTGCGGTTCCACACCTCTTTCACGTCACGCAGTGGGATCCGGTCCTGTGGCCGCTTTGGACCGGCTATGCTCGGCTCAACACTTCCCAGATCCAGCTCAAGAACGGTTTCAAAAGCGGGATCAGGGGTCTGGTCGGTGCGGTACACACCCTGCTCGGTAGCGTACATCTTGACCAGGTCGATGAGTTCCTGTGGACGGCCGGTAGCATACATGTAGTCCAGGGTCTGCTCGTCCACGGGGAAATACCCCACCGTAGCGCCGTATTCCGGTGCCATGTTGGAAATGGTTGCACGGTCAGGCACCGTCATAGCAGAAAGACCCTTTCCAAAGAATTCTACAAACTTGCCTACCACTCCGTGCTTCCTGAGCATTTCGGTGATGGTGAGGACCAAGTCGGTCGCGGTTATCCCGGGCCGGAGTTTGCCGGAGAGCCTCACGCCTACCACGGCAGGCGGGAGCATAAACACGGGCTGCCCAAGCATTGCCGCTTCCGCTTCAATGCCGCCAACGCCCCAGCCAACAATGCCCAGACCGTTAATCATTGGCGTATGGGAGTCAGTTCCCACCAGGGAATCAAAGTAAGCAAGCGGCTTTTCCCCTTCTTCTGACAGGCGAACCACGCGCCCAAGGTACTCCAGATTCACCTGATGGCAAATTCCGCTTGCCGGCGGCACGACGTGAAAATTCTCGAACGCGCTCTGACCCCATCTGAGAAACTCATAGCGCTCCCGGTTCCGCTGAAATTCCAGCTCTGCATTCTTGCGCAGGGCTTCGGAACTGTTAAAGAAATCCACCTGAACGGAGTGATCAATGATGAGATTTACCGCAGACTCGGGATTAATGCGTTTGGGATCTCCGCCGAGCCGCTTCATGGCGGAGCGCATGGCGGCAAGGTCAACTACGCACGGTACGCCGGTGAAATCCTGAAGCAGAACACGTGCCGGTTTAAAGGGAACTTCACTCTCCCCGGGAGATGAAGGGTCATAGGAAGCAAGGTTTTCGACGTGCTTTCGGACCACCTCACTGCCGTTCTCATTGCGCATGACCGACTCAAGCAAGATTTTAATGGAGAACGGCATGCGTTCAATTCCAGGAAATCCGGCATCCTGCAGTTTCTTCAAACTGAAGTAGTCGACCTCTCCGGCCGGACTCTTCATTGAAGTCCTGGTGTGAAACGAATCCGCCGCTGGCTGTTTGTTCATCCTCTCAACTCCTTATCGTACAAGTCATATTATCCGGCAACCCTGTCGACTTCAAGGTACAGCCATGATATAGTTTGTGATGCTTACGCTCTTAACCCAACGCATATAATCTATAGAGGAACGACGGTGAGCGGCAACGGAAAGAATGAGACACTGATACGCGATCTTATAGAAAGCTATCGCCACATGGTAACCTCCCGTGAGATTGACCTTCTGGAACAAGATTTCGCAGGGCGCGGTGAAGCCTTTTTTCATGTTTCGGGCGCAGGTCACGAGGCAACGGCGGTCTTAAATCATTTCCTCACATCAAAAGATTGGCTCCATTGCCATTATCGCGACAAAGCACTCATGCTGGCACGCGGTATCTCGGCGGAGATGTTTTTCCTCAGCACATTTGGCAAAGACAAGTCACACTCCAGAGGGCGGCAAATGAACGCCCACATGAGCGCGCCGGAACTCCAGGTGCTCAGTATAGTTGGTCCGGTAGGAAACAGCCCCCTGCAGGCAGCTGGTGTTGCCTCTGTTATTAAGGAGCAAAAGGATAATCCTATTGTACTGTGCGGGCTTGGGGACGGAATGACGCAGCAGGGAGAAGTCCTTGAGGGAATTGCGCACACCGTCCGCGCGCAACTTCCGGTCCTATTCCTTGTTCAAGACAACGCATTTGCCATTTCAACGGTGACCAGGGGACAAACGTTCTATTCACGACCGGACGGCCAGGCGGACGAATTTTACGGCATTCCCATCAAGCGGGTTGACGGCCGTTTTGCGCACACACTTTACGAGGAATTGAAAGAAGTGGTCGACCAGATGCGAAAGACGCGTAAACCGGCCATTGTAGTGCTGGAAGTTGACCGGTTGGAAAACCACACGAATGCTGATGATCAGCGTGTGTATCGTACCGCAGAGGAAATTGAAGAGGTCCGGAAAACCGGTGATCCCATCATAAGACTTAAGCAGTACTTGCTGGAAAACGGCGTGGCAGAAGACACGCTGTCAGACATTGAAGAAGACACGCGGCGCGAGTTGAAAGTGGTGGCCCGGCGCGCACAGCGCAGTCCGGACCCCCAGCCGGAGTTTGGCGCATCAAAACCGCTTCCGCCCCGCCTTGCATCGCTTGAAAACGAATACCGAGGGGGAGAATCCGGGGAACAGGATGACCGAAAGCGTATCACTATGCTCGAAGCCATCCGGGAGGTCCTGCGGGCGCGTATGGCCGGTGACAAACGGGTAACCCTTTTCGGTGAAGATATTGCAGACCCAAAGGGTGACGTGTTTGGCGTCACACGCGGCCTGACGGATCAGTATCCGGCACGAGTGGTCAACTCGCCGCTTGCCGAAGCCTCAATTGTGGGGATCTCCGTAGGCCAGGCGCTTGCGGGGCGGCGCCCTGTAGCGTTCCTGCAGTTTGGAGACTTCCTCCCCATTGCATACAACCAGATCTGGGCGGAACTTGGCAGTATGTACTGGAGATCTGACGGAGCGTGGCAGGTGCCGGTAATAGTCATGATCACCACCGGCGGATACAAGCCCGGTCTCGGGCCTTTTCATGCCAGCAGCATGGAATCAATTGCAGCGCACACACCCGGAGTGGATGTTTTCATGCCTTCAACCGCGGGAGACGCTGCGGGTCTCTTGAACGCGGCATTTGAATCAGAACGTCCCACCCTCTTCTTCTATCCGAAAAGCTGTCTGAATGACCGTGAAAACGCGACCACCCCGGATGTGGAACGGCAGTTGGTGCCCATCGGCCGCGCCCGCTACGTGCGGCGTGGAGACGCAATTACGTTTGTTGCCTACGGCACCACGGTGGGACTTTGTGTGAAAGCGGCCAACGCACTCGCAGAAGTCGGCGTTAGCTCAGACGTCATAGATTTGCGTAGTATTATGCCGTGGGACATAGACACGGTGGTGGAGTCCGCAGAAAGAACCGGCAGGCTGGTGGTTGTGCATGAAGACAACCACAGCGTTGGCATGGGCGGAGAGGTGATTGCCACCGTTGCCGAACGCGCCGGTGAGCGCGTCCACATGCGGCGGGTTACCCGCTCTGACACCTACGTGCCGTTCAACTTTGCAAATCAGTTGGAGGTTCTCCCCTCCTACAAGCGCACGCTGGAAACAGCTGTTGAACTTCTTGGCGGCGAAGTGCGCTGGAAACTCCCTGAAGCTGCTCAGAAAGGATTCTACCTGGTTGAAGCGCTTGGGTCGAGTCCCAGCGACGAGTCAATCACAGTCCTTGAATGGAAGATTAAACCGGGCGATGAGGTTGAAAGCGGTATGGTCCTGGCGGATCTGGAGGCGGACAAGGCAGCCATCGAGCTTCGCTCTCCGGTTGACGGCCAGGTGGAAGAACTTCTCATTGGTGAAGGCGAGCTTGTCAAGGTTGGAACCCCCATTGTAAAGGTAAAAACGCCCGAGTCTGAGGAAGGTGAAGAGAACCTGAAACAGATTACCCGTGAAGAACCTGGTACACCAATCATTAGCGGGATTGAAGCGGCGGCTACACAGATCAAGACGCGCACCAGCGGTGCCGGACGCGGAGGAAGCGAGATTGGCCTGGTGGCCGTTTACGGTGCAAAAGGCACACGCGTAGTCTCAAATGAAGAAATCTCCCAGATGTGTCCCCAATGGAGCCCGGACGACATTGTGAAACGCACCGGGATTGAGTCCCGGCCCTGGCTGGGAGAGGGAGAGAGCGGCATAATTCTGGCACAGCGCGCCGTGGAAAAGCTCTTTCAGGAGACCGGCACCACCCTGGATGACATCGATCTGATGATCTGCGCCACGGAAACACCAATTATGAACACTCCTTCCATGGCTACTCTCATTCAGGCCGCCATTAAAGGAAAACGGGACGGCTTTCTAGCCCAGGCGTATGACATAAACGCCGCGTGCACCGGCTATCTCTACGCCCTGCAGGCCGCACATGACTATCTTTACTACTCGCCCCAGAGCAAGGTGCTGGTCATTACCACCGAGGAACTCTCTCCCAGGCTTGATACCTCAGACCCCAGCACGGCGCCTATATTTGGAGATGCAGCGACAGCCAGCCTGGTAGTGGGAGATGCCAACTCGGACCGGATCCGCGCAAAGCTCTTCCGGCCGGTCCTGGGCGCCAACGGAGAGGACGGCTCAATTCTGAAAGTGCCGTCCGGCCGAGAGGAACCGATTTTTATGGACGGCCCGAAAACCTTTGTTGAGGCCGTGAAGGACATGATGATCAGCCTCCAGAAAGCGTCGGATGTCGCTGAGGTGGATCTGGGATCGCTTGATCTCATCATTCCGCATCAGGCGAATCAGCGCATTATCAACGCGGTCCGGCAGCGAATGAAAGCACCGCGTGAGAAGATGTATTCAAACATCGCCCGCAACGGAAATACCTCCTCCAGTACCATCCCCCTCTGCCTTGAAGAAGTTCTCCCGGTCCGGAACTCCGGAGACTACCTTGGTCTGGTGGCCTTCGGCGGCGGATTCACGTTTGGCGGGGCAATTCTGCAAATCAAGTAGAACGGCGTATTGCTGACACCCAAAGGAGGCCGCATTCTCGCGGTCTTCTTTTTTATTGTACCATCGCCGCACGCTCACTATACTTGGAGCTATGCAGCACGATGGGAAAGAAAAAGTTCGATGTCCGTGGTGCGGCTCCGACCCGCTCTATGTCTCTTACCACGATACGGAGTGGGGCGTACCGGTCCATGACGACCGGCGCCACTTTGAGTTTCTCGTTCTTGAAGGCGCGCAGGCGGGACTGAGCTGGCTCACTATCCTTCGCAGGCGGGAAGGCTACCGAGACGCATATGATGGTTTTGATCCGACACGCGTGGCTGCGTTTGACCGTTCCCGCATAGAACAGCTTCTTACAAACCCCCGCATTATCCGAAACCGGCTGAAGGTCGAATCCTCCGTCCGTAATGCGCGGCTCTTTCTGGACATACAGGATGAGTTTGGCAGCTTTGATTCCTACGTCTGGAATTTCGTTGGCGGGAAGCCTCTTCAAAGCAGCTTCAAGGCGCTCGGTGAGGTTCCGGCACGAACCGAAGTGTCTGACGCGTTGAGCTCTGATCTGCGCACACGCGGGTTTAAGTTCACCGGATCAGTCATCATTTACGCCCACATGCAGGCCACCGGACTGGTAAATGATCACCTGCTCTCCTGCTTCCGCCACGAGGAACTGGCATCCGCCCTATGAGGGTGCGACATTCTCATTTAACAATAAAAAAAGGCTTCCAGAGTAAAGGAGGTAGAAATCTCTGGAAGCCAGATACACTCAAATTAGGATGAACTGTGCACTACATCAAACAACAAAAGGGTCTCCGGGTAACACATCAGCTTGCAGAAAGTCTCACGTGCGTTCCCCTCAAGGGAGCCCGCCGACATTGGTCGTCAGGCGGGCTAATACCCTGGAACGCAATCGCCCAGGAACAGTACTGTGCATAACTATACTCCACAACCGCCCCTTTTTCAATAATTATTGCACATGATTGCGCGAAAGAGGCCCTACGTCACGGCGATATTTGCCTTCTGTGCAATGTTTGTCCTGGGATTCATGGACAACATACGAGGCACGGTCATACCCGCTATTCGCGCCTCGTTCGCTGTCTCCTATGCGAGCATCGGACTCCTCTTTGTGTTCGGGTTTGCCGGCTATCTGGTGGCGGTACTCTCAGGCGGCATCATTTTTGACCGTACCGGCCGGCGTATGATCTTTGTTGGCGCCATGGTGGTTCTCTGTGCCGGGCTACTGGTAATGTTTCAGGCCGCTACCTACGCAGCAGTGCTTCTTGCCATGATGACAATGAGTCTTTCCTTCGGTGCATTTGACGTTGGACTGAACGCCCTGGGCGCCCGCCTATTCCTGAAAAACACGGCCGTCATGATGAACCTCCTTCACGTTTTTTTTGGCCTTGGTGCTGCTGCGGGACCGCGCTACGCCGGGTGGCTCCTCTCCAAAGAGGTCCGTTGGCCGGTGGTCTATGCAATTTCCGGCGTCCTGCTCATACCCACTGCACTCCTTCTCTGGAAGAGTTCCATCCCTGCCGGAACGGGTGGGCCCAAAACCTCGCTCCGGCACGCCACAAAGCTTCTTTCCAGTCCGCGCATAGCGCTCTTTGCCGCCCTCCTTGGCGCGGGCATGGTACTGGAGCTAGGTATGGGCAACTGGCTGGTGAACTTTCTTATCGTTGAGCGCGGCATGAGTGAATCAACCGCATCGGTTTATATGGCGCTGTTCTTCCTCCTCTTCACGTTTGGGCGCTTGACCGGAGGCTACATAAGCGAGGAGGTCGGCTACCAGCGGAGCCTCCTGTTGTTTACTGTGGCCGCGGGAGGTCTCTTTGCCGTTGCGGTGGCGTCTCCCGGCGCGCCCATACTTTTTTCTTGTGTAGGATACTTTGTGTCCATCCTGTTTCCCACCGTTATCACAATGCTCGCGCGGGAGTTTCCCCATCACACGGGTACCGCCATGGCACTGGCAATGACCGGGGGCGGACTGCTTCAAATGGGTGCCAACTGGAGCATCGGGCTGCTTCACGATGCAGCCGGTGTTGTAGTTGGATTTTCTGCAATAGGGTTAAGCGTACCGTTTTTGCTTATAATGCTTCTCCTGACAGGAAGCACAGTAAAAGGCGCGAAGGCAGGCACGTGAAGGAGGGTCAATGCCACAGCAATGTCTCATTACCGGTGCTACAAGCGGAATAGGTGCAGCGTTTGCGCGGGCGTTTGCCGCGCGAGGATATGATTTGCTTTTGACCGGACGACGGGAAGAGAAGCTCGCAGAGGTTGCGTCCGGCATAGAAAAGAAGTGGGGAGTACAGGTTCAAACGATGGTATGCGAGCTTTCTGCTTCACGTGACGTCAACCGCCTCCTGGAAGCTCTCCGCGAACAGCCGGCAGAGGTTCTGGTGAACAATGCAGGATTTGGTCTGGGCAAGGCGTATCACGCCGAAGATGAAGATGCACTCATGGCGATGCTGGACGTGCACGTACGGGTTCCCATGAAGCTCATTCACGCCCTTCTGCCCGGCATGATCTCTGCCCGCCGGGGGACTATCATAAACGTATCGTCCCTTGCCTCATTCATTCCTGTTCCGCGAAGCGGCACATATAACGCTACCAAGAGCTTTCTGAACGTTTTTACTGAGTCGCTTCACCTGGAAGTACGGCAATACGGCATTACGGTTCAGGCGCTCCTTCCCGGCTTCACTCGCACGGACTTCCATCGGAATGTAGGAGAAAAGCTGCCGGGGCAGAACGGAAAGGGACTGGTCACCTGGATGAGCGCTGATGAGGTGGTCAACTATTCCCTGGCGCAACTTC
>Ga0102944_1001181_pt1 | contig 17973 bp, 13 predicted proteins | sample SalPonD_shore_MG_FD_78172 | JGI IMG/M metagenome (GOLD analysis project Ga0102944, IMG submission 78172) | Salt pond soil microbial communities from South San Francisco under conditions of wetland restoration - Salt Pond MetaG... | ecosystem: Environmental > Aquatic > Marine > Intertidal zone >...
TGAGTTTCTTTCGTGAAACTTCTCTTACCTTTCGTTTTTCTGCCTCACCCTTAGCTTCTTCAATGATCTGCTTCCTAATTGCTTGAGCCTCGTCCTTCGCCTTACTCAAGATCTCATCAGCACGAGATTCAGCTTCTTGTATCTTCTCTTGAGCCTCTTCCTTGGCTATTGCCTCAATTTCCTCAGTCATTCGAGACATGGCTAATTCATTGTCTGGCCTGCCTTTCGTAGTTGTTGTTTCCTCTGCTGTCAATGGACTTCATATGATCTAATGATGATCCTTTTTTTATTATTTGTGAAATAGTTCTGTTAGGAATGTCAGCTATATTCATTAGGTTTTGATTAATTCATTGACCTTTTTCCTATGAACTGACATAATGATCTTAATTGAGGGATCTTGGTATCATCTGATGAAAGTTTCTGAAAGGGTTGGTTCAATCACCTATGCCATTCGAGATGTTCAAGTTCTAGCAAATCAGCTAAAGGCTGCAGGTCATGACATCCTCCAGTTTAATATTGGTGATCCACTGAAATTCGATTATGATGTACCTCAGGTAATGCAGGAAGCATTAAAACGTCATACCGGTGAGGGTTACTATTCGGATTCAGTGGGATTACCCGAGGTTAGAACCAAAATAGCCCAATATGAAACCACAAAGCAAGGAGTCAAGGTTGATCCAGCAGATGTCATCTATTTTCAAGGAGTATCGGAGGGAATTCTGTTCTCCTTATTATCCTTCCTGAATCCTGGTGACCGAATCCTTGTTCCTGGACCGACCTATCCAGCCTACCAAAGTATTGGGACCGCGGTCCAGGCAGAGATTGTGGCATACCGGTGTATTGAGGCAGAAGATTGGATCCCGGATGTTGATGATATCAGACAAAAACTGACAGATAATACGCGTTTGGTCGTGGTAATTAATCCTAATAATCCTACCGGAGTGGTCTACTCAGAATCGATCTTACGACAAGTACGAGATCTTGTCGGAGAGTCAAATGCAGCAATACTCAGCGATGAAATCTACGACCGTCTAGTATTGGATGGTGACTACACCTCTCTCAGTAGTATCAGCCAAGATGTACCCACGGTGGTTTTCAATGGATTTTCTAAAGTCTATCTAGCCCCTGGCTATCGTGCAGCTTATGGATATATCTCAGATCCCGAAGAGAAGATTGCCCAGGTCTGGGAAGGAGTTAGAAAACTATGCAGAGTTCGATTATCTGCCAGTACTCCGGTATCACTTGCAGCAGTAGCGGCTCTGTCTCCGAATCCACCCCACTTGGCAGGATTGATCAGGCAAGTTAAAAGTAGACGAGATCTGGTCGTCAAACGGTTGAATGAGATACCAAATATCACTACGACCATACCTCGAGCAGCATTCTATATTTTTCCAAAAATCGACCTCACTGGTACTAAATGGACTTCAGATAAAGATTTTGTACTCGATTTTCTCGAAAAGAAACATACACTACTGGTCCATGGCTCTGGATTCGGTGAGGAATATGGAAAAGATCATTTCCGCCTGGTCTATTTGGCAAATGAAGAATTACTGGAAGAGGGGCTCAATCGCCTGGCAGATTTTCTTGCTTGATCTTAATAATTCTACTTGGTATGTTCACCGATAAAATCTGAAACAACCTCAGCCAAAGGGATCTCTTCTAGATCTATCGTACTGTAAGCAATGCCTTCGAATATACTTGCCTCAATAGCCAAAACATTGGGAAGAGGTAATTCTAGTTCAGTAAGTGCAAGGAATTCACCACTGGAAAGAAATCGTTGAGCTGCACCACGCAGTGCTAGATCCCGTTTGTTCAGAATAACCAATACGGGGGTATTGTTATCTCGATAGGAGATCACCCGCTCGAATGCTTTGGCTACTTCAAGAGTATTATTGGAGGTACCATCTAGAATGAAAATTATTGCATCGGAGGTATTAATGGATGTCTCCCAAAGATGCCAGAAATCCTGTTGACCACCCATATCAAAGGTTTTCACCTCGGTATTACCTAACTTAACATGTTTAGTTGATTTACCCATGGTCGGAACCGATGCTACTACCTGGGCATCACGTTCAGGTATTAAGGTTTCCAAATAACGGACAAATGAAGTTTTTCCTGCTTGAGATGGACCAGTAATGGCAATGGTCAGATTTTTTGTATGAAACTTGGAGAAGACTAACTTTCGAAGTCGTTTGAATAAACCCATCTTCTCTTTATTTCTGACATAATAGGGGAGAGGTTGGGTTTGGATATTCTCAGGTAGTTCTTCATCACTCATCGCGATGGTGTCACCAAGGTATTGCCCAGCCGTATCAAAATACACGATGAGTGTATGATTATTATGTACCACCGAATATGCTCCGATATTCATCTCAGTGACTTTGGCACGGATTTTTATTTCTTCTTCAGTCAGGATAATGGAATCAAACCGTCCACAGATATCACATTCTAAGGTACGTATAGTGATGACCGTATCTTGTTGCATAGATACAAATACTGATTTCAATTTATATAGTCAGAAACAATTGGTGAACAACACACTATATTGACGTATACGACTGATTTCGTTGAGTTTTGGGATTCTAATTCAGCTTGGAAAATAGGAAGAAGTACAGAATCTAATTGATTGCTTCCATGATGTCGGAGTCACCTTGACTGAAAATGGTGACGAAAGCGGTGAGATGAGGACGTCCACAAGCAGTACCAAGGTCTTGTGAACTCTTGGGATAGCTTATTATTGGAACCTCTGAGAGACCCGCATACCTAATTACATCTTCTTTGTAATTTCGGGGGGCGTTGGATGCAACAACAATTGCTTTGGCATCACCATTTTTGGCTGCACGTACGGCATGTTTTGCACCGAATTCTGTTTTTCCTGATTTTGTAGCTACACTTATACTTCTGTCAAGATCTACCATAATAAGTACCTTCTACTAATTCTATACTCTAGCCTTAGAGTTGCTTGACTTAAATATATCTTTATCGTACGGCGACTTTCTTTGTCAAAAAACGGGTCAACGAAACCTAGTCCTGTTCATATTCTGCAACTCTTTTCTCCATCAGATGGAATATCTGCTTAGCATAATCCATGGGCTCAAAAATTGAGAAGAAATGCTTCGCAATTTCTCCTGGTGAGTGATCATGATAGATCCTGAAAACTACCTCGAGAATATCTAGTATAATCTGAACTTTAAGACTTTTATCAACATCACTACGATCCAGATCATCACGAAGCGTTTCGATTATAGTAACAACTTCAGCGATGTTATCCAGTTCAGCTCGATGCTCCATCAACAGTTTCAGGTATTTATAGGTGTCAAAATTTGCTTGTTCCTGATACTTTTGGGTAATCTGCTCTATCGTTTCATCCCAGGACATTGTACCCTCAGATGGTATACTCATAGGATAGTAGTTACCATTCTGTTTATTAAATCAGTTGACCTACGAGAGGGGGAATTCACAGCCTGAAACCTAGTATCTATTCAGGACAATATAATTAATCAATATAAAAATATAAGGAAAAATAATAGCGGGAGTGGGATTCGAACCCACGAACCTCTAAAGGATCAGATCTGCCATATTTCGAGCCAAGGCTCGAATATCTTGAGTCTGGCGCCGTTGGCCGGGCTGGGCGATCCCGCTCATAATTATCAAGGACTCAAGGACCAACACAGTACCTTGATATGATAACTATTTTCTTCCTTTTAATTTGTCTATCGTTTGATCACTGCTAAGTTGTCTACAAAGTTGTCTTATATCAGTACTAGATAGATATTGGACAAATACAAAACAAGTAAAATCGCAGATCATAAAATATAGATCCCACAGATAGAATTTATAACGTGACTCATAGGATCTCGTTGAATTTCGATTTTGTTGAAAATAGGGAATATTGCATATTAGAGAGGAATTATGGGTAATTTATCTTAAATTCTATGATTGAATTACGCACCAGGTGTACCGTTATTTGAAAGTACTGTCCAATCAGTGACGGTATCAGTATCACTGTTCAGGGTAGATCGGGCAATTGTTTGTCCGGTAGAGGCGGTGATATCCCACCCGGTGGTGTACTGCTCCCAAGCGACATAATCAACAGTTGATCCGGTACTGTTATGCAGAGATACCTCATCACCAGAATTACTTAAGGCAAGGGTTAATCCAGAAACATCAGGATTGAAACCATAGAGATTGAAGAAACCAGTCGTATCACGAGCAACTACCAAATAATCACCTGCCTGTATGATCGTACCACTTGGCAGGGAGAAACTCCGGGAATTATCAGCCAGTGACCATCCCGAGAGATCAACTGAAGCAGTAGTAGGATTGTAGAGTTCGATCCATTCACCTTTCGCATCAGAACCGGGAACATCATACATTACCTCAGAGATCAGAATATGGTTCACTCCAGTATTGCCACTTTGTGTGATTGCTGTTTTAGTTGTCGACAAGATTCCCTCATTACTTGAAGTATCAACTGCAGAAACCTGATAATCATAGGAGGTATTAGCATTAAGACCGGTATCACTGAAGCTGTTTGTACTTATTTGAGTAAGGAATACTCCATCTCGGTAGATATTATAGTGATCTAAATCTGCTTCGGGATTGGCATTCCATGATAGATCAATTTGACTATCACTGACGGCAGTAACTTGTAAACCGGTGACCTGCGAGGGAGCAGTAGTATCAGCGGGTTGCCACATGGAAAGATCAAAGGTAGCATCTACGGAGAAATGATCAGAACCAGTACTTGCACTGGCAGTATCACCAGCAGTTGCCCCAGTAATATATTGATACAGACCATTGTTATTGACATCATTCACGGTCAGATAATCGATGACTGAGTCACCATAGGCAGATGACGTGTAAGTATAACCTGGTGAAGTTCCAGTATCAGGATTGGCTGTACGATATGCATTGTAGAAGTCATGTGTAACTGATGTCTTGGGATGATTGGGATTTAGCGTCATATTCATTGGACCATAACCCAAATCACACCCACCACTTGTACCAACGACACATGGTTCATTTGGTGCATAGGAATTCATATCACCAGCATAGACAATATTTGCAGAAGCACCGAGACCATCCATATAATTAAGCAGTCCTTCTTGAGCGCGTTCTCGTTGGGCTTCATTTGATGCACCTGAGGAGGCTTTTAGATGGGCTCCAATGAGATGTATGGTACTGCTACCAATCAGTACAGTAGCATCAAGGAAATCATGACTTGGCAGTTCAGTACTACCGTTATCCAAGTCTACCGTGATAATTTGCTGGGTATCAACAATGGGAAATCGTGAACATACCGTAATTCCACCATAACCTGCAACCTCACCAGCAGTGGTAACACAACTATAGGGGACCTCAGACGAACCATAGTAGCTATTCAAGTCAGCTGAGATACGGTTAAGGGTAGCATTACCAAATTGTTCCAAACCTCCCGTCTCTTCGAGTATCATGATATCTGCATTTTCCTCTTTCAGTACTGCCAAAAACGGTAATGAACCCTGACCTGTACGAAAGTCAACTGCTCCTGAAGTTTGTAAATCATAGGCATTGATATTATAGGTCATGATCTTGACTCCAGTATAGTCCTGCTGGGGATCTACAAATGCAGAGTTGTCTACTGTCACGCTGAGAGAGGAGCTACCGGTATTACCAAAGATATCCGTCGCTTGTACCTCGATCGTATGACTTCCATCACTAAATGTGGTGGTATCCCAAAGCAGTCTACTACTGCTTGTCTGAACCACACCGTCAATCAGTATCGCGTAATTGCTGATATAACTCAGATCGTCAACAGTAAAGTAGATATCTTGATATCCACTAACTGTCGTTGAGAGAGGTTGTCTGATAGTTGGAACAGGAGCTGTTGTATCACTACCAAATGCGGCGAGATGACCAGTAGCTGGATAAAGTACCGGTTGATAATTTGTCCCGTCATTATTTACCTGAGCAGCAAATTCTGCAGAACAGTCAGATTGCGTTCCATCTGCGGCTAAACTCGTCAGACAATAGTAGTAGGTAGTGCCAGTAGTGACATTGAAATCAGGATAGTAGCCCGATCCCCAACTCAATTCGCGAATCATCTGCCAATTGGATTGTGCAGAATTCCATCGCCAAAGTAAATACTGTTCAGGACCATCTATGGGAGTATTACCATCTAAACGAAGTCTCCAGCTTACCATATTGGAGTAGAGCCAAGAACTGTAGTGATGGGTCACGATGCGTGGGGCCTGAGAGGGGGATTGATCATAATTCATCGCATCATTCCAAAATTGCATGGTACGGGTGAGATAATGCTGGGCAATTCCCGCATCATGAATAACCATGCTATTTTCGTCATTGCTATTGAAACCAGAATTAGACCAGTTTGTGCTACCAACCCAGACAATTTGACCATCAAATACACCAAATTTATGATGATACACCCCGGGATTGGCATCCACAACACCTGCACCTAATGCGATCAATTCATCTGCCTCGGAGTAGGCATTATGCCAACCACGATAATCAGCGACTAATTTGACAACGACACCACGGTTCAGCGCATTGACAAGAGCATTGTAAATTGAATCTTCTGTCAGATAAAATAATGACAGATGAATCGTAGTCTGCGATCCATCAATCAATGAGATTAACCTAGTCAGACCATCATCAACCGGTGAGAAATAGATCTCCACCTGTGTTTCACCCACAGTAGCCATTTCTGCATTATTATCCACTTTGGAATTAGCATAGGTATTGGCAAATAATTGTTCAAATTCAGCAGTATAAATCGAGGCTACCGTTGAACTTTCCACTCGTAAACCATCATTGGCATTGTAGAGAGTTCCCGTTTCAGTAGGGTTCCAACTTCCGGTGAAAACGTAATTCCCATCAACGATGAAGAATTTATTATGCATGGTATAGGAGGTAGTAACCGCAGTTGTAGCAATACCTGCATCCAATGCCGAGAATTCAGCACTATTATCACCATGGTAGGCTACGCGTATTTGGACACCTCTGCTATTGGCCGCATTCAGCGCATCAATTACTGGTTGCCAAGTGAGATGATACAGAGCGGCATCAATGGTGGAATTTGCAGCGTTAATCAACGAGACGATGCCAGTACTGATATTACCCTGTTGAGCTGCAAAATTCGTCATCTGGGGTAGACCAGCCAGAGGATCGGTGAAATATACCTTAAATAAATCTGATGCCGGTCGATTATCAACAGAAACAGTGATATCTACACTACCTGTATTGGAGGAACTATCAGTTGCCTCACAATGGAGGGTATGGCTACCATCAACCACACTGGTGGTGTCCCAAGTATACTGGAGGGATCCACCACTAGCGGAAGTTACTTGTGATCCATCAATAGTTAGACTAGATGAGGAGACCGTACCACTGTTATCAGTAGCATTACAGGCAACATTTACCGTCTGTGAGACGGTATTTCCATCTGCAGGATTAGTAAATGTGACAGAAGGTGCCTGAGTATCGCCAGAAATTGCAGAGTAACCAGAACCAGGACTTCCAGTAGTTCCAGAATCTGCCCAATCAGAATTGGAGTCAGTATCTGTAGGAAAGCCTGAACCATCAACCAAACGATAGATTGAGGTATACGATGCCGATACTGTCCAGGAAGGATAGGAGTTACTATATCCTCCTTCCCAGGCAACAAAATCAACCGGATTTCCGGAATTATCTGCCAAAAGAAGTTGATCTCCACCGTTGTTGAGGGAGATCGTCATGGTACCATCATCAGGATTAAAGCCATAGAGATTATAAAAGCCGGTGGTATCACGGGCAAGGATAAAATAATCTCCCGGGGCCAAGGTAACATCTGGAAGCGTCGTACTTCCAGTATTATCGGAAATTGTCCATCCATTGATATTAATAGATGAAGCTGAGGGATTATACAATTCCAGCCATTCTTCACTTGCATCACTTCCCGGTGTATCATAGAATACTTCTGAGATAACCACATTAGAATTTGATGGGTTAGCCAGAGTATGAGAGGGAAGAGAAGATACGGTTAGCAACGATATTACAGTGAAGACGACAAGAATTTTGATAGAATTTGAGATCTTCATTCATGGTCACAACAATAGGTGATGTGGTGAAAAAACAAATTAGACAGTTCGTTTTGAGTTCCTACCACAGGTGATCCTACTAGATGGATTATTTAATCTTTACTGTATCTGCATTGTTAACAAAAATATATTTTGTATAGCCAATTATGAGAAAACTGATCTTACCATTTTTGGCAATAATTAAGATAATTTAAGTTCATTTCAGTGCAGTATACCTAACAGATCATAATCAATCGGTGAGAGTTAAAATAATGCAGATTATTTCATACAGGTTGCAGAGATAAGGAAACCAGTATGACCGATCATTCGGGTAGATGGACGAATAGCACCGGGTTTAAGTTGAATCTCACGTTCTAACAACTCAATAGCACGAATATCTTTGAAATCACACTCACGAAGAGCTTCTGCTGTTTTTCCCAATTGATTAAATGTAGGCAGGAAAATTACCAGCTTTCTACCAGGATTGAGTACCTGAGTTACAGGTTCAATTACTCGCCAGGGATCACCCATATCAAGAACCAGACCATCTGCATTACCTTCGACAAATCCTTCCTCGGTAACATCGCGGTGGTTGAAATCAACATTATCAAGACCGATCATTGCCAAATTCTCTTTTGCTACTTCAATTGCCTTCTGACGATTATCATGGGTTACAATCCGACCATCTGTACCTACTGCTCTTGCAAGTATAGCGGTTAATGAACCGCTTCCAGTACCTGTTTCGTAAATCACATCTCCAGGTTTTACATCGAGAAGCATGGAGATCATAGCGGCATCTTTTTCATAGATAATCTGACTTTGATGTTTGAATGCCACGTTAATCCAATCGATCATTGTCGGATAATAGGCGTGGAGCCATTTTCCCTTTGAGGTCTCAACAGAGGTACCATATGTAGCATCAATTACATCACGGAGGTCGACACTTCCGTAGTTACAGTGAAAATAATCTTCTTTCACCGTACGTATCCATCGATGGCGGTGATTGTAGACAAGTAATACTGGGTCTCCTTTCTTGAATACTCCAGTCATAGTTCTAGTAAATTATATGTACTGTGGTCAAATAGTTTGTGTCTTGGCGCAGTTATTGATTTCGATCATAATATCCTGGTTTGCGACTACCAAATGCACGGGGACCTCCTTTTTCCAAACGATAACGGAGTTGTTCTGCTTCAGCAGCCGAGATATCACCCTGTTTCAAACAGAAGGAGATAATTTCCTCACATTGATCCCTAGTTTCTGCCCGAGCGAGAAAGTCCTTGATAGTGGGATCATAACCTTGAAACACTCGGGATTCACTATTAGATTTACTATGGTCTAACTGTTCCATGACCGTGCCAATTGGCTCGCCATCAGTAATATCAGCTTCTTCTATTACTTCATTCAAGTTCTGACCTCCACCCTTAAGTTCTGCAGCTAGCGCGCTGAAGTGCTTCTCAATTTCTTCCATAGAAAAGCCATCAAAGCCGGATGAATGCTCATGATCAGATTCGTTGTGCACAAATAAAGTAGATATTGGATCTTATAAAATGCTGTGATCAGGTCGAAGCATTAATTTTGACAATATCACCGTGTTTGAGTACGTGATCGGCGGATATTGCTTTATTATTATCAGTGACCAAAATGGCATTAATGAAATTATCTCGGAGATCAGAATGGATTTTACCAGCAAATTCTTTGGCTGTTGTTCCCTGAGGAACAAGAAAAACATCAGGGAGAATTCGACCATCATGATCGGTGAATTTAGTTTGATTCTCTACTGGAAAGACAGGAATAAGTTTCAGCAGATCAAAGACCGCATGTTCCAACAATTCAGTCACTCCAGTAGATCCTTTTTCCTTCAATAATCGCTGTTCTATTGCCTGAACTATCTTTGTCTGCTTATCTTCATTGGGATTATCTACCAGATAGTTAACCGTATCACTACCCAGCTCGTACCTAATTTTACCCGCTTCATCAGCCTTCCGTAGAGTTAATTCCGCCAATCCAGAAGTAGGAATAATTGCTAAATCGGGAAATCGAGAAATCATCTTTTCGATATTCTTGGCAGCATTGGTCATATCCATTTTATTTGCGGCAATTACCATGGGGAAAAGGATAAGTCGTAATTCATGAGTCATCTTTACCTGTGCCTCCTCATCCCATTCCCGGGGGTTAGTTCCCATCAGTCCTGCATTACGAATAGCCTGTTTTACTTTAATGATGGTGGCACCCAATCCAGTAAGTCGATCTACAATCAAATCCATTGACTTGGTCGGATCCTGTTCCAATCTTCGACTTGCTTTTTGCCAGTCTTCGAACAGAATATGATTGATCCATGCTTCAAGTTCTGCATTTAGCCAGTCGATATCATTGCTAGGATCATAATCCTCTACAAGATTACCTTCCTCATCTGTCGTCCCAGAAGCATCAACAACATGGATCAAGGCATCAGCTTGACGAATGTCATCCAAAAATTGATTACCCATCCCTTTACCTTCTGATGCACCTGGAACCAATCCTGCAACATCGAGCATCTCTACTGGAACGTACCGCATTCCATCAATACATTTACCAGATCGAGGTTGACAAGATTCCTCCATTCCCGCACAGGGACAATTGACTCTAACCAAAGCTACTCCGCGATTGGCTTTAATCGTGGTGAATGGATAATTTCCCATTTTCGCATCAGTCAGACACAGAGCATTTAGTAAGGTGGATTTTCCAGCGGATGGTTTCCCAACAATACCAACTAACATTTCTCAAATATATCCTGTGAAGCTGTTGTAAAAATCATTTGCATCGTTATCACGACTATAGGTAAATTTGTCATGAGACTACCGAACTGACAATAAGTAGGGAATTCTGAGATGATATATATGACAACTATTGTGATTGCAGACCCAATCCATGCTGATGCCGTAACTAAGCTGAAGGAAGCTGGTTTTACTATTCTTGACAAAAGTGGAAACAAGGATGAACTACCCGCAGTTCTTGATCAAGCTGAGGCAATTATTGTCAGAAGTGCTACTAAGGTTACACCTGAATTTCTCGATAAATGCCCTAATCTTAAGATCATTGGACGATCAGGTGTAGGTCTTGATAATATCAATTTGGAAGAGGCAAAAACCAGGGGAATCAAGGTAGTTAATTCACCAGAGGGACCTACCAGATCAGTGGCAGAATTGGCCTTGGGATTGATGTTGGCAGCCACTCGAAAATTCGGAATTGTTATTCCTGGAACTAAAAGTGGGGAATGGCCTAAAAAGGAGAAGGGAAATGAGCTCTACGGTAAAACCCTTGGTATTATCGGTTCAGGAGCAATAGGAGGACAACTTGCAAAATATGCACTTACACTTGGCATGAAAGTGATTTCCTACGATATTGTGGAGTATGACGAACTAAAACAACTGGAAGGATTCAGCTATGTCCCACTTGATGAGTTACTTACCCAAGCAGATGTGATTTCAACGCATGTACCCCTTCTCGACGCCACCAAGCATATGCTAGACAAATCAGCTTTTGCTAAGATGAAACCAGGAGTGATTGTGATCAATACCTCTCGTGGCGGAATTATTGATGAAGATGCCCTGTATGAAGCAATACAACAGGGAAAAGTAGGTGGTGCAGCACTTGATGTATATGAAAATGAACCTGTACCCGAAGGTTATGCTCTCACCAATCATCCTCTGGTGATCAGCACACCACATATTGGAGCACAAACTCCAGAAGCATCACGCAACAATTCCATGGTTATTGCAAACAAATTCATCTCATTTTTAACAGACAATTAAACTTCAAATTAGACGAATTATTCAGCAATTGGATATCTTGTGACTGTAAAACTACCTTCAAAAATAGGCAATACTTAGAGATCATACCGTGTTTGAGAACTTTCAAGACCCTGTCAGCAAGGTGCTAAAAGAACAGGGAATCCAGAGACCGGTTAATTTATTCACTCCGCCATCACCTGACCTTGGAGATTTCTGTTTCGTAACCAATCAAATTGCAGGTGGCGAAGATCCAGAGGAGATCGCCAAGCAACTTCAACCCGAATTATCGGCAATTGATGGAATAGCAGATGTTTCAATATTTAACGCAGGAAACAAGAAGAAGAAGATAATCTATCTGAATTTCACCATAGCAGAGGATGAAAAGGTACGATTGCGATCTGGACGCATCGGTCAAATTCTGAAGACAGTATTAGATGATGAATACGGACAATTGGATGTGAATGAGGGTAAATCAGTTATTGTTGAACATACCTCAGCCAATCCCATCTCTCCCATACATGTCGGAAATCTCAGAAATTCCGTACACGGGGATACTTTTGCAAGAATCTTAGAAGCTTCAGGATACGATGTTTTCATTCATTATTATGTCAATGATGTTGGACTTCAAATTGGATTTGTCGTGGTGGGGTATGAGCTGGCAACTAAACAACTTAATCTCAAACCACCTGTCAAGATAGATATCTGGTGTGGACAAATCTACGCTATAATGAATTGCCTTTATACCATTCAAAAACTCAAACGTGCAGGACTAGAACGTGGGGTAGAGGTAGCAGATAATTACCAAATCAGTATTGAAGAACGAGATCTACTACAACAGGCAATTGATGAGGAAATCAGTTCATTCGGGGACAGATTAACACAATTATCCGAACTTGAAAAACCAGACCGTAAAGAAAAAGCAGAATTACGAGAATTGAAATTACAGTACAATAGACTCAACGATGAGAAACAGGATATTGCGAAATACATTATCACCTATAATGATCTTCATTCTCGATTTGAGGATTTATTTGACCAACTACATGGAGCTGTTGCTGAGATTGATCTACAATTGCGTGTATCAAAATATCTCAAAGCCTATGAGCAGAATAGTGATGACCGGATTACGGCACTATTTCGAGAAGTAGTAACCTGGGTATTGACTGCATTTGAATGGACCTTGGGAAGATACAATATCGAATTTGATCAATTTGATTTTGAATCGGAAGTTACTTGGAGTGGATTGCCCACAGAAATTATCAATAAATTGGCAAAAACAGACTATGCTTCAGTTGATGATCAGGCAGTTCGATTCAGCTATCCAAGCAAAGCGATGAAGGCATTTACCAAAGCAGCAGGATTAACCAAAAACGACCTCGCCATTAAAGGTCAAGTCCCAGACCTACAACTCCGTAGATCTGATGGGACCGCACTCTATGCAGCCAAGGATATTGCTTATTCAATCAAGAAATTCCAAGATAGACAACCTGAAAAGGTTTTTAATGTCATCTCAAGTGAACAGAGTCTTCCACAATTTCAATTACTACTTCCCCTACACCAGTTAGGATATACAGAATATGCAGCCAATCTTCACCATTATACCTATGAAAATGTGGATCTTCTGGGACGAGTTATGAGTGGAAGATTGGCGAAATATATTCTCGCAGATGATTACTACGATGAAACCATCATCCGAGCGAGGATGGCCAAACGAGTCGCTGATGCAGAACGTAATATCGGATTACCAAAAACAGATGCAGAATGGGAGGAGGAGAATGAGATCCTACGAGCTGTGGCACTGGCATCAACTAGATTTCCATTAATCGAGACCGTACCCAACAAACGCATGGAACTTGACCTAGATCGTGAACTTGATTTTCGGCGTAATGCAGGACCATTTGTCCAGTATGCTCATGCTAGAACAAATTCACTGATTGACAAGGTAACTGAGGAAAAAGGTTGGGAAATCGATGAGATTGATACTACCTTACTAGCTGAGTATGAGATCATGGAACTATTCAACCATCTTGAAAATCTTCATGACCAAATATTGCTGGCAATAGAAGAGCAAGATCCCTCAAAGATTGCTTCATGGTTATTTACCCTTGCACAGAGCTTTATGAAATTTTACGAGAATTTCCCGGTACTCAAAGCAGAAGATGAAGAGCTAGGTCGGGCTCGATTTGCGGTTGTTCATGCAATACGAAAAGGATTGAGTACCGGACTGAAAATGTTGGGTATCCCTCCAGCTTCAAGATTATAGGTTTGAGAAATCAACAGCAAGTTGTTGGTAAGTATAAAGATTAAATTACGTGATTAACCCCTTCCAAGTATGGAATACCGATTGCTTAAACTAGATAATGAAGAGGAATACATGCAAATCTTCAATGAGGAGAAGTCAGAACTCATTGGTAGTGTAGTTAAGCACCGGAGATTATTTTTCATTCCCACATTTCTCGTACGGATAGATGATAGCGTCGTAGAACTAAAACGTGGTTTGTTAAGATTCAGAAAATGGAAAATTGATACGGCTGAGGTATTCCTCTCATGGAAAGTATTGCGAACCAGATTACGAGTCAACACCGGAAACGAGGAATTAAGCACCGATGGACCTGCACGGGGAAAACTAACCCTGACAAATTCTCAGGGTCGAACTGCCATGATCATAGAGATACAGGCATTTGAGAGTGGAGATATGCTCAGATTGCAAACCTTTGATCGGCTAGAGGAAAGTCTTGCACTAGGTATTGCAGTGCTGATGACCAAGTATTTTGATCTCTGGTACTAAATTCGCTCGCGGTCTGATAGAAGGTTTTAATACCGGCAGACACAACCTAATATCTGCGTAGTAATATACTTATTGTTCACTACCAAGGAAGGTCGAAGGTATGACTGAAGTAAAACTCAAGGTAGAAGAAGCAAGGAGAACCGATGTAGGTAAACAGATTGCTCGAATACCATCATCAGTAGCGGATCAATTAGGTGTACGTACGGGAGAAGTTATCGAAATCGAGGGGCGACGGAAAACTTATGCCAAAGTTTGGCGATCAAGTTCACCTGAGGTAGGACCCGAGACAATCCGAATTGAGAATCTTATCAGACAGAATGCTAAGGTTAGTCTCGATGATTATGTCACCGTTCGATCAATCAAGGTAACCATGGCAAAAACCGTAGTACTGGCTCCTGCAGAACATACTTCGATCAGTATGAATTTGGCACCATATCTCTCACGTTTACTGGGAGAAAAGGTGATCTGTAAAAATGACATTGTACCACTATCTACCGGTTTTGGTGGATTAATCTACCTTAATGTGATCAAAACCGATCCCATGGGACCAGTTGTTGTCGGAAACAGTACAGAAATCATGTTTGTTGATGAAGAGACAGCACAACGGGAATATGCCACCAGTGATCAGCAGACATCAAATATACCGCGAGTATCATACGAGGACATTGGAGGACTCGGAGATTCCATTAGAAAAATCCGTGAAATGATCGAACTGCCCCTGCGTCATCCTGAAATCTTTGAGAGATTGGGAATACAACCTCCCAAAGGAGTGCTTCTCTACGGACCTCCGGGTACGGGAAAAACACTTCTTGCCAAAGCGATTGCCTCTGAGACCAACTCTCATTTCGCCAGTATTAGTGGACCTGAAATCATATCAAAATTCTATGGAGAGAGCGAGGGAAAACTCAGAGAGATATTTGATGATGCCAATGACAATGCCCCCGCTATTATCTTCATTGATGAGATTGATTCCATTGCTCCAAAACGCGAAGAGGTATCAGGAGAGGTAGAACGTCGAATTGTTGCGCAACTACTTTCTTTAATGGATGGACTGGAATCGCGTGGTGATGTAGTAGTGATTGCAGCGACCAATCGACCCGATAGCATCGATCCTGCACTACGAAGGGGCGGGCGATTTGATCGAGAACTTGAAGTAGGAATACCCGACGAAATGGCACGATTGGAGATACTACAAATTCATACCCGAGGCATGCCACTTGATAAAAATGTTAAATTGAAAACGCTCGCATCCCGAACGCATGGATTTGTTGGTGCAGATCTAGAAATTTTGGCAAAAGAAGCAGCACTTTCCTCACTCCGAAGATTCCTCCCGGAAATTGATCTCTCATCAGATGCAAGAACACTTGATCCAGAAACGCTCCAGCGACTCAATATCACCATGAAAGATTTTGAATTAGGGTTAGTTGAAGTCAATCCTTCCGCACTACGTGAAGTATTTGTTGAAAAACCAAATGTAACCTGGGACGATATCGGTGGAATGGAGAAGATCAAGCAGCTCCTTCAAGAAGCAATTGAATGGCCAATGAAGTACGGTAAGGTCTTTGAGACAATGAAAGCCAAACCTCCAACAGGTATCCTCCTTTATGGACCGCCGGGCACGGGTAAGACCATGTTGGCCAAAGCTGTTGCCAATCAGGCTAATGCCAATTTTATCTCTATTAAAGGACCGGAATTAATCTCAAAATGGGTTGGTGAAAGTGAGAAGGGAGTGCGTGAAATCTTTCGGAAGGCCAGAAGCGCAGCACCATGTATTATTTTCTTTGATGAAATTGACTCAATCGCCTCCGCCAGAAGAAAAGGAGGTGCCGACAGTGGAGTCATTGAACGGGTGGTATCACAACTCTTGACCGAAATCGATGGGTTAGAGGAAATGAAGGGAGTGACGATCCTAGCGGCATCGAATCGACCTGAATTAATTGATCCGGCATTAATGCGTCCGGGAAGATTCGACCATGTGATTAGGGTTGGCCAGCCAGATTACGAGACTCGTCAGAAGATTTTGCAGGTACATTTAGAGGGGATCAAGATTTCGGATAAAATTGATCTAGATAGTTTGGCTGGAAGTACCTCAGGTTGGTCGGGAGCTGAAATTGCAGCACTAGTCAATCGAGCGAGAATGCTCGCGATTCGAGAATTCATCGATGTAAATGTCTCAACTGCAGGAGATATAGATGAACTAGCACTGCAGAACCTGATGATCACCAAACATCATATCGATACAGCCTATTCGGAGGTCAAACCTGAACCGAAGCAGGAATATGATCTTAAACCACCAGGCATGAGTGATGTCAAGGATAATAGTTTTGCATAGGAGTTATTTAGTAATGGCAATTTTCTTAATGATTAACTCCTATTACAAATTAGAAGGAAACTGATCGGGAGATTATAATGAGTAAAACAGAGACTGAGATACCATTTGAAGACGCGTTGGAGTTACTTAGTAATAACTACCGTCGAGACATACTGAAGTTGATTACCATCAAAGAAAGGTATGCCTTTGAGCTAAGTAAAATTCTCAATATCTCCCAACGAGCCGTGTCTAATCACCTGACAGCACTGAAAGATGCGGGTTTAGTCCTCTCAGAGAAGAGAAAATCATCAAAAGGACCGGATCGAGAATACTTTCATCTCGAACGGGCAGTGGTACTCTCATTAACCGTGGCACCTAACCTATTTCTCGCCACCTTGAGAAATCTAGATGACAAACCCCAATCACAATTTGCCTCAATCACCCCTGAATTACAGCTGGGATCTTCCAAACAGAGTTCACTCCAACAGGTGATCGACGAGGGCATGGAATTACTACCCCAAATCAAGGAGGGATTACAACTACTTGAAACCCAACAATCAAAATTACTACGGGGATATCAGGGACTTCGTAATCATATCAGAGAGACTCTGGAGCGGAATGATTTTACCACACAGGAGATCAGGATCATGCTACTGCTTGTTGAACATGATGGAAAAATGACCATGGCAGAGGTAGCAGATGCACTCAATATTGAAGATACTGAAATACCAGCACTGATCAACCCCCTAATCCAAAAAGAGGTGATTGTGACTGAACCCATTCAGGCAGAAGATGGTACCATGGACTATAGTATCTCAATTTTAACTAAAAAATAATATTAATCCGTAATTTAGAATGGTATCAAGGGAGATTAATTCGAATTCGTTATATTTTCTTCAGTATCATCTTCTTCTTCCAATTTTTTGAGATCAGCAAAAGCCTGAACCGGAAGTTTGTCAGGATGATATGCCAAAGCATCAGCAAGGAGTTCATAGGCCTCATCACTGAGATTATCGAGTTTTTTCAGAGGACGAATCAATCGAACAA
>Ga0102944_1001184_pt1 | contig 17942 bp, 16 predicted proteins | sample SalPonD_shore_MG_FD_78172 | JGI IMG/M metagenome (GOLD analysis project Ga0102944, IMG submission 78172) | Salt pond soil microbial communities from South San Francisco under conditions of wetland restoration - Salt Pond MetaG... | ecosystem: Environmental > Aquatic > Marine > Intertidal zone >...
ACTAGCGGCGTCGGGCGACGAAATTTGATCATTTCTGTCGATGTGCGGAGGGATCCGGCGCCATAGACTTCCAATCACCGGCGACCCCTTGGAGCAGGGAGCACGGCACCAACCAGACACCGAGACAGATCGAACCCAAACACACGCTGAAGGTACACTGCCATGAAAACCGCTTACCGCCTTGTTGTCGCCGCCGCCCTTCTGGGCTCCGGTTCCGCGTTCGCAGCCGACCCCGGCGATCAGTACCTGACGGCTCAAGGTCTACTCGACGTACCCGTTACCGCGGGCAACGTCGTCAATCAGAGCGTTGCCGATGGCGTGGACGCCACGACCCGTTACCTGTTCGAGGCCGGGCTGGTAGAGGCGCCCACTGCGGCGAAGCTGCCGAGCCGCAGTCCCCGCGTCGCCACCGGCGACGAGGTCCGCCGGCTGCTGGTGAAGTGGGGGTTGCTGCAGTCCTGACAGCGCCCCGGCGGCGGCCGGAGGCCGCCGTCTCTAGAAAGGGGGCAGGACTCCGTTTGGCGTGCACGTCGATGTTCGCCGCTCCCGGATTGGGTGCCCGACTCATCCTCGAGCCGGAACGTTCAGCGTTTCCTCAGGGTTTGCTCACGACCAGCGCCGCGTTCACGCCGCCGAAGCCGAATCCGTTGCAGAGCGCATGCCGGGTGCGGTGCCCGCGCACCTCGTTGGGCACGAAATCCAGGTCCTGCATGGTCTCGTCCGGCGCGTCCATGTTGAGCGTCGGCGGCAGCAGATCGTGGATCACCGCCAGCGCCGAGAAGATGCTCTCCACGCCGCCGGCCGCGCCGAGCAGGTGCCCCGTGGCGGACTTGGTGGAGGAAACCGGGAGCTCGGGCAGGTATTCGCCGAATACGCTTCTCAGTGAGGCCACTTCCGCCCGATCGCCGACCGGTGTGGATGTGGCGTGGGCGTTGACGTAGTCGATGGCATCGGCTGCCAGTCCGGACTTGTTCAGCGCCGCACGTATGGCCGCGGCCGCGCCGGAGCCGTCCTCCGGGCCGGAGGTCATGTGGTAGGCGTCGGCGCTGGTGCCATAACCGCTGAGCACGGCGAGCGGGGCCGCGCCCCGGGCCTCCGCGTGGGCCAACGTCTCGATGACCATCAGGCCCGCGCCCTCGCCCATGACGAACCCGTCGCGCGCCCGGTCGAACGGGCGGGAAGCCTCCTCCGGTGCTTCGGCGTTGGTGGACAGGGCCTTGAGGGCGTGGAAACCCGCCAGCGAAAGCGGGTCGACGCAGGCTTCGGTGCCGCCCACCAGGGCCACTTCGGCTTCGCCGCTGCGGATCATGCGCATGCCGTCGCCGATGGCCTGGATCCCCGCTGCGCAGGCGGTGACGGGGCAGCCGATGGGGCCCTTGAACCCATGCCTGATGGAGAGGTTGCCGGCGGCCAGGTTGGCCAGGAAGGCTGGCACCGTAAATGGCGAGATGCGCCGGTAGCCGCGTGCATCCAGGGTCTGCTGCGCCTGGGTAATGGTGCCGAAGCCGCCGATGCCGGTGGCGACCACGGTAGCCGTGGCGAGCCGGTCCGCCTCGCTTTCAGGATGCCAGCGGGCCTGGGAAAGGGCTTCCCGCGCGGCCGCCAGGGCGTAGACCGTGAAGACGTCGAGCTTCTTGCGTTCCTTGGCTTCGACGAAACGGTCCGGGTCGAGCCCGGCCTCCGGATCGTCCTCGATATCGGGCACGAGCCCCGCGATCTTCACCGGGAGCGCCCCGGTGTCGAACCGATCGATCGGACGGATGCCCGAGCGGCCGCCCGTCAGGCGCGACCAGACCGGCTTGACGCCGCACCCGAGCGGGCTGACGATGCCCATTCCGGTGATGACGATTGGCGAGGTCATACGGTTCTCCGCACTGCCGAGTCACGGAGAAACCCTAACGCCGGGCAATATATGATCAAGATAATATTTTGTGCCGGGGGAACGCCGATGCCTTATTCCGCGGAGCACAAGGCAAAATCGAAAGATCGCATTCTCAGCGCGGCCATGGAGCTGTTCAGCCGCTTCGGTTTCGAGAAGGTGTCCATCAGCCAGATCATGAAGCTGGCCAGGATGACCCACGGGGCTTTCTACAACCACTTCGAGTCCAAGGAGGCGCTGTATCGGGCCGCGTTTCTGGAGCCCCTCAAAGGCAGTCGCGCCGCCAGGCTCGTGAAGGGGCCGCTGTCGCTGAAGCACTTGACCGCGCTGGTGACCCACTACTGCAATCTCAGCGAGCTCGCCCGAAAGGGGCGGCCGGGCCACGAGATGATCCTGTTCAACGAGATCGGCAACGAGAACCCCGAGGTCAAGGCGCTGTTCGAGACCTCCTACGGCAACCTCAAGCGAATGCTGGAAGTCCGCATCATCGCCCTGAGCCGTCTCAACAAGCTGCCCTTCGAGCCGGATCGCGAGGCCATCTCCGAGAAGGCCCGGGCCATCCTCGCGTCGCTGGTGGGGGCGGTTGCCATCGCCAGGAGCCTGTCGGACGAGGCCGAGCGGCACCGCATCCTGCAGTCCGCCCAGAAGCAGATCCTCACCATGCTGGGCGTGAACGAGCGGGAGCTGGACAGCCTGCTGGGCGGCGAGGCGGCCGTCGCCCTGTAGCGCCCTTTGGGGCGTGTCAGATGCGGCGGCCGCCCCGGTCGGCGATTAGCGTTCGAACAGTATGAAGTTGCCCGTGTTGTAGAGCCCGTCCATGGCGAAGTTCATGCCGGTGCCCGGGTTCATCTCGGTGGTGGTGCGGTAGTTGGACACCATGCCCATCCCACTACATTGCCGCCGCTGACGGCGCCGGCCCTGACCGCCTCGGGTCCCCCATCGTCCGGGAAGGAAATGCCGCCGAAGGTCTTGTTGGCGAAGCCGATGTGGAGCTGGCTGGAGGCGCCCGATCCGGTCTGCACGTCAACGCGGGGCGGCGTTGCGGACGGGCATCCGCTCGAATACCCGCCCGCTTTGTCACCAGCGTTTGTAGGGCAGGAACTTGCCGGTCATGGTGATCTGGACGCGGTCGCCCTTCGGGTCCTCCACCTTGCCTACGTCCAGGGTGAAGTCGATGGCGCTCATGATGCCGTCGCCGAACTTCTCGTGGACGATCTGCTTGACGGATTCCCCGTAGACCATGCCGATCTCCTTGAACCGGTAAACCAGCGGATCGGTCATCAGCGACTCGCCCTGCTGGGCCTTGATGGGGCACTCGGTGAGCGCCTGGGTCACCTCGGTCCCCAGGCCCAGCACGCCGGCAAGCTTCTCGGCCTGCTCCCGGGTCATGCTGTGCTCGCCGAGGCAGGTGGCGCACACGAACACGGGGGAACAGCCCACCTGCTGGGCGATGGCTTCCCAAGTCAGGCCCTTGTCTGCTTTCGCCGCGAGTACGGCTTCGCGCATTTCCTGCTTGGTCATGGTCGACCTCCGTTGATGGCTGCGAGGTTTCCGGCGCGTGCCCGCTTCGCGAACTCGGCGGCGCCGAACGGGGCAGCGCCCGTTCCCGAAGCGAAGACCGTGCCACTGCACAAGCGCCCGGCATGCCGCAGGGCCGGCCGTTCCGCGGGCGCCCGGCGTGCACCGTTGGAGTGCGCTGCATCCCGTTCTGGTGCGCAGCCGCGGCGTCCGGATGTTCCAACCTTCGAAAGAGGTATAGCTCGATTCGTGCCAGCGCGCCGCGACTGGCCTCGAGCGGGTTCGCCTGTTTCCGGCAGCGTCGGCCGGCGCGCACGGGGCCGACCGGCAGCCGGCGGCCACGGTGTATGCTCTGAGCTTGACGTCCACCTCAGATTCCCCGCTCGCGGTGCGGGTCCGGATACCGCGCGGGCGGGCAGCGGCCAGCCAGTCGGCGCAAGACTTGCCGCGGCGCCTGAGTGAATTTGATGGATTGCCCCCGGGGTGCTCCCCGGACGCGTCGCGGGCCATGCCGTGGGCATGACCCGCGTACCGAACGGACCAGGTAGGGAGGAGCTCAAGATGCCGGCACCCTTCGCCTACGCGACGATTTCCGAGGCGCTGTCAGACAGGGCGCGGAGCCACGCGGACCACGTCGCCTACATCGACGGCGACCGGCCTCACACGTTCGCGGAAGCGGACGCCGCCAGCGACCGCATCGCGGGTGCGCTGCTGGCGCGCGGATTCGAGTGCGGCGACCGCATCGGCATCATCGCGCCCAACCAGATCGAGTGGGTGGTGCTGTTCTTCGCCGCCGCCAAGATCGGCGTCGCCGTGGTGGGTCTGACGGTCCGCTACCGCGACAGCGAGATCGAGTACATGGCCAACGACAGCCGCATGAAGGCCGTGTTCACCGTCGCCGAGCACGACGGCTTCGATTTCCTGGACATGTTCCGGCGGCTGTCCGACCGGCTGCCGGCTCTGCAGACCGTGGTCGCTATCGGCGGCGGAGCGCAGGGGCAGCCCACTTTCGAGGACTTCATGGGCAGCGTGCCGGACCGGCGGGCCCTGTCCGAGGCGCGCTCGCGGGTCCGGGGCGGGGACCTCGCGATGGTGATCTACACCTCCGGCACCACGGGCCGGCCGAAGGGCACGGCGCTGACCCACCGCAGCATGCTCGCCTCGGCCGGCGCCCAGGCCGATCACGTGCGCGCCAACGACCAGGACCTGATCCAGCTGGCCATGCCCCTGAACCACGTCGGCGGCATCACCTGCGGCATCCTCACGCAGATGCTCGGCGGCGGTACTTGCGAGCTGGTGCCGGTGTTCAAGGCCGACACCGTCCTGGAGATGATGCGTCGGCATCCGCCCACGCAGGTCAGCGGCGTACCCACGATGCTGACGCTGCTGCTGATGAACCCGCGCTCGGCGGAAGTGGATCTCAGCGGGGTGCGGCTGGTGATCACCGGCGGTACCAACGTCGACGACACGCTGCTCGGCCGGCTGCAGCAGCGCATGCCCCAGGCCACCCTGATGAACCTCTACGGGCTGTCCGAGTCCTCCGGAGCCATCGTGATGACCCCCTGGGAGTGTGACGACGAGTCGCTGATGACATCCATCGGCCGGCCCCTGTCCGGGGCCGAGCTACGCGTGGTGGCTGACGGCGAGACGGATGCCGCGCCCGGCGAGGTCGGCGAGCTGCGCTTCCGCGGGCTGGGCGTCGTCGAGGGCTACATCGGGGCGGCGGCCAGCGCCTCGCCCATCGACGACCAGGGATGGCTGCGCAGCGGCGACCTGGGGGAGGTCGACGCGCGAGGCTACATCTACCTGCGCGGGCGCCAAAAGGACATGTACATCCAGGGCGGGTTCAACGTCTATCCGGCGGAGGTGGAAGGCCACATCGCCCGCCATCCGGACGTGCTGATGGTGGCCGGCATCGGCGTACCCGATCCGGTGCTCGGCGAGATCGGCCGTTATTACATCGTGCCCCGGCCGGAAGCCGAGCTCACCGAGCAGGCCATACTCGACCACTGCGCGTCGCTGGCCGATTACAAGATTCCGCGCCAGATCGTCTTCCGCGGCGAGCTGCCGCTCACGCCGGCCGGCAAGATCCAGAAAGCCGCGCTGAGGGCGGAGGAGAAGCCACAGTGAACCCGGGTGGGGAGACGCCGCAGCCCCTCGCCCCGGAGCTGGAAGAAAGGGTCCGCGGCAGCTTCGCCCGGCAGACCTTCATGGAAACGCTCGGCGCCCGCATGACCGAGCTGGCCCGGGGCTGGTGCGTCATCGAGCTCGAGCGGCGGGAGAACCTGCTCCAGCAGCACGGCTACCTGCACGCCGGCGTCGTCTCCACCCTGGCCGACAACGCCTGCGGCTACGCGGCCCTGTCGGCCATGCCCATGGACGCCACCGTGCTCACCACGGAGTTCAAGATCAACCTGCTGGCGCCGGCGGCCGGTGAGCGGCTGCGGGCCCGGGGCCAGGTGGTCAAGAGCGGGCGGACGCTGACCGTGGTGACCGCGGAGGTGGACACGCTGAAAGAGGGCGCGTGGAAGCCCGTGGCGCTGTTCCAGGGATCGATGCTGTGCCTCCGGGATACCGCGGACGATCACACGCGCTGAGCAAGAGCCCGTAGCCTTCCTGAGCCCGTCTGCTGCCCCGGGTTGGATCATCGGCACGGATTGGCGACGAGCTTCCCGGGCGAAGCGCGGTCAAGCCGTGGCTCCTCCGAAGCGGTTCAATCTTTTCCCCCGGCGGTCGCTCGCAAGTACACGAACCAGTAGACGAACGCCACCAGCACGCCTGCGCCGATGAAATTGCCGAGGAACACGATGCCCCAAGCGCGTAGCAGCCCGAGCGTCGAAAGGCGGCAATGGGCCCAGGCCAAGACCATCATGTTGTTGGAGGTGAAAAGCTCCGCTCCGCCGACGATGGCCAGCACGTAGGACTGCGACAAGGCGACGCCTGCGACGAGCCTGTCGATACCGGGGGAGATCGCGGTATTCGCCCCGCAACTGCGCGAGGACGTCAGTTGATATCCCCGCTGTCGAAAGCGTTTACACTTTGCTCGTCCTGCGTTCCGCCAGGCGTCCCGAAGCGGCGTAAAGTTAAATTAAATCAGTGCGTTTCGTCGTTTGGCATTTTCTTTGCATAAAGTTGGGTGCGAATGAAGCATCGTGCTTCGGAGGATTGCACAATGAAAACACTAAAGGGGGTCATAGCGGGCGGGCTACTGACATTGTTCAGCGCTCAGGCATCCGCGATCATGACGACGCCGAGTACCAGCGCTTCGGATCTGGTCAACACGCTGCTCGGTACGGGCATTACTATCTCCGGAACGCCGACGCTGACGAGCGGCTCCACCTCGGCCGGGACGTTCACCGGCGGGTTGTCGTCCGGCATTGGAATCGACAGCGGCATCGTGCTGACCAGCGGTGATGTCGGCCTTATTGACAACACCAACAACAGCGACAGCGCGACCGGCAATTTCGGCGGTGCCGGCGACAGCGACCTGGACGGCCTGATTCCCGGTTACAACACCTACGATGCCACAATCCTGGAGTTCGCGTTCACGTCGACCTCTGGCGATCTCTTTTTCAACTACGTCTTCGGCTCGGAGGAATACAACGAGTACGTGAACAGCTCCTTCAATGACGTGTTCGGGTTTTTCCTGGACGGTGTGAACATTGCCATCGCACCCGACGGCAACCCCGTGAGCATCAACAACGTCAACTGCGGTAACCCGTATTCGGGGAGCGGACCGAATTGCGAGTATTACAACAACAATGACCTCACCGACGGCGGGCCGTTCTATAACTTCGAGTACGACGGCTTCACCGACGTGTTCACTGCGTCGGCAACCGGGCTGGGCGCCGGCACGCACACTATCAAGCTGGCAATTGCCGATGCGGGCGATTCCATCCTCGATTCCGGTGTGTTCCTCGAAGCCGGAAGCTTCCAGGACGAGCCCAGCAACGGCGGTACCGTCCCCGAGCCCGGCACCATAGTACTGCTGGGTGCGGGGCTTCTCGGAATGGGGGCGGCGGCCCGTCGTCGGCGTCACCAGTAGGCGCGCCAACGGCGATCACGCAACCGCCGAATCGGCAGCCACCGCGGCAGCTTCCCACTGCCGCGGTGGCGCTTATGCCTCCGCTCCTCCCCGAGCCAGAACTCTGCCGCAGTGGACCCGAGAGCAGGCGACCTCAGTCACGTCCTGGCGGCTTCACTTCCCCGCTGTAAAACGGCTCGCTGCAGGCGCGACCGAACAGGTCGGCGATGTCGTCGACCACGGACTCGATGGGCTGGATGACGCCCTTGACCAGAAAGCCGGTCCGGCTGACCGAAGGATGACCCAGCGTGCCCCCGATGTCCTCCACGTACCGGGCGCAGCCCTGGTCGTTGACGATGGCCGTGCGCAGGTTCAGCTTGCCGTGATCGGCCAGGTCGATGCTGCCCTTGACGGCGACGCGGTAGCGGTCGGTGGCAAAGGCGGTGTCTTCGAAATGGGCCACGCCGTCCTCGAAGCGCACCGCCGTGTGGCTTTGGCGCAGCCGCGTGGTGCCCTCGGCATGCATGTTCACCGCCAGGCGCGCGTATGCCGTTCCGGTGGTGACCAGCGGCCCCAGGGGGCCGAGCAGGGCGTAGGCGCCCACGTCGAACAGCCCGACGCTCTGGCTGTCCAGGAGCTGATCCAGGACCCGGTTCAGGTCAATGCCCTGCACGGTCAAGTCGCGGCCGCGAATCCGGGCATGCCCGTTCAGCGCTTTCAGTAGCTTTTCCGGCGCCAGCGAGGTGCCCCGCAGCTCCGTGTCGACCGCTACCTTACCCTGGGCCGGCAGCGGTGAGCCGAGCATTGCGCTGACCGTCTCAAGCGCCACCCGTTCGCCGGTGAGCTGCAGCTCCCAGGCGGTGGCGCCGTCCTTCGGCTGCATCCGGCCGCTGCCCTGGATGCGGGAATCGCCGGTAGCCGCTTCCAGGTGCTCGATCCGCACCGTGTCTCCCTCCCCGGCCAGATCCAGGGCGGCGCTGTCGATGACGTTGTCGCCCACCGCCAGGCGGTCGAGCCGCGCGGTGAGGCGTCCGTCATCGCCGAAGCGCGTCAGGAACTCCGGGATGGAACCCCGCGGCCAGCGGCCGTCGAGTATCAGCGGCAGGTCGTTGACCGTGACCTGCAGGTGCTCGAAGCGATAGGGCTTGCCGTGATCGCCGCCGTAGTCGCCGGCGGCGGCTTCCGTCTTCCCCGAGTGCACCACCAGCCGCTCAAGAGGCGTCTCGCCCGCATCGGCCTTGCCGCCGTCGCGGGCCGTTACCGCCGCATCCAGGCTGGCCTGTCGTGCATGCCACGGCTGATCGGGGTCCCTGGAGGCGATCCGTTCGCCGTTGAGCCGAACGCGCGTGCGCTCGCCGTCCGGCGCGACCGATGCGCTGAATCCTTCCAGCGTGTAGCCGCCCGCGTGCAGCGCCCGGCCCTGGGCGTCCAGCGCGATGCGGTTGGCCGCCAGGTTTCCCGCCAGCCAGCGAATCAGCCGGTCGCGGCCGTGGAGGAACCGGGGCAGCGGCATGCCGGCGCTGCGCAGGCGCGTGTGCTGAAGCTCCAGGCGATCGTCGCCGGTGCCGGCCCGCAGATGGGAAACGGTCAGATCCAGGTTGTCGAGGGCGAGCGTGTCGGGCGCCGACCAATCCGCCTGCAGCAACCCACTGCCGTCGCGGAACCCTAGGCGAAACGCGCCGCTGCCGTGGGCCGCGAGCGAGGACGCGCCGTCATTCCAGCTCGCTTGGGCGGCTGCGTGCTTGACGGCAATCCGGCCTCGGTCGTTTCGTGCCGTGAGCGCTACGTCTTGCATCCGCAGGCCGGGGGTGCGCAGGTCGCCGGCAGTGAGCTTGAGCGTGTAGCGGTAGCCCGCCAGCGCGGCCGGGGTGACCGGCACGAAGACGCCGTTTCGCAGGAGCGGGATCCGCTCGCCCTGCAGGGCGCCATCGCGGACCGTCAGCTGCAGGCCGGATCGGGGGTCGCTGACCCGCAGGCTGTCGGCCGCGAAGTCCAGCACGCCCAGGTCGATATCGGTGACATTGATGGGTTCGCCGGCATCGCCGGTTGCCGCCAGGGCTGGGGCAATGTTCCAGGCGCCGTCCTGGCGCCGCTCCAGGGCCAGTCGCTTGGCCCGTACCCGCAGCCGGTCGATCTGGAGCGTGCCGGAGAGCAGCCGCAGCGGCTCGAGCCTGAGCTGAATCCGCCGGAGCTCGGCAATCACGCCGTGAGGGCCGCGCAAGGTGACGTCGCCCGCCTTTATGGTCATCGGATCGACGCCGGTGAGCTGCAGCGTCCCGGCGATCGTCACCTGGACACCGAGCGTTTCGCCGGCCAGCTCGGCCACCGCCTGGCGGTGACGGTTGAGGTCGAAGAACCAGGTCAGCCAGATGGCCGCCCCGGCCGCCAGCAGCGCGACGGCGGCGAGGCTCCACAAGGCCCCGCGCAGCAGGCGGGGTCGGCGTTGTCGCTCGGGCGCGGCCATGGTGACAGCTCCATCGTTGTGCGGGCCGAGTACAGCGTTCAGCATAACCCGTGAGGGCACTGCAAGGGGTCGCGTTACCCCCTTACCGGGGATGTGGTATGCGCCCCGGGTGCGCGTTCCGCTCCCGGGGTCGCCGTCCCGCGGCCTTGCCGGTGTTCATCCCTGTCCGTCGGCCCGCGGCGTTCTTCCCGGCGCTTATATGCTAATGACGAATCGTTGCTTCTCCCGGGGCGGGTCCGGGCCTAGGCTGAATGCACATCGGCCGCAAACGGCCGCACGCATAAGGCGACCCGGGAGGAAAAGCCATGAGCGTTACCGATGAGCTGCTTTCAGACAACGAGGCGTATGCCCGGGACTTCGACCAGCCGGGGCTGCCGATGCCGCCGTCGCGCAAGGTGGCGGTGGTAGCCTGCATGGATGCCCGCCTGGACGTCTACCGGCTGCTGGGGCTGAACCTGGGCGAGGCCCACGTCATCCGCAACGCGGGCGGCGTCGTCTCCGACGACGTGGTCCGCTCGCTGGTCATATCGCAGCGGCTGCTGGGCACGGAGGAGATCGTGCTCGTACACCATACCGACTGCGGCATGCTCACTTTCCGCGACGACGACGTGAAGCGGCAGATCGAGACCGAGACGGGGATCCGTCCGCCCTTCGCCCTGGACGCATTCGAGGACCCGGAAACAGATGTGCGGCAGTCCCTGGAACGGGTCAGGGCGAGCCCCTTCATCGCGCACAAGGACCGCGTGCGCGGCTTCGTCTACGACGTCAACAGCGGCGAGCTGCGGGAGGTCCGCTAGCCGAGGGCCGTGTAGTCTCTCGCGCCCGCCATGACCGCTGCCTGGCCCCGGGGGGGCGATGGCGGTGGCGCGTCCGCAGGTCTTCCTCGGTGACGCGGGCGACGCGCCTGTTGGTGTGCCCCATCCCGCCCGCCGGGCCGATGAGCGGGATCGGTCGGTTGTTGGTAAGGATATCGATCCGGCGGGACGCGCACGCGGGCGCGAGACCATCCGCTGGAGCATGCGGGGTGCGGCCACGGTGTGCTCGCAATTCCCGGCATTGCAGGCTAGGGTTTGGGAACGAGCATTTGATTGCCTGAGAGCTGGAGCCCATGAGCCAACCCACAGACTGGAAGACCCACGGGGTGAAGGTCATCCCGGGCGGGTCCCTCGACCCCAACACTGCCCAGACGCCCGGCATGGACCGCGCGGCCGCCATCAACACCGCCCGTGCCGGTGCGCAGAAGCTTTGGGCCGGGACGGTAACCATCCATCCCAACGCCAAGACGGGCGCCCATCACCACGGCGAGCTGGAGAGCGTCATCTACGTTATCCGCGGCCAGGCGCGGATGCGCTGGGGCGAGCACCTCGAGTTCGTGGCCGAGGGTGGGCCCGGGGACTTCATATACGTGCCGCCCTACGTGCCGCACCAGGAGATCAACGCGTCCACCGACGAGCCGCTGGAGTGCGTGCTGGTGCGCAGCGACAACGAGAATGTGGTGGTCAACCTGGACATCGAGCCGGTGGAGCCGCCCGAGGAAGTGCCCTGGGTGGATCCGATTCACGGCGGTCAAGCGTGAGCCGTGCGCCGTTGATCCGCGCCGGCATGGGCTGACGCCCGGGTGCGGTGTCGCCTCCGCGGTATCCTGTTGCAGCCTGGACGGCGGCGGCAATCGTACGGCGCGCTTACTTTCACGTCGTGACCGCGGTACGCCCGCCTCAAGCCGGCGGCGCCCCGGAATTGCCCGGCTGCGACCCGCCCCGCGGCGCGGTGACGCGCGGTCGTCCGACGTTATCCCGCGTCCTGGCCGGACTCGCCGTCGCCCGGCGACTGCTGCAGGGGGTTGCGGAAGTGCAGGTCCCGTTGCGGGAACGGTATCTCCACCCCTTCTTCGCGGAAGGCGGCGTCGATGGCGAAGTTGAGATCGCTGATGACCTTGAGGCGCAAGTCGATTTGGCGAATGAAGCAGCGGAGCTCGAAGTCCAGGGAGCTGTCGCCGAAGCTCAGAAACAGCACAAGCGGTTGCGGCGAGGTGCCGTCCGTGACCACCTCCTCATGAGCCTCCGCGGCCTGCAGCAGAATGCGCTCGACCTTTCTGGTGTCGCTGCCGTACGCGACCCCGACCGGAAGGATCACCCGCCCGCGTGGATTCTCCAGCATCCAGTTGGTCACTTGCGTGGAGATGAGCTCCGAGTTGGGCACGATGACATCGGCCTGGTCGAAGGTCTGAATCTGGGTCGCGCGGATGCTGATGCGTTTCACATAGCCCGCAGTGGTGCCGACAATGACCCAGTCTCCGGTGCGGATCGGTCGTTCGAACAGCAGGATCAGTCCGGAGACGAAGTTGTTGACGATGTTCTGCAGGCCGAAGCCGATGCCCACCGAGAGCGCACCGGCGATGATGGCCAGGTTGGTGAACGAGAAGCCGGCGACGCTGAGCGCGATCACCGCCGCGATGGCGACCCCCGCATAGCCGGTCATGGTCACCACCGACTCCCGGGCGCCACGCTCCATGCGCGTGCGGCTGAGCCACTGATCGGACAGACGGGTCCGTATCCAGCTGGTGATGCTCAGCAGGATGCCGAAGAAAGCCAGGGCGAAGGCGATCCGCGCCGGGTTGATGGTCAGGGAACCGACGCTGAAGCCGTCGGTGACGAGCCGGCGGATCTGGGCCATGGCGGCCGCCGAAAGTCCCAGGTTGGCCAGTAGCAGGTAGGCGCAGCCGGCCCACAGCACGATCGTCGCCAGCGCGCGCAGCCACAAGCCGCCGGGCAGCGGGTCTTCCGCGTGAGCGCCCATGGCTCGGCGCAGCAGCCGGTGCCAGCGGCGGCGCCCCTCGTTCAGCTCGTCGAAAGCCCCCTGCAGCCGGTGATGCAGCAGCAGCCCGCCGCCGACGATCAGGAGCGTTCCCACTACCACGCGCATGATGGCCTCGGCCAGGGTACGGTAGCCCAGCCATTCGCAGCCGAGCGCCAAGGGGAAGCTTGCGAGTATCAGGACGTGGATCAGCCGGGTCCGTGACAGGGGCGGGACCCGGCCAAGCAGCCACACGGCCCAGACCAGGTTGACCACCAGGACGGGTGCGATCACGGCTCTGGCCGCCAGTATCAGGTCCGCCGGCAGACTGCGGGCGAACAGGGTGGCCAGGACCAGGTAGCCCACGTAGCTGACCCAGATCAGCACGGTCAGCCGGCGCCCCAGGGCGTGGGCGGTTGCCGCCGGCAGGTCCAGGAACAGCGACGCGGGCCTCGGCGGGTTCAGCAGCGTGCGGATTACCAGAATCAGCGCGAAGACCGCAGGCAGGCCGAAGGCGGCTACGGCCAGGAAGGGTACGGCCGCCTCGCCCTGGGTGAGCAGATAGCAGTACGCGGCCAGGGCGCCGCTCAGGGCCAGGGCCGGCGCGTAGCGGGCTCCCGAGGCGATCAGCGCGTCACCGAGGCCTGGAGCCGCCGCCTCGTGGCCGATCCGGCGGTCGGCGAGGCGGCTCAGGGCCCGGTTGAGCCACCAGCCGAGTGCCAGGGCGAGCCCCAGCACCAGGATCAGAACGCCTCCCGCGGCGGGCGTGAGCTGCTCCACCCCGCTGCGGCGAATCAGGGCCCGGGTGACGCTGGTGCTCCAGGTATGTGCCTGATCGAGCGCCGTGTGGACGACGGCAACCAGATCCGGGCCGCGTGCGGACAGGGCGCGCGCCACTCGGAGGTCGGTCTGGCGGCGGACTTCGGCCTGGAGGTTCTGAGCGTTGACCGATACTGCACGGCAGGTGGTCAGTCGCTCCTCCGCCGCCTTCTGCTCGCCGACGAGGGTCTGACGCGTCTGCCGGGCGGTGGCCGAGGTGCCGCGGTCCTCCGGCCCCAGCTGAGACAGGCCGCTTTTGACGGTCTCGATCCGGGTCTGGGCGTCATCGATGCACTGTTCGGCCAGGTCCCGCAACTTGGCCAGGCGCTCGTTCCAATGTTTGAGGGTGGCGGCCTCGGGCTGCGCCTCCGCCTTCATGGACGCCGCGATGGCGTCCACCTCATGAGCCAGCCTGGTCGGCTCCGCGGCGTCAGAGGTCCCCTGGGCGGCCGCGGTCCCGGACAGGCACATGAGCGCGCCGGTCAGTATGGCGGTGAGGAGCAGGGCCGGGACACCCCACCGGGTGCGGCAGCGGATGTGAGCGGACATCGACGGCACGGCGAAGCAGACCCCCCTTCCAGACCATTCGCGGGCGGCCCCGGCGCCGGTCGGCACCGGCGGGAGCCCGCGATCATCCGAGATTATGGCCGGGTTTCGCCGACACTGTCAGCCGGTGGTTGGAGCGGCTTGTGAACGCACCGCGCCAGCCTTGCCGCGCAAACACCGCAGGAATCCCCGCGCCGCGGGCCGGGCGCAGGGTCAGATAGGGCTGTTCACGCCGCCCGCAGCCGGTAGACGGTGCCGACGACGCTGGGCCCGTACTGTCCAGGAGCGAACGTCGCCGCCAGCTTCGCCTTCGCCCGCCAGCCGGTGCAGTGCCCGGGCGCCAGCAGGCGCGGCTGGATCCGTGCCTTCAGGTCGCGCACGGTGGCGTCGATCCGTTGCTCCATGGCCGCTCCCGCGAGATGGTAGCCGCCGAGCACGAGGTCGACGGGCATGTCGCGGAACCGATTTCGGGCTGCCAGGCAGGCATTGACGATGCCTGCGTGGGAACAGGCCGACAGCACGGTCGTGCCCCGTCCGCGCACGGAGGCGGCCACGAAGCGCTCGTCCATGATCAGCTCGTCGCGTTCGCAGCGCTCGCCGAAGAAGCTGTGGTGGCCGGCGAGGCCCGTTTCGTAGTCGGTCACCCGGTCGATGGCGCCGCTGCCGAAAAAGAAGCCGCCGCACAGCGCGTGGGGCTCGTCATGCTTTTCGATCCGCCCGCCTGCCTGACCGATGTCGTCGAACGACGGCTCTTCGGGCAGCATCGCCATTACGCCGTTGGGCAGCAAGATGCCCCGCTGGTCGGGCCGCTCCGGATGCAGGTCCACGATGGGCGCGGTGAGCCCGGCCCGCTCACGCGCCGACCGAATGGCGCCCACCACCTTTGCGAGCCCGCCGCTGTGATCGAAATGCCAGTGGGAGAGAAAGACGCATTCAATGGTGGAGAGGTCGATCTCCAGCCGTTCGGCGTTCTCCAGCCACAGGTCGGGGTAAGGCCCGACGTCGAAGAGCAGGCTGCGGGGCGACTCACCGTCGCGGCGCCCGGTTATCATGACCGACAACCCGTGGCATGCACAGCAAAGCCGGTCGAATACCGTCCTGCAATCGTGCCCGTCGTGATGGCGACTCGTCGGCGTACGCTGCAGGAGGTGGGCGATCTCGGGAATCTGCGGTACGTCCTTGTCGACGCTGGACAGCGTATCGGTCTCGTTATCGACGACCACGACGACCTCGAGCTCGTCGAGCGGCGGGGTCGGGTCGGAAGGTGAGTTCCCGGCCATGAGTCCGTTCCTCCGTGTCGTTCAGTCCCTAACCGGAACGCGGACAATCACAGCGGCCGCGCTGCCGCCGTCATCCATCATTCGAGTTTAGACCGTATCCAACCCGGGGATGAACGCGTGGTGAAAGCCGCCGCGCCGGCGTCGACCAGCCCGCCGCGACGATGAACGCTCACGCGCTCAGCCATTCGACGAGGGCGCGGGTGACCGCCTCGGGACGCTCGATGGTGGAAAGATGCCCGGCGCCGGCCACGGTGACCAGCCTCGCTCCGGGAATGCCCTCGGCCATTTCCATTGAGCGCTCCGGGGGGGTGAGCGCGTCCGCCTCACCGACCAGCACCAGCGTGGGACAGCGGATTCCTCCCAGGTCCGGATGAGAGTCCGGGCGCTCGATGATGGCCGCTTCCTGTCGGGCGAACGCCTCCGGACCCGTCTCGCGCGCCATCTGGTGCGCTACCGCGCGCAGCCGCGGATCGTCGCGATGGTTGGGATGGAGCAGTACCGGCATAAGCTGGTCGACGACCTCTGCCAGCCGGCCGTCCCGGGCCATCGCCACCTGGCTCCGGCGGCGTTCACTGATCTCCGGCGTGTCCGGTTGCGCCGCCGTATCTAGCAGCGCGAGCCGGGCGACGCGCTCGGGAGCCTGGCGCAGGACCTCGAAAGCGAGGTAGCCGCCCATGGACAATCCGGCCAGGGCGAACCGCGGCGGCGCCGCGTCCAGCAGCCGGCGGGCGATCTCGCCCATGGTGTCGTCACGCGTATGATCGGCGATCGTCACCGGGCCGAAGCGCCAGAGCTCGGGCAGTTGCTCCAGGTACAGCCGGGGCGAGCAGAGCAGGCCCGGCACGAGCACGATGGGTAGTGAGTCCATGGAGCTCCTCCTTGTCACGAGCCTCCAGCATCGCATATTCCCGCCGGCGGTCCAGGCCATCGCCGTGTGCCCGGCGCTTGACGGCGGTCTCCGGACGGCATTGACTACCCGGACACCGTCCGACTGCGGAGCGGGCGACAACGACGAGGGGGAGCCTTGATGAGTCAGATCAGTGAGTACACCCGGCTCGACGCCATGGCCATGGCGGAGCTGGTTCGACGGGGCGAAGTATCGGCGGCGGATCTGCTGGAGAGCGCGATTGCCCGTGCCGACGCAGTCAATCCCGGGCTCAATGCCATCAGCGAGCGCTTCGACGACCTGGCTCGGGAAACCGTGCGCGGCGGTATTCCCGACGGCCCGCTGCGCGGCGTCCCGTTCCTGCTCAAGGACCTGCACCTGCTGATGGCGGGCACCGAAACCACCGGCGCCTGCGATTTCCTGGCCGGCCAGACCGCGGACCACGACAGCACGCTGGTGGCCCGCTACAAACGGGCTGGGCTCGTGACCTTCGGCAAGACCAACACGCCCGAGCTGGGACTCACCGTCTCCACCGAGCCGCGCCGTTTCGGTGCCACCCGCAACCCGTGGAACCTGGAACACAGCGCCGGCGGATCCAGCGGCGGCGCCGCCGCGGCGGTGGCGGCGGGCATCGTGCCGGTGGCCAACGCCAGCGACGGCGGCGGCTCGATCCGTATCCCCTCGTCTTGCTGCGGGCTGTTCGGGCTGAAACCCAGCCGGGCACGGACGCCCGCCGGCCCCGACCGCGGCGAAGGGTGGAGCGGGATGAGCTGCATGCACGTGATTAGCCGCTCCGTGCGCGACAGCGCGGCCGTGCTGGATGCCACGGCAGGGCCCGAGCCCGGTGCTCCGTACCGCTGTGCACCGCAGGACCGGCCATTTCTCGAGGCGCTCGAGCAGGCGCCCCGACGGCTGCGCATCGCTTTCTGCAGCCAGGCGCCGACCGGCGTGCCCGTGGACGCCGAGTGCCGGCGGGCCGTGGATGCCGCCGTAGCGCTGTGTGCCGATCTCGGACACGAGGTCGAGGAAGGGGGGCCGGAGTTCGACGTACAGGCATTGGGCAAGGCCATGATGACCATCATCAGCGCCAGCACGCGGGCGCTGCTGGATGCCCGGGCCCGGCAGCTGGGCCGTTCCTATACGGAGGCGGATCTGGAGCCCGCCACCTGGGCAATGGTCCGCGACGCCGACGAGTTGGGCGCCGCGCAGTACGTGGAGGCCGTCAATGCCATTCACGCCGCCGGCCGTGCCGCCGCCGCCTTCCACGAGCGCTACGATGCGTACGTTTCGCCAACCCTGGCCAAGCCGCCGATTCAGCTCGGCATCCTCTGCCCGGACAATCGCGACATCGAGGGCTACATGGAAACGCTGAAAGGCTACTCCGCCTTCACTGCGTATCAGAACATGACCGGCGAGCCCAGCATGTCGGTGCCGCTGCACTGGACGGATGACGGGCTTCCTATAGGCGTCATGTTCAGCGCCGGGTTCGGCGAGGAAGCGCTGCTGCTGCAGCTTGCCGCCCAGCTGGAGAGCGCTCGGCCCTGGGCGGAGCGGCGGCCCGTGCTTGAGGGTGTCGCGGGCTAGGAGTCTGGGCGGCAGAAATCCAGGGACTCTGCGGTTCTGAGGCGCTCGTCCGGCAAGGCGCGGCTCGCAGCGAATGGCCCGGTGTCCTGCTTCACGAGTAAGCTGCATTTCAGCGTGGCTGTGCGGGGCGGCGGGTAGGCGCGCTTGCG
>Ga0102944_1001185_pt1 | contig 17934 bp, 13 predicted proteins | sample SalPonD_shore_MG_FD_78172 | JGI IMG/M metagenome (GOLD analysis project Ga0102944, IMG submission 78172) | Salt pond soil microbial communities from South San Francisco under conditions of wetland restoration - Salt Pond MetaG... | ecosystem: Environmental > Aquatic > Marine > Intertidal zone >...
CCCAGGGCTGACCAATCTGGATGGATACGTGTTGCGGGCCTGTCTGGTCAAAGTGCTGCCGATGCTGTTTTACTGCAAAGACCAAGGCAAACGGTTTCGAGCGATTATGCTGGGGACCACCGAATTAAATATGACTACCCAGGCCGAGTTGTTTTTTCAGGAGAATCCGAAGGTTAAACGAATGTATCAAGCCATGGACTACCTGAATAACCGTTTTGGATTAGATACCATTGATCACGGTATTGCGCAGTTTGACGTGAAGGGAAATACGCATTTTAAAGAGCGTTCGATATGAATACTTTAAATAGTTTATATAGATTAAAAACTCTTTAAAAAAGGGTCTTATGAGTGATGAGAATTCGAATTTTGATGAATTGATAAAAATTGATTCTTTGTATAATTACAATCTGGGCCACGGACTAATGCAATATTTAAGAATTGTTTATCGCAATGACTCCCCCCGAACTTATTGTCCCGAAGGAGTCTTATGATGAGACTTGAGATTCCGGTACATCCAGCAGGTTTCCAACAAAGCCAGATCTTCGGGACTATTCATCATATAAATCCACAATTGCCATTCCTCCTTTTTGGTAAGGCGGCCTTGCAGGTATAGGGTAATTTGCTTAATGATCACTGGTCACTCCTAAATGCTGATTTATTAGTAAGACCCTTCAGGTGGCCAATCCTTACAGATGTATTCGTAAAAACTTTTATTAGGCATTTATCCTTCAATTTGCACTAGAATAAACTCACCTTCCGGCGTTCCGGCGAAACTCGGAAAAAGTTCGGCGCCTTCTCCCGGAGCCTCCCCGGGAATAATAACATAAAAGTTGAGCTTGTGATAGGTATTTGTATCCGGGGGCATGATCCTTACCGGCCAGTCGCCTTTTCCTTCTTCAACCAGCTTGTTGGCATAGGCTTTAAGGTCAGCTATCGTATCTATCCGGTGGCCAGCTTTATCAACCGTTTCCAGAAGAAAGGTATTTAGCAGTCGAATATTTTCATCAACCGTTATGGGAATGCCCTGCCGGGAAAGTCGAGCAATACCATCAGCGTTTCGCTCCCAGAAATCCGGGCTTATTCTAACCTTGGGCCATCGCTCATGCTCCTGTTTAAATTTTTTTACTTGCTGCTGGAGCTGCTCAAATGTATTGTTCATGGGCGTGGAATTTGTTTCAAGGGTCCGTTTGACATATATCAACATTAAGTGTAATAGCGGCTATATAACACGGCGAAATAATATCTTTCTTGATGTTTAAACGTTATTTAAGGAATATAATTAACTGAAAGATAACATAGTACGCCTTCGGGGTAGTGTTATAATTAATAGGTTAGGTTGCTTTGAAACATAGAATTCATCTAAGAAAAATTAGAACTTCTTTTACATGACAATCGATACATTTGAGATAGACAAGGAGCAAAAAAATAGACTGCTTGAGCTAACTGAAGGTCACTTTAACGATGTTAAATCTTATCGAATAAAACCTCGAAAATTACTTAAAACTGTTTCCGCATTTGCAAATTCAGATGGTGGTGATATTTACGTTGGTATTGAAGAAGAAGAATTAGAAGATGGTTCTAAAAAGCGCCAATGGAATGGATTTAGTGATAAGGAAGCAGCAAATGGTCACATTCAGGCACTACATGAAACTTTCCCGTTTCAGAAAAATCTTAATATATCTTTCCTAAAGCATAACTCTGTTAACGGTTTTGTTTTACATATCCAGATTAGTAAAACCAAACAAATTGTGGAGTCTTCTGATGGCACTCCATATGTAAGAAGAGGAGCCCAAAGTCTACCAGTAAATAATCATGATGAGCTTAAAAGATTAGAATATGACAAGGGCATAATTACCTATGAACAACAAACACTAAATGTTCCAAATAAATTAATTTCAGAATCAGAGGTTATTCAAAATTTTATTTCTGATGTCATTCCAACAACGGAACCTAAACCGTGGCTAAAAAAACAGCTACTAATCCAAAATGGAAAGCCTACAGTTGCAGGTGTTATCTTATTTGCCGACGAACCACAAGTTGCATTACCCAAACAAAGTGGAATTAAAATTTTTAGATACAAAACAAAAGATGCCGAAGGGTCTCGTGCTACTCTTGCATTTGATCCTATTACCATTGAAGGTTGTGCATATAGCCAGATAAAAGATGCAGTTGATAAGACAACAGAAATTGTTGAAGATATGCAGTATTTAGGCGAAAAAGGCTTTGAGTCTATTCAATATCCATTTGAAACACTTCATGAAATTATTACAAATGCTGTAATTCATAGAGACTATAGCATTAAATCAGATATTCAAATTGTGATTTTTGATAACAGGATTGAAATAAAAAGTCCGGGTAAGCTACCAGGTCATGTAACTATCAATAATATCTTAGACGAACAGCTGGCAAGAAATGGAACAATTGTGAGAATTATCAATAAATTTCCCGATCCACCAAATAAAGATGTAGGGGAAGGTCTAAACACTGCCTTTGAAGCCATGAGGAAGTTGAGATTAAAAGAGCCTAAAATAATTGAATCTAAAAACTCTGTATCAGTTAAAATATTCCATGAACCCTTGGCTTCACCTGAAGAAATGGTTATGCAATACCTTGAAAATCATTCTGAAATATCTAATTCGATCGCTAGAGAATTATGTGGTATCGATTCAGAGAACGAGATGAAAAGAGTTTTTCAAAGATTGCAAAGCTCTGATTTATTAGAGAGAACCCCAGGCAAACGTGGTAGTGCATCTACTTGGAGAAAACCAGATAGTCCGAAAACTGATGGTCTTGGCCAAACTAGTTTATTCAATGATTAAAAAGAGTGCAACAGCAACCTAACCAGCCTTAAGCGGACGTGCCTCGCCCTTCCCTGCCGGTTTTGCATTACTCAATTTCTGTAGTACATTTGTTTTTAAATCAACGTTGGTCTGCAGCTTATTCGCAAGATTCTATGTTGGGAAACAAATCTAGAATTTCAACTCACTTTTCATATTGCAAGAATTTAAACCAGTCCTTTGCTCAAAATGCTTTAAAAATGAAGGTTTAAAACTTGATGCAAAAAAGATCGGAAAAGAAAATAATGATAAGTGTCCAAACTGTGGATTAAATGATGGAGCGAAGTTAGATCAAGAATTAACAGCGAGATTAGCTCATAGATTTTTTGTCCGAGGCTCATTCAACAAAACGAATTTTGGTGGTGCACCGGTAATTCAATTTAATCAACGTCAAGAAACAAGTATTGATGTTTCTAATTCTCTTCAAAAAGACATTCACTTATTTGAAAATACCATCGATGTAGGGTTTTTCTATTATGGTCCAAGATTATGGATGGTAGGTGAAGTGGAGCCGCTAAAATCACTCCAAAAACCATCAGAAAGAGAATCCATAATTCAACGTATTCTTGAGGAATACCCAAATCATAAATTTACCAAAGGCAGTAATTTTTATAGACTTAGGAAAAACCCTAATAGCCCAAATGAAATTGAACAATATGATAGCCCACCTGAAGATACTGAAGGAAATGGTCGTTTAGATTCTAACGAGCTGAAAATAATGTATGGCTCTCAAGACTTAGAAATATGTATTCATGAGTGTCGCGTAACTGTTGAGGATGAAATATTTTTTGCAACACTTGCAGCATCAAGAGATTTAAAACTATTAAATCTTACCGAAGTAATTCATGAGGATACTACCGAGTTTCAGAGTTTAGATTTAGCAATACATATGCTCTTCTTAGCTGAAGAACATTCTTACGAAATAACAAGAGAAATTGCCATTTCAGCTCATAAAGCTGGCTATGATGGAATTATTTATCCATCCTATTATAGTTTATTACGAACCGGTTCAATACCATTTGATACGATCTATGGAATATCTATAAGGAAAATTCCTGATTTGGAAGAGCATGCCAAATCTCAGATAATCCCAAATATTGCACTTTTTGGTAGACCAATAGAAGAAGGAAATGTTAATGTAGAATGCATCAATAAGGCTATTCTTAATCAAGTTAACTATGATTTACAGTTTGGTCCAGCTAAATATTAATACCTTAAGATTTAATTTGTACCTAACCGCATTGAGCGGACGCACCTCGCCAAGTCTTGCCAACTTTTTGGCTTTTTAGCTTACCGTTCATTATTTAACAAATCAACATTCTTTAAAGGCAGCTTATGCGCAATGTCGTTATACGGCTTAATCTAAAATTCTAATCATGTCACTTTATTCTGATCTTTCAGAATCAAAATTCAAAGAGATTGTATTAGAGGAATACTCTTCTTACAAGGACCAAATTTCATCTATTAAGAAAAGTGCTTCGGAAAATTACATCAACGAAGAGATTTGTGCACTGAATTATTTTCAAAATATTTTAAATACAATTAAAAAAAATGAGGAAATCAGTGAAGTTGAGAAAAAATTACTAAGTATAGACTTACAAGAAACAATTAAATTACTCCCCTACAGTCTTTCTCATTATTCGCTCGGAAATAAGGCAGTAACTTTTATAGAAAGAATGAATATGAATCTTTACAAAAGACTTGATATTCAAAACTTCCCCATTTTTTCTAAAATGGAAAACCAAGAATACTTAAAAAAGAATATCGCAAATTATCTGTTTCTTTATAGTGACAAGAGTAAGTTAGATTCTACTTTGATGGAGTTACAATTTTTAAAAATATCACTACAATATATTTTCTTTTTAAGGACAAACACATTTATCAAAGATTGATTATCGTAAATACTTAGACTAAGCCCCATCTTTAGCTTTTATGGAAAAATACCCACTCATAAAAATTCCAAATGGTTTAATAAATCCCAGTTTAAAAAATAAGAAACCAGAAAAACCCCAAAAGCCAACACCTCCTAATAAACCAAAAGAGTCTGGGGTAATTTCTTCCTTACTTACTTTTTTTGTTGCCTTTTTTATTATGGTTTTTCTTTCAACCAATACGGGTGACTCTATGGTTGGATTTGTGGCTGGTGTTTCAATTTTCTTGTTTATTTTTTTCGGCCGGATCTATTTAAAAGATCAAGAGAAAAAAGAGTATGTAAGAAAATCAAAAGAGTATTCTAAACAACTAGAAGATTACCAGAAAAAAAATATCCAATACACAAAAAGACTTAGAGATTATAAAATAAATCAGGCGCGATTATCGGAGGATAAAAATTTTGAGCAAGAGTTGTTCCTAGAAAGGCAATTGGAATACTTGAAGTATGCCAACGAACCAGAAGTAAATACAGATAATATAGTTGAAGGTGTGTCTGAACCTTATTTTTATGAGTATTTAAAAGACTATTTTGATTCAAAAATTTACCCAAACCTAATATTACCAAATCGCACTGGTGGAAGACACTTTTATCCAGATTTTGTTTATTGGGACAAAGAAAAAAATCTGTTAATCGATATTGAAATTGACGAGCCTTATATCGGTAAGACAGGGCAACCAATACATTATTCAGCAACTGATCATCAACGCAACAAAAAGTTTATAAGAAATAGATGGGTTGTTATAAGATTTACCGAAAAACAAATAATTAAATATCCAAAGCGCTGTTGCAGAGTTATTAAAGATGTAGTTGCTAAAGTATTTGGGAAAAATAACATAAATGCTCTTGATACGAGCTTTTTACCGAAAGAAAAAAGATGGTCAAAAGAAAAAGCTCGAAACATGGCCAATAATGAGTATAGAAATTCATATCTCCCAAAGGAACTTCAAATAAAAGTTAAAAAAGAAGAAATTCATACTTCGCCTACAACACAAACAGATGAATTTAATGATGATTTACCTTTTTAAACTATAGGCCGCCGTATAACCAGCCTTGAGGGGACGCACCTCGCCAATTCTTTTCCGATCTTGGTTTTAAAGTTCATCTTTCGTTAGTTGCAAATTCAACATTCATGTGTGTGGCACCTTATGCGGATGTCGTTATACCCACTTAAATAAAGTTGTAATCTAAGTTTAGGTTGACTTAACGTTGTTTTTTAATAAAAATTAAAACTCATTATTAAGAGAATGGAACAATTATATACAGAATTCGGAAAGGTTGATTTAGAACCAGGACAGGTACTTACCCAAGAAGGTGATGATATTCGAGCTTTGTTAACAAGGCTAAACAAAGAAGAAATCAGAATTGAAGCTTGGGACCCTGAAAGTGGGGCTAAAGTTTTATATACAAAAAGAAATACGAAGTTAAATGCGCTCGTAGAACATGAAATTAATTGGGATTTTTGGACAGTAAAATTCAACGGTGAAGAATGGCCCAAAGAAAAAGGATTGCCTGCTGGAGAGTATTACTTCGATTTTCCCTCTAAAATATTGAACATTGAACTCGAAACTGACTAATCTGCTTGGTTTAACTTCTTATCCATGAATCATTCTTTCCATCATGAATCTTGATATCGATAAAAAAGAGAATTCAGATTACTTTGATTTGATTGAGAAAGATCATGCAAGTTGGATGAAACGTTGGAATAAATTAAGTGCTAGAATTGATGAAATTGATATTCCTAGCTTCCTTGTTTTCACTGTTAAATCTGACCTAAAAAAAATTGGAAAAGATTTACAAGCATTGCAGAAAGATTATATAAAGTGGAATAACAAAGCTGGCAGTTTCTTAGCTAAGCCACATTATATTTTTAAAAAAGATCAAGACAACGGAATTGTTTTCTTACACTATTCAAATATGCTCCGTCATATAATTGGCTCAATGCACAATGAAATGATCTTAATTGCCAATAATTACAATAAGAGATAGGAGCTATATAAAGGGCAAAGAAATTTTATAATTGCAATAGTCTCTTTTGCTTTAACTTTCATGGGGCTGGTTGCTGCACTTTATACTATTTTTTTCATGGGGTAAAGTTGTGGGCATAACCCCTTAAAAAGGAAAATGTCAATCCGCCGGCGGACTCACCTATTGTTATTCCTGTCATTTTTTTCGTAAAACCTACACCCAAGGATTTTTTCATTATCCCTTCTTCTTTATCTCTTAAAAGCATTGTGATATATTGTACTTCAAATTATTGAAATCGTTTAATCCGTATTTATCTTGATGCATATCCTCATACCTCGAAACAGCTTGTTAAAGGAGCTATTCCCAAAGATTAAAAATCCCGAGAATTTATCTGACGAAGACATTGCCGCTATAAAAGATGCCTATTCCATCACCAATGTAACGCCAAAGGTTGAAGTGGAAGAGGATATAATCAAAATCATCTTTGATGAACAGCTCATACAACAAGAGAGCGATAAGTTTAACAAAGTGGTGCAACTCTGCGAGCAAAACAACTATTCTAAGGCGCTAAAACTGGTAGATGAATTAATTGAGCAAAATCCAGCCGTATCGGATTATCACCGTATTAAGGGACAAATATTTTTTGAACAAGGTGATGCGGAAAATGCTCTCGATGCATTGATCGATGCAGTCCGTTTGGATCCTGAGAATGTTAATGGCCTAATCCTGCTGGGTAACCTTCATGCCAGGGCGTATTCTGATGCAGAATCGGCGCTGTCGTTTTACGAGAGAGTGTTAGAGTTAGACCCTGAAAATTATCTTGCTATCAATAACTTTGGTGGAAACCTGGCAAATCTGGGAAAATATAGTGAGGCCAAACGATATTTTGAATTGGCCCATGAGTTAAAGCCGGATTATCCGAATACCTTATATGGAATGGCTCTGATCGAGTCTCGTCAGGATAACCCAAAAAAGGCTTTTGATTATGCCCGGAAGGCTCTTGTCAGGTTAGATCCACAAAAAAATAAAGAGCTGTATAGTCAAACACTTAAACTTATTAAGGAAGAATCACGTAAGTCATTGAGGGGGGGGGATTTAGAGGTATTGGTTTTGCCCTACAAGCAAATACTGGAAGACAAATCCAACAAAAGTATAGTTATTAAAGAGTCTTCAGACATTTCAACACCGGCCAAGCTGGAAGTGGCCGAAGTCCATAACCGAGAGAATCATATCGTAAAATATCAGCCAAATCGTGAGGGAGTGGAACATTTGGTCATGCACGAACTTGGTCACCTGGATCGGCAGCTTGAAGCCAGAAAGATGGGCAAGAATCAACTTTTCACTGCTGATAAACAGTGTAAAGAAACGTTTAGAAACGATAATCCATATATAGCCAATAAGCTGCAGAAACAAGGCATACCTGAGGCCAAGATACAGGGTTTTATCAGTCAGATTTTTGATGGGTTAAATTCACAGGTCTATAATGCGCCAATCGACCTTTTCATTGAGCAAAAGATATTTGATGAATTTCCTGACCTTCGGCCGTATCAATTCATATCCTTATTGAATTTAGAGCAGGAATATATCCAGTCAGCTACAAATAAGGAGGTTCATGAATTTGTACCGAAGAAGATCATTCGAATAAACAAGATATTGAGCTTGGTCAATACCATTCAATTTAAAGAGCTCTATGGGGTTGACTTGATTGACGAATTTAATCCCTCTCAGAAGGAGATTAAAGAAGCTAACGAATTGTATAAAGAATGGTTGGCTTATAATAATGATGGTGAATACGCTGTGGAGTACGATCTGATCGATTTATGGGCAGATGATTTTGGGGTATCGGAGTATTTTAGACTTGTCGATGAAGAGGAACACATCAATAAGAATCTGGATTCTACCCTTGAACAGATTGAAGCGGATCCGCTGTCATTAGAAAATGACGATGCAGTGGGAAGTGAGAGTTTCTCTAATAAGGGTGCCCCGGCCGGGGAGATGGCTACCACCATGTATATCGTTGATGCCCTTCAATATTTTGAGGGTAAAAGCACAGACGAAATACGCAAGGTAGGGTTTGAAATAGGAATGCTGGGCCGAAATGGGATTGACACTGATAGTACCGAAAAGAAATACAGTCTTAACTCTATACCGGGAAAGAAATTTTCAGGGCGCCACCTTCTGGCCTTTATGTACACGGCCTTCCAAAAATTTGACCCGGATGTAGATACGGGTATCGACTTTGATGAAGAGTTTGAGCAGGCTAAGGAGTTGTTTAAGAAGGGAATGTAAGATTTGAAAGGTTGTGGAAGGTGTAGTTTTCCCACTACGTTTTTTGAGAAATCAATTGATTTATTTTAAATAAAAGGAAACTAAAATCTGAATTATAGATTCTTGTTAGTTCGGTATTTACTTTATCTCCCAACAATCCTCTCCCTATCAGGATCATATTTATAATCAACAATTTCTCCATTGATTATATACCGAATGGCGTCCTCAATTATTGAATATGGAGCAATAAACCATTCTCTTGGATAATGTCTATTCCCTTCATTATCATAAATCTTTACGTCTAAACAAACCTCACTAAAAAATCGATGAATCAGTGACTCAAATGTTTGGGGGTTCATATTATAGCATTTGAATTCTGAAACAACTGAAACCGGAGCCATCAAAAAGGTTGGTTCATGTTTAGCGTTCTCAATTCTTTTCTCAACCGGCTTTTTAGTAAATCCCACCTTATATAAGTTGTCATATTGCTTGATTTTAGGATTCCGGCTTTTTGACTCTAAAACATAAATAAAGCCAACTTCTTCATCCTCTTCACTAATATTTTCGAAGTTCTGTAAGTAGTCATCTTTGTGAGCGGTTACTCTTCGCCCATCTTTGTATAACTCTGCAGACAAAGAACGTAAAAGCATATCAGATTCTGTTCCATTTTCAAATATACAACGCAGTCTGGCATTCTTTTTCCCGTCTTTCTCTATCTGTTCACCAACATCTGCCACATAAAGAAGCACGCCTTTTAGGACGAAAAAATGCCCCTCCTTAATATGCTGTTCCCTGGCAAATGGTTTTAATTTTCGCTTACCCTCTTCTAAAGCTCTATGGCACTTTTCAAATAGTGGCTCAAACTTTTCAAAATCCTGACATTTCTTTCTGCGTGCTACATAGTTGGGCATATTCGTTTCCTTAGGAACATGCTTGAAGTCATGAATATCCTCTTCTCCTCCAACATCCAATAATCCCACGTCATCATTTTCAAAGATATCATCAATAGAATCAATTTCTTCGGCTTCTTCTGTTGGTAGCAGATTATGCTTATCATAGTTTTTCAGGATCTGGATTTTATGCTTATCCTCTTTAATACTTTTCAGCCTCGCGGATAGTTGAAACTCAAGAATCCCCCCATCTTCTTTGGGTTCTCGTCCTTCATTTGCTACGAATTCATTAATCTCTTGAAACGACTGTATTAACCTATCTTCCTCAGTTTGTGCAGAGGAATTCTTGGGCTCAACATCTAGCAGACCCAGCTTATCATCGTCAAAAATGTCAGAAAGTCTATCTCCGTTACTCATTGGCCATTCGTTTCCTTTTCTGTTCCCGTAAATAAATCAGCGCCTGCGCCATACGTTGTTCCTGGGGATCTACTGCATCTATATTAGGTTCGCGATCATGTTCCTTAACAAAGCTCTTAATCTTTGGCCACAGTATAATAGCTTCATCCTCCGTCATCTGAATACGTGTAGCCTCAATGGCATCTCGTATTTGCTTAAGAACATTAGTATTAACTGACTTAGACAGGATTTCAAATGCTTGCTGGAATGGATTAATTCGATCAATAAGATCAATATGGAGATCTTCAATATTGATAAACTTATCAGCCATTCTGATAAAGCGTTTATCACCTGATTCTTTGATCTCAGATTTTTTAATCACTGAATCGGCTACTACGTGTTGTCTTAGCTCCTCAACCTCTTCTTCATCCAATTCTGGATATTTCGTTTGGATTACTTTGGGAATCATAACCTTATTGATGACCTCCGGATCAACATTCCCGGGAATTGCTTTTTCTATGTTTTTGTCCTGTAAAATACTTGCTTTGAGGTCATTAATATCAGACTCAATAATATCTTTTACTCGCTGAGAGCTGGGCTCTTTAAATCCTTCAATTTGAATTTCCCCAGGTTCTGGCTTATCATCATCAGGAACTTTTCTTTTGAATTTAAAATTGGGAGCCAGTACCTGTTCCATTAACAGTGAAGCTGTAATAGCTTTCAGCATATTATTGACGGAGTATGTGACCTCGTCATCTTCGGCATCCGGCTGAGCAATGAGATTAGTGAATTGAGCATGAGATTTATTGGGACTATCCCGCGTACATCGACCAATAATCTGTACAATTTGGGTTAACGATCCCCTGTATCCAACTGTCAAGGTATGCTCACAATATGGCCAACTAAATCCCTCTTGAGCCATTCCCAGAGCTATAATAATATCCATATCCTCCGGCGAGCTAATAGTACCGAGATAACTAACAACTTTATCCCTTACCTTAGGTTCATCGTAAACTAAATCTGCCACCTTGATAATTTTTCCATCTTCATGCCGCTTTACATATAGAATTCCCGTCTCAGGATCTTTCTTTTCGATTTCTCCGATCGTATCAATAATTAAATCTACCTCGTTATACTTGTCTTTGGTGGATTCGCCTGCTTGCACATGAGGAATATGGAGAATTGTCTTCTTATCAGTATCAAGTACTTCATCAATGGCAGAAGTATATTTTCCTTGATAAAAGTGGTAGCCAATGCCTAATGATTTCAGGTGCTCATATCCATTGAGCTGCTCATAGTAAGTGTAGGTTATATTTGTGAATTTTCTTTCGTTCTCAGGCAGCAGAACAGGAACGCTATCCCCCCTGAAATAAGAGCCTGTCATGGCCACAATGTGAGCATCAGATTTGTCAATAACGCTTCTTAACACTTCCCCTAATCGATTGTCAGAGTCTGCAGAAACGTGGTGGATTTCATCGAGTGCAAGAAGCGTATTATCAAACTTTTCTTCTTCAATAGCATCAAAGGCAAAGCGAAGGGTGGCATGGGTACAGATCAGGATATCTTCCTGATCATCTTCCATAAATTTCAGGAACGCTTTAACTTTTCTTTCTTCGCCTCCAGGTGTGCATAAATTATATTTAGGATTGGGATCCCAGTCCGCAAAAAATCCATGTGACGTAAGGTCAGTTCGAGCAAACGAACTTGCTATAGTTCTTTCGGGAACGGCAACTATCACATTATCAAGCCCTTGATTATGTAACTTATCCAACCCAATGAACATTAATGCCCTTGATTTACCAGAGGCTGGAGGAGATTTTATCAAGAGGTACTGGCTATCTCGCTCTTTATAAGCACGCTCCTGCATCTCCCGCATTCCCAGTTCATTTGTACTCTTACTTTCTCCGGTCTGATCATATTCTATATCAACTATATTTTGCATACAAAAATATTGGCTAGTTTTTCACTTCCTTTAACATTTCTTCATATAGGTCAAACAGTGTTTCTAAGCGTTCTTCATCATTTTCAAAAGATTGACTTTGATAGCAATGATCTACTGCTAAATCATTAGCATGATGTGCCTCCCTTAAACCGTCTGGCATTTTATCAGGATCATAAAGGTCAGATAATTTTTTTTCTGAATACTTTTCCCGCTCCCTCAGAATATCTAATGCTCTATTATTTAAGTCTTCTTTCATTTGGTCAGATATTTTAGGAAATGGAAAGTTGTTGTAAACAAGGGTTGTTGAATATCGATAATCCGACTTTAACCTACCTCCGACAGTTTCTAACCATTTCATATGCATTCGAGAAATAATAACACTAAAATGCCAAGGATTAGCTTCATATACTGAAAGTGCTGAATCAGATATGATATATGTCGAATCTAAAAAACTAATTGGAACGTAATCCCTTCTCTCTGAAGATACCCTAGGAACAATTATTGAACTAGTCTTCTTATATCTTATTTCACCAAATTTATGGGGTTCAGCTGCAAGGTCCCGTGTAGCTTTTCTTTTACTCTCTAGTCGTACTTTTTTTGTTTTTTCAACTCTTTCTTTTATACCCTTAATATTTAATGCTTCCTCAATTTCATGGTCTTCAATCCAAATACAATATCTATCTATTTCATTTATAAGCTCTTTAGAGCCCACGAATTTTTTTATATATCTGGATGCAGCTGGTTCTTTATTAATTAGCTCCTCCTTTTCCTCCTTACTTAAGACAAGATTACCACCATCATTTGCCATACTACCAAAACTCATTTCCGGCAAATCAGAAAGTGGTTTTCTTCTTCTCTTTACTACTATATCATCACCCTCAACTAAATAAGGATTAATAGAATCAACACTTTGAATGTAGTTTCCTCGATATAATACCTTTTCTGATGAATCGTTATTTGAGACACCAATTATTGATACAATAACTGCTGCATTATTCTTAGCATTATTTTTCCATTTGAATGATGGGTTGGCAAAGAATATTTCACACCCATATTTAAAAACTTCAGGCCATAAGATTGAAACTTGCTCCCCCTGAGCAATTGAATTGGTAGTAACAAAAGCAAACTTTGCTTTTTCCCCATTGATATAATCCGCTCCTTTTTTGAACCAGCATGAGATATAATCAAGGTTCTTAGCCTTACTTACCCCTTTAAAAACATATGAAATATCCTTTTTCTGTTCTTTGTTTTGTAACCTAGCCCCTAGATAAGGAGGATTACCTAACACAAATATTTCACTTTCATTGTCTACTTGACAAACCTTGTTCCAATCAATCCTACAGGCATTAGCATTAACAATTTTCCCCGTTTCCTTTAATGGTAATGTTGGCTCACTCTGACCAAATTCCTCATAAAATTTAGCATTCATCTGATGCTCTGCTAACCACAAAGAAAGCTGGGCTATTTCATGTGCGAAGTCATCAATTTCAATGCCATAGAACTGTGAAAGTTGAATTCTTGAAAAGAGAGGAAGCTGATGTGATGAGGCTAATGAAAGCTGTGATTTCGGAATTAATTCCTTTTGTGGTGAATCAAGTGAGTTTGTTGCTTCCTGTAATTTTCGAAGCTGCTTCAGAACCTTTATTTCAAAATACCGGAGCTGTTTATAAGCGATAATAAGAAAATTTCCTGAACCACAAGCTGGGTCAAAGATTTTAAACTTGCTAATTCGATCGAGTAACTTGTGAAGTTTCCTCGGCTTAAATTTATTTTCTTCAAACTCGTCGTAAAGATCATCCAGAAATAAAGGTTCTATAACCTTCATAATATTGGGCACCGAGGTATAATGTATGCCAAGTCCTTCTCTCTGATCGGGCGTAATAACGGCTTGCATCATTGAACCAAAGATATCGGGATTAATAGCCGCCCAATCCAGTTCACCACATTCTATGAGGATTTGACGGGATTTCCGTGTCAACTCAGGTATTTGGTGACTCTCTTTAAAAAGTCCACCATTTACATATGGAAATTCATTTAGATAAGCAGGGGTATCTTTCCTTTCCTCATCATTTAATACAGCAAAGAGCTTTTTAAAATAGGTATCTAAATCACTGCCATCTTCCTTCGTATGAGAGCTCACGGAATTTGTGAAGAGGTTCTCATCAAATATTCCTGTATCTTCCGCAAAGAAGCAGAATAAAAGTCTTGATAAGAAGACGTTGAGACTGTGTACCTCTTCATCCGTCTTCGTAGTATTATTCTTTTTGATCTCATCAAAGAGCTTGGCAAGTTTCTCTGCGGCTTTTACATCAGCCGGATTTTCATTCACGTGCTGCCTTTTTTCCATTCCAGCCCACGGTAAAAAGAAATCAAAATGCTTTGGCAGGTCACCAATGGCAATATCTCGATTCTCTTTTGTCTTGGTATCCTCAGCCAATAATCTCTCGTGATCTGTTACAATAATGAACCGCAGATCATGACTACGAACCTTTTTATTCGTACTCAACTCATCTATAACCTCGTGCAGCCTATCTGATTCCACCTCCTTGTAGTACACCTTATTCTTCCAGATAACTTCTTCTCCGTTATCTGACAAGTTGTACTCTCCTTTTTTTAACCTGGTAATGGAGGCTTTTGCAAGGCCGTAAGACCTTAATAAATCGTAGATAAATTCATCAGGAGAATAATCATCTATTAATTCTTCAAGGTTTTCTTGTATCTCTGTAAGTTTCATTTGGTACTAATCTCTTTGATAGTTGTCAATAAACTGACTTAGGGCTTCCACGTCAGTTTCCATTTGATTTACTGAAGGTAATGGCTTCGAAGATAAATCCCCTTCATAGTGTAAAAATTCAGAGGAGTTACTCCAACCATCTTCAACGGCTTGTTTCATTTCTTCAGAAAGCTCAAGCTTTGCAACCCCAGCAACATTAACCCTGTAATCATATCTTTGAATTATACTTGCTAAAAATACTTTTTCTATTGCAGCTTCCCATGTCATTCTTAAATATTTATAAAATCGACTTACCACCTCTCTTTCCTCTTCGGGATTCAGTCTAAATCCTGCATCTTTCAAATACCGTAACATTCCTTTGGGTTTCCGCAACATTTTTTGAGGAGATTGTCTTCTAAATGGTAAACTATTCTCTACATGACCAGACACTTCAGAAGTACCCCAAACCCAGAGGTAATCTATGTCTCCCTCAAATGAGGAAATATATCTTTCTAACTTTGTCATGAAGTAGATATCGTGTGTGAAAACGATAACTTGCCTCTGTAATGCCAGTTTTGCAATCTCACGTGCTACTAAATTCCTTCTTGTATCATCCAAGGATGAAACCGGGTCATCAAAAATCAATGTACCATTATGATCAGCGTGGCTAATTTCAGCTAAAAAATAGGACAATGATACAGCATTACTTTCTCCCTCACTTAATATTTCTTTAGCTGATAATCCTTGCTCATTTTCTAATATCATTTCACTTTTTGTTTCTCCAGAACGACCCCTCCCTTCGACTTTTAAAGATAAGTGAGCAATCCCAAAATTGTTGATATTATCTAACAGCTGCTCCCCAATTTCATCCGCTATTTCCTGTCCTAATTCGCTAACTTTGTCACTTATAGGTTTCGAATTTAAAGAACTCTTCGTAGCTTCAAGTAAGTCGGATTTTATCTCTCCCTTTACAATATTTCTAACTGTTTCAAACTTTTCATCAAGTTCTTTTTTGGCTAATAATCGGTTTATTTTTTTCTCTAGTTTAGACCTTTCTTCTGGGTTTTTTAGACTTTCCAAATATTCTATTCTATCAGAGTAAGTTTCAACTAAATCATTCAAATTGTCTTTTACGGTTATTGAAAGATTATCAATTGCCGTATTCCATTCCTCTTCTTCAAGTGCTTCAATAACTGCTTTTTTGGTAGAGCTTAAACCTTCAGAAATTCCTTTGATTTCCTCTACTATCTGTTCATTAACATTGTAAAGTGTGTTGATCAATTGTTCGGATAAAATGTTCTCAAGCTCTAGATCTTTTAGCTCTTTTACATAGTTATCTCTTATTTCTCTTTTTTGTGAGAGCTGTTGCTCAATATCATTTTCAACAAATTCATCAAATCGTTTATATCTCTCATTTACCCCTTCATTATCTAACGATTGTTGGCAAAGTACACATTTAGCCGGCTCTCCATTTTTCTGTAACACTGGAAAATTTTCATCTTTATAAGCATGATTCACACTGAAATTTTTAGCTGCTTTCCATAACGTTTTCCAGGCCTCATTTCCCGTTCCATTCAAATCTTGATCAAAATCATTTAGTAGTATTGCCTGTGACTCTTTCAGGTTCTCTATATCCTCTAACAGCTTAGGGTAAACTTCATCTAATCGCTTATTTACCTTCCCATCAACCTGTTCTATTCGACCTATAAGTTTTTTAGTATCATTCTTTTTAGAGTTCAAATCAGAAATAGCTTCATCGATTTTCCCTGGGTCACTTGATTTAAAGGTTTCCTTTAGCTCTTGTAAGAGCTCTTTCTCTTCAGAATCTAATCCTGCTAAATCTACAAGTTCTTGGATGTTAGTACTGGATGAAAGGGAAGATACCTTTGGATATATAACATCGTCTTGCGGGAAATCTTCCAATTCTATAAGTAGTTTTTCTACCAATTCATTTACAGATTCTTTATCTGATTGAACAGTTTGCTGAATTTCTTTCTGTTCATCTGCCATCTGCTTCAAAGCTTGAAGGGAAGAAGGCATATAAGGAATATCCATAACATTACCTTCAATATATGCCTGAGCACATTCCCGATCATAAATACTGATGGAATTTAAATCAGGATGAGGCGACTCGTTAACCTTCCTATCAATAGATTTTTCGGTACCAGATTTCTGAATAACTATTTCAGCCCTCCCTTCTTCTACTGATTCTTCAAAAGCATTGGGATGAATTACTTGATCTTGTTTAATTGCCCGACAAGCCTTTTTTAATATTCTTGCATAACTTGACTTACCAGCACCATTTTCACCATATATAACAGTTAAACCTTCCGGCAGGAAACGTAACTCTCCCTCTTCAGATACAGATCCAACATTCTGTACATTTTTCAATTTCGAAATATGTACAGGATCATTATCACCTTGAGTTGCCTGAATTTGTTCTTTTCTTAAGCGAATTGGATCGTTTAACTCCTCCCGATCAAGTATTGTAGCTTTCAAATTGTTGCACACTTCTTGACGATCAATATCTTCCAATTGTCCTTTTTCGTAAACACGTCTTAAAAGATCACTTTGCCAATCGGCTAATCCATCTGCCCAATCCCAAATTTTATCTCGTAAATTCATAAATTTTTTCTGTCTTTTTGGCCAACAGTAACACTTTTAAGTTAATTCTAACTACAAATGTTTGGAAGAGCAAAAAGTATATAGCTTAAATAGTGGGATTATTCGACGTTAATTGGTAAGGATTTCATCCCAATCTGCTTGGCAATAAAATAGGTCGAATTCCCATCCACAATATCAAAAAGCCCTTTTTCTCTTGCATTTGATCTAATAGAAATAGGCTTTCTCCGGGGTATTACTCCCTGATAAGCTTGTCGCATGTATATAAAAGCATTGGCAATTCCTTTCGGGCGCTTTCTGGTTGGACGAAGCCAGCTAATAGGTAGAACGGCCGTAGCTTTATCCAAATTGAAGAAACGATCCAGCCG
>Ga0102944_1001188_pt1 | contig 17895 bp, 13 predicted proteins | sample SalPonD_shore_MG_FD_78172 | JGI IMG/M metagenome (GOLD analysis project Ga0102944, IMG submission 78172) | Salt pond soil microbial communities from South San Francisco under conditions of wetland restoration - Salt Pond MetaG... | ecosystem: Environmental > Aquatic > Marine > Intertidal zone >...
CTGGCCAGATCAGCTGACAGTTCGATGGGGATGTCGTTTGCGAGCGCGTTGAACGTGCTCGCACCGATGGCCCCCGAGACGATGTCGAGCTGTCCGGTCGCAAGCTGAGCTGTCGCTTTCGACCCGGAGACGGAGGTCGTCGCTTTGATCTTGATCCCCTTGTCCGCGAAGATACCGAAGTGGTCGGCCACCCAGATGGGGGCGCTCGCCCCCGCCGGTACGTAGGCGAGTTTCACCGTCTCCAGATTGGCTGGTTTGGACGTGGTGGGCGTCGACTTGGTCTGGGTCGCCGTCTTCGATGCCTCGGTCTTCGTCTGTGTAGCGGTTGGGCTTCCACCGCCACCACCACTTCCGCCGGTACAACCAGCAAGTGTCCCGAGGGCGGCGGTTCCCCCGAGGGCTTCCGCGATCGCGAGAAATCGGCGTCTCGTGACGAGTTCCGGCGCGGCATCTATCCAGCCGGCGTCCTCGGCGTAATCGGTTAACGCGTTCGGATCCGACTTCGTGCTATCATCTAGCATGAGCCGCTACTTTACTGTAGGTCAAATTAAACACTTCGATGAGGTACCCGCCGTCGTCAGGCAGAAATGGCAACGACCAGCGACGGACTCATGTATCCCATTCGACAGGCTTGTCGGCGTGAGGACGATCGAAGGCCATGGTCGTGGAAGCAGGTCTGGCAGGCGAGGTGGATCCAACTCGGTTAGCGCGTGACGCCCCGTCGCGACGTCACTCCGATTCAATTTGACGGTGACTTGAAGCGGTCCTGTACCGAATCGACGACCGAAGTCAACGGTGCCACGTCACCGTATTTCATGTCGATGTCGAAGAGGCTCAATCGATGCGGGGCAGGTGCCCGGTCGGCGACGCACTCCTCCGGAACGACGACGTGAAAATCCCGCTGAAAGGCGTCAACGACCGTCGCCCGGACGCATCCGCTGGTCACCATCCCGGTGACGATGACGGTGTCGACGCCCCGTTCCCGAAGGAGGCTGTCGAGCATGGTGCCGAAAAAGGCGCTCCGGCGTGGTTTCCGGATGACGACCTCACCATCGAGGGGGGCGATTTCCGGTCGTAGCTCATTCCCCTCGCCTGGGTCGAAGGGATTGGCATCCCGGTTGGAACGTCCGCTGCTGATCGACAATCGATCCCGTTGGATACGGCCCCGGATGAACACGGTCGGAATGTCGATCGGTCGAGTCGTCGCGAGCAACCTGGTAGTTGCATCGACGCACGCATCACCGGTGTCTGATCGACCGAGCGGCCACCGGTCATCGCTGAACTGTCGGGTCAGGTCGACGACGAGCACCGCCGGTGAATCTCCCCATCCGGATCGACCACCCATCCCGGCTCGATCGTAGTATTCGAGGTCTGCTTCAGAGACCTCGGGTGGGACGTACGCCCCATCAAGACGCGATGTAGCCATCGTAACCACGCTCGCGTTCGTCAAGCATAGGCGTTGCCGACCCGTTCCCCACTTTACACACTGGTTGGGCGAGCCGAGGAACCCGACTAGCCCCGATCGCAGACGCGGTTTACTGGACGGCGGTACCCGTCGTTTCGGTCCGCCAAGGCATGGCGTAATCAGCGACCCATTCAAGCCCGTAGGTGATGCCGACGCCGGCCAAGCTCACAACGAACACCGCGGCATACATCTGCGGGGTTTGGAGCGTGTTCCAACGGCTCCAGATGAACGCACCGAGCCCATGCCTTGCCGCGACGAATTCGATGGAGATCGTCACGAGGAGCGCCGTGTTCAGCGTCAGCCGAAGACCCGTGAAGATCATCGGAAGCGCTCCGGGTAGCAAGATCTCCCGAAAATAGGTATAGACCGAGTCGACATCGTTGTCCTGGGCTACCTCGAAGTAGAGCGTCCCGATGTCCGCGACCCCTCGCATCGAGTTGAACATGACGAGGAACGTCGCGGCGATTGCAGCCGTAACGATGAACGCCTTGTCCCCGATGCCAAAGACGAGCATGAACAGGGGGAGCAAAGCGACCTTCGGGAGCGGATAGGTCGCGGAAACGATCGGGAACAACAAGGCCTTCACGGTCCGATTCCAACCCATCGCGAGCCCGAGTATCACGCCGGGAATGCTGGCGAGAAGGGACGCGATCGCTACCCGGATCAGGGTGATGCGAACGTCGTCAATAAAACTGGACTGCCCGAGGAGGTGGCCGAGGGCCGCGAGGATGGTCGTCGGTGGTGGCAGGAGGAACGCCGGCACGACCGAAAATACGCCGATGAGGATCTGCCAGACGACAAGGATGCCGACGAACGATCCAATTCTGACCATCAGATCGCGATTCGCGCCCCAATCAGTCATTCAGATCCGCTCCTGCCACCGCGTCAGGTAGCTACCGACCGCCTCGATGCCGTAGGTGAACACGATGCCGAGAACGTTGATGGTGATGACGGCGACGTACATCTTTTTTATCGTGAACAGGTTCCACGAGTTCCAGATGATATATCCGAGCCCGCTCTGCGCGGCGACCATCTCGACGACGACGATCAGGATGAAGGAGATGCCCATTGCGAGGCTGAGGCCGGAAAAGATGTGGGGGAGTGATGCTGGGAAGATGACCTCACGGATCATCCGGTAGCCGCTCGCGCCGTTATCGCGTGCCGCCTCGAGGTACGCCTCTTCCACCTGGCGAGCCCCACCGACCGTGTTGATCGTCACCAAGAGGTAGACCGCTGCCCCCAGCGCCACCATCCGAGACAGGTCATTCAACCCAAAGATGAGGAAGATGATCGGAAGGAGCACGACTTTCGGCAGGGGATAGAGCGCGCTCACGATCGGGTCGATGATGGTGTCGATGCGCGATGACCATCCCATCAGCAGACCGGTGACGATACCGAACGCGCTGGCGACCACGAACGCCGGGATGATGCGGCCAAGGCTGACGAGGGTGTTGTGGACGAGGGAGCCGTCAGCGAGCATCTGACCAGCTACCCCGAGGATCGCGGAGGGTGCTGGAAAGAACTGCGTGTTGATGAGCCCGGCCCAAGCACCGATCTCCCACCCAACGAGAATAACGAACGGGAGGAGCAGATTCAACGCGAGATCGCGCTCGTTCGTCTCGTCGAGGTAGTCTCTGACCGAGGACCATCGCGAGCCCTGCTCCGTACTCACGTGTCCTCCCCTGGCGGGGCCGATCGCGCGAATTCTTCAGCGAGCACATCCCACACCCGGTTCCGAAGCTGAACGAACTCGTCCAGGGTTCGCGTTTCCTTCGTCCGCGGCCGCGGGAGGTCGATGTCGATAATCTCCTTGATGGTCCCCGGTCGCGCGGTCATGATGCCCATCCGATCGCCGAGCATGAGGGCTTCCTCGATGTCGTGGGTGACGTAGATGGCGGTCTTCTCGGCGTCGGTCCAGACCTCGAGGAGCTCCTCCTGGAGCTGCTCTTTGGTCTGGGCATCGAGCGCTCCGAACGGCTCGTCCATCAGCAGGATCGCCGGATCGTTGGCGAACGCTCGGGCGATGCCGACGCGCTGTTTCATCCCACCGGAGAGTTGGTGAGGGTAGGCCGACTCGAAACCGGATAGGTTGACCTTCTTCAGGTAGGTCCGGGCGATATCGTAACGCTCTCGCTTCGGAACCCCGCGCATCTTGAGCCCGAACGCTATGTTGTCCAGAACGGACATCCACGGGAAGATGCCGTGCTCCTGAAACACCATGTTCGTCAACGGCCGGTCGCTAGCGGTATCCGACTCCCTGATCGTGATCGTCCCTCCCTCGTGATCGATCAGTCCGCTCACGATACGCAGGAACGTCGACTTTCCGCAGCCACTCGGTCCCAGGAGACAGAAGAATTCGTTGTCGGGTACGTGGAGCTCGAAATCCTCGATGGCTACGACCTGACGATCACCTGATCCGTAGACCTTCCGGAGGTTCTCGATGGTGATGCGGTCGGTCGAGTTACGGGATTCACCGATCTCCTGGAGTGACATGGGGGCTGGATGGTGCCATGGTAGTACATTGCTACCACACTTTGCTATCCATGCGTGAGGTCACAGATAAACCTGTTCAAGGATACGGCGTTGGAGCGATGGTCCGTCCCCGGCCCGCAGGTATCTCCTGAGCGAGACGTGATGTTTTGAGACAACACGCATCTGGACATGCCGAGGATGCCGAATCACCAGCCGATCTCGTTGAAACACCAATTCACATCCACCGATGCTGGTTCGGTAACGTGAGTCCCTTTGGGAACGGGCGTGCGCCTACCGCGTAGCTTTATGCGATTGCTCGGACTACCGGTGGCAATGTCTGCTCACCCCCCCAACGTGTCTTCACGACTCTTCAACGCGCTCATCACCCCGTTCCGTGAGGGTTCATTCGATATCGACTACGACCGGTACGAAGCGTTCATCGACTACTTCCTTAACGAGCCGGACTTCGCCGCCAATGGCGGGCTGATCGTGAACCCCGAGGCCGGGGAGGTGTTCTACCAGACCGATGATGAGTTCGAACAGTCCACAACCTTCGCCCTCGAGGTCATCGACGATGCGGTCCCGACGTTTGTCGGGGTCGCCGGACTCCGACGGGAGACCCTCGTGGAACGCGCGGCGTTCGTCGACGCTTCAGGCGCCGACGGCATCTTCCTGCTGCCGCCGATGGGCAGTCTCGAGGTAGTCACCGCCGGGGGGGCCATGGCCTATCCGGAGGTCTGGGTGGACCACGCGAGTGCGGTCGCCGAGGTCTCCGATCTCCCCATGATCGTTCACCCGGTCGCTCCAGTCTCGACGGAATTCGGCGCCGGGTTGCCGCTTGACCCCACGCTCGCAGTCCTCAACTCAGTTCAGAGCATCGTCGGCTGGAAGATGACCTATAGTCATAGTGGGTACAACACGGTAGCCAACGCCATCAGAAATCTCGACCGAAACGTCAACGTTTTGTGCGCCTCGGGGAGCTTTTACCAAGAGAAGTTGGCTGCAGGGTACTTTGACGGCAGTGTCTCCGGTTCATTCAACTACGCCATGGAGCCCATGCTCGAACACTATCTCCACTGGCAGGATGGCGATATTGCGGCTGCAACCCGAGTATGGGAGGGCGGTCTTCGGCAGCTCCAAGAGTACGTCTACGCCGAGAACAAGACGAAACTCCACCCACGGTACAAGGCCGCCGCCTGGCTGCGTGGCTTCATCGACCACCCCTACATGCGTCCACCGATGCCGGCTATCACCCGCGAGGAGGTCGAGGAACTCGATCGACTCCTTCGTGCCACCGGCCTCGACACCATCCCCGAGACCGAACGCAATCGGGTGCTCGATCACCCCGTCAGGGTCATGCGCGGGTGAACCTCTTCAACAGGTAACCTCGGGACCCCGAGGTAGTGCCACGAGTTCAGGCGATAGATCCTGAGTGAGCCTCCTCACGCCAGTCTTGTTCCTGACGCCGGTCATTTGGACGAGGTCTCCGAACGCTTGCTTTGGTGAGCTTGAGCCACCTTGTTGGACATAACCCGTAGATGGCGTTGGGGATGGCACTTCGAAGGGGATTTGAACCCCTGTCATTGCCTCGAGAGGGTCGCCGCCGGTCTCGGAAGCCTCGTGGCGAAGACGAGCTTCGTCGGTGCGGTCTTCGTCGTCTGACAGGAGCTTAGGCGGGGACGGGTGATAACTTCTCCCCAAGATTGCCTTGGAGGCAAGTCATAAAACTCGGAAAACTTCGAAGTGCCACTTATACACATTATTTCACGCACGAAGTCATGCTTCCGACTGCCCTCTTCCCATTTCCCATGACTGTCTCGAACCAATCACCAGAGTTTATACGCGTTAAGGGCCAAGGTGAGTTCGACCGATGAGTCTAACCCAGGCTGTCAACGAGGCGCTCGAAACGTTTCGCATGTCGCGTAGCGCCGAGGCTGAGGAAACGGGTCGGACAGTCGCTACGCTCCAGGACTAACGAAACCCCGTCACTGAAGCTCACGGATTTTCTCCGCGAATTCCGATTTTGACAGCCCAGGCATCTCCTTGAGTTCGGGATAGCCCGCGCGTTCGACGGCATTCGCTACAAACTCGATCCACAGATCCTCGTGTCTTCTCGCGTAGATCTCCTTCGCCTCCGATGGGTACATATCCAGTTCGTAGGCGGTCAGATCGATCTCGACCTTGTGATTTCGCTCGAGAACCGTCGCCCCGAACTCGCGTAGGTACTTGAGTGGGACGTTCTTCCGTCGAACGGTCAGGAGCCGCTTCGATTCATTAATGTACTCGTTCACCCAGTCCCGCCAGTCGAACGATTGGGGGTCGATCTCGGTTATCGTTTCCGGCATCGAGAACTTCGGCTCGATGCGACGGAGGTAAAACTGGATGAATGCAACAGCGGTTCGATGATTGGCATTCGGAAGCGCGTGTTTGAGAATAAGGTTCGATGCGAGGCGACCGGCGACATCGGTAGTTGATCCATCCCAGGAGGTTCGGTCGAGGACCTCCGAGAGTGCGGAGATGTCGATGCCCTTGTACGCTTCTACGGGCGCACCTTCCTCCGCTTCGTTCCGTTCGATGAGTGCCTCGTAGATCTCGAGGAGTCGTGTGACGATCGTCCCGTTGTCATCATCCATGTCCGCGAGGGCGTTACTCGGGTTAAACTCGATTTCACTAACAGCTCCGCCACCGACACGCGTTGTATAGACGACCTGGAACTCCCGGTCAAGAACATAGGTGAGGACCTTGGTCTCGACATCCTCTCCGTACCCTTCTATTCGGGCGCGGATCACCTCGGAGTCAGAGTGGACGAAGTCGATGGAGAACTGCTTGTCCTCCGGGTGGTGGTAGAAGACGTGGCCCATCCTCTGTCTGGCGATAGTCGGTAACAGGTAATAATCCCAGTTGTCGACATGCGAGCCACCGACTCCCCGCGACTGCTTGAGGAATCCAGAGAGCGAAATCCGGGAGGGTAGGATCTCAGGACCGTCGAAAAAGCCGTCTCTTGGCGATATCGAGAGCAACCAGTCGGTGGGTCGATGGTAGAAAAACCGGCTCTTCATCGACAAATCAACCTCATTATGCGTCCTACCCTAGTTTTCTAATCCCGACTATCAAGGGGCTGATAATTCAGGCCGTGACAGCCTTGGTGCTCGCCTGAGAGCACCGGGTCAGCGATGGACATCGGTCTCGTCAGCTGTTCGAAATCCAAGCGCGAAACGCCGTCGAGCCCCGCCGAGCTGTACATGCCATCGGCGCTGTTCCGCAAAGCCCGCGCCTACTGCGAAGCGAACCACGACGCGTGGTACATCCTCTCCGCGAAACACGGCCTGCTCGAGCCGGACGGTCCCCCGATCGAACCATACGACGAGACGCTGACGGGGGCGCGGGTGGCTCGGCGACGAACCTGGTCGCGGCGTGTGTTCGAGGAGCTACGGGATGTGGGGGTGCTACGTAACGAAGTCACTCTGGTGTTCCACGCCGGGAAAGCCTACTACGGGGAACTCCTCCCGATGCTGCAGGCCACCGGCGTCGGCGTCCGCATACCGACCGAAGGTCTCGCGATCGGTGAGACGATGGCGTGGTACAACAAGCACTAGTCCAATGAAGGGTAGCTGGTCCACGACCACCCCTGCAAGTGGAGCCGTACACCCATGACTCGCCGTTCGGATATCGACCGGCTCTACGACCTCCTCGAGCGGCTGGAGGAGCGCGTCGGCGGGAAGCGACTGTTGGGTGACTGCAACGGACGCATGGACTGGCCCGAGCGTGGCATCTACCTGTTCTTCTCGCCGGACGAGACGCGGGCGGACGACGAACGGCTTCGAATCACCCGGGTCGGCACGCACGCGATCTCTCGGGGGAGCGCCACGTCGCTCTGGAATCGACTCCGAACGCACCGGGGCTCGTTCCGCGGGTCGTACGCTGGCGGGGGTAACCACCGCGGCTCCGTGTTCCGGCTTCGGGTCGGCGAGGCGATGATCGAGCGCGACGACCTCCATGATGCGTTTCCGAAATGGGGGAAGGGTTCCTCCGCTGCCCGCGAGCAGCGCCTACAGGAGCTCCCCCACGAGCGTCGAGTGAGCGACTACATTCGCGAGCTCCCCTTTCTCTGGGTGACAGTCGACGATGAGCCCGGACCGGACAGTCGAAGAGCCTACTTGGAGAGGAATCTGATCGGGATGCTAAGCAATTACGACCGTGAGCCGATCGACCCACGGGACCCTGATTGGCTCGGAGGGTACAGCACGAGCGAGTACATCAGCGGTTCTGGTTTGTGGAACGTTGATCACGTGACGGACGGCTCTGACCCGGACTGTTTGGACGTGTTAGAGACTTACGTCGAGGGGACTGGCCCTCTCTGAATAATCGGGTTTCGTTTGATCAGAATGGCAAGCACGCCGTTGACCAAACGCGTCATCCGATGATACGAAGTTCGAGTCACTTGCCAACTGAACATACTATTATTACCAATCCGCAAGAGGTGGTTTCATGACACGATCATGGGTTACCACCTCCTCGACCACTCTCGAGGCCATGGTCAACCCGCTCAACGCGGCCTGTGACCGGGGATTCGTCCCAGATCGCCTCTACTTTTTGAAAAATCCGGGCGTCGAGGCTGAGGTCGACGAGGCGATTTCGATCGCCGAGACAATCATCGAAGCCTACAACGACGACGACCCTGACGTTTCTATCACCGAACTCGAAGACGAGCTCGAATTCGACAAGATCCGCACCCACGTCCAGTCAGCTATCGAGGCATCCGACGATGGTGACGAGGTCGCCGTCGACTTCACGCCCGGCCGGAAGTTCATGTCCGCCATCGCCTTCGCCGCCGGGATGCGCTACGGCGCAGACCACGTCTACTACTTCTACGTCTCCTCACCGGAGTACCTGGGTCGCCTCTATCCCGAGATCCCGCGAACCGCCGTCGATCTGTTCGACTTTACGGAGGTCGTCTGATGCAGCTGCGTCGCACCCAGCTTTCGGTCCTGTTCAACGCGCTCTACGACACCGATGCGTCACCGATCACCGTCCGACATCCCGCAGCCGAAGTCGGTGATCTCCTCACCATCGAGCTGGGTGACCCAACCAACTCTATAGTCCGCTTCGAGAAATCGCCACACGAGTACAGGGAATGCCGGAGCGCAATCGATGCCGATTACGGGCCGCCAGCTGTGACGGAGCTTCCCAAGCCCCGGTCATTCACGAGTGCCATGTTGGCCGGTGGTCTCATCGAACCGGCCAACAAGGCAGACATCGACGAGTTCCTCGAGCAGAACGGCCACCCGGACCTCAGCGCCGGCCACCGCCCCGTCGTCGCCGGTTTCGATACTAACCTCCTCCCCTGGCGAATCGCCGACGTGCTGGGACTCACGGCCGGCCAGGACGCGGTCATCAACGGGTACGCCCTCGCGACCGGCGTCCGCGACGAGCTCGACTGGAACGAGAAGCGCTCCGATACCCGGGCCATCGAGGCGGCCTTCGGCGAGGAGTTCGCCGCACTTTGGAATCAACCGAAAGGATGGCGACGCGAGGGTCGGCTCGGAGAGAATTACTACCGGCAACTTCGGGACCATCGATACGGCGATCAGTTCGACTCGGATATTGGGGACGAGGCGATCATCGCCGGCTACGACGAGTATCAGTCGGAGACCGCCAAGGATGTCCTCCTGTTCAGCAACGACCGGGACTTCGTCGAACGGGCGGTTTCCCATCGCATCCGTGCCCAACGCGTTGAGTTCCCCGACGACCTTCCGCGGACCGTCAATGCGTCGTGGGCGGCCATCCAGGATACGCTCTACGTGCTGAGCGTGCTGTTCGGCGTGTTGGTGTTACCCAAGGTTACCCTCTACGGGGTCTGGAAGGGAAAGGAGGGGTTGGCGTGGGAGCGTGAGGCGTTGGAGGTCGATTGTCGGAGTCCGAAGGTGCGAGAACGGATCGAACGTGATCTAGCGATTATTTGGACAATTTGTTAATTTATGAAGTGCCGTAGGGAGGAGAACAAGTTGTATTGATCAAGCGCGTCTCCTACTCTCTACAGGAATACAGGTTATTTCATCGCATATGCCTCGACCCTTACCATGACCAGAAATCTCAGCAGCCGAGCGTAAGAGCAATCACGATATAATTGATAGATTTTTTATCAACTAAGGATTTGACACCCTCCAGTAATCTCGCTGCCTATTAAATCATATATTCTCTAATTGAGGTTCGATTACGTTCCTGAATCGGTCCATCGCCTGAACTCCCCATTCTACTAAATTTTGAATTTTGGCCTCATCGAGATCCTCTGCGTAGCCAACTTCCTTCGAAACTCGCACTCTAAACGCTCTAGATCCGGTCATGTCATCCCACGTAACTTGTTCGAATTCATTTTCAACATCGTCTCGATGAGATTTCAAGAAAGAAAATATCTCTTTGTTACGATTTTGATCGTTTGTATCAATGTATAGTTCGACTCCAAACTTAGTTTCACGACGGTATGCCCAAATATATTCAAGCCCGCTATCCCCTGCACTTGAATTGAATCCATAGGCGTTTCGAGCAAGTGGTTTCCTACCGTTCCAATCAGAATTGATCATTGAGTACTTGTTAGAAATTTTGGTAAATAAATCGAGATATGCTTGCTTTCGAGGACGTAGTGATTTCCTTTTCGCTGCTTCTTTTTCTTGTCGTCTTGTCATAAACTCTTCGGCCTCCGGCACAGGAATTATTTTATTTCCGTGAATGAGATACTCCCCATCTCGCTCATATGCGCTCAAGCGAACACAAGAAATATTAACATCAAATTCCTGACTCAACCACATTACCGGTGAAGTGACTTCGAGTCCGAATCCACCTGCGGCTAGAATGATTCGTGGGCGATTATCAAGATCGAATTCCGCCCACCCCTCTTCAGAGAAGGTGATTTGCCCGTCCTCTAAAAAATTTGCAAAATACTTGCCGATCTCATCCGCCGACAGTTCTCCTTCCCCTCGTTTCATTTTAAATTCCCGATATTCTTCTTGGATCTCTCGGGCAGTCAGAGTCGAGCAGTAACTTGCATACTTGATAGCTTGTAGGTCAGTATATTTGTCAGCTTTATCCCTCTTCAACTCAATGACAACGAGGCACCCTTTGGGATCGAGTGCTAGAATGTCAAGTCTATCTAACGTATTTTCAAAGCCAGAATATTCAGAGGTAACAATCAGGAGCTCTTCGTCCTCGCCAAGTATCCGGTGATCTTTAATTATCCATTCTTGGAGGTCCGTGCGTTCTTTCAGTTCTAAATCTTCCAACTTTTGTCTTTTAACCCGCTCGACTGAGCCATCGTTGTCGATAATAAACATCACTTGAGGTTCCTCGTCACCGGCAGACAAAGCGTGACGTGGCAATATATCCTCGCTATATTTGGTTGATATTTTAGAGGGATATGCTCGTCAAGAATTTTTTACATCTTAAGCTACGCCCATAAATACCACCACCACTACCAACATATTGGCTATGCTGGATGCCATCAAATTTTGACTTTAATCGGCGCATCGTTATGGAAATTATCCACATTTTGTAGAAACCAGTGATTTAAAATATGTTTGGTTCACTACTGACCACATGCTTACTTTCGTCAAAGCATTCGATGTTTAGGAACCCTTTCACTCGCTCCGTCTCCGACGAGCTTGAGTTCGATTCGAATCCAAGCCCATGTGTACGAGGACATGGCTGCTTGCGAACTCGATGTAAATCCAAATATGCCTAAATACTGCACGGTAAGCTCCGATGCGGACACCACTGACAGTGTTTGCCGGGTGTGAACTCATCAAAAGAGGTTTCTCCCGCTCGCTCAAGCCGTTCAGCTAGCATGAGACGAACACTCTCAAGCTCATCTGTGTTGAACGTCCGCATCACGACCTCCGGCCCAACCTCCCCCACGTAAACGTACCCAGCCGTCCTCACAGCTTCGTCAAACAACTCCTCGCAGGCGAGCAGGTAGATCGGGAGCTGGAGCTCGTCCTCGATCGAGCGCTCGACCGCGGTAGCCTTGTAGTCGAGCACGACGAGCTCGCCGTCCGGCCGACTGGCGAGCGCGTCGATCTGCCCGACGACCGCCTCGCCGGCGACGTCGAGCTCGAAGCGCCGCTCGGCGTCTAGGATATCCCAGTCGGCGACCTCAGTCCGGAAGTACCGGTCGATGCAGTCTGATACCGCCTCGAGCCCGTCTTGTTCGCCGCGGACGGTGGCGATCCGCTCCGCGACGGCCCGCCACTCGTCGGGCCTCGTCAGCCCGCGTTCCGACGCTCGCTCTGCGGTCGCGTGGAAGAGCAGCCCGACCACCCGCGGGCTTGGACCTCCCGTTCCTCCGGTCGATGGTGGCGGGTCGTCGAACGCTCGCACGACGTAGTCGAGGTAGTACCGCCGTGGGCACTCCTCGAGCGTGTCGAGCGACGTGTAGCTGTGTCGACGGAGCAAGCTCGCCTCCCCGGGTTCGACGAGCACGTCCGGTTCGAATGGCAGCCCACCGACAGGTGGCGATAGCTCGCCGGCGAGCATCGCCTCGGCCAACTCGAACACCCGCTCGCGAGCGGGCGCCCGGGCCAGGTCTTCCGACCCGTCGATAGCTGCAACCCGGTCGCCAATGTCCACGGGAGCGGCCAGCGTGTCCGTCCCGTCGACGGCGGTCGGGGGCAAGCTCGACTGGACCGTTCCCCAGATTGGGAACGTGACTCCGGCCGGGTCCCACGGGACCGACTCCGGGAGCAGTTCGGCGATCGTCACGAGCGGGAACACCTCGTCGTCCGGCGCGTCGTCGTCCGCCTCCGACCGGCCGACGAGCACACACAGGTCCTCGCTCCGGGTGATGGCGACGTGGAGCAGGCGACGGGCCTCCTGCGCGTCACGCCAAGCGAAATCGACGTCCGTCGGGCGGCCGCCGTGGAGCACGTATTCGACGACGTCGTGGGTCCGGGCGCGTGGCTTCCACTCGCTCGCCCGGAGCTGGGGGAGGATGACGACCGGGAACTCGAGGCCCTTGCTCTTGTGGACGGTCATGATCGAGACCGCCGTTCGGTCGGCCTCGGGTTGGTCCTCCATCGCGCGGTCGCTGGCCTCGGCGAGCGGGCCGACGTTGGCGAGGTACTCGATGAACGCGGCCGAGAGCTCCGGCTGGACGGTACCGTCCTCGAACGACGCGACGAGTTCGTCGAGCGCCTTCAGGTCGCGGCGGTCCTGGGCCGAGAGGAACCACTCGAGCCGGAGCGTCGACTTCAGCTCGCGGTAGAGCCGGGCCAGCGACACCGTGTCGCGCCGGTCCAAGAGCCGGCCGAACTGCTTGCGGGCCGTTTCGACGCGGTCGGGTTCGTCGAACTCCTCGAGCTGTAGCCCGAGGAGCGCCTCCTGGAGCGTGACCTCGTCGGGGAGCGCTCTGTCAGTCACCGACTCCGGGTCCGCGGTGTTCAGCCGCTTGAGGTCTTCCTCACAGAGCCGGTAGCGCATCCGGAGGACGCGGTTGAGGCTGACCTCGTCGGCGGGGTCGGCGAGCGCCTTCAGTGCCGCGACAACCGTCTCGATGCCGGGTGACTCGCCCGCGAGGTCGCCGCCGAGCTCGTACGGGATGCCGGCCCGCCGGAGCGCGTCGACGATGGGCCGGGCGTGCTTTCGCTTCCGGACGAGGATGGCCACGTCGCCGGGAGCGTACTCACCTTCGACGAGATCCGCCTCGCCGGCGAGCAGTCGCGTGACGACGTTGGCGATCTGCTCGGCCTCGTCCTCGGGCTCCTCGCCCGCGTCGATCGTCACGACGCCGGTCTCGGCCGTCGCCCGCTCGTCGACGGCCTGGAGCTGCTTGTCAGAGCCGCGGGCCTCGACTTGCCGGATGGCGGCGTTCGCTAGGTCGAGGATGGGCTGGTTCGACCGGAAGTTCTCCTCGAGCGTGTAGTCCGTGAGGTTCGCGAAGGCGTCGTCGAGCCGCGGGCCGATGTTCGCGACCTCCGCGCCGCGCCACTCGTAGATGGCCTGGTCGTCGTCGCCGACGACGAACAGCCGGTCGTCGGGGAGCAGCTCCCGGACGAGGTCGAACTGGACGTGGTCGGTGTCCTGATACTCGTCACAGAAGACGTAGTCGTAGCGCTCGGCGAGCCAGTCCGCGACCGGGGCCTCGGGGAGCATCGCGACCGTCTCGAGGACGAGGTCGTTGAAGTCGAGGAGGCCGGCCGCACGCAGCTCCCGCTCGTAGGCCCGGTAGCCGACGGTAAGATCGGAGAGGGTCTGGGCGTGCTCGATGAACGTCTCGAGCTCGTCGGGGAGGTCGAACGATAGCTTGGGCATCCCCTTCGGCGCCCCCGCGTACGACCCGAAGAGGTGCGCCGGGAGCTTCTGGGCGTGCGGGAGTTCGTCGTTGACGACCCGATCGCGGTGCTCCTCGAAGAACGCCGTGAGCGCTCGGCAGGTATCGACCATGGCTTCGAGGTAGGCCCGAACGTCGGCCTCCAGGCCGTCGGCAGCCAAGCCCTCTGCCTCCTCGGTGAGGACCCCCTCGAAGGCATCGAGCCGGTCGACCATGTCGTCTACCTTCCCGCTGTCCATCGAGCGCCAACCGACCCGGAGGTGGACCGCGACGGCCTCGCGGATGCGCTCGACGACGCCCTCGAGCTCGATCAACCGAGCGGGCGAGGGCAGGTAGGCCTCGAGGTCCGCCGGTCGGATGCCCGAGCGCTTCATCGCGGGGACGAAGCCCAGGAGGCGGTCGTCAGCACCGCTGGCGAAGTCGAGGTCCGGGTAGACGTCCGGGTTCGTGAACCGGTAGGGCATCTCGTCGAGGACGCGCTGGGCGATGACGAACTGGTCGGCGTCGGTCGCGATGTCGTATCGTGGGTCGAGGTCGGCGTAGTAGGCGAACTCGCCGAGGAGCTCGTGGCAGATGGCGTGGTAGGTGTACGCCTCGATGTCGTAGCCCACGGACCCGACGCGCTCGACGAGCTTCTCGCGCATCGCGTCGGCCGCCTTGTTCGTGAACGTCAGCGCGAGGATGCGTTCCGGGGGGACGCCTTCCTCGATGAGCCGCTCAACCTTGCGGACCATCGTGAAGGTCTTGCCCGTCCCGGCCCCGGCGAGGACGCGCATCGGGTAGGCGTCCGAGTCGATGATCCGCTGCTGGTCGTCGCGTGGGGTGAGCTCGTCCACGCCGGACGTCTCGACGTCCTCGTCGATGCCGTCTGCGGCCTCCACCTCCTCACTCACCGACCCCCACCTCCGCACCCAGGTAGTCGCCGCACATCGCTCGGTAGCCACAGTCCTCGCATGCGTGCTCCCTGATGAGGTCCCAGGGCTCGGGTTCGTAGCTCGAGGTGAGGATGCCCTCGTAGGCCGCCTCGATGAGCCCCCAGATGGTGTCCTCGTACTCCGCGTACAGCCACCCGACGTCACGGCTGCGCCCGGACACGCTCACCTGGATGCCGTCCAAATGGCGGGTCCGCTCCGGCGATTGTAATAACCCGTAGAACGTGAACTCGACGGACATCCCGGGCTCGAAATACTCGGTCGCCTTGGCGCCCTCGATGTACGTCGCCGCCTGGAAGACGCTCTTCAGGACGTCCGCCGCGTACTCGTCGCCCTTAGCGTGGGATACCAGCTTGCCCTGCGATGCGCCCGAGATGATGCCATCGAGCTTGCCTTTGTAGTCGATGACTTGGAGGCCGTAATCCGTCCGGACGATGTTGTCGGCCCGGCCGAGGAGGTGGACGTCACCGTGGTCGCACTCGAGCCACACCTCCTGGTCGAGCGAGTGCCGGGCGTGCTCGAGCCCGTCGTTCTCGAAGTAGTCCTGGACGGCGGCGGCGGCCAGGTCGTGATCGTAGGCGTACTGGGCGTCCGAGACGTACTCCCGACGCTCGGACATTTCCTGCCATCGCGCCTCGATGGCGTCCATAGCTCGCTGCTGGATCCACTCGTCGGAGACCTGGCCGGCCCGCTCACTGACGACCCGACAGACATCCTCGATGGCCGCGTGGTAGGCCAATCCTCGGTCGAGGTAGCGCCGCGACTCCTCCGGGCTGTTCACCCGCCAGTCCTTGTCGTACTGGTACTGTCTGGGGCAGGCGGCGTAGATGGCGAGGCTCGTCGGCGACACCCGTCGGACCTCCCTACTCACGGCGGACCGCCCCCTCGGCGAAGTCGACTCGCGCTCGGATGGCTTGGGGCAGCTCCTCGGGGAGGTCGCCCTCGAGGATGGCCTGGACCGTCGCGAAGTCGGCCTCGACCGCGTCGAGGTCGACCGGCTCGCCGACAGTCCCTGCCCGGCGGACGTCCTCGAGCGTCTCCTCCACCCGGGTTAGCGCGAACTCGACGGCCCGGCCGTAGCTGTGGATGCCGTCCGGTTCGAGCCGGTCGAACGGCCCGAGGGCCGCCTCGGCCTCGGCGAGGAACCGCGACGGCTGGAGGTTACTCCCCGTCCCACGGGACTCCTCGCGGTAGGTCGAGAGGTAGAGCCGGTCGGTCGCCGTCCGGGCGCCAACGGCGAGCAGTCGACGGCTCAGGGCGGCGTGGTATGCCCGCAAGGGCCGGCCGCTCACCGTCGCGACGTCGCCGAACATCTCGCGGACGTCGGCCTCGGTCGGCGTCGTGAAGGTGGGGTAGCCGTCGAGCGTCTCGAGGTGGGGCGTCGGGAACAGCCCGTTGATGCGCGGGTCGGCCGGGTAGTCCCGGTCGACGACGTTGACGAGGAAGACGACCTCGCGAGGCTCGTTCTTGAGGACGCGGACGGCGTCGACGAGGACGCCCGCGGTGGGCATCGACACCGCGGTGGTGATCACGTCGGAGTGGGACCGACCGATCTCGCGTTCGAGGCCGGCACAGAACTGGGGCCAGGTCGCCTCGAGCAGCGGCGACGCGTCGAGGAACGAGGCCATCGAGAGGATGCTTCGGACGTGCTCGAACTGCTGGGCGGCGTCCATCGGCGGCTCCGCCTCGGCGATGCGTCCCTTCAGGTCCGTCTCGAGCAGCCAGTGATAGATGGCCGCCTCGAGGCCCTCTGACTCTCCGCGGTCGGCGACCGCCTCTAGGAGGTCACGGTCGACGCCGGGCACGCGGGCGAAGAGCGTCGAAGCGGCCCGGTTGGCATCCCAGCCGAGGTCTGCGGCGGCGCCGGCGTACTGGGCGCACCAGCTGACCACCGCGTAGAGCTCCCGCGCCGTCGGGTCGTGTTCGAGGCCGCTGACCGTGGCCGAGGTCACGGGGATGCCCGCGCTCTGGAGCAGCCGGAGCGTCTGGGCGATGGGGGCGTTGGCGGTCGGGAGGACGACCGCGCAGTCGTCGTACTGGACGCCCTCTACTCGGCGGAGCCGTTCGATCTCGTCGGCGACGGCGGCGATCTGCTCGTCGAAGGTCGGCGATTCGACGACGACGACGCCATCGGTGTCGACCGAGGCGGGTCGGTCGCCGGTGGCGAGGAACGACGCGAGCGCCGACGGACCAGTCGCTGGTGGCGTGCCGTCGACCTCGTGGAGATCGAGCGATGGGACCTGCGACTCGATGCGGCCGCCCTCGTTCCACGGCCGCTGGATCGCACTGTCACGTTCGGCGAGGCAGACGAGCGGGAGGCCGTCGGCGAGATATGCCAGGTACCGGCGGTCGACCGCCGCGAACTCCTCGAACTCGAGGACGAGCACGGCGTCGAACGACGATTGGATGCGTTCGCGGGTCGCCGGGTCGGTCAGGGCGTCGATGACCGCTGACGGTGCGGCCGCCGGGTCGAGGAGGTCGTGGTCGGCCAGCCACGCGTGGTACGCGTCGGTGAAGGCGGCGAGCTCGCCGAGGATCGGATCGTCGGTCTCGATGGTTCGGCCCTGCCAGGTCGCCTCGGTGACGAACCGGCCGACGTCCACCGGGAAGGAGTCGAACGTCGAGGCTCGCTGGAGGTACGGGGTCTCCCACTGGTAGGTGTCGATGAAGGTGGCGAGGAGGAGCCCCCGTTGGGTCATGTCGAGGAC